>Ga0187778_10002336_pt1 | contig 12970 bp, 13 predicted proteins | sample 1015_Q2_SP5_20_M_FD_132418 | JGI IMG/M metagenome (GOLD analysis project Ga0187778, IMG submission 132418) | Tropical peat soil microbial communities from peatlands in Department of Meta, Colombia - 1015_Q2_SP5_20_MG | ecosystem: Environmental > Terrestrial > Soil > Wetlands > Peat | place... | reverse complement strand
GCCCATCGCGTCGGCGAAGTCGTCAAAGATTGCGCGCTGAGCAAGGCGCAGCTGATAGCCGATGAGCTGCGGCAGCACCCCGAGCTGCGCCCGGCTGCGGGCGGGCGCGGCTGCGCCGCGGCGCAGCGTGCGCATCGAGCCGGTCGGCCCCGGCGCGCCGGAGCTTGGTCTAGGTATTTTATTTGACATCCAACAATTGGAAGACGATACTTCTTGGTCCCAATCGTAGCTCAAATCGGTTGCTCTCTCCACCGGCCGCGTTCTCCAGCCCCATGACCTGGACCATCACCGTCGCCGGCGATCCGCAGAGCGTTCCGGCCGAGGACGGCGAGATCCTGCTCGAGGCCATGCTACGGCATGGCGTGGGCTTTGCGTACAGCTGCCAGGCGGGCAATTGCGGGACCTGCAAATGCGAGTACGTGTCCGGCGAGCTATTCGAGCTCGAGCACTCCGAACACGCGCTTTCCGCCGAAGAGCGGCGCCGCGGCGTGATCCTCGCTTGCCGCTCGCAGGTGTGGAGCGATGTGCAGATCCGGCGGCTTTCGGCAGAGGAGTTCGTCATGCACCCCTCGCGGGTGATGCAGTGCCGGTTGCGCGAGGTGAGCTTCGTCACCCACGATGTGCTGCGGCTGCGCTTGGGCGTTGACTCGGGCGGTCCCTACACGTTCTCCGCTGGCCAGTTCGCCAAGCTCCAGTTCGGTTTCGCGCCCGACACGCCGCGCGACTACTCGATGGCCAACCGCCCTGACGATCCGATTCTCGAGTTCCACATCCGCTTGATCGCCGGAGGCGTGAGCGGGCACATCCCCGCGCAGCTCAAACTGGGCGACCTGGTTCGCGTGAGCGGCCCGTTCGGGACCTCTTATTTGCGCGAGGAGCATCCGGGCCCGATCGTCGCCATCGCGGGCGGCACGGGCCTTGCGCCGATCCGCTCCATCGTCACCACGGCGCTTGCCAAGGGCCTCGAGCGCGATCTGCATTTGTATTTCGGAGTACGCGCCGAGCGAGACGTGTACGCGGAAGCCGAGTTGCGTGCCTGGCAAGCACGCCATCCCCGTCTCGAGGTGCACATCGTGCTGTCCGACGACGGCGACAAGGGCGCCGCGCCAGCGCGCAGCGTCGCTCGTAGCAACGGTTGGGTGCGCCGCTACGGGCTCGTCACCGATGCGGTACGGGCCGATTTCGCGCACTTTGAAGGGTTCCAGGCCTACCTCGCGGGGCCGCCGGCCATGGTGGACGCAGCCACTCAGTTGCTGTGCGCGGGCGGAATCGCGGTCCGCGACATCCATGCAGACGCCTTCTACGGCGCCGCAGATGTGACCGCGGGGATCGGGGCATGAGCGGGGCGTTCAGTGTCGCCGGCAAGGTCGCGTTGATCACCGGCGGCGCACGGGGGATCGGGCGAGCAATCGCCGAAGAGCTGGTTGGTCGCGGTGCCCGGGTCGTGATCGCCGATTCCGGTGTGTCGATATCGGGCGAGCATCCGGACGCGGAAAGCGTGCGCCAGAGCGCGCGCGCGCTAGGCGCTGAGGTGCTCGCGTTCACCGAGGACATCTCCGCAGCGGGTGCGGCGCAGGCCGCGGTAGAGCTCGCGGTTGCGCGCTTCGGTGCGCTGGACATCGTGGTCAACAACGCGGCCGTTCTGCGTGACGGCCTCATCTTCAAATCACAGCGCGCCGACTGGGAACGCGTGCTCCAGACCAATCTCACCGCGGCCTGGGCGGTGCTCGCCGCAGCCACGCCGCTGCTGCGCGAGGCGGCAAAAGGCGGGCGTGACCCAGGACGCATCGTCAACATCATCTCGACCGCGGGCCTGTACGGCAACTTCGGCCAGGCCGCCTACGCAGCATCCAAGGCGGGTCTCGCAGGCCTCACCCGCGTGGTGGCCATGGACATGGCGCGCTCCAAGGTGAATTGCAATGCCGTCGCGCCGTTCGCTGCCACCCGCGTGACCGAATCCATCCAGCCGGCCAACGAGGCGCAGCAGACCTACAAGCGACGCGCGCTCGGCGTGCCCGCCGGTTACGTCGCGCGGCTGGTGGGCTGGCTTTGCTCGCCGGGTTGCGAGGTCACCGGCCAGTTCTTCGGCGTGCGCGGGCGCGAGGTCTTCCTGTTCTCGCAACCGCGGCCCGTCGCCCGCATCGTTACCGCGCCGCTCGAGCAGCTTGACCTCGAGCAGCTCAACGCGGCGATCAGCCACGAGATGCGCAACAAGCTGGTCGAGCTCAGCACCGACCTCGAGTCGTTTAACAGCGACCCCATCCTTTGAGTTTTGACGGAGAGCGCCATGTCGACCCCCGCAGCATCCGAGCTCAAAATCCCGGACGTAAAAACCGCCGCGGAACTCGCCCAGCAGCCCGAGGAGTACCGCACCGCAGTGCAGAAGATCGTCATCAGCCACGCGGTCAACGAGCTCTACGGCGCCCAGGTCTTTGACGAACCTGCGATCAAGCTTGCACCCACGCCCTATGCGAAGTGGCTTACCTGCCGCGTGGCGATGGAGGAGTATCATCATCACGTTCGCTTCAAGGCTCTGGCCGACGAGATAGGCGTTTCCCCGCAGCGCATGGATCCGCAGCACAAGCGGCCGCTGTCGATTTTCGCGTTCGATCTGAAGACGTGGCCGGAGTTCTGCGTGATCAAGGCCATCGCCGACTATGCCGAGATCCTGCAGGTCGAGGACCTGCTTCACTGCAGCTTCCAGCCGCTGCGCAATCTCGCCCGCATCACGATGCCGGAGGAGAAATTCCACGCCAAGTTCGGCAAGGACTTCTGCCTCGAGTTGATCCAGCAGGGCAGGGCCGCGGAGGTGCAGGATGGCATCGACCGCTACGCCCCGATCACCCCGGGGTTCTTCGGCGCCAGCCACTCGAAGAACAACGAGATCTACCGCAAATGGGGGCTCAAGCAACGCACCAACGAGCAGATGCGACAGGATTTTGTGGCGCGCGTGACCGAGTTGGTGGAACGCGACTTTGGCCTGAAACTTCCGGCGCTGAACTGACGCGCAGCGCCGCGACCTGGACGCAACAGCCACGGAGGCACAATGACACAAGCCGCGATAGACACCCGTGCAGAGCGCGAGGCTTACTACCGGCGCATTGCGCCGGCGCACCTCTCGCCCCTGTGGGAGGTCATGTCCTCGTTGGTGCCGGAGCACCCGCACTCGCCGTGCGTGGCCGCCATCTGGCGCTATCAACAGGTGCGCCCTTGGTTGATGGAGTCGGGCCGGCTGATCTCGGCCAAGGAGGCGGTGCGCCGCGTCCTCATCCTGGAGAACCCCGGTGCACCGGGCACATCGGCCATCACCCAGTCGCTGTATGCGGGCCTACAGCTGATCCTGCCAGGCGAGGTGGCACCCAGCCACCGCCACACGCAATCGGCATTGCGCCTGATCGTGGAAGGCAGCGGGGCCTTCACTGCGGTGGAAGGGGAGCGCATCACGATGCATCCCGGCGATTTCATCATCACGCCAGCCTGGACTTGGCACGACCACGGCAATCCTGGGGCCGATCCGGTGGTGTGGCTGGACGGGCTCGATATTCCGCTCGTGCGCTTCTTCGAGTGCGGCTTCACCGAAGCCTACCCGCAGGACTCGCAGCCGGTGACGCGTCCCGAGGGAGACGCGCTGGCGCGCTACGGCGGCAATCTCCTGCCGATCGACTACGAGCCGCGCGAGCTCGCATCGCCGATGTTTGCCTATCCCTACGCGCGCACGCGCGAGACGCTCGAGCGACTGCGCGGCAACGGTGCACCGCACCCGGTGCACGGCTACAAGCTGCAGTTCACCAACCCGGCCACGGGCGGGTATCCGATGCCAACCATCGGTGCCTTCATCCAGCTTCTGCCGACAGGCTTTGGCGGCGGCCTCTATCGCAGCACCGACGCAACCGTGTTCCACTGCATCGAAGGAAGCGGGACGCTGAGCGTCGAGGATTCGCGCATCGCGTTCGGCGCGAGGGATACATTTGTGGTGCCGGCCTGGTGCGCGTACCAGCTCGAAGCGCACGCCGACGCGGTGCTATTTAGCTTCTCCGACCGCCCAGTCCAGCGTGCGCTTGGTCTGTGGCGCGAGCAGCGCCCTTGACGCGTTGCCAGCGGCGGACTTTTCAGCGCCGCGCAACCCACCTTCGTGTTCTTGCTTGAGCGCTCAAAACATGCCAAACAGCTTTGTCTTCGATGCAGGCGAGCGGCCTTCGGTTCCGGTCATCGGCAACAAGGCACGCTTTCCCGTGCACCGCATCTACTGCGTCGGACGCAACTATGCCGCACACGCCCGCGAGATGGGCAAGGACCCCGAGAAGGAACCACCATTCTTCTTTCTCAAACCCGCCGACGCCATCGTCCCCGAGGGCGGGGAGGTCCATTATCCGCCCGGCACTTCCAACCTGCATCACGAAATCGAGCTGGTGGTGGCGCTGCACCGAGGCGGTTCCCAGATTCCACCGGCACGGGCGCTTGACCACGTCTACGGTTACGCCGTCGGTTTGGATATGACACGCCGCGATCTGCAAATTCAGGCGCGCGACATGGGCCGGCCGTGGGACTTCGGCAAGGCGTTCGACCAGTCGGCCCCGCTCACTGCGATCTATCCGGTGGCGAGCCACGGCCACCACTCGGCCGGCGCCATCTCGCTTACGGTCAACGGCGAGTTGCGCCAGCGGGCGGATCTCGCAGACATGATCTGGAACACGCCCGACACGATCGCTTTTCTGTCCAACTACTACGAGCTGCAGCCGGGCGATCTCATCTTTACCGGTACCCCCGCTGGAGTGGGCGCCGTGGCGCGCGGAGACAAGCTGCTGGGCAAGGTAGAGGGACTCGCCGTGTTGCGCGTGACCATAGTCTGAGTTGATTGACCCGCACCGATGCCCACTCGCAAGAGCTGGCTGGAGGTCTCGCTCAACGGGTGGTGGGGGCGTGAGCGGCAACCGGGCATCCCGGTGAGCGTGCGCGAGATCGTTGAACAGGGTGTGGCCTGCGCGAGGGCCGGCGCGGCCATCGTTCACGTGCACGCGTACGATGAGTCGACCGGCCGCCCAAAGGAAAGCGTCGCATCCTACGCCGCGATCATCGAAGGTATACGCTCTGAGGTGGACGCAATCGTCTATCCCACCGTTTCGAGCCGGGGTGGCACCCCGCTCGCCTGGGATCAAGGCGCCGCGCCGCGTTTTGCGCTCCAGGAGGAGCTCGCCCGCCGCGGGCTGCTGGAATGGGCGGCGGTGGACCCTGGCTCGTTCAACCTTGCTTCCTACGACGATCTGCGCGCCGATCGGGAAGGGTTCGTGTGTGTCAATCCCGAAGGCGATTTGCGTGAGATCCTTGCGCTCGCGGCGCGTTATCTCTTTCGTCCTGCCTACGCCATCTACGAGCCCGGGTTCGTGCGCCTCGGAGCGAGTCTGCACTGGCGTTGCGGCTGCCCTGCACCGATCTACCGCTTCATGTTCTCCTCAGAGTACACGTTCAGCTTCCCGCCCGATGACTACGGACTGACGGCGTACTTGAAGCTTCTGGACCAGGTTGCGCCCGGCGCGCGTTGGATGGTCGGGGGACTGGGTGTGGACATTTCGCCGTTGGTGCCGCGCGCCATCAGCGAAGGCGGGCACGTGCGCGTGGGCCTTGAGGACGCGCCGCTCGGCTGCGGCAAGAGCAACGTTGAACTGGTGGAGGATGCGGTCCGCGTGGTCGAGGCGTGCGGCGGCGAGCTTGCCACAGCGACGCAGATCCGGACCGAGCTGCGGGCGTTCGAGACCGGGGAGGCACAGATATAATCTGGTGGTGCGTATCGAAAGCGAAACGGTCATGAGCTCGCTACCCCAGATCGGCATCACCATGGGCGACCCCTCCGGCGTCGGTCCCGAGATCATCGTGAAAGCGCTGAAGGAGATGTCGCCCGAGCAGCGCAGCGCCTCGGCGGTGATCGGCAATCTCGACTTTGTCAAACGCGCAGACCGGCTGCTCGGCGCCGGCCTCACCTACGCCGAGTCGCTCGAGAGCGCCCGCAACGGTGCTGTGCCCGTGATCCACGTGCCAACCCGCGACGCACGCGAGATCCGCGACGGGGAGATCACCGCCGCCGGGGGCGAGGCGGCCTATCAGTACGTGGTGAGGGCCGTGCAATTGGCGCTCGCCCGCGCAATCGGGGTGATCGTGACCGCTCCGCTGAACAAGGGCGCCATGCACGCCGCGGGACACCACTTCGACGGTCACACCGAATTGCTCGCGCACCTGAGCGGCGCCCAGTCGTCATTCATGTTGCTCGTCTCGAGCAAGCTGTCGGTCGTGCACGTCTCGACCCACGTCAGTCTGCGTACCGCAACGCAGCGTGCGACGAGCGACCGGGTGCTCGCGACCATCCGCGCCGGAAACGATCATTTCAGAGCGCTTGGCTATGTGAGCCCGCGCATCGCCGTCGCCGGATTGAATCCACACTGCGGCGAAGGCGGTATCTTCGGTACCGAGGAAATCGACCACATCAACCCGGCCGTGGAGCTTGCGCGGCAGCAAGGCATCGATGTGAAAGGCCCCATCTCCGGGGACACCGTGTTCTATCGGGCGCTCAAGGGCGAGTTCGATCTGGTGGTCGCCCAATATCACGACCAGGGCCACATCCCCACAAAGCTCATCGCATTCGATGAAACGGTGAATGTCAGCCTCGGATTACCCATCCGCCGGACCTCCGTGGACCACGGGACGGCTTTCGACATCGCCTGGAAGGGCACGGCAAACCATACCAACATGCGCGCCGCTGTCGCTTACGCCCGGATGATGGCCGAGCGCATGCCGGCCAAAGCGGCGGCCTGACGGCCAGCCGAGAGAAGCTCGGCGCAGCTCGTCGCGAGACCGAGGCAATGGCGGCCTTGCCCCAGCTCATCGTCGTCTCCGACGACCTCACCGGCGCCGCGGACGTGGCGGGGCCCTTTGCCAGCCGTGGCTTGCGCACCTGGGTCGTCGCCTACGTTGAAGGCTGTGCGGCGCAGCAGCTGGCGCATGCCGACGTGGTCTCGGTCAATGCGGAAACCCGCCAGCTCTCCGCGGGCCAAGCCCGCGAACGCGTGCGCGCGCTCGTGCGCGAACAAATCCATCCAGACTCCGAGATCCTGATCAAGAAGATCGATTCCACGCTGCGCGGCCACGCCGTGGCGGAAACGCTTGCCATGCTGGAGGCGAGCGGACGCACCATAGCGGTCGTGGCGCCGGCATTTCCGCGCCAGGGTCGCACGCTTGCAAACGGTGTCGTGCACGTGCACGGCGTGCCGCTTAAGGACACGAGCTTCGCCCGCGACGCGCTGTCGCCCCCGCCCTTGGAGCCTTTGCACGTACTGTTCGGTCGAGCCGACGCGCACGCCGATGTGCGCCTGGTCGGTCAAGGCGCCTCGATGGCGCTTACACCGGGCGCGAGGCGACAGATTTTCGTGGTGGACGGCGCCAGCGACGACGAACTGCGCGCGACCGTGGGCGCGTTGCGCGGCCATTTCAGGGAATTGCTGTTGGTGGGCTCGGCAGGCATCGCCGAAGCGCTGGCGGCGGATCGCTTCCACGGCACCCCGGGCCGCGCCGCCCCGCCCCTGGTCACCGGGCCGCTGCTCTTCGTGGTCGGCTCGCGTGCGCAGGCAAGCGTGCAGCAGGCGAGCGCTCTGGTCGAAACCGGCTCGGCGCGCATCGTGAGCGCTCCTGACGGGCTGGTCGACGTCGATGCGGCCGTGCGGGCGTGCGAACCGATGCTCGTGCTCGAGGCCACCGCCGTCGACGGCCCCAGCACCGCGGATGCCACCGAGGTTGCGCAGCGGCTGTCTGAGGGCGTGGTCGCATTGCTCGCGCGCAAGCCGTTCGCGGCGCTGGTGGCGACCGGTGGCGACACCGCGGTGGCGATTCTTCGCCGCCTCGCTCAGCCCGCCTTCCAAGTCATGGGCAACTTGCTGCCAGGGATCCCGTTCGGCCGGATTCGCGCCGGCGCCCGCGAAATATGGTTCGTCACCAAGGCCGGCGGTTTCGGCGCGCGCGACGCCTTCGTGGCTATCGCCCAGCGCCTGCGCGGCAGTGTATGAGAACCACGCGCCCAATTCTGGCCCTCCAACCGGTGGTGAGCGGGAGAAATCGATGATCGGCCGGCCGGGGCGACGCGGCGCGCGCGCGACGGGCGCTGCGGCGGCCACAAGGCATGGGTCCGGTGTAGCACGACGTCAGTTCGCGGCGCTCTTTCTTCTGATGCTCGTCGGGACGGCGAGCGGCGCGAGCTTGGATCGGATCAGCGTCGAAGCGTGGCGCGACGGCGATGCGGTGATCGTGGAAGCTCGCGCCTTGCTGCGCGCAGATCTCGAAACGGCGTGGGGCGTGCTCACCGACTACGATCGCTATGCGGAGTTCATCCCCGATCTCAAGTCGAGCCGCATCCTCGCGCGCTCGGGAAGCAGCGTAGTCGTGGAGCAGAAAGGGCAGGCCGGCTTTTTTCTGTTCCATTTTCCGATGGAGGTAACGCTGAGCGTGACCGAGGCGCCGCGCAGCGGAATCACCTCGCGCGCGATAGCCGGGACGTTCAGGGAGATGACGGGCAGCTACACGTTGACGCGCGATGGCGACGATCTTCGCTTCGCGTACTATGGCCGTTTGGTCCCGGACTTCGTCTTGCCGCCGTTGATCGGAACCGCCGCGGTGAAGGCCGCAGTTCAGAAGCAATTCGTCGCTCTGGTCGCACAGATGCAAGCGCGCGCGGCCGCGCAACCCAAGCCGCCGGCGCGATGAGGAGCACTGTCACGCTCAGGCACCGCGCGGCGGGCCCGCTTCACCGGGCCTCGCGATGAGCCGATAGAATGAACAGCCGCGCATCCCTGATCCCCCCTTCCCTTCGTCGTGACCGCTAGCGCGTCATCATTCCTCCGCCCTCGGAGCGTGGCTCTGGTAGGCGCCGGGGACAGACTTACAAGTTCCGGTGGCGCGGTACTGCGCAACCTGATGCGCTCCGGATTCAAGGGACGCATCGTTCCGGTGAACCCGAAGGGCGGCGAATTGTTCGGCCTGCCGGTCGTGCGTTCTCTGGCCGACGTGAGCCCGCCCTGTGAACTGACGGTAATCGTCGTTCGCCCCGATTCGATCCTCGACGTTGTGAGCGAAGCCGTTGCGAGCGGGCATCGCAACCTGCTCATCCTTCCGGGTGGATTCGCCGAGAGCAGCGCCCAGGGCAAGGCGCGCGACCGCGAGCTGCGCGCGATTGCCCAAGCTCACCAGTTGACCGTGGGCGGGCCGAACTGCGCCGGCACCATCAACTTGCTGGACGCTCAAGCACCGTTCGCCGCGACGTTCCTGCGCGACATGCCGCGCGGCGGCAGCGTCGCTTTGGTTTCGCAATCCGGGGCGATTGCGGAAGAGGTGATCGCCTCCAGCCACAGTTTGGGCATCCCGCTCGGTGCCGTGGTCTCGGTAGGCAATGCGATGCATCTTGGACTCACCGAGTATCTGGAGGAGCTGGGCGGGGATGCTGCCTGCAATGCCATCCTGCTGTACGCCGAGTCCTTCGGCGACGTCGGCCGTTTCCGCGAAGTGGCGCGGCGCGTGGGCGCCCAAAAGCCGGTGGTTGCCCTGGTCGGCGGACGTACCCAACCGGGTCGCGCGGCAGCGTTTCGACACACCGGATCGGATGCGTTGACTGACCAGCAAGCCGAGGCGTTCTGCGTCGACTGCGGGATGGTGAGGGCGCTCAGCCTGCGCACGCTCATGCTCGCCGGCAAGGCCTTCGGCGCGCAACCGCGCGGCATCGGGCGGCGCGTGCTGGTGTTGTCCAACTCGGGAGGTCCCGGTGTGCTGTGCACCGATCAAAGTGCGCTCGCAGGCCTGCAGCTGCCCGAGTTGCCCGAGACGCTGCAAACCCGGCTACATGACTTTCTGCCCGCAGAGGCCGCGGTGGCCAATCCGCTGGATCTACTGGCGGATGCGCGTGAGGAGCGCTTTGGCGATACTCTGATCGCTGCGCTGCAGGAGAGCGCCACGTTCGACGCCATCCTGATCGTCCACGTCGTGCCGTTCATGGTCGACGGTGGCGAAGTGGTGAAGCGCTTGGCCGAGCTCTGCCGTGGCGCCCGCGTGCCGATTCTGCATGCCATGATGGGAACCTTAGAGCACAAGGCACAGTGGATGGCCGCGATGGACGGTGTCGGAGTACCCATGTTCGACAACGTCGAGGACATGGCAGAAGCGGCCGGATTGCTCGCCCGTTACCCGAGCCTGCGAGCTCGCTCACAGTGAATCCCGCATCGCGCTGCGTTCGGCGAGGGTAACGCGGCGTAGAAGCTGCGAGGTAGACTAGAGGCAACCGAGGAGGAGGCATCATGAAGTTGTACGGTTTTTGGCGCAGCTCGGCGGCCTACCGCGTTCGCATTGCGCTGGCGCTCAAGGGGCTCGACTACGACTACGTCAGCGTGCAACTGGGCAAAGGCGAGCAGTACCAACCCCAGTACGCCGCCATCAACCCGCAGAATCTGGTGCCGGTGCTGGACGACGATGGACAGCTGCTGTACCAGTCGCTCGCCATCGTCGAGTACCTCGAGCAAACTCACCCCGAACCGCGTCTTATTCCGCCAGACCCGGTGGAGCGCAACCGGGTGCGGTCTCTCGCCCTCATCGTCGCATGCGAGATTCACCCCCTTAACAATCCAAGGGTCCTCAATTATCTGACCAGCAACTTCTCGGTGTCAGAGGAACAAAAGCTCTCGTGGTACCGCCATTGGGTCAGCACCGGCTTTGCAGCCCTGGAAAGGCGCCTGGCGAGCGAACCATGGACAGGGCGCTTTTGCCACGGCGACACTCCCGGTCTTGCCGACATCGCGCTCGTACCACAGGTTGCCAATGCCAATCGCTTCAAGGTCGACCTGACCCCGTTTCCAACCATCCGACGCATCGATGATGCGTGCATGAAACTCACGGCATTTCAGAAAGCCGCGCCCGCCAACCAGCCCGATGCGGAGTAAGGCTGGCCTCGCAGCAAGCGCGCAAGAGGAATTTCTTTCGTCCGCTGGCGGTTTGTCTTAGAATTTAGCTCGTGTTGGGGCCGGCTACTGCGCGGCCCGTTGGCAGCAGTGGGTAGCTCCGGTGAGAACCGGGAAGGGCGCCCGGGCTGGCTCTTCCCGAAGGAAGTCGGATGCGACCTCGTCGCTTGGCTGCAGATGTGCTTCTCGCCGCGGTTGCGTTGACCTCGAGTCTTGCGGCGTCCCCCAGCGGGGCAGATGGCGATCCCGCTCCCACCTATCAGCGCGAGCGCGCGGTACAGCGGTTCAAGGATTGTCACTGGACCGATGAGATGGGAAAATATGTCTACCAGTGCATCAAGAAGAACGACGGGATGAATGCACACTGGTGCTACGATGAGGCCCTTGAGACGTTGTGCCCCGCGCAACTCGAGACCGCCAAGAAACCAGCAGTCCAGACCGAGCCAGCGAGCAGGCCGCAAAACAACTAGGCAATCCTGAGGTTTTCGAGCGGCCCCCACAGAGTCACAAATGAGCACACGCGACATCCCGGTACGCCTCGCCCGCGCTGAGGACGCGCAAGACATCGCGGTGCTGTCGCGCGACCTCATCGAGACGGGGCTGGGCTGGACTTGGACCCGGCAGCGTGTGAGTCGCAGCATCGCCAACCGCGACACGCTCTCTATCGTTATGTGCCGCGGTGCGCGCATCGTCGCCTTCGCCATCATGTTCTTTGGCGACGAGCACGGGCACCTCAACCTTTTAGCAGTGCGCCCGGAGTTCCAGCGCCTGGGGCTCGGCACACGCCTCATCCGCTGGTTGGAGGAGTCGGCGCAAGCGGCGGGCATCCGCGCCATTCACTTGGAGGTGAGGGTGCGCAATCAGCATGCGCGTCGCTTCTATCGCCGCCTTGGGTTTCTGGAGATGGCCGTGCTGCCAAAATATTACCGCGGCGTGGAGGCCGCGGTCTGGATGGCGCACGATTTGCAGACCGTCTCGCGCCGACGCGTCGCCTGAGGCGTCTCCTCGGTCGAGGAGGCTTCGCCGGGTGCCTCATCATCCGCGCGCAACTTTGCGCTCGCATGGCATTTAACAATGGTGCGCGGCGGTGCAAAGTTGATCTCCGCGCCCTCCGCAGCAGCCCGCGGTGGCTGCCCTCTGCGGCGATTCCGAACGGCTGCACAAGTCGCTAAGCGCTCGAGCTCAGTGCCCCAGCACCCGCTCGTGACGATGAGCGCCATCTAACCCGCGGCTCGATCGCGCGAACTCAACTGCGGCGATGTGCGAGGACGGCAAACCGCGCAATGAGTCGCTCGCGCTCGCACCTATATCGCCCGCGCCTGCCAGCCGCCCGAGCGGCCCGGGCGCGTTCCTTGCTCCCCGGGGGCCATGGATACACTTCGCCGCCACCGCTGGCGGGTCAAAGACACAATCTGCTCATCGTGGCAGGAGCTTCCCGGCCTGTTTACAGCCTTCGAGATCTGGGGAATGCGGCGGCGGGGCCGCTTCGCTGCGGCAACCCCCATAGACGAGGCCGAGCCCGTCGCCCAGCATGAAGAGCTGCGGGCTTTCTACCTGTTTTCGGAATCCTGACTCAAAGCGCCGTCTTGAACGGGCTGTGTTCGTTTAGCTCGTCCAGGTAGACCGAGATACCGCGTCCTTCGCGGTCGAGGAACTGATCGACCGCGAGTCGGAATTGCGGATGGGCGAGCCAGTGTCCCGAGTAGGTCGCCACCGGCAACAGCCCGCGCGCGAGCTTGTGCTCCCCCTGTGCACCGCCTTCGAACAAACGCACACCGCGGGCGATGCAGAACTCGATCGACTGGTAGTAGCAGGCCTCGAAATGCAAGCCGGTCACGAAGCGCGTTGCGCCCCAGTAGCGTCCCCACAGCGTGTGGCCGTTGTGCACGTTGAGCACCGCCGCCACCGGCCGCCCCTGCTGCGAAGCGATGATGAGCAGCACGTTTTCGGGCAAGCTCTGCGCAAGGCGGCGGAAGAATGCGCGGTTCAGG
>Ga0187778_10002335_pt1 | contig 12975 bp, 18 predicted proteins | sample 1015_Q2_SP5_20_M_FD_132418 | JGI IMG/M metagenome (GOLD analysis project Ga0187778, IMG submission 132418) | Tropical peat soil microbial communities from peatlands in Department of Meta, Colombia - 1015_Q2_SP5_20_MG | ecosystem: Environmental > Terrestrial > Soil > Wetlands > Peat | place... | reverse complement strand
CTAGGACGCAAAGGACAGCGTTCGTCGGAAGCATGACTTATACGGCGCACAATGTCGGAATTCCGACAAATGGAAGTGAACTTCAGCCCCCGCTTAGGCACCGGCCATCTGAAATGAAGCCACTTCATTTTTATGCCTCACCGGAAACTTGTGTTCAGGCAGCGGGGACCAGTTGCAGGCCGTGCTTCCGCGCTTTGCGCTGCAGGGCGGCAAGTTCGCGATCCTGACTACGGCGATTAAATTCTTGGGTACCCCGGTGTACCCAGATCTGTCCTCGGGTGAGCAGTCGATAGTAGAGACAAGCCAAGTAGCGTGCCATCGCTTTGACTGCTTTCAGTCCTCCCAACTTGGCCCGGAAATATCGGTAGCGGGCTCCTAAGTAGCTTTCACTGCGCACGAGTGATTGAGCGGCCATACGAAAGGCATTACCAACCCGGTTGGTGTGGTGTTGGCGAACGTGGCGGATGAGCCTGCCTCCGCTGACGTCCCGTTTGGGAGCCAGATTTAGCCAGGAAGTCCAGTGCTGCTCTGTTTTCCAGGCGCTCAAATCGGGGCCAATTTCGGCGAGTATGGTTTGGATGGTGATGACGTCGATGCCGTCAATGGTAGTGGCGTCCACCCCGAGAGTGCGCTGCAGTTCGATAGCCAGATCGAATGCCGGTTGGTGTGGTTTCGGCTTGCGGGGCTTGCGTGTACGGTCTTTGTTCTCGTTCTTTGTGCTCGGCAGGGTTGAGGTGGGGGCGGGTACGGTGGTGCGCGTAGGCAGTGCGGCCATATAGCGCTGCAATTGCTGGTCGCAGTTCTCCATTTGCCGTTGATAAAAATCGTAGGCGTCCACCGCTTGCTGCAGTTCGAACAAAACATCTTCCTTCCAGTTCCCCTGCAAACTCTGCACGATCTCCTCTTCGCTGGCCTGACAGCGGGGATCCCGCAACCTGGCCAGGACTTTCGCATCCCGCTCTCCCTTCAGCAAGGCGCGGATGATCGTCTGCCCACTCACCCCGCTAATGTCGCTCAAGGCATTGTGCAGTTGCACATTCATTTGGATCATCGCCTTTTGCATTTGCTGGATGCTCCGTCCGGCATCGCAAACGTGCTGGTGGTGCAACCGCCAAAGCGTGCGCACTGCGTGGATTTCTGGTGGAGGCAAAAAACAGGGACGTAATAGTCCATAGGTGTGCAACTTCCGCAACCATTGACACTCCTGCACGTCACTTTTTCGTCCGGGCACGTTCTTGCTGCCCAGCGCGTCCACCAGGTTCACGTCCAGACCATGTCGTTGCAACACATCATGGAGGGCGATCCAATAAACTCCGGTGGATTGCATCACCACCGTGCGGATCCGACATTGGGTGAGCCACCGCGCCATCTCTTCTAGCGCGGCAGTCCACGAACCAAACTCGCGTATCGGCTGCGAGTCGCGGTCGGGAGGTACGGATACGAAATGGCTCTCGTTGCCCACGTCGATGCCAGCTGCGTCCCGATGGATAATGTCCAAGCCAGGATCGTCCAAGCTCAAACGTTGCTGGACTTCCCGGCGCTCTTTGCGATTCAACCTCTCACCGCGCTGTAACCGCTGAAAGGTGGATAGCTTGCGTCGTGCCATGGCATACTCTCCATAGTGTTGAATTAGCCAGGCTCGGCTCGGTTGGCGATCACGACAACAGGCTCACCGGCGGGGTCGAGTCCGGGCTTTTTTCAAAGTCAGCTCGCCACCACGCGACAACCGAAGTCAGACTTAGAAACGGGCACAAAGGCACCAAGTAGATTGGGACCATAGCTGTCGAGCTTGGCTACAGAGATTCTGCCGAAGATCTCAGGGCAATCAACCAAGTTTCCGGGGACCATGGACCCGCAGGGTGCGGGCTAGCAACTTAGAAGCAACTTGCAGATTGCAGCGAGTAGCGTACCGATACCAGTCCCAAAACTGTAGTTCCCGAGAAACTGCCCACAGCTTAGCGATGGGGCGGGTACCCTAGGACGCATTGTGGATCGGCTGGGACTTGTGGCGTCAGTGTTTGGTAGCCGGTCGTCGGTGGGTCGCGCCGGACGTGGGCGTGGGGCGAAAAACGGGACAGCTGGATGTGGGCGCCTGACCAATACGAGATCCACGTCGCTGGCCAGGGTGGTGCGGGCCTTCACGTGTGACCAGCGTCACTGCCTCGCTTGTAAGACCCTGGTAAATTTCGACCTCGACAAGATGAATGTTCGTCGAGTCCGCGCCAAAGACCCGACAAAGGAGATTGACGACAATGGCAGAGAAATCGACAGCAGCTGCACAGCGCACAACGGCGCGCAAGTCAGTCACAGCCAAAGACATCATGCAGAAGCCGGTCATGGCGGCGACTCCAGTTGCTTCCCTACGAGACGTCGCAACCCAGCTGGTTGCCAATGAGTTCAGTGGAATGCCTGTTGCTGAGCCCGATGGCAGGGTGGTAGGGGTAGTCACAGAGTTTGACGTTGTTCACACATTGATCGCAGGCAAACGATTAGAGAATCTAACTGCTGGAGAGGTAATGACTGGCGCGCCGATCACCGTGGATGTGGAGACTCCAATTAAGGACGTGATGAAGAAGCTAGAAGAAAATCGTATCGTCCGGGTGCCGGTAACGAATCAGGACAAACTGGTTGGGATCATTTCTCGGAGAGATGTTATTCGAGCGATTCTGGAGCCCGAGTTTCTCGCGTTTGGTGATTCTTAGCGTCACTATCTGACGTATTTATCTTTGCAAGGAAGCATTCGGCAAGATCATCTACGTATTTCAACATGTGCGGCAGATAATCCTCACAGCACACCGGGCCGTGCCGAATTTGTCTCGAATCGCATTGACACCCTTCATCATGTCGTTATGCTTCCAGCCCATGTATAGCTGGACAGCGGGCAATGCCCAGCGGCGCAAATCAGCCTCACGCCGGAGCAACGTGGCGGGGTCATCGAAATCTGCTTGGCTCACAGAGCGGGGACAATCCTGAACGTCCTTTTTGTCAGTGCAACTGCCCACCACGAGAAGTTCCATGAAATCGCAAGATATACTTGTGCGTCCGCACGTGCAACGCATGGCAATAGTGAAGAAGCTACAATACGACCGGATCACGACAACAATCGAGCGCGATCCCTTGGCTGAGATCATCGCGGCAAGAAGAAGATCGAGTACCGCCGAATCAATCCATATTGGACCAAACGCTTGCGCAGGTCTCGCCTTTGAATTGAGCCTGCTCGAAGGCATGAATCCACCAGTCCCGGAAGTGACAGTGCTGATAGGCAGACAAGAACACCGACGCGCAGGTGGCTTTATGGGGCTTGCCGGGAAAAAATCCTCCGAGCGCAAATTTCCGAATTTATATATTTTTGCAGCAAGCCCTTCGATGAAAAATCGATGTGCCTGGTTGGCGATGGGGACGGCGCGTTTTGAAATGAAGTTAAACAGCTCCGCGAGATGGGTGGTTTTTGCTTCGGGTCGATGGGACCCAGGCGCCTATTAGCTGGCGGAGGACCCCGATGAAGCGACTGGTTTGACTAGACTGTATCAACTCCCCGCCATCAGCTCTGCCACCTAATCCCCTACTGCAACTTCCCGTACTCGGCCTTGGCTTGCTTGAGGACGGGGATGTCGGGGTCGGCGTCTTTCCAGAGGGTGAGGAAGTTCTTGTAAGCTGCGAGCGCACGGACGCGGGCAGCGTCGGCATCCGCACCTTGCGAAGTTCGCGCTTGCAGCGCGTTCGCACGTGCCACGGCAAGATGCGCCAACGCTCCCGTCCAGCAGTTCCACACGATGCCGCTGTGGTCGAGAATTTTCTGGAACTCGGCGGCGGCAGCCTTCCCCTGCCCGGCCGCCAGGAATGCTTCTCCGCGCACATACGTCGGATAGAGGCAGGAAAGATTAAGGACGAAGGAAATACTACCCAACTCGAGGGGGGGACCAACTTGCAGGCTATTCAGGGCGGAAGCCGGGTTCTTCCTGTCCAGCGCCAATTGCCCCCGAATTGCAGGCAGCCAAAGCGTCTGCATTTGCGTATCTAACGGGAAGCGCTTCCCCAACTCTTGGGCCAAGGATTCAGCTCGGACCATGTCGCCCGCCATCGCAAGCGCAAGGGTCGCTTCGACCGAAACGCCCTGACTACCGGGGGTGAGCTTTAAGGCCCCGGCTGCTGACACCCGGGCTTCCGCAGGATAGCCGTAGGCGGCTTCCCGCTGAGCGGCGATCGCCTGCGAGATGGCTCCACTCTCTTTGCTGTCGACCCGGATGGCCGAGTTCACAGCCTGCCTGGTTAGTTCCCTCGCTTTACCGAGATGACCCTCATAGGCCTCGGTGTCAGCTTCGAGCGCCAGTCCAAAATTCTCGTAATCCGACTTGCCGGCAAACCACTCTTGCTGTTCCGCCATCGCTGACGAGTCTGCCCCAAGAAAAGCAAGCACGTAGAGAGCCTCGTGGAGCAGGAAATCGTCCACTTTTCGGGTCAACGCCTCGTTGATGATCTGCCGCGCTTCATCAAAACGCTGCAAGCCCAGAGTATCGTTGACAAGATTGCTGTAATCGGCCACCTCATCGGGATTCCCCGGTCACATTGCGATAGTAGTTGGAAGCGATTGACATCTTTTCCCGCTCGCTGGCGTGTTCCCGCAACTCGAATGCCTTGGTGTAGTACTCGGCCGCTCGCCCAGGCTGGGTGAGAGCGCCGTAGAGGTTGCCCAATGCCTCGTAGCCTGTGGCAAAATTCGGATCGAGCTCAATGGCGCGTTGAAAGTAGGGTAGTGCTGTGGCTGCACCCTTCTCGTCATAGGCTTTCTTGCCAAGGGTAAGCGCCTTCAGAGCTTCGAGGGACAGCGTGGTTGCCTGGACTAGCGGAACATCGAACTTTTCGACCGTCGCCAGCGATTCGCCCAACTCAGGGCGCAGTTTCGATACCGCTCGGCCGAGCGCTTCCAGCACCTTTTCCTTGGACGCCGCCTCGACCTGCTCTTCGGCCAGAGTGTCTCCGCTCTGGCAGTTCACCGCCTTCAATTCGAGCACATATTTCGTGCCCAAACTGCCAATCGCCCCGGCAATGTAGACTTTGCTGCCAGCCCGCTGACAGAGGTCGCGGGCAACCTCAGGCGTAAGTTTTTCGTCCGCTGGACGTCTCATCAATTTCAAGGTCTTCGCGACTTGACTGTTGGAGAGCACATTCAGGAAGGGTGATTGCCGAAGAGACACGTTGACCGCCGTCTTTAGCGTGTCGTCGAAGATTGCATCGCCCGTGCTGTTGGAAAAATCGGCAAGAACGATGGTGTCTTTCTCGGTCAGGAACTTGCTTTGCTGATACGGACGATAATAACGATAATAAAGTCCGGCTGCGATCAGACCGACTACGACCAAGAGCCCTGTGGCCAGCACAAAAGGGCCTGCAATCTTCCTGCGCGGCTGCTGTGGCATGGTAGGCGCAGGCGCAAAAACCTTGGCTACCGCAACCGGGCCCGAAGTGGACGCTGGAATGCGTCCGCTTTCGGTATCGCGCTTCAGCCGTTGCAAATCGGCCCGCATTTCTGAGGCGTGCTGGTAACGGAGAGCGCAATCCTTCTCCAGGGCCTTAGTAATGATCGCCTCGAGTTAGGGAGGGAGCTGAGGATTCCACCGACTGAGCGGCTCCGTCGGTTCGTAAAGGATCGCCCCATACGTCGCTCCATCGGTGTCTCGATCGAACGGCAGGCGGCCGCTCGCCATCTCATAGAGGGTCACACCGAAAGAAAACAGGTCGGTGCGTTCGTCCAGAGCTTTGCCGGCAACCTGTTCCGGGGACATGTAGCTCACCGTGCCTAACGCCGTGTTCCTGGCGGTGAGTTCTTTGCCGGCAAACGTGGATTCTCCGATTGTGGGATCGTCCGATCCCGACCCTGATTCGCGCTTGCTCCCCAAATCGGTCCTCTTTGCCAGCCCGAAATCGAGAACCTTGGCGTGCCCGCGCTTGGTGATGAAGATGTTGGCGGGTTTGATATCCCGATGAATGATGCTCGCCGCAGCTACGTGGATTCGACGGGGCGTAAAGTCACTCGCTTCGGGTTTCACAACATTCGGAAGGCGGTCTCCGACTATCTCACCGAAGGAAAGAAAGCTGACGTGCGAACGATTCAGGACACGCTGCGGCACGAGAACCCGGAAATGACACTCTCGAAGTACACCGAGTCCAGTCTGGAATCGCGTCTTGCCGCACAGGATGTGATGGCGAGCGCGGTGCTGGGTGACTCCACGCGGGTGCAGTAAACAACTTGGGTGAAAACTTGGGTTGGACAATTTCGGAGTGCAATGGCAATCTATAGAAAGCACAAGAGTTGGGCGCTTAACTCAGCGGTAGAGTGCCATCTTCACACGGTGGAAGTCATAGGTTCGAATCCTATAGCGCCCACCATCTTTTCAATGGGTTGCGGCTTCGGGAATCACTCTGGAATCAAAGCCCGCCGTGCGATTTTGGAATTAGCCGCCCTCATCTCGTCCGAAGCCGTCTCTCCGTAGCTGAGTGTGGTTCGGACATCAGTATGCCGCATGAGAGCCTTTTGCACCGCCAAGTCCGTCTTCTCGGCTCCGAGCCAAGATCGGTACGTATGACGCAAGTCATGGGTTCCGATTCGGCTGATTCCGGTAGCTACGGCAGCGGCTTGCAATGCGGTCTTGTAAGCCGTGTAGCTAATCGGCAACCGGCCAAGTTGGACGGGCGATGCGAAAATCCAATCCTCCGGCCCGTCAAATTCCGTCAGTTGCTTCCAGGCTTGCAGCACCCGGAGCAGCTCTGCGTCTATTTCAATAATCTTCGAAGAGCCCTCCGTCTTTACGGAATCGAGATGTTGCATCACCATCCCGCGCTCAACATTCACTGTGGCGCCCATCCAGTCCACGTCTTTCCACCGCAGCGCCAGCAGTTCCGATACACGCAACCCGAGACACAATTGGATTTGCATCATCGTTCGGGACGGCTCGTCTAAGTGCGACAGCATCTTGTGAAACTCTTCCACGCTTAGATTGTGGCGCTTCCGCGTGCGCTTGGAGGCTCCCTTTACTCTGACCAAGGCAATCGGATTGTTTCCAACCGGAATCATTCCGGCCCACATGGCGTAGTTCACCAGACAACCAAGCAGACCCTTAATGTGGCCGCGAGTCTTGGATGCGAGCGGCAACGACTCAAGCCATAACTGTATTGCCCTTGGCTGGAGATCAACGACCGGCGTTTCTCCCCAGTGCGGCAACACATAGGTTCTCAGCCACGACGCAAGAGCTTTCTGCGTACTGTGTCGTAGTGTAGGGAGCTTCTTTTCCGGTACTGTTCCACGATGTCCCTCACTTTTGGCGAGGTGCGTTCGGCCATGAGACGAAGCGACCGACACATTTCTCCCGCCTTCGCGTCTGCCTGCTCTTGTGTCAGTTCCTTAAGCAAGCCGAGTTTTCGCGTGGTGCGTTTCCCATCTACCACCGGAAAACAAACCCACGTACCTCGGGCTTCGTTACGAACAGCTTTCAGTTTCTGTGCTCTCTTCAAATTGCCCTCCCCTCTCGGAGCACAGTTGGCGCTGGGCATGGTAGCACAGGCCGAGAAAGCAAGGCAGAGTCCAAATCCTCCCGCCGAAATCTCCAACACCCGGCGCTTGGTGCCGGATAGCGAAAAGGCTTTCACCTTGCCTTGACGCACCCAAAGCAGGAGTGTTCGCGGTTTGATCCTGAGGTAGGCGGTAGCTCTTAATCAGCTTATTACGCTCGCACTCGCCGAAAAGGTTTCCGCGCTGCGCACGTCGGAATACTTCGAGGAACGTGCGCAACGAGCCAATCCCGCAAAGGTCAAGCAGATTCTCGCTCGCCTTGGCAAAGGGATGCCTCCGATTGAAGGCGATGAATTGCCAAAGGGTTTCCGAGCGAGGCAACGTAGAAAGATGAAGGAGTAGTGTTCCCCATGCAGCAACCTGGTCATGTACCCTCAACAGATGGTTCGGTTGTCCCTACAACGGGAAGGGTCTGCGTGACCACGCAGAAGGGAGTTCGCATCAGCAACGCAGATGTTGCCCAGTGGAGTCGATTGCCAAGTGGCCGGTGGCGGCGATCCCGTTCGTGCTTGTCGAAGCCACAAGTAGACTTTACCTGCGGGCTGGAAGTTCATTGATGATTCGCACCGGTCGCGCGGGCGCGCCAAATCGCCGAGACACTCGTCGAGGATCTCGCGCATCACTGCCGGCTTTCCGCCGCTCAACTCTTTCTTCTGCATGACCCGCAACCACAGCCTCGAATTGTGCCCTGATGTCGGGCGGCGCTGGTGACAAGCGTATTGCTTGTTTTCTTCCGACCACGGCCGAATCAGCAGAGCCTACCTTCCGCAATCGGCCTGTCACATTTGACAGTACATCCGAGCAAACATCAAGTGTCATAGTCCAAGGGCTGTTTGGAATTCACTTGGTTGCTTTCATGGCAACTGGCGGCGGAAGTTCATGTCTAAAAGACGCGCACACGGTAGCATACGATTCACCGTTTTCTTCTTCTTAGCGTCCGCCGTCTTTCCGTCATTAAGCCGAGCACAGGTTCCTGTTTTCAAGATTACGACCGAAGACAGCTCGATTAAATTCGCCGTGAAGGCATCGGTGGCCGTAAACGGTACCTTCAACAAGTGGGATGCCGCTCTAACCTTTACGTCTACTGATGTATCAACCGGCGTTTTGGACATCAAGATTCAAGCAGACAGCGTCAATACCGGAAGCGGCATGAAGGACGACAAGTTGAAGAGCAAAGACTTCTTCAACGCCGATCACGATCCGTTGATCACCTTTCTGTCAAAGAAGATCGTACAGACCGGCCCCACCACCTTCGATTTGCTGGGCGATTTCACGATACGAGGAGCGACTAAACCCCAGACGCTGACGCTAACCGTTTCCGGCGCGGGGACAGGCTCAGGGGAGATTCATGGGACCATGGTGTTCGACCGTAAGGACTATGGGATGAATAAAGGCATTCCCTTCGTGAGGATCGGCGACAGCGTCGACGTGACTGTCGACCTCAAGGGGAAGCGAATCAGTGGTCCTCCGCTTGTCCTTAAGCAATAAGCGGCCTGCAACTCTCTTCGGCTGCCGCGCTGCGACGCGAATTATGGAGTATGGTGAACAAGGAATCCGTGAACGCCGATCTCGTGGCAGGGGACGCTCCAACAATACGTGGGTCGCCTGCACAGACTCCATGACAATAATCGGGTAGTCCAAGTTTACGATTATGTGGACGACTTGGTTCCGATGTTGGCAAGAATGTACGAGCGGCGGCTAAAGGGCTACAGCGCAATCGGCTATACGATCAGCCATGAGGCCTCGGGATCTTTGACGGCTCCACAGTTTTCATGAAGCGGGTGCCCGAGTCGATTACTTACCTCGAACGGTTGGCTCGCATCATAGGACAGAGGCGTCAAGCGCTGTTTACAGATTCAACTGCCACGTTACGAGATTGTGGTTGTCCAGCTGCAATATCTCAACACTGAATGGAGAACGACTCCGGACGGATTGCTTCCGTTCGCCTACAAAACAGAAGCCGTATGCGGGCGGCAAGATTCGGACTGATCCGAAAGTGCGTGATTGCAGTATCGTCACGGGAGGGGCCGCACACCGCCATTGTCGTGCCCGCGACTCCCCGAGCGACCGTACCAAAACTGTACCAAAATACCGGTATTTTCGGTTTCTAGCCCTGTCTAGCCTCTTTGATTAGGTGCATAGTACAGAAAGACGAAAAACTTTATGAGACGAAGCAATTTTGCTCTTCGCGTACCCCCGTCCTTGCTGGCAGAAGCGCGCATGGCGGCTGATTCCGAGGGGGTAGCTCTTAATCAGCTTATTACGCTCGCACTCGCCGAAAAAGTTTCCGCGCTGTGCACGTCGGAATACTTCGATGAACGTGCGCAACGAGCCAATCCCGCAAAGGTCAAGCAGACTCTCGCTCGCTTTGGCAAACGGATACCTCCGATTCAAGGCGATGAATTGCCCGAGGGTTTCCGAGCGAGGCAACGCAGAAAAGCTTCGCGATCATGTCCGATTTGAGCTCGGTGGTACGGAGAACTCGCTTGCGCGCGGAGCTCAGGCATGGCGGAGACGACACTTGGTCCGACCTTTGGGCGTCTCAGGGTACTAATAATTCGCCGCTCAAGTATTGTTGAGACAGAGTGCAGGAAATCGCCACGGCAGACGTCTGGTAAGCTTAGCTTCTCAGACGCCCAAATGCGGCGCACAGGAGGATAACTGAACCACCATGTCGAAAAAACGCGCCGCATTCCCTCAAGTTCCTCCCGACTTGTGTTTCGTTGAAGAACTTGCCGGCGACACCCCGCCGTCCTTCGTTGCCATGCAGCGGCTCTATGGATTGGCCTCCGATTTGTTTGCCCTGCTTCCCTGGCAGGTCCTTGACGAGAGCCAGTTAATCGTGGTCCGCGACAGCGGAAGCAACGAACTCTGCTACTGCTCGGTTATGGGAGCGCTCGGCGAAGTGTACTCCATGCACGCTTACATCGGAGCAGAGGGGCTTCGCACCTTTCGTAAGCTCGAAGGTGAGGCCATGGCCGACCCTGGAGAGTTCTTCGCGACGACGCGCAGCGTGTACGTGGAGTTCGTGTCCAGAGCGGAGCTGGAACCGCCGGATCGCAAACTCCTGGCTGCGCTCCGGCACCCCAAGAGCCATGGGCATGCGTCGCCTATCTTCCGCGCAATACGCCCCGGCTTTCATCCTTGGTTTGTGAGTGCGGACGAGGCGCGCATGCTGGCCGAGTGCATTGCCGCGGTCGCCGTGGTTTGCACAGTCGTCGTCAGCCGCAAGAACCTTAACCTTTGGAGAGAAGCCGAGACCTACCCGATGGTCACGTGGGTGGAAGACACTGAGCCACCGTTCCAGATCAATCTTGTTAAGTCGACCGTTCCTCCCGAACCGACCATCCCACCGCTTTATCTGGATGAAGAGAGCCTGCACCGGTTGCTCGACAAGGACTATCCCGTTCGCGGAAAAATGGAGCTCGACTATATCTTCGGTGGCGTTCCCATTGGCAAGAAGAACGAGCGCAAGAGGTGCGCATCGGTCGCGTTAGCCGTGGATGCTGATACTGGGATGGTTTACGCGCCGGAGGTGATCGATGTGAGCGTTCCATGCGGAGATGCACTGTCAAGAGTATTTCTCAAAGCGATTCGATCCAGCCGCGCACTGCCAACCGAGGTCCGCGTTCGCAGCCCGAAGCTTAAAGAGAGTCTTGATCAGATCATGAGGTCTTTTGGTGTGAAGCTGCACGTTGCCAGGCGGCTGCCAGCTGCGGACCAAGCCCGAGCACATTTGCTCGGATTCCTTAGTGGCGACTCGTGACGGAAGCCCTATCTAACGTCTTTATTGTCAACAACCGGTGGGGTGGTGCGACCTTTTGAAGTCTGGATTTTGATCGATTCTTTCGGAAATGTCTTGCTCAGATTCGAGCAGGGTTGACTCGCTCAGGCCGAAGGTGGAAACCAAGTTGTTTCCCAGCTCGGCGAATGCGGTCGTCGAGACTCAGAAGTTCTACGCCCGGGACAGCCGAGCGCACCGCCAATGCCGATGCCAAGTGAATCGCGTCAAGCGTCCGGACTGGTTCGGCGGGAAACGGATACCGTGCCCGTTCCACAATGTCCGAACTGACCCGCCACAAGTGCCAGTGGCTAGCTGCGGCATTCAAGTGGGCTCGGCGGTCCGCAGCCGCAGCTTCATCGATTTCTCCTGTCGCGATGGCGCGAATCAGCACACGATCACACTCAACCAGTGTAAGATCGGAGGCGGCCACGAGTTCGGCGCGGCGAAGCACCTCGCGCACAGAGAGTGCCGTATCTTCGCCGAGCAACCACGCTAGCACGGCGCTCGATTCCGCATAAATGTTCACTGTTGGCCACGCTCCTCATTGAGAAGCTCTGCCGCCTGACGTCGCTTGAGAAGACGCGAGAGCTTCGGATATGCCGCCGCGTTGTTTGAGAGGCCCAACGTCAGTTGGCCTTTTTTTGCCAGTGCGGCCAGCACCCAAGGCACTCCAGGCTCATCCCCCACCTTGCCCGGCGGTGTGAGCTCTGCGACCACTTCCCCACGATCCGTCACAAGCATAGCCTCGCCCGAGCGGACTTCCCGAACGTACTCGCTCAATCGGTTCTTCAAATCCCGAAGGCCCACGCTCTTCATGTCCCTAATGTAGCTTCATGAAGCTACAATGTCAACCACGCAAAACCTCTTCAAAGCGGACTGCAGCTTCCCTAACCCGTGGTTCCGGAACAGGAATCCGCGTCAGCTGGAACTAACCAACCAGAGACCTGGATCTTTGGCCGAATATCAGCGGCTGATCTTCAATCCACAAATATAGATAAGGATGCAATCATCAGTACAAGCGCGCTTATCGCCGGATCTGTGATCCAAGTGGGAAGGACGGAACTGGCACAGATCCCCCTTCCCCAAGCAGCGAGAACTCGCTGGCCAGTTCCGCACCACAAAATTGTCGAGGCGCTGGAGTTGAAAACCTCAGCTATCGCCACATCAACGTACTCAGCGAAGACTATGCCGTCCCAGCCGACGGCTCTCGAATGCTTGAGGGGTGGCGGTGCTGACTCTAAAGCGAACGTTCAGCGCTGCTTCCCAATAAGAAGTGCCAAAGCACGGCCGGCAGGGGCCACACCCGGCCATTGTCTTGCTCGCGGCCCACTGAGCGACCGTACCCAAAACCGTACCAAATACCGGCAAAAATACCGTTATTTCCGACTGCTAGCCCTATCGAATGTATTCATTGTCAACAACCGGTGGGCTGAGCTGACATTGGCACCCAGCCAATTTCCTGGATCCTCAAGCAGACCATTAGCCTCGTCAGCGGGTCTAGCATCCTAGAGGAAGCGACCGCGGGCCTTGGTTTCGAGGCGAGTAGACAGGAACTCCAGGTGGGTTCGCTTCACCCGTAGGCGGACGGGACTCACTTTCTCGCGAGCTCGATCACGGGAATTTCGGG
>Ga0187778_10002334_pt1 | contig 12977 bp, 18 predicted proteins | sample 1015_Q2_SP5_20_M_FD_132418 | JGI IMG/M metagenome (GOLD analysis project Ga0187778, IMG submission 132418) | Tropical peat soil microbial communities from peatlands in Department of Meta, Colombia - 1015_Q2_SP5_20_MG | ecosystem: Environmental > Terrestrial > Soil > Wetlands > Peat | place... | reverse complement strand
CAGGGGGGCATCCGATTGGAAGGGCAACGTGGGCGTCGTCACCACTCTCTTCCCGAAGGCGAGGATAGACCCCAGACGCGCGGTCGCATTCATCTGCGGTCCCGAGCTCATGCTCAAGTTCTCAATAGTGGAGCTCGCGAAGATGGGAGTCCCGGCGGAAAGAATCTTCGTCTCGCTGGAGCGGAACATGAGCTGCGCCACTGGCACCTGCGGTCATTGTCAGCTGGGGCCTCTGTTCATCTGCAGGGACGGCCCGGTCTTCAGCTATCCGAAGGTGAGAGGTTTCTTCCCCAGGGAGGGGGTCTGATGGCCAAGCCGAGACTAGGCGTTTTCAAGTTCTCGTCCTGCGACGGCTGCCAGCTCTCGATACTCGATGCCGAGGAGGAGCTGCTCGCCCTCCTCGACAAGGTCGAGCTGGGAGACTTCCTCGAGGCGAGCAGCACGTCGGCGGGAGCCCCCTATGACGTCGCCCTGGTCGAGGGGTCCATCTCCACCCCGGAAGAGGTCGAAAGGATAGTCCGCATCAGAAAGGAATCGAAGATGCTCGTCGCCCTCGGCGCCTGCGCCACGGCGGGGGGACTGCAGGCCCTGAGGAACTGGAGCAGGCTTGGCCTGGTCGAGCCAGCCGTCTACCCTGAGCCCGAGGTCGCCAGGGCAATGGAGAAGGCGCTTCCCGTGAGCGACATTGTAGCCGTGGACTTCGAGCTGAGGGGGTGCCCTGTGAGCAAGGCCCAACTCCTGCAGTTCTTCGCCTCGGCAGTGAAGGGAGCCAAACCCAGGTTCCCCACGAGTGCTGTCTGCTTCGAGTGCAAGAGGGCGGGGAACGTCTGCCTCGTCGTGGCCGGCGGGACCCCCTGCCTCGGCCCTGTCACCGCCTCGGGGTGCGGCGCCCTGTGCCCGTCCCTCGGCAGAGGATGCTATGGGTGCTTTGGGCCGTCAGACGACGTGAACCTGGACTCCTACGCCTCTTGGCTTACTGCCCACAACGTCGACCGCCAGACAATCGGGCTTCTCCTGAAAGGCGCCAACTCCCAGTCGCACGAATTCAGGAAGTGGGTAGAGAAGAATGGCTAGGAGGGTCGTCGTGGACACCGGTCCCCTCGCAAGGGTGGAGGGGGAGGGATCCTTGTCAATAGTGGACAAGGGGGAGGGAATCCCAAAGGTCAAGCTGAACATATTCGAGCCTCCGCGCTATTTCGAGGCACTCCTCAGGGGCAGGCGGGCGGAGGAGGTCCCAGACATAGTCTCGAGGATCTGCGGCATCTGCCCGGTCGCCTACCAGGTCAGCTCACTGAACGCCCTCGAAGGTCTCTTCGGGGTAGAGGTCGATGAGCAGGTGCGGCGGCTCAGAAGGATTCTGTACTACGGAGAATGGATCGAGAGTCATGCCCTTCACGTCTTTATGCTCGCAGCGCCGGACTTCGTCGGGGCCCCAGACGCGATTGTGATGGCCGAAAAAGAGCCGGGTCTTGTGAAAGAGGCTCTCGCCCTCAAGAGGCTGGGCAACAGTCTCATGTCTGCCATCGGGGGAAGGGAGATTCATCCGGTGTCGCTGAAGATCGGAGGGATCTATAGAGCGCCTTCGAAAGAGGCCCTGCTGTCCCTGCTGCCAGAGCTTGACAGGCTCAGAGGCTCCGTCCGGAATATGGTTACCTTTGTCTCCTCCCTCGAAAGGCCTTCCCTGGAGAGGGAGTCCACCCTTGTCTGTCTTCACGACTCAGCACGCTACGCCATCGACGGCGGTGAAATCATTTCAAACCACGGGCTCCGCCTGCCGCCCTCTGCCTTCGAGGGGACCTTCGAGGAGTACCAAGTCAGCTACTCGAATGCGCTTCACTCCCGCACCCGGGGCGGGGGCTCGTACATGGTTGGCCCACTCGCAAGGTTCAGTTTGAACTTCGAGCAGCTCAACCCTGTCGCCAGGGCCACGGCCAGGGATGTCGGACTGAAGCCTCCGCTGAAGGACCCGTTTCAGAGCATTCTCGTCAGGGTACTCGAAATCGTGCACGCGCTGGAGGAGGCGGCAGGGGAAGTGCGGGAATACGTGGAGCCGGTCCGCCCCAGCGTACCCTACAAGCCAGCGGCCGGCGTCTGCTACGGCGCAAGCGAGGCACCCAGAGGGATCCTGTACCACAGCTACGTGGTCAATGCCCGAGGCCAGATCGAAAGGGCAAACATCATCCCGCCGACTTCCCAGAACCAGGCACGGATGGAGGATGATGTCAGGCTGCTGGCCCCCCAGATCTTGAAGTCAGACGCCAACACGGCTCGAAGGCTCAGCGAGATGGCGGTCCGCAACTACGACCCATGCATCTCCTGCGCGACCCACTTCCTCAGGCTGGACATCCGCAAATCCAGAGCCTAGCTTCCCGCGAATTCCTTCACCTCGGCCTTGACCTTCTCTAGCACTCTCGGAAGGGCTCGCGCGACTTCCTCTGAGAGGCCCTCCCCAGGGGTGCAATCCTGGGGTTCCACCCCAACCACGACTATGGGAGGAAGGCGCATCCCGCCCCTCTTCGCTAAGGCGAGTATGTCTTCGAGACCCTGTTCATGAGATAGTGGAACGAGGAGGGCGTGCGACCGGCGTCTTCCCGGGCTGAACCTCACTATGCTCCCGGGCGTTCTGCCTGTTTTCACAGCGTCCACGACGACCAGCTTCGACGCTCCCTTCGCTTGATCAAGGATCGAGATGTCCAGCATCTGACGCTCCAAGATGAGCACTCTTCCTCCCAGATCTGACTTCCTCAGGGACCTCGCGACCTCGACGCCAATCCCGTCGTCTCTCATGAGCGGGTTCCCCACGCCAACAACGACGCAGTTCTTCCTAGCCGGCCTGGGCATGCACCGCCTCCCTTCAGCCGTAGGCCGAGTACCTGAGCCTCAGAAGTCGCCGCATCTCAGACGCGAGCCTTGCGTCCACCTCCCTCTGCTTGCTGGACAGGCTAACGTTTCCGGGACCGGTGAATACCAGTGGTCCCTCTGCGTAGCTCCCTCCCTTTTCCGGGACGACGGGCTTGGATCGCAGCACAGAGAGAAGGCCCTTTCGCACCGGGTCGCTCGGGCCTTCGCTACCTGCCCCCATCAACTGCAGGGCCAGCGAAGGAGGCAGGTCTCTGTAGCCATAGGGGAATGGACCACCGGGCCTTCTTCGTAGGGCCTCGGCCTGAGAGCCTATCACGATGGGGGTGGGCTTGAAAAGGGAATCTATCTTCAGCAACCAGTCGCCGTCGGGGCCAGCCACGTTGGCGTCGAAGAATCCTGTGCTCGGGGATGGCGAAACCGTGAAGCTCCATCCCTTGGGGTCCCTGGCGTAGCTCTCCAGCATCCGCCGCTTCAGTTCGGCCCCCTCGAGGATTTCCATGCCCGTTCTCGCTCGCCCCCGTAGTCGTATAAACGCGTTAAACCCTTCTTAGTGCCGATGCCCGTCCTCACAAAGCGCATCGAGCTGCGCACCGGGTCGGAAAACGAGATTGTCGACATAACGGGGGATGTGCAGCTGGCCGTCGAAGAAAGCGGGCTCGACGCCGGGGTGGCGACCGTGTTCGTCCCCGGGTCAACCGCTGCCGTCACCACCATTGAGTTCGAGCCGGGGCTCGCCAAAGACTTCCCAGCCATGCTGGAGAGGGTCGCCCCCGATGACATCGACTACGAGCACCAGAGGGCTTGGCACGACGGCAACGGAAGATCTCACGTCAAGGCTTCACTCGTGGGCCCGAGCCTCTCCGTCCCATTCGAGGGGGGCGTCCTTACTCTCGGGACCTGGCAGCAAATCGTCTTCGTGGAGCTCGACATCAGACCAAGGCGGCGCGAGGTCGTCGTCCAGGTGATGGGCGAAGCCGAGACCGAACCAAGAACCTGAGCTTCGTTTTGGGTGCGCAGATGTTACAACCCTTTTATCGGAACGGGGGACTTCTCTAAGCTTCGGGTCGAGACGCTCCTGAACGGTATCCGGGTCCAGTCCCAGAGCGTTTCGGACATGGTCTTCGACGTGCCGAAGATAATCGAGCACGTCACCAGCAGATTGACACTGGACCCCGGAGACATCATATCGACTGGCACGCCGTCGGGGGTGGGGGTGGCGCGCAGGAGGACCATGCAGCAGGGGGACGTGGTCAGGGTCCAGGCAGAAGGGATCGGGTACCTCGAGAACGAGATAACCTAGGGAAGAGGATGTCCCCTGCAGAGCAGGGCTCTGTCACCATAAGCCTAATCACAGGCCCCGGAATCGTCACCAACATGGACACCTATGATGCCATAGTCACGAAGCTGGACGTCCGTGAGTTCGCCGGCAAACACGTCGACGACAGGATAAAGACGAAGATCCTACAGGCCGCGAGGTTCACCGGCTCGTCGATGAACACTCAGCACTGGCGATTCATACTTGTCCAGGACAAGAAGGGGCTGGCCAATCTCGCTCAGGACAGCACCACAGGGCCGTGGGTGAAAGGCGCGGACTTCGCTGTGGTAATCAACACGGACCCCAAGGTCTCAGGCTCGAGCATCGACGCGGGGAGGGTCCTCCAAGACATGCAACTGGCCGCCTGGAACTTCGGAGTTGTTTCACGCCTATTCACCGGGTTCAAGGAGCCCGAGCTCAGGCACGACTTCGGCATCCCTCCTGAGCTGAGGCCAGTCGCCGTCCTTGGATTCGGCTATCCCGTCAGGAAGATCAAGGGGAAGAAGAACAGGAAGCCCCTCGAGGAATTGGTCTCACTCGAGAAGTACGGAAACCCCTACCATCCGGTGGAGTGACTCCAATGGGGGGCAATCTGTTAGGAGATCGCCATGTTGTCCGCCCCTGATGTCTCGGTGCATGACCTGCGGTGCGGTGTGGACGCTCCCCAAGTGCACGGTCTAGCTACTGGGAGAGGGGCTCTGCAACAGCTGAGGCTCGTTGCGCGCCTCAAACTTCTCCTCGAGCTCCTTCACCCGTCTTCCCAGTTCGTCCATCGACCGAGCTAGCTGCTCGACCATCGTGAGGAGCTTATCCTCCTGGTCTCGCCTTGATTGGATCCTGAACGTCTTCGGGAGCCTTCCCTCCTTGATCATAAGCATGATCATCTCGTACAGCCTGCGCTCGACCTCTGCCCCATCTCCCTCTGCGGTCGTCCCAGTGCCCGAATACATGTCCAGTAGCTTCCCCAGGTCGGAGTATCGCCTGTCCTTGTACACGACCCTGTACTGATACCCGGTCCCGACGGCGTTCCCGTAAGACCAGACATCGGAGCGCCGGATCCTGCCGAACTCGGGGCCGTCCATCAAGTACTCGATATCAAGGCCGTTGATCGGGTTCTTCTCCGCCAGGTTGGGCTTCAAGGATCCGTTGTAATAGGAGATGACAAACTCTTCCACGAGCCTGTGCCGCATGTCCTCGCCGAAACTCGTCCCGCCTTCCTCAGTCAATAATAGACACCGGGCGTACCCCTATCTCTCTCAGCCATTTGAGAAAATGAATCAATGTTCCTTAATCACAATGTCATCATTGTCTCTGCGAGATTCCATTCTGCCTGTCTGGCACCGGAGTCCACCACAACAACACATAAGGCGCACGCCGCATTATTCATGCGGCCGTGAGCAGTCGGCGCGCTAGGCTGCAGCGGTTCCTGTATCTTCCTAGGAACGCCTGGATGCTGACCGCGACTTCAGCCATCTGGTCCGTAGGCGCCTCCATGGCGAACCCCTACCAGTCCGTCTATTTCGCGTCCCTCGGAGCCTCGCCTTTCCAGATCGGTCTCCTCGTAGCCTACGGGACGGGGGTTACAGCCCTATCCCTTCTGGTGGGCGGATACATCGCGGACGTCTGGGGAAGGCGGAGGGTGGTCGTGGCATTCAGCTGGGTCTCCGTCGCCAGCGCCTTCGTCTACTGCGTCATAGGCTCACCTCCCCTCATCATCCTGCCTCTCACCCTGGCATCGGTCGCCAGTTTCTACACTCCCGCGTTCAACTCGATAATGATGGACTCCATCGAACCCGAAGACAGGATACGGGGCTTCGCCGTGTTCAGCGCCATCAACACAATCCCATCCACCTTCGCACCTACCATGGGCGGTCTGCTGATTGGCTACTTCGGGACGAACCCGGGACTTCGGTTCTGCTACCTGAGCAGCGGGCTGTTCGGCATCCTCGGAGTCGGGCTCCGCTCAGTCAAGCTGACCGAGACGTACGTCGTCGAGAGCTCGGCGGGCCGCAAGTCCTTCGCCTCTCACCTCAGAGACTCGTTCGTAGATGGTATCGGGGCCATCCGACAGTCTGGGACTGTAGTGAAGCGCCTTCTGCTCTACGTTACCCTCGCCGGAATTGGGACAGGCCTCACGTCCCCCTACATCTCCATCTACGTCGTGAACTACCTTGGTATCAACGCGCTGAGCTACAGCGTGGTCGTGGATCTGGCAGGGACCGCCACGGTCATTCTGCTCTTATCGGTCGTCTTCCTCATCCGCAGGCTAGGGTCGAAGAGGAGCATACTCCTGGCGTCCGTGGCGGCTCCGCTCTCCAACGTGATGTTCACCCAGGCCAAGACCATGGACGAGCTCTTCGAGTGGGGAGTTACAGGCGCCGTGTCCACGGCCCTTCAGTCCCCCTCGCTTTCTACTATGCAGGCCGAAGCCATCGAGAAGCGCAACAGGGGGAAGGTGCTCGCGATGTTCAGCATCCTCCCGACCCTGGTCGCACTCCCGTCCCAGGTTTTCGCTGGCTACCTCTACGACACCTTCTCCCCTGTGATTCCGTTCGTCGCGTCAATAGTGCCGTTCGGGCTGGCGGCGCTGGTGCTCTACACCATACGCTAGGGCCCGGTGTGATTATCAGAAGACATACTAGACCGCCTCCGAAGGCACGAGCAGGAGAGCCATTCCACGTTGAAGATCACATACACTCCCTTCCAGGAGCTAGTCGTCCACGAAATCATCGAGCAGTCGAACCCAAGCATATTCTTCGAAGACATCGTCAGGCTTGCGCTGAGCGGGGCCCATCAGGTGCAGCCGAGCATCAACTGGATAGACGGCGTAGCCTTCTTCATAGCTCCCATGCAGCCCACGGAGGAAGTGGTCCGCGAGAACCTAGCAGGGAGGGTCCACTACGCCAGCGTCCTGTTCACGAGGACGGACTACCAACCCCAGGTCGCCGTGAAGATAGGGAGCCAGGACTTCACCGTGAGGCTCCGCAAGGCCGAGGACAATCCCACTCTGGCAGACCTCGCGGCATTCCTGAGGGACTTCAAGCGCCCCTAGTCGTCTCCCTCCCGAACAACCCCCCTTACACGATTAAATGGGGCAGAGGCTCCGGTGGGCCGCGAAAGCCTTGTCCAAGCTCGGAGACGCCAAAACCCTAGGCGGCGTCGGCTCAATTCTCATCCTGATTCCTGTCGTCAGTATAGTTGGGTACATTCTCGTCCTCATCGCCACAAAATACGTCTCGGATGAACTGGGCGACAAGTCAATCTTCGACAACATGCTTTACGCCGTCATTACTGGAATAATCGGTGCTGCAGCCATAGCTTTCATCATCATCACAGGCGCGATACTTAGCACGCTCACCTTCACAATGTCCGCGATGGCAGGTGTGATTGTTGGACTCGCCATCGCCTGGATAGCTCTGATCATCTCTTCGATTTTCATTAGGCGCGCCTACGATACCATGGCCACCAAGCTAAACACGGGGACGTTCAGGACGGCCGGCCTGCTCTACTTCATCGGCGCTATCCTGACCATAGTCTTTGTCGGGCTCTTGATACTATTCGTGGGCATCATCATTCAAATTGTCGCTTTCTTCTCAATCCCCGATACGGTGCCTGGCATACAGACCCAGCAGACGAGCGGAATGGCCCCTCAGCCCATGGGCTCGACGACTGCCCCGGCGGGGATAAAATTCTGTCCGAACTGCGGCACTCAACTGGCGGTGACAACCGCATACTGCACCAAGTGCGGCGCGAAGCTGTAGCACGAGAGCGTTTTCCTCCCTTTTTTCTTGTCTCGAAGAGCGCAAGCTGCGACTGACGCGGTCAGGTTCCCCAGACGAAGCGCATTGAAAGGGCGTAGCTCACCGGATAGGCCACGATTGCACCAACGATGTTTCCGACCGCGGGAGACAGCGCCAGCCACGCAAGAAGCGCCAGCTGAACTGCTATCGTTATCGCGCTTCCGAGTGCATAGACGCCTTCAAACTTGCCCAGCCTTGCCAGGGTGTCCTTCCACCCCTTGCCTCGTTTCACGCTTCTGACGGTGGTCCACTCGTTCACGAAGAACCCCACTACCACACCGACCACCGATGCGAACACGTCCAGCGCCAGAAGCCCTGCCGAAGATGCGAAGTCGCTCGGGAGGTTGGGACTTCCGTACATGGCGTAGAGCCCTACGATGAGTATCGCCTCCAGCACCAGGAAGCCAACGATCCCGGCCAGGCCGAACTGGGCGAGCCTGAAGACTCGATACTTCCTGTCCAGCGCCTTCAGCTTCTCCATCTCCCTGACTCCTTCTCCGAAACGCGCTCCCCGGACCGGGCCAGATTAATTAGGAGCGGCCACGGGCCGATACGCGATGACCCTCGACCTTCCGGCCGGGAAAATCGCGAGGCCGATAATCTCGATAGGGGAGCAGGCGACAGTCGTCGATGCCTCCAAGAAGATGGCTAAGAACAACAGGGGGAGCATCGTCATCACGAAGAAGGGGGCGACGGTGGGCTTCCTCACCGAACGGGACGTCCTCAGGAGGGTCGTCGCGAAGTCTCTCTCTCCCAGAAGCGTGAAGGTGAAGGAAGTCATGACGAAGACCCCCGTCACCATAGACAAGGGCAGGCCGCTTCGAGAAGCCATCGACCTGATGAACAGGAAGGGCATCAGGAGGATGCTCATCACTGACAGAGGGAAGATAGTCGGCGTTTTCACGCTCAGGGATATCGTGCGCTACATGAGGATCTGCGTTCAGTGCGGCAAAGAGATCAAGTCCATACTCGAGACATCCGCCCCGGATCTCTTCATCGAGTGCGAGTGTGGTTCGAGGTATCACAAGCCGTGCGCAGAGACGGTGGTGCACTGCGTGACCTGCGGCAGGACGCTGGTGACCAACGTCCTGTACCCGAGCCTTCCGAGACCTTCGCTGGATAGGGCCAATCACCGATAAATAGCCGCACACGCCGCCACCAGTCGATGAACACAGGCTATGCTCTGGCTGTGCTCGGAGTGCTGGGCATTGTGCTCGGCGCCGGGATGTACGTTGCTTCATGGCATAAGACGGTAGGCCTCGGAGGCATCGGGCTCGGGATACTGCTCATCCTCGTCGGCGTGTGGATGGCTCGAGGCATGCGGCCCAAAGCCGTGCCCCAGGCAACCCCGCCAGCGAACCCCTGAAAGGCACCTTGGATCAACGTCCCCTCCCCCGTATCTGTTAGGCTCAAGGTGTATACACCTCATCGGAGGGTCGATACTAAGTGCTGACCCATGATGACAGAAGTGCGCCTCCACGGGAGGGGCGGCCAAGGAGTCGTGTCCGCCGCCCAGCTCATAGCGGACGCCGCAGTTCTTGAAGGCAAGTACGTCCAGGCTTTTCCCGAGTTCGGTGCCGAGAGGTCCGGAGCGCCCATAGCGGCCTATGCTCGACTGAGCGACGCCCCCATCGAGATTCACTCCTTCATCCGCAACCCCGACGTCGTGATGGTCGTGGACAAGTCCATGGCCTCCTTCAAGAGCACGACCCAGGGCCTCTCCAAAGACGGCTGGTTCATCTGCAACTACGACGGCTCCCCCGAGGAGCTGCGTTCCAAGCTCGGCCTCGAACCATCGGTGAAGGTGATCACGCTCGACGCCACCGGCATAGCGATGAAATGCCTGGGGAAGGACTACCCCAACACGCCCATGCTGGGCGCTCTTCTCAGGGCGACGGGAATCGTCGGCACCGAGTCCCTCGAGAAGGTCCTCGGCGACCGGTTCAAGGGGAAGGTGCTGGCGGGGAACCAGGAGGCCCTCAAGCTGGGCTACCAGGGAGGTAGCGCAGCATGAGCTGGAAACAGCTCGAAGAGGGCGCCGTGGTGAAGGGGGGGACTTCGGCATCATACGTCGTATCGGGATGGAGGGTCAAGAGGCCGATCATCAACGAAGCGAAGTGCACGAACTGCCTGATCTGCTGGATCTACTGTCCCGAGCCCGCCATAGTCAGGCACGAGGGTGGGAAGGTCACAATCGACTACGACCACTGCAAGGGGTGCGGCATCTGTGAGACAGAGTGCCCGCCCAAGGCGATAACGATGGTGAGGGAGCCATGACGCAGACCCAGACCTTCCGAGTCGCCGCGCTCCAGGGAGACGAGGCGGTGGCCGAGGCAGTACGCCAGTGCGACGTCGACGTCGTTGCTGCCTATCCCATAACCCCACAGACCATCATAGTGGAGAAGCTCGCCGAGTTCGTAGCTGACGGGAGGTTCAGGGGGGAGTTCGTCCCTGTTGAGTCGGAGCACAGCGCCATGTCGGCGTGCATCGGAGCCGCCGCTACTGGGGCTCGGGTCTTCACGGCGACATCAAGCCAGGGCCTCGCTCTCATGCACGAGATGCTCTACAACGCCTCAGGCATGAGGTTTCCCATAGTGATGGCGGTGGCGAACAGGGCCCTGAGCGCCCCCCTCGTCCTCAACGCTGACCACGGCGACATGATGGGTTCCAGGGATTGCGGATGGATACAGTTCTACGCAGAGAACGTCGAGGAGATTTACGACAGGACGATCCAACTGTTCAAGCTCTCTGAGGACCCTAGGGTCATGCTTCCATCGACGATCAACTTCGAAGGGTTCATCCTCTCACACGACAAGGAAAGGGTGCGCCTCCTGGATGACGAACAGATCAAGAGGTTCCTCGGGAGGCCGAAGCCCAAGCACAGGATAGACCCAGACGACCCGCTCACTTTCGGAGCCATCGCCACTCCCGACACCTACTACGAGTTCAGGATGCAGCAAACAGAGGCGATGAAAAACTCATTGCACGTCTTCGACGAGGTGGAGATGGAGTTCGAGAGCTTCAGCGGGAGAAGGTACGGCGCCGTGGATGCGTACAACACCAACGAGGCAGATGTGGTCATGGTCATCAACGGCAGCGCTGGCGGGACGATGAGGGCTGCTGCCAGGGCACTGAACGCGGCGGGGGAGAGGGTGGGCGTTCTCGCGATCAAGCTATACAGGCCGTTCCCCACCGAGCAGATTGTCTCGAACCTGGCGCACGCCAGAGCCGTGGTCATCATGGACAGGAGCCTCAGTCCGGGCGCGCCGTCCGGGCCCATTTCGGAGGACGTGAAGTCTGCGATGCAGCTGGCGGGGCTCAACAAGCCCGTCCTGAGCGTTGTCTACGGAATCGGCGGCAGGGACCTCTCCACCGATGACGGGAAGAACATCTTCGGCATGGCAAAGGAAGGCAGCACCTTCGGAAGTTCAACGGTGATGTACGGGGTGAAGGACTAGATGCTCGAGCCAATCAAAGGCCTGAAGGAGCTTCCGACGGAAGAGCCCCTCGCACCAGGACATCGCCTCTGCCCAGGGTGTGGCGCGTCAATCGTCGTCAGGCAGGTGCTCCTGGCAGCGCCCAAGGACACAATCGTAGCCGAGGCGACGGGGTGCCTCGAGGTGTCGACCGCGCTCTACCCCTACTCGGCGTGGAACAGGCCCTGGATTCACTCGGCCTTCGAGAACGCGGCCGCAGTGGCGTCGGGATTGGACTCTGGTTTCAAAGCGCTGGCGCGGCGCGGCGAGGGGAAGGAGCATCCGATCGTGGTATTCGGCGGCGACGGCGGTACCTACGACATAGGCTTACAGGCCCTCTCCGGCGCCATCGAGAGGGGGCACAGGTTCCTCTACGTCTGCTATGACAACGAGGCGTACATGAACACAGGAATCCAGAGATCGGGAGGGACGCCGTTGGGAGCATGGACCACGACCACCCAGGTGGGCGCAGCACGTGCGGGAAAGCAGGAGGTCAAGAAGGACCTCGTGTCCATAGTGGTCGCCCATCACGTCCCCTACGCAGCCACTGCTTCCATCTCCCACTGGCGAGACCTAATGACGAAAGTCAGGAAGGCACTTTCGAAGGACGGGCCCACCTTCCTCCACGTGATCGCCCCGTGCACCAGAGGGTGGCGCTTCGACTCCGAGAAGACGATAAGGATGGCGAGGCTCGCCGTGGAGACCAGGCTGTTCCCGCTCTACGAGGTGGAGGGCGGGGCCTACAGGATCACCTTCCCTGTCGCGAGCCCTAAGCCGGTGGAGGAGTACCTGAAGCTCCAGGGTCGCTTCGGCCACCTCTTCCAGCCCCAGAACGCCGCGGAGCTCGAGGCTGTCAGAAAGGGAGCCGACGAGAATTACAAGAGGCTGGAGAAGCTCTCCCAATTGACCAGCCAGTCGTATGCCCAGCCAACAGCGTGACCTCAGGGCTTACTCGCAGATGCTCGCAGCTGTACGGTTCCATTTAAGACGCTGACGACCGGCGCGAAGTTTTATGTCGAAACAGAAAGTCAAGGAGCACAGACCTACCGTCAACGAGCTGCTCGAGAAGGCAAAGAAGCCATCTCTACTGTCTCCCCCCCTGCACAAGTTCTACGGGGGGAAGCTGCAGGTCATGCCGAAGTGCTCCATCACTAGCTACCAGGACTTCGCCATTTGGTACACTCCAGGGGTCGCAGCCGCCTGCAAGGAGATCCAGGCCAACCCCGACATGTCCTTCGAACTCACCAACAGGTGGAACTTCGTCGCCATAGTCTCCGACGGCACCAGGGTGCTCGGGCTCGGGAACATCGGTCCCGAAGCGGGTCTCCCTGTAATGGAAGGGAAGAGCATCCTCTTCAAGTACCTCGGAGGAGTCGACGCGTTCCCGCTCTGCCTCAAGACAAGGGACCCTGAGGAAATCCTCCGCACCCTCGAGATGATCCAGCCCAACTTCGGAGGAATCAACCTTGAGGACATCGAGAAGCCGAAGTGCTTCTACATTCTTGAGGAGGCTAGGAAGAGGCT
>Ga0187778_10002332_pt1 | contig 12985 bp, 13 predicted proteins | sample 1015_Q2_SP5_20_M_FD_132418 | JGI IMG/M metagenome (GOLD analysis project Ga0187778, IMG submission 132418) | Tropical peat soil microbial communities from peatlands in Department of Meta, Colombia - 1015_Q2_SP5_20_MG | ecosystem: Environmental > Terrestrial > Soil > Wetlands > Peat | place... | reverse complement strand
GAAGCAACGAACTTTGCGGCCTTCAAGCCCTATCGTTAATGATAGGTTAATGGTGTGGATTACTGGTCACAGATGGCGAAATGCCGCGATTTTGTTTGGTGAATTTCATAGCTGCAAACGGCTCAAAGTTGGATTTGACATGCGTCAACGCTTCGGCGTTTCGCGTGCAATTGGCCGCGAAAGCGAAGTTCCCAAGCAAGTGATTCGCCGATCTGGCGGACAGGCGAGCAGGAAGGATCGCTACACCGTCTCGGCTTCTTTCGCTCGCTCGGCTTTCTTGCGGTCGTTCTCGTCGAGCAGTGCTTTGCGGAGGCGGATCGACTTCGGCGTCACTTCGACCAGCTCATCGTCGGCAATATAGGCCAGCGCCTTTTCCAGCGTCATGCGGATCGGCGGCGTCAGGCGCACCGCCTCGTCCTTGGAGGTGGTACGGATGTTGGTGAGCTTCTTGCCCTTGAGCACATTGACGACCAGATCGTTGCCGCGCGTGTGCTCGCCCACAATCATGCCGTTGTAGACCTTCCAGCCGGGCTCGATAATCATCGGCCCGCGGTCTTCCAGATTCCACAGAGCGTACGCGACGGCCTCGCCCTGATCGTTGGAAATCAGGACGCCATTACGCCGGCCCTGGATCGGTCCCTTGTAGGGCGCGTAGGCATGAAACAGCCGATTCATGGTGGCCGTCCCGCGCGTATCCGTAAGCAACTCGCCCTGGTAGCCGATCAGGCCGCGCGTCGGGGCGTGGAAAACCAAGCGTAACCGGCCGCCGCCGGACGGTCGCATTTCCATCATCTCGGCTTTGCGCTCAGCCATCTTCTGCACCACAATGCCGGAGTGCTCCTCGTCAAGGTCGATGACGACTTCTTCGATCGGCTCCAGCGTTTCGCCAGTGGCAGGATCCTCTTTCAGCAACACCTTGGGTCGCGAGACCGAAAGCTCGAAACCTTCACGCCGCATGGTCTCGATCAGAATACCGAGCTGCAGTTCGCCACGGCCGGCGACCTCCATCGAATCCTTTTCGTCGGATTCGCGCACACGCAGCGCGACATTTCCCTCGGCTTCGCGCAGAAGGCGGTCGCGGATCATGCGGCCAGTAACCTTGTCTCCCTCGGTCCCTGCTAGGGGCGAATCGTTGACCCGGAAGATCATCGCCAAAGTCGGTGGGTCGATCGGCTGGGCGGGAAGGGGCTTTTCCACCTCGGGCGAGCAGATCGTATTGGAAACGGTAGCGCTCGGCAGACCCGCGATGGCGACGATGTCGCCGGCTTCCGCCTCTTCAACGCCGGTGCGCTCAAGGCCGCGGAAGGCGAGGAGTTTCGTCACGCGGCCTGCCTCGATCAGGTTGCCTTCGCGGTCGAGCACTTTGACGTTCTGGTTCGGCTTGACTGTGCCCGACGTGATTCTGCCAGTGACGACGCGCCCAAGATAAGGATTGGCTTCAAGAATAGTCCCCAGCATGCGGAACGGGCCATCCTCGACGTGCGGCGGTTTCACGTGCTTGAGCACAAGATCGAACAGCGGCGCCATCGACTCCTTCGGCCCTTCCAGCGCCGGCGCCATCCAGCCTTCCTTGGCCGAGCCGTAGAGGATGGGGAAGTCCAGCTGTTCGTCGGTTGCATCGAGCGCGGCGAACAGATCGAAGACTTCGTTGACGACCTGCGTTGCGCGGGCATCCGCGCGATCAACCTTGTTGATGACCACAATGGGCTTGAGCCCCATCTTGAGCGCCTTGGACACCACGAATTTGGTTTGTGGCAGCGGACCCTCGGCGGCGTCGACCAGCACCAGTGCGCCATCCACCATGTTGAGAATGCGTTCGACCTCGCCGCCGAAATCCGCGTGGCCGGGTGTGTCGACGATATTGATGCGGGTATTTTTCCAGACCACCGAAGTCGCTTTGGCGAGAATCGTAATGCCGCGCTCGCGTTCGAGGTCGTTGGAATCCATGGCGCGCTCGACCACGCGCTGGTTCTCGCGGAATGCTCCCGATTGCTGCAAAAGCCGATCGACCAGGGTCGTCTTGCCGTGGTCGACGTGCGCGATGATGGCGACGTTGCGAAGGTCCATTGCGGGTCCTGAAACCAAGCGCGGGCCCGACATAGTTGGGCCCGCGACTCTGTTGCGGCGCAATATAGTCACGCGCCGCCAGGATGCAACTGTTCGTCGGGCCTACTTACGATGCAAGGTAAACCAGCGTAGCCGGGCTCTAGCCGCGCGCCGGATCGAGCGTTTTTGCCCACAAGGACCGGTCGTCGACGTCCTTGAGCGTTACTGTCATCTGTTTGCTGGCGCCATCGATGGCGATGTGCCCGAAGAACTGCATGCCTTCGCTGGGCGGCAGATTCTGTCCTTGCTCCTTGCTCGGCGCCTTCACGTAAGCGAGCTGTGGACCGAACGTTTTATCAAGCGCGTTTGGACCGAATGTGCCGGCATGGATCGGTCCGCTAACGAATTCCCAGAATGGGTCGAAATCCTGAAACGCGGCCTTGTTCGGATCGTAATAGTGAGCCGCCGTGTAATGCACATCAGCGGTGATCCAGACGGTGTTGCGCACACCCGAACGTTTAATGAATGAGAGCAGGTCGGCGATTTCCAGTTCGCGGCCGCGCGGTGCGCCATCATCGCCCTGCGCCACGGCTTCAATTCCCCATTTCCGCGTACCGTCATAGACAACCACAAGGCTGATCGGCATGTCGGCGGCGATCACTTTCCAGGTTGCGCGAGAATTGGCGAGCTCGCGCTTGAGCCATGCGAGCTGTACGGGCCCGAGAAAATAGGTGGGCGGACCGTATGTTTCTTCTTTGCCTTCGGCGTTTGGGCCGCGATAGGACCGCATGTCGAGCATGAAAATGTCGAGCAATGGCCCGTAGGAAATTTTCCGATAGACGCGTCCCGGTTCGGCGGGCGTCTCGCGCATCGGCATATATTCGTGGAAAGCCCGGCTCGCGCGGGCGGCAAGGATAAGACCGTTCTTCTCAACGTACTTCTTGGCGACGAGCTCCGCGCGCGTCATCGGCTCGCCGGGCCACCAATTATTATAGACCTCGTGGTCGTCCCACTGTGAGAAGACCGGCACCTGCGCGGCGAAAGCCAGCAGGTTCTTGTCGAGCAGATTGTATTTGTAAGCGCCGCGAAACTCGGCCATTGTTTCCGCCACCTTCGATTTGTCTTCGGTGACAATATTCTTCCAGATCTCGCCGTTCGGCATCTTCTGCTCGGCGGCGATCGGCCCATCGGCGTAAATGTTGTCGCCGTTGTGGATGAAGAAATCCGGGCGATTCTTCAGCATCGTCGCATAGGTGCGCATGCCGCCCCGCGATTCATCGATGCCCCAGCCCTGTCCGGCGGTGTCTCCCGACCAGACGAAACTGATAGAGCGCTGATCATTCGGCGCGGTCCGAAACCGGCCGACTTGTGGTTCGCCAATGATGGTCGGGGAGGCGAGGTCCTGGAAGCGGACGCGATAGAAAATGTCCTGGTTGGCCGGCAAGCCCTCAACCAGATACTTGGCGGTGAAATCGCTTTCCGGCAAAGCATCGACATACGCGCTGCTGTGAATGTCTCTGAAGCTGTCGGTCGTGGCGATATCAACCAGCATGCGTGAGGGCCGGTCGGCGCGCGCCCAGACCACGCCGGAATCCGCCGATACGTCGCCTGACTGCAAACCGTGCGTAATGGCGGGGCGATCGTTGGCCCGGCTGATGAAAGGGCGCGCAATGCCACCGATCGTGGTCAAAGTCGCCGCAGCCGTGGTGGTCTTGAGAAACCGCCGGCGCGTGGTTGCCGAGCCGATGTGCAGGGTCATGTCAGTCTCCGCTTACCCGGTGAGCGCGGACCTTGGTCGCGGCTGCTGACAAATTGCCGACGGCTGCGTGACGGATTGGTGACAGCAGTCAGAATCCTGTGGTCAAGCGCCGGCCGGCCGGCTCCATGGGCCAATGCGCACGCCGCGTGGCAGAGCTTCCTGCAACATCATCATCTCCGCAATAGTCTCGCTGGTAACCAGCCCTACCAGCCTGCCGCTTACGTCGGTAACACCAACGGCCGGCGCTGATTTCTGCTGCAAGATCTTAAATGCATTTTCCAGCGTGGAACGATGGCCGATAGTCGGTAGCTCGGCGGTCATGGCGTCAGCGACGTGCGCGTCGGCACCCTTTGTCTTGATGACGCGGATAAGGTCGCCGCGGCCAAGCACGCCGACCGGCTTGCCTGCGCCGTCGACGACAGGAAACTCACCCTGGCTGGTCTGCAAAAGCGTTTGTACCGCCTGGTCGATGTGCGCGTCAGGCGACAGCGTCGCAAATTGCGTCATCATCGCGTGGCTGACAGGCACGCCGCGCGAAGCCGCCCGCAACGCCACCATGTGCGCTTCCGAAGATGCGGCGAGGTAAACAAAGATGGCGATGAAGATGAGTATCGGATTAAACATCAATCCGATAAAGCCGAGGGCGAATGCGACAAACTGCCCGATCGATGCTGCGATTTCTGTCGCGCGCACGTAGCCGAAACGGCTTGCCAAAAGCGCGCGCAAAACGCGGCCGCCATCCATGGGGAAGGCGGGAATCATATTGAAGACGGCGAGGAACAGGTTTACCGCGGCCAGTCGATCAACCAGTGGGATTTTCAGATTTTCAACACCCATCGCCGCACTTGAATGCAAATGCGCGCCGAACAGGTACACCAGCGCAAAAGCGATCACGATGTTGACCATCGGCCCGGCGATGGCGATCAGAAACTCCTCCCATGGCTCTTCCGGGATGCGCTCAAGTTGCGCCACGCCGCCGATCGGCAACAGCGTCACATAAGGTGTTGGCACACCAAACGCGCGCGCGGTGAAAATATGACCGAACTCGTGCAGCAGCACGCAAAAGAAAAGCAGAACCATGAAGGCGAGGCTGTCCCACGCCGTTGCCGCGCCGCCGGACGCGTAGCTGGCGGCGAAGATCCAGGCGAGAAAGAGCAGAAATGTGAGGTGGACGCGGACAACCGTGCCCGCCACCTTGCCGATATTCAATGACCAGGACATGGATGCCTCATATGGTCGGGATCGACCCATAAGAGTTAATATTGGCAAGGGCCCTTTGCGAGGGTCCGGCGTTCGTATCGGCAAGGATCATGGCAATGGCGCAAAAACTGACCGCAGAAGCTCGTAAATCGGCGCTCGGAAAGCTCAATGGTTGGTCCGAAGTCGTCGGCCGCGACGCCATCAGGAAGAAATTCATGTTCAAGGATTTCAATCAGGCCTTCGGATTTATGGCGCGGGCGGCGCTGGTTGCAGAGAAAATGGACCACCATCCGGAGTGGTTCAATGTCTATAAGACCGTCGAAGTCACGCTCTCGACCCATGACGCCGGGGGGCTTACCGAGCTCGACGTAAAACTTGCTGAAACCATGGACAAACTGGCGGCCAACTAGCTTTACCGCCCCGACCTTGCAGGCGCCGCAATCGCCAACCACATTAACCGCCATGAGCTTCGCAGATTCGGCATTCCGGCAAGGTAGCGGCGACGAAAGTGCGTTTCGCGAGCATTTCTGGCGAAAGACGCGCAGGGTTGCGGCATCGATTCCCTTCGCTGAGGAACTGCTCGCGGCCTACTACTGCGCGTTTGACCACAACACTCCGCTACCGGTGAAGACCGCCCTGATTGGGGCGCTCGCGTATTTCGTGTTGCCGATGGATGCCATTCCGGACATTTTGCCGGTGCTAGGCTTTGCCGACGACGCCGCAGTACTGGCGACGGCGGTCAACATGGTGACCAGCCATATCCGCCCCGAACATCGCGAGGCGGCGAAACTCAAGCTTGCGGAATTTGCCAGCTAACTTTTTGAGTGGCAGGAGACCGTCACGGTCTTAGTATGACCTTGCCCATCACTTTGCGCGCGGCGATAGCCTTGAGCGCAGCTTGTCCCTCCGCGAGCGGATAGACGGCGTGAACGTGCGACGATAGTTTTCCTTCCATACACCAGGCCAAGAGCTGTTCGGTATTGGCGCGGTGGCCGGCCTGGTCGCGTTCAATCCATGATCCCCAGAAAACTCCAAGCACGTCGCAGCTCTTGAGCAGCACGAGATTGAGCCGCAATTTCGGGATTTCACCGGCGGCAAAACCAATGACAAGAAAACGTCCCTTCCATGCAATCGAACGTAGCGCCGGCTCGGTGTAGGGCCCGCCGACGGGGTCATAGATCACGTCAGCGCCCTTCCCGCCGGTGATGCGCCGCAGGGCCTCCTTCAGATCGTCCTTGGCGTAGTTGATACCCTCGTCGGCGCCGTGCTTGTGGGCAAATGCCAGTTTCTCATCCGACGATGCGCAGGCGATGACGCGCGCGCCCATGATTTTACCGAGCTCGATGGCGGCAACTCCGACGCCACCGGCGGCACCAAGCACCGCGAGCGATTCGCCGTGTTTAAGCGCGGCGCGATTCTTCAGCGCATAGTAAGTAGTCCCGTAAGTGATGCAGATGCCAGCGGCCCGATCGAAATCAAGCGCATCTGGAATTTTTATCAGCCGGTCGACGCCGACCGCGACGCGCTCACGCGCGGCGCCATGTGTGAGATAACCGAGCACGCGATCACCGGGCTTCAGCCCGTTGACATTCGCACCAAGGCTCTCGACAACTCCGGCAAATTCGGCGGCCGGAGAAAAAGGCGGCGCCGGCTTGTACTGATACTTGCCGGCGATGATCAGCGTGTCGAAAAAGTTCAACGCCGCCGAGTGGATCTTCACCACAGCTTCGCCGGTTCTGGCCCTGGGGTCGGCAATATCTACGAGCTCGAGATCGTCCGGCGTGCCGTAGCGCGTGCAGAGAAGGGCTTTCATGGTGTTCCGCAAATGGATTGTGCAGCGCGAATAGCAAGGCTGCGGCGTCCTGTCAGCCTGTTTCCTGCGCGCATCGTTGCTGTGAAATCCGGCATTCGGCGGCGGATTGCCGCCTTCACATTGCCGACATTCGCCGATAATGAGCTAGTATTCAGCGATTCTGTACGAAACTGGATTAGCCAAGCGGTCGGCCCGATGAATATCAGCGCTTTATTCCGCACCTTCGTTGCACTGTTGATCGCTACAGCGTTTTGCACCGTAGCGTCGGCGCAACAGAAGAAAGCGGCGTCTCCGGCGGATAAGAAAGCGGCGCCTCCTGCGGATAAGAAAGCATCCGGTCCCGCGGATAAGAAGACCTCGAGCCCCACAGATCAAGCCGTATTGCTCGGGCAATTCGGAGAGTGGGGCGCATACAAGGCGCTACCGGGCGGTAAGAAGATTTGCTTTGCGCTCTCCAAGCCGACGTCGAGCACAATCGAGCCGACCGGCCGCACGCGCGATCCCGCGTATGCGTTCGTTTCAACGCGGCCTTCGGAGAAGGTCAAAAACGAAGTGTCGGTCATCGTCGGCTATCCGCAAAAGCCCGGTCAGGACGCGACCGCCGCGGTCGGAGCGGCGACTTATGCGATGTATACGCAGAATGATGGTGCCTGGGTGAAGAACGCCGCCGAAGAGGCGCAGATGGTTGAAACGATGCGCAAGGGCGCCGATTTTGTGGTCAAGAGCGAATCGGCGCGTGGAACCAGGACAACCGACACTTTTTCGCTCAAGGGTATTGCGCAGGCGCTCGACAAAGTCGCTGATGAATGCAGGTGATTGCCGCCACAGAGTGGCGGGACCTGGCAATTCCACTTAGATAGACTGTGCCGTGCCAGCCGGGATCGCCGGACAAACGCTGCGGTGACGACGTATTCTTTGCCGATGACATTGCAATTGGAAACCACCGATCTCATCGAAAAAACGCCGCTTGAGCGTTATGTGGCGCCCGAAAAGCCGTCGCTGATCGGCTACACGCGCGCGCAGCTTGCCGATGCCCTCGGCTCACTTGGCGTGTCAGAGTCCCAGCGCAAGATGCGCGTGCAGCAGCTTTGGCACTGGATCTATTTCCGTGGTTTTACGTCGTTTGACGACATGACCAGCGTGTCCAAGGAGCTGCGAGCGTCGCTGGGCGAGCACTGTACCCTGGCGCGTCCCGAAGTAGCGGCGGAGCAGGTCTCTGTCGACGGCACCCGTAAATGGCTTTTGCGGTTGCCGGGAGAAGTTCAAGGCGAGCAACCGCACGAAGTTGAATGCGTCTACATTCCCGATTCCGAGCGCGGCACCCTGTGTGTGTCCAGCCAGGTCGGCTGCACGCTCAATTGCAGCTTTTGCCACACGGGGACCCAGCGCCTGGTGAGAAACCTCACCGCGGGTGAGATCGTCGGCCAGGTAATGGCGGCGCGCGATCGCCTCGGTGACTGGCCGGGCGGTACGCGGCCGACCGATGGCGTGGTGCCGAGCGGCGAGCGCTGCATCACCAATATCGTGATGATGGGCATGGGCGAGCCGCTCTACAATTTCGACGCCGTGCGCGATGCCGTCCTCATCATGGCCGATGGCGAAGGCATTGCGATTTCCAAGCGGCGGATTACGCTGTCCACTTCGGGCGTAGTGCCGAATATTGCGCGAACCGGCTCGGAAATCGGGTGCATGCTGGCGGTATCGCTGCACGCGGTGCGCGACGAACTGCGCAACGAACTGGTGCCGCTCAACCGCAAATATCCCATCGCCGAATTGCTCGAGGCCTGCCGCAACTATCCGGGCGTCTCCAACGCAAAACGCATTACATTTGAATATGTTATGTTGCGGGGCGTGAATGATTCCGCCGAAGATGCCAAAGCGCTTGTGCGCCTGCTCAAAGGCATCCCAGCCAAGATCAATCTGATTCCGTTCAATCCCTGGCCTGGCACCAGATATGAATGTTCGGACTGGGAGCAGATCGAGAAATTCTCACAAATCGTATTCGACGCCGGCTACGCTTCGCCGGTCCGTACCCCGCGCGGCCGCGATATTCTGGCGGCCTGCGGTCAACTCAAGAGCGCGACAGAGAAACTTTCTGCGCGCGAACGCCTGGCTTTGCGGGCAATGGCGATGGTGGAATGATCCAGGCAGCTTATTGAAGGACACGACATGTCATTTTTCGGCCGGATCATCGTGATTTTCTTCTCGCTTATGGTGGCGATGATGATCGCCGGCATTACGCTGGCGATCGGCGTCATCGCGCCTGATTGGCGCGGCATCGATTCCGATCCAATCGAACGGGTGAATTTCTTCATCGTTTCATTCTTCGCCACCAGCTTTGCCGGCGCGGTGGCTTTCATGCCGGCATTGATCATCGTGGTGTTTGCCGAGATCGCGCGCATGCGCAGCTTCATATATTACGGCGTTTGCGGTGCACTGATTGGGCTGGCGTCGTATTACGGCTCGGACATTTCTATCAGGCTGGAAAATACAACGGACGTCGCGCCGGTAGGCAACGCCCTGCAGTTGGCGGCGGCGGCAGGGATCGTCGGCGGCCTCGCGTATTGGCTGCTTGCCGGCCGCAACGCCGGCCGGTGGCGCGAACCGCGCAACAGCTAACGCGTCGCCCAATTCAACGCGGCTTCCAGCCGGTCGTTGCCCCAGAACAGCTCGCCGTCTGCGGTAACGAAACTCGGTGCGCCAAATATACCGAGCTTCTGCGCTTGTTCGGTTTGCGTGCGAAGCCGCGCCTTGACTTCCTCCGACTGGGCCAGCGTCAGCACCGCCTCGACGTCTCGGCCGAGTTCATTCAAGATATCGGTAATTGTTGAAGACTCAGAGATAACTCGGCCTTCGCCAAATTCAGCGCGATAGACGGCACGGCAATAGTTTTCGCCCCAGGTGTCAGCCAATCCGGTCAACGCAACACGCGCTGCCAGCAGGGAATTCTGCGGAAACGGTTCGGGTTGCACGAATGGCAGGTTGAGCGCGCCGCAAATCCGTTCAAGGTCCCGCCACATATAGCGGCCTTTGTCCGGGTAAAGATTGAAAGGCGAGGTCTGCCAGCCTTGCGCTTTGAAAATGGGTCCAAGCACGAAGGGCCGCCAGCGCACATCGACGCCGCCTGCTTTAGCCAACGGCGCAATGCGCATCGCGGCCGGATAGGAATAGGTAGAGGCGAATTCAAACCAAAAATCGAGTACGGGCCTTGCCATGACGGCAATATAACGTGCCGCGGGCGATGCCGCCTTTCTATTTTCAAAAGTCTCGGCTAGAGGGAGCGCGCATGAATCGCACGGGTCTTATTATCGCGCTCGCCACTGCCGTTGTCGCCGGTCTGGCCTTCGCTCTCTATCCTGAAATCGATTTGCGCGTCGCGCGGTACTTTTACGAAGTCACCGACGTGAACGGGAATCGTTTTGCTTGGCGCATCTATCGACCCACAATGCTGGCGCGCGATGTCGGCTTGTGGATCGGGGCTTTGCTGGTTGCGCCTGCTGTTGTTGCGCTTGTTGTCAAATTCATCTGTCCGAGGCGAAAGCTGCTGATGCCCGGCCGCGCCATTGTTTTTCTCGTCGCGACTTTGGCGCTTGGACCCGGCCTCCTGGTCAATGTGGTGCTGAAGGATCACTGGGGCCGGCCGCGTCCAATCGACGTCACGCAGTTCGGCGGCCGCCAACATTTCGTCGCCTGGTGGGACCCGCGCGGCCACTGTGCGAGTAACTGCTCGTTTGTGTCTGGCGATGTCTCCGGTGCATTCTGGACGATAGCTCCGGCAGCGCTCACGCCGCCACCGTGGCGCGCGCTCGCCTATGGCGCAGCGCTCGCACTCGGAACAGGGATGGCGGCGATCCGTATCATGGCCGGGGGGCACTTCTTGTCCGACGCCATTTTTGCCGGCGTTTTTATGTTTCTCATTATTTGGATCATGTATGCCCTGATTTATCGCTGGCCACGCACGCGGTTCTCCGATGCTGAGGTCGACCAGGCGATCGAGCGTGTGGCATTGCCGGTTTGCAATTTTGTCACCGGATTGTTCGGCACCAGGCCAAAATAGCGTTTGGCCGAAAGACCTCGTACTTTGCTCCTCTTATCTTTGGCCCTATAGTCCGCCGCGATTTTTCCCTGCGGCGGCCAATCCGATGCAAGACGGTAAGTCGAAGAAAAAGGTGAAAAAAGTCGTGCTCGCCTATTCCGGCGGTCTCGACACGTCGATCATTTTGAAGTGGCTGCAATCGGCCTATGGCTGCGAGGTGGTGACGTTCACGGCCGATCTCGGTCAAGGCGAAGAGCTCGACCCGGCGCGGCAGAAGGCGCTGCTGCTCGGTATCAAGAAGGAAAACATCTTCGTCGAGGATCTGCGTGAAGAATTTGTCCGCGATTATGTATTTCCGATGTTCCGGGCAAACGCGCTGTACGAAGGTCAGTATCTGCTCGGCACTTCGATCGCGCGGCCGCTGATCGCCAAAAAGCAGATCGAAATCGCCGAAAAGGTCGGTGCTGGTGCGGTGGCGCATGGCGCAACCGGTAAGGGCAACGACCAGGTCCGCTTCGAGCTGACATACTACGCGCTCAAGCCCGACGTGACGGTGATTGCGCCGTGGCGGGAGTGGGATCTCACATCGCGCAGCAAGCTCATTGCATTCGCCGAGCAACACCAGATTCCGATCGCCAAAGACAAGCGGGGCGAAGCGCCATTCTCGGTCGATGCCAATCTCTTGCATACCTCATCTGAAGGCAAAGTACTCGAGGATCCCGGCCAGGAAGTTCCGGACTATGTGTTCTCGCGCACCGTCGATCCGGAAAAGGCGCCAGACAAGGCAACCTATATCACCGTTGATTTCGAACGGGGCGATGCCGTTGCGATCGACGGAAAGAAGCTCACGCCTGCGGTGTTGCTCAAGCAACTCAACGATCTTGGCCGCGCAAACGGCATCGGCCGGCTCGATCTGGTGGAAAATCGTTTCGTCGGCATGAAATCGCGTGGCATGTACGAGACGCCGGGCGGGACGATCTTGCTTGCCGCGCACCGGGGCATTGAATCGATCACGCTCGATCGCGGCGCGGCGCACCTCAAGGATGAGCTGATGCCGAAATATGCCGAGCTGGTTTATTACGGTTTCTGGTTCGCGCCGGAACGCGAAATGCTGCAGGCGGCGATAGACGAGAGCCAGGAATTCATCACCGGCCGCGTCAAACTCAAGCTCTACAAAGGCAACGCGACCGTGGTCGGCCGCGAGAGCAAATATTCGCTGTACGATCAGGAACTGGTGACCTTCGAGGAAGGCGCGGTTGCCTACGACCATCGCGACGCCGAGGGGTTCATCAAGCTCAACGCGCTGCGCCTGCGTACGCTTGGCCAGCGGCGGCGAAAGCTCAAGCTCGACTAGCGGGGCGAATGTATCGATGGGCGAACGTATAGCAAGTCTGTGCTTGCTTTCGGCTGTTGCCTTGAGCGCCGCCGCCTGCTCGTCGTCGAGCAAGGCGCCCGAGGAAAATCCCAATACATTTCCGGCCAATTACAAGGACGAAATCCTGCTGACCATGACGAATTCACTCGAGGATCCGACCAACGTGCGCGATGCCTACATCACCGAACCCATACTCCGTCGTGCGGGTAACGATGAGCGTTACGTTGTGTGCGTGCGCTCAGACTCAAGAAACGCAAACAAGCACTACACCGGCAGCAAGGACCGCATCGCCTACTTCTATGCCGGCCGCCTCAATCAGCTGGTCGAGGCAACAAAAGACCAATGCGCCAATGCGGCTTACAAGCCATTTCCCGAGTTGGAGAAGCTGTGTCAGGCCAAGAAATGCATGTGAATGGAAGCGCCCGTCAGTGAACGCTTTCTTCCCGACTCATGTGATGGTCGGCGTCGACCGGCATATTCTTTAATTCGGGCATGAGCGGCGCCTTGCGGCGCCGCTTGTCCGTGATTTCGGTAGCGACCTTTTGCATCTGAACAAAGCGTACTGCCGTGATCGGGTGCGTCGTAGCGATGCGGATGCTGTCGGGTTGCTCCAGGGATAGGGCGCGCCAAACCTCTTCGGCCCCAGCGAGATCGTAGCCGGCGCGCGCCGCGTAATAGGCGCCGACATAATCAGCTTCCCGTTCAAATCCGACGCTGAAAGCGCTGGCGCCGGCGCGGCTGAATGCCTTACTGAAG
>Ga0187778_10002331_pt1 | contig 12985 bp, 10 predicted proteins | sample 1015_Q2_SP5_20_M_FD_132418 | JGI IMG/M metagenome (GOLD analysis project Ga0187778, IMG submission 132418) | Tropical peat soil microbial communities from peatlands in Department of Meta, Colombia - 1015_Q2_SP5_20_MG | ecosystem: Environmental > Terrestrial > Soil > Wetlands > Peat | place... | reverse complement strand
CTACATCTCCGACCGCGTGATGGTCATGTACCTCGGCAAGATGGCCGAGTTCGCGGACTCGAAGGAGCTCTACGCGTCGCCGAAGCACCCCTACACGGGAGCGCTCCTCTCCGCCGTCCCGATTCCGAACCCGAAGCTCGGCCGTGCGCGCCACCAGATCGTGCTCGAGGGCGACGTCCCGAATCCGATCAACCCTCCGTCCGGGTGCGTGTTCCATCCACGCTGCCCGCGGTTCAAGGAGGGCGTGTGCGACGTCGACGACCCGCCGGCGTTCAGCTTCGGCGGCAGTCACCAGGCGAAGTGCTACTACCCGCTCGAGCGCTGGCCGATGACGGTCGAGGAGATCGAGCGCCGGCCGGCGGAACGGCTCGAACAGGCCGTCGCCGCGTTGCCGCACTAACTCTTTCGTTCGACGCTCGTCCAAACGGGAACCATGGATGCGCACCGCGCTGCGTGCGAACGCACGACGATGTACGTCTCCCTCGACCTCGACGGCGAGCTGTCGCGGTTCGAACGAGCGCTGCTCGCGAGGCACCTCCGCACCTGCCCGCAGTGCGCCTCCCAGGCCAGCGGGCTGGTCGAGCTGACCGAGATCCTGCGGAGCGACCCCCTGTTGCCCGTCCCGACGCGGATCGTCGTCACCCGGCCGCGCCGTCGGGTCGGCCGCGTCGTCCAGAGCGCGCTCGCGGGAGCCGCGGCGATCGTGGCCGCGATCTGGTTCGGACTGGCGGCGTCGACGACGTCCCATGCGCCGCGGCCCGAGACGCTCGTCAAGCCTCGCCCGTCCGAAGCCGCGATCGCCGCCTCGGGCGGCCGCTACGACTGGCCGGCAGGCCTGCCGCGCACACCCCAGGTGACGCAGCTCGTGCCCGGCGGTCTGTACACCTCGGACGTCGGTTTCTGATCCCGGCCGGGCGCAGGCGCGCCCTGGTCGCGTACGCTAGGTGCGATGTACTCACCGCTCGCCTCGATCTGCTGAGCGCTCGACCACGCCGACCGCGTCGCGGCCGCGTTGGAGCGCTCCCGGCTCGCCCGCTCCGGCGGCGAGCTCGATCCGGGCTTCGCTAGGATACGGCGGCTCGGCGGGCGGATCGCAGCCGCGTTTCGGCGCGCCGGGGGCGATACGCCGGACCTTCGGGCCGCCGGCCGACACTTCGACAGCGACCGACGCTCAGGAGAGCCATGCCCAGTTCTGCAGGCGCCAACACCGGCACCATCGTCGAGATCAAGGGCGTCGTGATCGACGTCGTCTTCCCGGAGACGCTGCCGGAGATCCTCAACGCCCTCGAGATCGAGATCCCCCACGCGGACGGCTCGACCTCGACGTTGGTCGCCGAGGTCCAACAGCATCTGGGTGACGACCGCGTCCGCTCGGTCGCGATGGACTCGACGGACGGCTTGGCGCGGGGCGTCGCCGTCGTCGACACGGGCCGGCCGATTGCCGTTCCCGTGGGCGCCCCGACGCTCGGGCGCCTCTGGAACGTGATCGGGCAGCCGATCGACCAGAAGGAGGATCCGCCCGCGGACACCGTGCGCTGGCCGATCCACCGCGATCCGCCGGCGTTCCGCGACCTCTCGCCGAAGATGGAGATCTTCGAGACGGGGCTCAAGGTCGTCGACCTGATCGCGCCGTACATCAAGGGCGGCAAGGTGGGCCTCTTCGGCGGCGCGGGCGTCGGCAAGACCGTGCTGATCCAGGAGCTGATCCACAACGTCGCGATGCAGCATGGAGGGGTTTCCGTCTTTGCGGGGGTGGGGGAGCGGACGCGCGAGGGCAACGACCTCATGCTCGAGATGGAGGAGTCGGGCGTGATGGACAAGGTCGCGCTCGTCTACGGGCAGATGAACGAGCCGCCGGGTGCGCGTCTGCGCGTCGGCCTCTCCGGCCTGACGATGGCGGAGTACTTCCGCGACGAGGGCCAGGACGTGCTCCTCTTCATCGACAACATCTTCCGCTTCGTCCAGGCAGGCTCGGAGGTCTCGGCGCTCCTCGGCCGCATGCCGAGCGCGGTCGGCTACCAGCCGACGCTCGCGACGGAGATGGGCCAGCTCCAGGAGCGCATCACCTCGACGCGCACCGGCTCGGTCACCTCCGTGCAGGCGATCTACGTCCCCGCCGACGACCTCACCGACCCCGCGCCCGCGAACACCTTCGCGCACCTCGACTCGACGACCGTGCTCTCGCGCGCGATCGTCGAGAAGGGGATCTACCCGGCCGTCGACCCGCTCGACTCGACCTCGCGGGCGCTCCAGCCCGGGATCGTCTCGGACGAGCACTACGCGACCGCGACGGCGGTGCAGCAGATCCTGCAGCGCTACAAGGACCTGCAGGACATCATCGCGATCCTCGGGATGGACGAGTTGACCGACGAGGACAAGCTCGTCGTCGCCCGCGCGCGCAAGATCGAGCGCTTCCTCTCGCAACCGAACTTCGTCGCCGAGCAGTTCACGGGCACGCCGGGCAAGTACGTCAAGACCGAGGACACGATCCGGGGCTTCCGCGAGATCATCGACGGCCAGCACGACGACCTCCCCGAGTCGGCCTTCTACATGGTCGGCCCGATCGAAGAGGCCGTGGAGCGGGCCGAGCAGATGGCGAAGACGGCGGCGTAGGTCGACCGCGGTGGCGGACGAGCACCCGAAGTTCTCGGTCTCGGTCGTGACGCCGGACGGGCCGGCGTACGAGGGCGACGCCGAGATGCTGGTCGTGCCGGGCGCTGCCGGGGAGATCGGCGTGCTCGCCCGCCACGCGCCGCTCGTCGCGACGCTCAAGGCCGGCTCGACCCGCGTCCACCTCGGCGGTACGGAGGTCCTCACGTTCGCGACGGGTCCCGGCTTCTTCAAGGTCGAGACCGACCGTGCTCTCGCGCTCGTCGACGACGCGGTGAACGTCAACGAGATCGACGACGCCCGCGCACGCGTGCAGCTCGAGGCTGCCCAGGCGGAGCTCGCGCGCGTCGAAGCCGGCGAGTCGACCGCGGATCGCTGGCAGCTCGAGCAGCGGATCAAGCACGCCGAGAACCAGCTGGCCGTCTCCGGTCGCGGCTGACCGCCGGCTCGCCCGGCGGCGCTCGTCCGGCGTTCGGCGTACCGTGAGCAGGGTGGGCAGGCTGCTCGTGCTCGTGGTGCTCGCGTTGGGGTGCGCCGGGGCCGCTCTGGCGGCGAACGGCGAGCCGCAGAAGCACCACAACCCGGCCGACATGGCGCGGGCGAGGAGCGTCGTTCTGCGGCCGTCGGACCTCGGCTCGACCTGGAAGGCGACGCCTGCCACGTCGAGCGAGAACGGAAGCCTCCGCTGCAGGGCCTTCGCGCCCGACGAGTCCGACCTCACCGAGACGGGAGCAGCGTCGTCCCCCGACTTCAGCCAGGGCCTGCAGTACGTCAGCTCGTACGCGTCCCTCTTCGAGACCGCGGCACAGGCGCAGGCGTCGTGGAGCCGGGTCGTCCGCCCCGGGCTGATGACGTGCCTGCGCACGCTCTTCGAGCAGGGAGCGTCGAGCGGCGGAACGACGACGAAGGTGACCGGCACCGGGGTGCTCGCGGTTCCCCGGCTCGCGCCTCGGACCGCCGGGTACCGGCTCTCGTTCACCGCGACGAACTCGAACGTGACGCTCAGAGGTGCCGTCGACATCGTGCTCCTCGGCCGCGCGCGAATCGACGCCGCCCTGCTCTACGTCGCCTTCGGGACGCCGTCGCAGGCGCTCGAGCGGCGCCTCGACCGCATCATCGCGGCACGGCTCCGCTGAGCTCCAAGGACGCAGCCGCTCGTGCTGCGTCCGCAGGGGAGCGACGCGGGCTCGGCGGGCTCGCCGGCGGCGCCCGGGACGAGACAGAAGGAGCTGCTTTCGTTCTCGAATCGGAGCAGGCCACCCGATCCGACAGGGCCTTTTCGGCCGTGGTTTCGTGCCCGGTGCTGGTGCTACGGTCCCGCGCGTGTCCGAACCCAAGCGTGGCCGGCTGACGCTGCTCTCGCGGGCTCCGTACTTCCGCCTGCTCTTCACGGCGACTGCGGGCTCGGCGATCGGCACGTACCTGACGGCGACCGTCCTCACGCTCCACGTGTACGACCTCACGAGGTCGGGGACGGAGTCGGGGAGGTGGATCGCTGCGCTGCTCGTGGCGGACTTCCTGCCGATCGTCGTGATCGGGTTGACGCTCGGCCCGCTCGTCGACCGGCTCTCGCGCAAGGGCCTGATGGTCGGCTCGGATCTCGTCCGGGTGGGCGTCTTCTGCGCGCTGCCGTTCGTCGACAGGCCCGCCGCGATCGTCGGCCTCGCGGGTCTCGCGGGGATCGCGACCGGGTTCTTCCGACCGGCGGTCTACGCGGGCCTGCCGAACCTCGTCGACGACGACGACGACCTCACCGAGGCGAACTCGCTGCTCGGGGCAGCGGAGAACGTCTCGTGGATGATCGGCCCGGTCGTCGCCGCCGCGGTCTACAACTTCGCGGGCGTCACGCCCGCGTATGTCGTGAACGCGGCGACGTTCCTCTTCTCCGCCACGCTCGTCCTGCGGATCCCCGCGTCGAGGCTCCAGGCAGAGGGTCGCCTCACCCGTGGCCACTGGCGAGACGTCGCCGACGGGATCGGCCTCGTCCTCAGGGCGCCGCAGCTGCGGACGGTGCTGATCGTCTGGAACGTCGTCATCGCCGGGAACGCGGCGCTGAACGTGGCCGAGATCTTCCTCGCGCGCGACTCGCTGCACGCCGGTCGGATCGGCTACGGCGCGCTCGTCGGCGCGACCGGTGCAGGACTCGTCCTCGGCAGCCTCGCGACCCCGCTCGTGATGGGCCGGGTCGGGCTGCGGCGGCTCTACCCGACGGCGATCCTCGTGATGGGGATCGGCGCGCTCGCGGCCTCGCAGGCTCCGTCGATCTGGGTCGCGGCGCCGCTCGCGGCGTTCATGACGGTCGGCAACGCGGCGGCGATCGTCTGCAACCAGCTGCTCGTGCAGCGCGGGGCGCCCGACGCCATGCGCGGCCGGGCGATCGCGGTGCTGATGAGCTCGACGTACGTCACGCTCGCGGTCGGGATGGGCGTGACCGGCACACTCAAGGACCACTACAGCGGCCGGGCGCTCTGGGCCGGCGCCGGCGCCGTCTACCTCGCCGCGTCCGCGATCGCGGCCCTGCTCGTCGCGTTGCTCCCGCGACCGGCAGAGGCTCCGGCTGCGAGCGAGCCGCTCGAGGTCGAGCGACCCGAGCCCGCGCAGACACAGGGTGCGGCGATCGGCGTCGCGTACGCGAGCGCCCAACACGACACGAGGTTCGTCTCACGTGCGGGCCAGAGCCCGTTCGAACGGATCCGCTCGCTGCTCGACGAGGTCGACCAGACCCGTCAGGCGGAGGCCGAGCGGACGCAGGCGAGCGGTGCGGGAACGCCAGGGCGCGCGTAGTCGTGCCGCGGAAGGACTGGACGCACGACCAGCTCGTCGCGGGCGTGCGCGCCGGCGACCGGCGCGCCCTCGCGCGCGCGATCTCGCTCGTCGAGGATCGCGATCCCGCCGCCGCGGCGATCGTGCGGGAGCTCTACCCGGAGACCGGCCGGGCCCATGCGATCGGGGTGACCGGCTCGCCCGGGGTGGGGAAGTCGTCGCTGATCGGCGCCCTCGTCGGCCACGTCCGCGGGCTCGGCCGGTCGGTCGGCGTCGTCTCGGTCGATCCCTCGAGCCCGTTCTCGCAGGGCGCGCTGCTCGGCGACCGGATCCGGCTCGCCGAGCACTTCCTCGACCCGGACGTCTTCATCCGCTCGATGGGCGCTCGCGGCCATCTGGGCGGGCTCGCGGAGGCGACCCTCCAGGCACTGCTCCTCCTCGACGCGGCAGGCAAGGACGTCGTCTTCCTCGAGACCGTCGGCACCGGTCAGAGCGAGGTCGAGGTGATCCGCATCGCCGACACCGTGCTGCTCGTGCTGATGCCCGGCTCGGGCGACGCGGTGCAGGCGCTCAAGGCGGGGATCATGGAGATCCCCGACGCGATCGCGATCAACAAGAAGGAGCACCCCGGCGCGAAGGCGATGCTCGGCGACGTGCGCTCGATGCTCGCGCTCGACCGGGAGCGCACGGTGCCCGTGCTGCTCACCGAGGCGCTCCAGGGCGAAGGCGTCGAGCAGCTCTGGGATGCGCTGGAGCGGCACCGCTCGACCCTCGAGGCGGACGGCGAGCTTGAGCGGCGCCGACGCGCCAACCTCGCGGCGGAGGTGTTCCAGCTCGCCGCGACCCGGGCGCGGGCGCATCTCGAGTCCGCCGTGGCCGACGACCCCGAGCTGGGACGCGTGCTCGAGGCGGTCGAGTCGCGGCAGCTCGATCCTCTCTCCGCGGTCGAGCAGATCCTGGAAACTGTCTTCCGGATCCGGGATGGAGAGACCGACCCTCGCTGACATCCACGCTGCGCGCGACCGGCTCGCCGGGATCGTGCGCGTCACGCCGATCTTCGCGTCGGGGACGCTGACGCGGCTCGCGTCGCGGCCCGTCTCGCTGAAGGCCGAGAACCTCCAGCTCACGGGCTCGTTCAAGATCCGCGGGGCGCTCAACACCGTGTCGCTCCTCAGCGCTCGGGAGCGCGAGGCGGGCGTCGTGACCGCGAGCGCCGGGAACCACGGTCAGGCGGTCGCCTGGGCGGCGCGTCACGCGGCGATCCCGGCGACGATCTTCGTCCCCGAGAACGCGCCGATGGCAAAGGTGGAGGCGGCGCGCGACTACGGCGCGAACGTCGAGCTCGCCGGCGAAGGGTTCGACGAGGCCGTCGACGCGGCCGGCGCCTACCAACGGGAGACCGGAGCGACGTTCGTACACGCCTTCGAAGACGAGCGCGTGATCGCCGGTCAGGGGACGCTCGGGCTCGAGCTCGCCGAGCAGCTGCCGCCCGGCGAGGCAACGGTCGTGATCCCGATCGGCGGCGGCGGCCTGGCCTCCGGCATCTCGCTCGCGCTGCGCGAGCTACGACCCGAGGTGCGGCTGATCGGCGTCCAGGCGGCGTCGTGCGCTCCCTTCGCCGGTCTCGAGCCCACGGGCCCGACGATCGCCGACGGGATCGCCGTCAAGCGCCCCGGCGAGCTCACCTCCGCCATCCTTCGGGACCTGCTCGACGACGTCGCGGTCGTGGACGACATGGCGATCTCGCAGGCGATCGTGTTGCTCCTCGAACGGGCGAAGCTCGTGGTCGAGGGCGCCGGAGCCGCGCCCGTGGCGGCTCTGCTCGCCGGCCGGGTGGGCGGCGACGGGCCGGTGTGCTGCGTTCTCGCAGGGGGGAACATCGACGCGACGACGCTGGTCTCGGTGACGAGGAACGGGCTCACCGTCGACGGCCGCTACCTCGTGGTCGCGATCCTGATCCCCGACCGTCCCGGCGAGCTCGCCCGCATCGTCGGCGTGATCGCGCGTCACCGCGCCAACATCCTCTCCGTCGCGCATCACCGCGAAGGGCGGAACATCGGGGTGCTCCAGACGGAAGCCGAGCTCACGCTCGAGACGCGGGACGAGGTGCACTCCCAGATCCTCATCCGCGCCCTCGCGGACGAGGGCTTCACGGTCACGCGGCTGCGCTGACGCAGGGTCAGGTCTTGCATTCCGGCACACCTCGGTGGAGGAATGCAAGACCTGACCCTGTCTAGACTCGCGCCATGCGCGTGTGCGATCGCTGCGGGCGGGAGAGCGCGGACGACGCACGGTTCTGCGCAGGCTGCGGAGCGCCGCTCGAAGCGGCGCAGCGCCGCGAGGAGCGCAAGGTCGTCTCGGTCGTGTTCGTCGACCTCGTCGGCTCGACGGCGCGCGCCGAGCAGCTCGACCCCGAGGACGTCCGCGCGGTGCTCGGCCCGTATCACGAGCGCGTCCGCGCCGAGCTCGAGCGCTACGGCGGAACGGTGGAGAAGTTCATCGGCGACGCCGTCGTCGCGGTCTTCGGCGCTCCGGTCGCGCACGAGGACGACGCGGAGCGAGCGGTGCGGGCGGCGCTCTCGGCACAGGACGCGATCGGCGGGCTGAACGAGGCGGATCCGACGCTTGCGCTCGAGGTGCGCGTCGGGGTGAACACGGGCGAGGCGTTGATCGCCGTCGACGCCAGGCCCGAGGCCGGCGAGGCGATGGTCTCCGGGGATGTGATGAACACCGCGGCTCGGCTTCAGTCCGCTGCGCCCCCGGGTGGTGTGCTCGTCGGGGAGGCGACCTACCGGATCACGGAGCGTGCGATCGAGTACGGCGAGGCCGAACAGTTCGAGGCGCGAGGGAAGGCGGAGCCGGTTCGAGCGTGGCTCGCGATCCGTCCGCGGTCGCGCTTCGGGCTCGACGTGGTGCAGTCGGCGCGGGTCGACCTCGTCGGGCGCGAGCGCGAGTTGGAGCTCGTCTCGGGCGCGCTCGCGCGGGCGCGAGAGGTGCTCGAGCCGCAGCTCGTCACGCTCGTCGGCGTTCCGGGCATCGGCAAGAGCCGCCTCGTCTACGAGCTCTGGCGGATCGTCGAGGACGACCCCGCTCTGATCGTCTGGCGCCAGGGGCGGTCGCTGCCGTACGGCGAGGGCGTCGCGTTCTGGGCGCTCGCCGAGATGGTGAAGGGGGAATCCGGGATCTTCGAGACCGACGACTCCGCCGCCGCCGCAGCGAAGCTCGGCGCGTCGGTGCGCAGCCTCGTTCCCGGTCAGGACGCAGGCTGGGTCGAGCGGCACCTGGCTCCGCTCGTCGGTCTGGCCGGGTCGCTCGACATGCACGAGGAGCGGCGGGCCGAGACGTTCGCCGCCTGGCGCCGCTTCTTCGAGGCGCTCGCGGAGCGCGGCCCGTCGGTGCTCGTCTTCGAGGATCTGCACTGGGCCGACGACGGGCTGCTCGACTTCGTCGACGGTCTCGTCGACCGCGTCGCGGGCGTGCCGCTGCTCGTCGTCTGCAGCGCCCGCCCGGAGCTGCTCGAGCGGCGCCCGGGCTGGGGTGGAGGGAAGCGGAACGCCGCCACGGTGTCGCTCAGCCCGCTCACCGACGAGCAGACCGCGAGGCTGATCTCGAGCCTGCTCGACCGGCCGGTGCTCCCGGCCGACGAGCAGCGCACGATCCTCCAGCGCGCGGGCGGCAACCCGCTCTACGCGGAGGAGTACGCCCGGATGCTCGCCGCGGGCGACCTGGACACGGCGGAGGTGCCCGAGACGCTGCAGGGCGTCGTCACCGCGCGGGTCGACGCCCTGCCCGCACCCGAGAAGGAGCTGCTGCAGCAGGCCTCCGTGCTCGGCAAGGTCTTCTGGAGCGACGCGCTGAGCGCGCTCTCCGGGCTCGACGGCTGGCTCCTCGACGAGCGCCTGCACGCGCTCGAGCGGAAGGAGTTCGTACGCCGTGATCACCGCTCGGCGGTCGAGGGCGCCCGCCAGTATGCGTTCGTCCACGTGCTCGTCCGCGACGCCGCCTACGCGCAGATGCCGCGCGCCGTTCGCGCGCGGGTGCACGAGCAGGCCGCCGACTGGATCGAGGCGCTGCCGGCGAGCCGCGCCGACGAGCGTGCAGACATGCTCTCCCACCACCTGCTCGAGGCGATCGAGTACGGGCGCGCGGCCGGGCTCGACGTGTCGCAGCTCGTCCCGCGTGCCGGCCCCGCGCTCGTCGCTGCCGGGGATCGCTCGTGGAGCCTCGGGGCAGCCGCTCGGGCGATCACGTTCTACCGGCAGGCGCAGGCTCTCGACCCGGCGCTGGAAGACGACCCACACGTGCTGTTCCGGATCGGGCGGATGCTGCTGATCACGGAGGGCGGCGGCGGCGAGGAGCTGGAGCGCGCGGCCGGGCTGCTCTGGGATCTGGATCCCGCGGCCGCCGCGCAGGCGGAGCTCATCCACGGCGAGGTGATCTGGCAGCGCGGCGATCACGAGGGTGCCTTCCGCCATTTCGAGCGGGCGCGCGAGGCTGTGCAGTCGCTGCCGGCTTCGTCCGAGAAGACGTTCGTCGTCGGCCAGATCGCGCGCTTCAACAGCCTCGCGGGACGATCCCGGGAGGCTCTGGCGCTCGCCGAGCAGGCGATCGAGATGGCCGAGCAGCTCGGCGACGATCATCTCTTGAGCGACGTCCTGAACACGCGCGGGGTGGCGCGGACCTCGCTCGGCGATCTCGGCGGGATCGGCGACCTCGAGCGGAGCCTCGAGCTCGGGCGGGAGTCCGGATCCCCGTGGTGGCTGCGGGCGCAGATCAACCTCGGCTCGACGCTCGACGAGTTTGCGGGCGATCTCGAACGGGCCGAGGCGCTCCTCCGCGAGGGGCTCGAGATCGCCGAGCGGCAGGAGCTGCAGCTCTCCGTCCGCTGGTTTCGGGGCAATCTCGCCAGCTCGACCTTCGTGACGGGCGGATGGGACGAGTGCAGAGATCTTGCCGACCTCGAGATCGCGAATCCGATCCCGCACTACCTGCAGTCGTCGTGCCGGCAGAACCGAGGCCTCGTCCTGCTCGCCCGGGGCGATCACGAGAGAGGCATGGAGGATCTCGAGACAGGCCTCGCGCAGGCGCGGCAGGTTCGCGATCCGCAGGCGCTGTGGCCTTCGCTCGCGGGAGTCGCCTTCGCGCGGGCGACGAGCGGGGACCTCGTACGAGCCCAGGCGGCGCTCGACGAGCTCGAAGCGCTCCGACGTGCGCAACCCGAAGCCGGCAGGGGCGGAGAGTTGATCGCTCTCGTTGCGCTCGCGGAGCTCCTGCTCGGCCGCGCGCCCGCGGCACGCGCGCACCACGACCGCCAGTCGCCGTGGGAGGACGCCGCGGAGGCAGTCGCCGCGGGCGACCTCGCGACTGCAGCCGCGATCTTCGCCCGGATGGGAGCGAGGACCTACGAGGCGTACGTTCGCCTGCAGCTCGCGCGATCGCTCGCCGCGGAGGGCCGTCGCGCCGAGGCGTCGCGCGAGCTCGCTGCTGCGCTCGCGTTCTTCCGCGAGGTCGGTGCAGGCGCGCTCGCGCGCGAAGCCGAGGCCCTGCTGCCGGCGGCGGGCTGAGGGCTACGACCCGCAGCGGCGGAACGAGACCAGCTCGCCGCCGCGCGCGTGCCAGGTGGTGACGCCGCCGTCGAGCACCGGTCGCGCGTCGTAGCCCTTCGCGAGCAGGATGCTCGCCGCGATCGCCGCGCGCGGCCCGCTCTCGCAGACCGTGACGACGGGCCGGTCCTTCGGGATGTCCGACCCGCAGACGCCGACCAGGCGATAGGGGATGTTCGAGCTGCCCGGGATGTAGCCCGCGTCGCGCTCGTCCTTCTCGCGGACGTCGATCACCTCGGCGCCGGCGGCAAGAAGCTCGTCGAGCTCCTCCACCGTCGCTGCCTCGCTCTGCTCCGGGCCGGCGCCGAGCACGTAGCCGGCGACGTCGAAGAACGCGACCTTGTTGAGGCCGCGGATCGCGAGCTCCGCCTCGCCGTAGGTCGCCGCGAGCACGGTCACCGACTGATCGGGATCGAGCACGAATCCCGCCTTGGTCGAGAAGCTCGAGCCGGAGACGGGCACGTTGAGCGCCCCGTGCCGGTGCCCCGCGAGGAAGTCCCGCGCGGGCCGGACGTCGAGCAGCTGGACCCCCGCAGCCGGCGCCGCGAGCTCCTGAGCTGCCGGCTGCGCGCCGACGAACGGACCGCGGTTCGTCTCGACGATCCGTGCGAGGTTCGGCGGCTTCGGCGTGCTGATCGCGGCAGACTCGGCGACGAACGCGTCGAGCTCGGCGAGCGAGAGCATCGGGTTGAAGCGGCGCTCGAAGCCGATCGTCGTCGACGCCTTCGAGCTCATCGCCTTGCCGCAGAGCGAGCCGGCGACATGGCCGGGGTAGACCTCGACGCCGTCCGGCAGCTCGAGCAGCCGCCGCAGCGAGTGGAACAGGCCTTCGGCGCCCTCGACCCCGCCGACGGCGAGGTCGGGGCGGGCGGCGTCGCCGACGAACAGCGAGTCGCCGGTGAGCACGAGCCAGGGCTCCTCGGCACGCGAGCGGTCGATCACGGCGAAGCAGCAGTGCTCGGGCCGGTGGCCGGGCGTGTGGATGCAGCGCAGTGCGACGTGCCCTGCCTCGACCACGCTGCCGTCCTCGAGCGGCTCGCTCGGGTAGCCGACGCTCGCAGCCGCGTGGATGTGGACCGGCACGCCGAGCTCGAGCGCGAGCCGGCCGTGCCCGGAGACGTGGTCGGCGTGGGTGTGCGTCTCGAGCACGCCGACGAGGCCGACCTTGCGTTTCTCGGCCTCGGCGAGGAGCGGCTCGACCGCGTACGGAGGGTCGACTGCGAACGCGACGCCGGCGTCTTCGTCCCCGACGAGATACGAGGCGCAGCCGAGGTCGTCGTCGACGAACTGCGTGAAGATCACGGCGGCGACGGTAGCACCCGCCTCTGCTATCTCACTTGAAGTGCGCCCGGGGACGCCGGCCGCCGGCTACTTCTCTTCGAGCGGGCGGCGGCTGCGCTGGCGCTCGCGCGTCCGGTAGAGGAGCAGGCCGATCACGATCACGCCCAGGAGGCCGGTCACGATGGCCGGCACGATGTGCTGCTTCGGGGCTGGCGCCGGCTCGGGGAGGATAGTGAGCCCGATCTTCCACGGTACCTGCCCACCGTCGTCGTAGCGCTGCACCGCTCTGAAGGTGATCGCGCCGGGTGCCAGGTTCGTCGACATGCCGATCGTGAAGAGCACCCCCTGACCGCGCGCGAGATGTCCGCCGCTCCAGACGGCGGTTCGCCCGTGGACCGCCAGCTTCCAGCCCGTCGGCGGGGTGGCGGGGTGGAGCTCGATCCCCTCGGGCATCGTCACGGTCAGCTCGGTGAAGAGGTGAGGCGGCCGCTCGTTCGGGGCGACGAACTGGATCTGCATCGGCTTCCCTGCGGTCAGGTAGTCCGGTTGCGGGATGACGTGGGCACCGGCTGCGCCCGCGGCGCACAGCGCGGAGAGCGCGACGGCGAACCCCGCGAGCCGGAGCCGTCTCACAGGCCGAGCTCGCGGGCGATCACCATGCGCTGGACCTCGTTCGTGCCTTCGCCGATCTCGAGGATCTTCTGGTCGCGGTAGAGCCGCGAGATCGG
>Ga0187778_10002330_pt1 | contig 12985 bp, 17 predicted proteins | sample 1015_Q2_SP5_20_M_FD_132418 | JGI IMG/M metagenome (GOLD analysis project Ga0187778, IMG submission 132418) | Tropical peat soil microbial communities from peatlands in Department of Meta, Colombia - 1015_Q2_SP5_20_MG | ecosystem: Environmental > Terrestrial > Soil > Wetlands > Peat | place... | reverse complement strand
TTCTCCGCAAAGCCTCCGAGTCTCGCAGCCCGGCTGCTCTACACACTACTTCGATTTCATCGCCACCACGGGGCACCGCACAGATGGGTCTACCGGGAACCGAAAAGTCTCAGGAAACGCCCCGCACAGGCTTTTTGAACGGGTTCTGCGAGCGGCTAGGACATAAAGGAGGCTACGGTGGGATTGCAGGTCGTCCGAAGCAACAATTGTGCTTCTGCAAAGGTGGTGGCGGCAGTCTACGCGAGGGTTTCGACTTTCCACAACGGTCAAGACCCTGCGATGCAAACACGCGAACTCACTGAGTATTGCCAGCGCCGAGGGTGGGAGGTATTTGACCTCTACGTAGACAACGGCGTTTCCGGCAAGAAGGATTCGAGACCCGCGCTGAATCGCCTCATGGCTGATGCCCACGCCCGTCGCTTTGATGTCGTGGTGTGCTGGCGCTTTGACCGATTCAGCCGTTCAGTGTCGCACCTGTGCCGGGCACTTGAGACTTTCAACGCCCTCGACATTCAGTTCGTTTCGCTCTGCGAGCAGGTGGACACCAGCACCCCAACCGGGAAGCTTGTTTTCACGATCCTCGGGGCCGTCGCCGAGGGGGAACGCAACCTGATTGCGGAGCGCGTGCGCTCGGGACTTAAGAACGCCAGAGCCAAAGGCAAGCGGCTGGGACGTCCCACGAAACCCGTCGATGTTGCTCGGATCAATTCCCTCCGAGCCGCAGGGAATTCGTGGCGCTCGATAGCGAGCATGATGAAGTTGTCAGTCGGAACCGTCTACAGCGCCGCCCAGTCTCAGCAGGCGAACGCCCGATGCGCCTGACTGCTCCGACCTCGTTTCCAATCGCGAACATAGGAGGAAACGCAATGTGCGAGATCGGAAAGCCTCTTGAAATCCTTGACGTCGAGCCGCTGGTTCTCCCTGCGCCCTTGCGCAAGGAAGAGCCAGCAACCACGGAGCACCCCGTGACCGTCGAAGTCCCAATGTCGGAGACGACCGTTGAGCCTGTCAACATCACCGTCGAGAAGCTCTGACTTGGCACGGCGTCCCGGTCGCGGCGGACGCTTGCCCCACGCCCACTACGGCGTGGACTTGAGGGAGGTGCCCCACACGTATGTCGAGCCGTTCGTGGCTTACCGTGCGTGGAGTTGGACCACGGAGGGCGTGACTTCGCTCGACGGGTCGCTGTGGACTCCGAAGCAAGCGTTCGAAGCCACGTGCCACTACCGCAACGACTGGAAGTCGATGGTCGCGGCGGCTCCCGACGAGAAAGTCAAGCAGTTCTGGCTAGCGAGAGAGCACCACTGCCCCGACGCTGGATGCTCGTGCGGGATGTATGCGGGAATCAACATGCAGCACATGATCGACAACGGTTACATCCGGCGCGGCATCCACGGGGAGGTCAGCTTGTGGGGGCGGCTCTACCGCCACACGCTCGGCTGGCGAGCGCAGTTCGCGTACCCGAGATTCTTCGTCGTGCCGATGGACATGATTCCGTTCGACATGACTGAGGCTCAGAAGCGGCTCGCGATACTGACCGAATTCGACGTTGACATCTACCTCCAGACTGACAAGGTCGCGAGCGTCAAGAGCGAGAAGGTTCCGCTGTGGGCGAAAGACTACGGCTACAGCCAGCAAGCGCTCTCGCTGCTGGTCGAGAAGCGCAAGAAGTGGTACGCCGAGCATCCGCTCAAGCACACGCTCGCGGTCGGCGACCGCGTCGCGGTGTTCGCCGGACGAAGGAGCGCGTTGCGATGATCTGCTGGCTGAAGGAGATGCTGCTCATCAATCTACTGCTGGTGCCGTAAGAAAGGAGACCCATGCTGAAATGGCTGCTGAAATCTGTGCTGATCCTGATCGCGCTGGCCCTAACCTCGGCGATCCTCCCCGTCGCATCATTCTGGCTGGTACGCGACCCTCTTGGCGGTCAGCTTTTCTTCTGGCTGTCGCCTTGGACATGCGCGGTATGGGCTGTGCTCGTTTCAGTGCTCATCGGCTCGCGCTTCTGGTTGGGCAGGGAGTACGTGCTCGCGTGGCGTGCCGCCAGAGGCGGCTTCGTGATGTCGAGCCTCAAGTCCACTGCGCTGATGTTCCTCGCCCTGCTCGCGAGCTACTTTTTCGAGTTTGCCGTCATCCTTTTGCTGCCCCGATCCTCAACTTCGCTGCTCCTGCTGCCGCTTGCCGCCTACGCGCCTGTGGCAATCGCAGCCCTGTGGAGCGTATCGGGTGGGACATGGACACGAACAGATCGGATCGTAGAAGGTCGGCGTCTCGCCGATTCGATGAACGAGGAGCCGGAATGAAGACCGAAGACGAGTTGGACGCAGAGATTGCGAAACTGTTTGACGAAGTTACGACCACTAAAGTCGAGATGGTGAACGGCAAGTCACGCATATCGGACGAAGCTACGCTCGCCCAGATGGAGCGTGAAGAAGAGGCTCGTCGTCTGGAAGAAGCGTGCTGTTTATTCCTCACACGGGAACGAGAATTTCAAAAGATCGCGGCACATCCTGACGTTGTCACTAATCCCCGGATCAACTGTTTATGGTGGGATCGGCTCGAAGCGGTGTACCTTGCGGAGAAGGCGGTACAGAAGCTCTTCACCGGGCCGCAGCCGACGATGGCGGACAACCGCCTTTGGGCGAAGTTCCGCGAGCTTCTCCTCAAGGGCAGCAACCTGAAAGCCAACGCGTGAAGCGGATTAGACCATTCGTGCTGAGAATGCCCTTTCGAGATATGCTCGTCAGTAACAAGACGGAGGAGTCATGAAGGACGCACAATTTGCTAGGGAAATTATTCGCACATTGGAGGACGGTGGGTTCTACGCCGAGTGTCCATGCTGTGAAGAGCCGGTCCTTCTTCGAGATTGCGACCTCTTCTATTTGGCTGACTTCAGCCAGAAGGGACAAGAGATTTACGATCTTTACCGGGAAGAACTCAAGGAGCGCCGAAGCGAACTGAAAGAGAGGCGCAAGCACATATCGGAATCATCTGAAATCCAAGCCCGTGCGACGAACATCGGCTTCATCCTTGAAAGGCTTGCACCTGCGCTGGGAACGTTTCGCTTCGAGTGCGGCGATTGCCGTTCCCTGTTCGATCCCATCGACTACATCATTTTCGAGGGGTTAAGCCAGAAGGGTCTGGTCACAAGAATTATCTTCGCCGACATAAAAACTGGCAACGCGGCGCTGTCCTCAAAGCAGCGAGAGATTCGCAGCCTAGTAAAGAACAAGAAGGTCGAATTCGATACCTACGAGGCAAAAACATGAAACAGGAACTTGTTGGCTTCTATCGGGTTCAGCGCAACATATTCGGTATCTGCCCGCGCTCGGGCGAGATTTTTCGCCTCAGTGATTGCAAGGTCTTTCTGCGCACCAAGCCGAAGCGGGATTGGAAGGACGAACTAGATCACGAGTCTGATCGCCTTGATCGGATGGAAGAGAGACTGGATGAGAGAGAGGAGCAATTGCGGGAACCCGCCCGAAAGAAAGGACGCCAGCAGGCGCTCGAAGCGATCAGACGCCTCGATCCCGTATTCACGCCGCGCAACCTGAATCCAGACGATGCAAAGGTGCTGTTCCACCCGGTCGATTACGTCGTTTTCAATGGGATGAAGGCTGCTCCGATCAAGAACCTGCTTCTACTGGACCGCTCAGCCACCGCCACAGAGCGCAGGGTTCTCCAGCGAAGCATCGAGAGAACCGTCAGTAGGGGCAACTATGAGTGGCTCACGATCTCGATTGACGACGAAGGCAAAATCCGAGAGAAAAGCTGAACTGGCAATCCGGTAGCACGCGCCGAAATAGGAGTGCAGCATGGCCGAAGCGCTCGAACGCAAGTTCGACCTGAATATAGAGAAGATTCTGGAGGGATGGGAGACGTGCCACGCCGTACGCGAAATCATCGCCAATGCTCTGGATGAGCAAATCCTCACTAATTCCAAGGACGTTGACATCTCGAAGGATCGGCAATCCGCATGGCACGTCAGGGACTTCGGACGAGGGCTTAAGTACGAGCACCTGACGCAGAACGAAAACCAAGAGAAGCTGAAGAACCCGACCCGAGTGATCGGAAAGTTCGGCGTGGGACTGAAGGATGCGCTGGCTACCCTGAACCGCCGAAAGATCAAAGGCCGCATTCGCTCCAAGCACGGCGACATCACCCTCGGACAAACGCCCAAGCACGGGTTCCCCGACGTGATCACACTCCACGCCATCGTGAACCCACCAGCCGAACCTGCCTTCGCAGGCACCGATGTTGCTCTGGAAGGCGTGTCTGATGACGATATAACTGCTGCAAAAAGCTTCTTCCTGAAGTTCTCGAACCAAACCGTGTTGGACGAGACCAGCCAAGGGCAAATCCTGAAGACTGCGCCGGGACGAAAGTCTCGGATTTATGTGACTGGCTTGTTGGTCGCGGAGGAAGAGAACTTCGCCTTTTCCTATAACATCACTGCCTTGACTTCCGCCATGCGGAAGGCGCTCAACCGAGAGCGGACCAATGTCGGACGGACCGCCTACACTGATCGCGTAAAGCAGATGCTCCTAGCCTCGAACGCTGCCGCTGTCGCGGACACACTGGCGAGCGACTTGGAAAAGATGGAGGCTGGTACAAGTCGAGACGAAGTGAAGTGGATGGACGTTGCTGTCCACGCCTGTCAAATTTTGAATGCATCAAAGAAGGTCGTCTTTGTCACTGCAAATGATCTAAATACCTTTCGCGATGCCATCGACCACGCACAGTCTGACGGCATGAAAATCGTGACCGTGCCCGAGAACATCCGCGAATCTTTGCGGGGCATCACAGACATCAAAGGCAATCCCGTTCGTGACCTCGGGGTCTACCAGAGAGAGTGGAGCGAGAGCTTCGAGTTTAAGTTCGTGAGTCCCGACAAGCTAACAGCGTCTGAGCGCAAGGTCTTCGAGCAGCGACAGAAGATAGCAACGTTGGTGGGCGGTGTGCCTAGGAAAGTGAAGAATATTAAGGTCTCAGAGACGATGAGACCGGACTTTCTAACCGGAACCATTACTCAAGGATTGTGGGATGAAGCCTCCGCCAGCATCATTATTTTGCGGAAGCAACTTGGGAGCCTGCCAGATTTTGCGGGCACTCTGCTCCACGAGATCGCCCATGCCAAAACTGGCTATGTTGACGTTTCCCGAGATTTCGAGAGCGCCTTGACCGAGATGCTTGGGCAGGTGGCGTCCAGACTGGTTTAGGGTTTGCTGGGACTACAATAGCAGGGTGAGTATCGGAGTGTGGGCATGCCTACGTACGAGCCGGGCGACTACGTGAAGGTCGAGTTCCCCGACGACAAGACCGGGATCGGGGAATGGATGTGGGTGCGTGTCACCTATTGCGATGACTCGAAGCGGCTGGTGTTCGGGACTCTCGACAACGCGCCGGTGAACGATGCCACGGGCAAGTTGAAGCTGGGCACGGAACTCGCTGTCAGCTTCGATCAGATCAGGGAGCACAAGAGAGCTTCGGAGTTTGACCGCAAAAACTGACGTTCACGTCTTCGCGGGTTGTTGCCAAATCACCGTTCCATGCGTGTATGCACGATGCTCTTTGTAGAGAATGAGATGGCTTGGAAACTGCGTTGCCTGCCAGCCCGGTAGGTTCTGTGTCACAATACGCAGTAATTCAATCGCGGGCATCCCATCATGGGGCACAGCGACTTTCACCTTCTTATAGTCACCGTGTTTAGTATCGTAGCGAAGGAGGTACGGAAGTTCCTTCTTCATCGCCGCCAGCAAGTTTCCAGCGTTGTGCGTGCCAGCTTTTACGGAAGTGCAGGGCCAGTTCTCGCGTATGGGAAACTGACTATCGAAACCCTCGGGGTCCTTGTTCGTCGTTTCACGTTCTCTGCCGGGGTCATGTGGGCCAAAGCCGTTGCCATTCCACTCGCAACCTCCCGGCGCTGTCTTGTAGTGCTTGATTAACGACTCCTCAAGAGCCATCGGCGTCCAAGTACTCGCAACGGTCAAGCACTTGAACCCCATTTCTTCCGCGTCAATGTTTTTCCTACCCACGATCTTCCTTCGATGCTGGGTGAGTCGATTGCGCAGGTTGGCAGCCTTTCCGATGTAGACAAGCATCCCGTCGCGGAATAGCTGATACACGCCTTGCTTCTGTGGAATCTGTGCAAGATGTTCCAGTGACAGGCCACCTTCTTCTAATTTATCGAACGCAATCACCAACTGCTCTGTAAGGGCAGTCGCTAGGTCGAAATCAAAGTGGGCGAAGAAAGCCAACTGTAATCACCTTTTACCGTTCAAGTGCGATACTAGTTTTCGGGAAATTAGCTCCGCCAGTTGTACAGGTACAGCGTTCCCTATTTGTCGCATGCTTTCTGTCCAAGAGCAGGGAAACACAAAATCATCGGGGAAGGTCTGAAGCCTCGCGCTCTCTCGGATAGTGAAGTATCTGACCGAACCGTCTGGCATCGCGAGAGTGTTCTCTCCGCCCGGGACGCCGTGTACGCCAGCTTTCAGAGTCTTTGCAGGTTCATCAAGCGGACTTCCGCTATGTCCAACGTAGCTTCTCGCCCCCGGTATGAAGAAGTGATTTAGGCCGGGTCCATCGAGGGTCCGCGACTTCGCAGGTCTGGGAAGGTCGGATATTGCATCTCGAACCGTGAACCACGGTAGCTGTGGGGGTGGTACAAGCGAGTGGTGAAATGATTCGATGCGGGTTCGAAGATTATCTGGCGGTTCCGGTCTCTTCGCTTTAGGCACGCTGTGTCGCTTCCAGTAATCACCCGAGCAAAATTGGTCCCACAACAGCGAGTCGAAACTATGGGTCGGCGCGGGGAATGACCATTCAATTCCCAGATCAGCGCGGATTGCGACCATAAAGAGCCGTTCGCGTTTTTGCGGAACGCCATAGTCAGCAGCGTTGAGCACGCGATGCACGACTCTGTAGTAGAGGCCATCCCTCTTACCCTTCGTGTGATACCGCTCCAGCCGCCCGAGATGGGAGTGCCACTGCTCGCCCTCTTTCCTCTCCAGTTCTGGATATGTCAGCATCAGTTCGATGTAGCCGAAGTATTTCGCGAACGCTGGCCTCGCCAAGCCGCGTACATTCTCGACCAGAACGGCTTTCGGTTTGAGTCTCTGAATCGCGGAGACCAACTCAGGGAACATGTTTCTTTCATCCGCGTGACCGCGATGCTTGCCACCAATCGAAAATGGCTGACATGGCACCCCGCCCGCCAGCAGGTCCACTCCCTCGGGCACGGTGGTGTAATCGAACTCTTCCACTTTGCAGTGGAACACGGGCCACGATTCCATGTGCTCGACTCCGCGTGATTGATTCAAGGTCAGAGTCGCGCATGCCGAATCGTCGCGCTCAACCAGCGCGAGGTGTTCGAAACCTGCCCTTGCCACGCCGAGCGCGAGACCACCAGCCCCCGTGAACAGTTCAACGCTTCTCATTAGTCACCCAGAAACTTCTGTAGCTTCTTCTCAACCCATTCGGTTTTGTTCGCCTGACATTCCCAGATCACGGCGACTTTCCAACCCGCTCGCCGCAATTTGGCTATGTTCCTAATGTCGCGGGCGCGATTGCTAGTCAACTTCGGAAGCCAGAAGCCCAAGCGCGACTTCGGAAGCCGGGCGAGCGAGCAGCGCGGGTGACGATGCCAGAAGCAACCGTGAATGAAGATCACCTTGTGCCGCCTCGGAAACACCATGTCTGGTTTCCCCGGAAGGCTCGCGTCATGCAATTTGTATCTGTACCCGCAACGATGGACGATTGAGCGCACGGCCAACTCAACCTTTGTGTCAGCACTCCGAACGCGAGACATCCGTTCGCTGCGCTCGGCAACAGTCAGCGTGTCCATCACTTCTCACGAAAGCCTAACATCGCTCCGCCATCAGGTCCCGGTGGAAATTTCGAACGATTGTGGAAATCGCTCGCCTTTACCTGCTTCGAGTCTCTGGAACTATCCGCTCGACAATCCGCCTCGCGTCAGCTACCGCGTCCGATATTGCAGCGACATAGGCCGGACTGTTTCTCGGCGCAGTCGCCAGCCGTCGTGCTGCCAGAATTGCTGCGCAGATGGCGATGACGGCGGCTTTGCGAGATTCATCCACAGCCCGACTCTAGCACTTTCGCTTTTCTTTTGCTACCCTAGTTTTGGGCTTCGGAAGGGGCGAGGTAATCGAGCATGTATCAACACAACCGTGAACCCGAACTGAAGTACGACACTGCTCAGATTTGCGTGAGCGGACACGTCATCAATCGACACTCCGAGTCCTACCCTGTGAACAACTCGCCTCACTGCTCGAAGTGCGGAGAAAAGACAATAACTCAATGTCCGAAATGCAACACAAAGATCAGGGGCAGCTATTTCGGCGCAATGCCGAGTATGAGGGAAGAGAGACCCGAACCGTTTTGCCACCAATGTGGAGCCGCTTACCCGTGGACTGAATCGCGACTGAGTTCTGCAAGAGAACTTGCCCGTGAAATAGAGGCGCTGAGCGAGAATGAGAGAGGGATGCTGTCTCGCAGTCTTGACGATCTCGTACGGGAAACGCCGAATACGCCCGTCGCTGTCTTTCGATTCAGGCAACTTGTTTCCAAGGTGGGGAAGCCTGCCGCTGATGCACTGAAGTCAATCCTTGTAGATGTCATCGCTGAATCCGCGAAGCGGCAAATTTGGCCTTGAGGGCGAGCATATGGAATCAGCCGCAACGAAAGCTATCGTAACCACTCAAGACTTAATCGCACGGGCAATCAGTCTGAGCGAGCGCCTTCAACTTCTTCTTAGCAACGACAGAAAACACGTTGTCAGGACAAACCGTGATGATCTTGTCCTGCGCATCTGGTCGCTCATCTTTGAACATCATCAAGGATTGCTGCTCCTGCTTCGAAATGGGTTTCCCGCTCCGGCGTTTGCGTTGCTGAGGCCGTTCGAAGAAGCGTTCCTTCGGTTGTTTCTTGCTATGGATGGAACCGACCAACAAGCCGTGGCAATTCGGAACGGGACGTACAGCACCAAGTTTAGAGCGGTGTGGAATCAGATTTACGAGAAGATTGGATTGCAGGCTAACGTTGGCCCGTGGCTTCAAACCAAGATCAAGGCGTTGCACGGATTCACGCACGGCGGCAAGGAACAACTGGTAAGACAATCGAGCGGCTCAGACATAGTTTCGAGCTATACAGACGACGAAGTCCGTAGCTTGGTCCGGGAGACGATGCCAATCGTATTTCTGACGGCGTTGTTCACTACCGCGTTCTTGGGCTACCAGACAGAGCATCAAAAGGCGGTGGAAATGTTGAACGAATATACGCAGGGGCCTACTGTGTAGCTTGATCCATTGTTAACTGGAATTTCGACCTATGGTCTGGGCAGGAGTTTCGGAAGTCTTCGAGCATCTGGTTTTTGCGAGCGAATGCTTCTGCAAATGTCCTTAATCCATGAACAGACATCAGCAGCAAACCCCCATACGCTTTTTTACATTTCGGGCATGTGATACTCCACATCGCATCAAGGCCCCTTTTTGTGCTGTGGGGAATATCATCCAAGCCCATACCGACGTTGAAAACCTGTGGCTCCGTTGTAGACCGAATGTCTTGGCCGATCACTTCGAGCGTAATCTCTAGATCAACGCTCAAAGACCTACCTGCACAGGCCTCTCTCGGCAAACTGATTTCTGCGATCTTCCCGGACTCCACAACTTCCTGCGTATTGTAGTGAAACTCTTCGATGTCTTGAGTGCGGACATGGACAGCGGATACAAGAGAATTCGAAATCCCTAGATTCGCCACTCGAACAGACAGCGGGCCATTCTTGCAGATCAATTCGAAATTTACGTACAACTTTTCTTGCCGCTCTAACTGCCGACGAAATAATTCGATGTTCTCCTGAGTCAGGAGGACATATTCAAACGTTACGAGCAGCAGCAGGATCGTTGCAACGCTCTGCACCTGAGGCCAAAACAACGACGCGATGCACAGAAAAGCTGCAACAGGGATAGCCGCGAGTCGTAACGTCTTGCGACTTACGATGGGTAGTTTCACGTTTTCCGCCGATCAGTTCTTGTTGGCGCTGCGCGAAGCTGTTATTAGAAGGCTACTATACCGCACTTAAAAGGCTTCGTCGCTGACTGCAAATGGTAGGTTAGCTTTCAAAGAGCAATAAATGGACCCTGCCTTCAAGCAGTTCGTCGAGATGCTGCATCCGTCGTTCGAGCGATTGATGCAGATGGCCCCACTGAAAATGTCAGCCCTTCCGTCGCGCCTTCCTGAGAAGTGCATTTACCTGCTGAGTGAAGGCGAGAATCACCTTTACGTGGGCCGAACTCGCAAACTCAGGCAAAGATTGCGGCAACACTCCGTCGCAGGAGCGCAACACAATCAAGCGGTGTTCGCGTTCAAGCTAGCGCGAGAGGCCACAGGGCGACTCGCTGCTGCCTACTCAACTAAGGGTTCGAGAAAAGCACTGTGTGCGGAGCCTATGTTTGCAGAAGCATTCCAACAAGCCAAGGCCCGCGTTCGCAGCATGGATTTGCGCTTCGTGGAAGAGGCGGACCCGACGCGACAAGCACTGCTCGAAATCTATGCATCGGTTGTTCTGCGCACGAAGTACAACGATTTTGATACCCACTAAACACCGGGGGAAGCGAAACACACACACATGAGATTTCAGGGTAATACAACGGATTTTGTTCTGCCCGAGCCGCCACGGTGTGCTTTCCCTTCTTGTACCGACTGGGGCGAGCACGAACACCACATCACGTATGACCCGCCTGTCACGAAGCGGCTGTGCATCCGGCACCACGAGGAGATCACAATCATCAACGGACAGCAGGCTCGAAAATATCGACGCTCATTGTCCAATAAGCATCGTTGGTGGGCTTGGTATCAATGGACTGAAGGAAAGCTGAAACCGAGACGCACCCGGAAGGCCCTCGAATACACGGAAGAGTGGGCTGCTGGCACTGTTGCGTCGGACGAGGAAACACCGATGTGGCTGGCCGCGAAAGCGGAAACGGATGAGCCGAACGAAGCACCGCCGCCCAAACGGTCGCGAAAACGAAAGACGCATAAAGTGCGCTCGGCTCGCCAAGCGAAGAGGCGCACTGCGAAGCGAAAAAGAAAGAACCGGAAGAAAGCTGCCCACTAATCTATAAGCCGTTCTCCATACGGTCTCAACCTGCGTCGCTCCATGTGACTACTGAAAGCGACTCGCTTACTTCACTTCCTGCTCGACGGAGGCATTGCCACTGGCAATCAGTCCTTGCACGGAAAGCGATTTGACCCGCCACGCAAACCTTGTCGGATGCCCCTTCCGGCCGGGTATGAAGCGCCCCACGCCCAAGGCGTCCAAGCGCCGAAATGCTCGAATTATCCCCGAACGCGACAACTTCGAGCCTTCCTTGTTCAATAGCGCAGCTAGTCGCTCAACGTGCGTTTCGCGCTGGTTTCGTTCGCGTACCGCAAAATGACTGACAATGAGACGGACGGAGTCGTCTTCCTCGTATGCAGCCCTCAATCCGTCCAGATCAATGCCTGCGACGGCTTGCTCCTCATCGGAGCTAAGTGGTGCATTTGCGTCTTCACTGGATTCGTCCTCATCCACGTCGATGTTCTCGGCAGATGTTTCCTCTAGTGCCGCAAACGATGTTTGTGGCATTCCCGGTGCTGGCGTGAGCACATCCACTCGGACCTTTGTGCCCCGCACGAAATCGACCAAATCGGTCCTTATTTCACCGTCGCGACTCTCAATCGCCTGAGCTATCTCGTCTACACTAGCGACATCGGGTTCCAGCAGGGCTTTCGGGACATCAAGAGCCGCGCACCACGCGTCCATGCGAATCTTCTTCTCGCGTATTTCATGTATCTGAGATAGAAACGATCTGAGTGGCTTATCACTTTTTGAGATATTGAAGTTCTTCTCAAGAAGAGCACAGTTCCCGAGCCTATTGGCGAGCGCGACCGCCTCAACCTCGTCGGTCACCTGCTTTGGCAAAGCCGTTTGAACTTTGCCCTGCCACAACGCAAATGACATGACGTGATCGACTTCCATTGTGGCCTTGCTCTTTCCAACGCGAAGCTGAACCTGAGACTTCTCCCAGCGTTCATTTTCAAGCCTGTGCCAAACCCAAAGGAAGTTCCTGTAAATCGTTACCCGCTCTCGGCCTTGAGCGGAGATGCCGTTGACTTGATTTGTAGCCTCTGCCGCAAGGTCCTCCACGAAATTCCTGAAACACTCGTCCCAAGTCCGATGAGCTTCCTTTGGGTCCGAGTATCCACTCATGGTCTTCAGGAGTTCCGTCAACTTTGTCGAGTAGGCTTCCACCTTCGTTGCGGACGAGCCTGACCAAACGCCCGCCCATTGCGAACAAATGATCCACCTGTCTATGTAACTGGCGATGGAAGCGGAGCACCTTTTTTCAAAATCGTCCCTCTCAAGCTCCTTCAGACTGTGTTCTGCCTTCCAAAGCTCGCTGATATACAACCAAGCCCAGAGCACCGCAAGCGCGTAAACCGAAAAGAAGTGGCCCCGAGGTCCGTATTCAAGCCCCCGCTGGCTGAGCGTACCTGCGCCGAAATTGAACGCATTCTCGATTCCGATCCATCTGCGGGCGAGGGCAGCGGCCATGGGGCGGATAAGGTCGCCCTTCAGAAGGTCACTCTTGGCGAGCAGTTTGCCGTTGTTGTCGCAAACGGACCAGACGAAGGATGCGGACATAACGAGATCGTCCAGTTCAAGAGTAAGGCCCAAACCAGCAAGTGTCTCCCGCAATTCTGTGAAGCACTGTCCAGCTAATTTGCCGCTTGTGAATTGCTTCTCCCAACCAACCTTTAGCCAAGCGAGTGTAATCTCCTCGCTCGTTAGAGTTCTCCCGGCTGTATTGAGTCGCGTAAAGATATTCACGATGGCGTCGTTGTAGCTGTCGCGTGTCCACGTCTGGGAGTCATAAGGCTGAAGTTCGAGGAATGTGACATCGGCGAGTTTCACGTCTCGGAGGGT
>Ga0187778_10002329_pt1 | contig 12988 bp, 10 predicted proteins | sample 1015_Q2_SP5_20_M_FD_132418 | JGI IMG/M metagenome (GOLD analysis project Ga0187778, IMG submission 132418) | Tropical peat soil microbial communities from peatlands in Department of Meta, Colombia - 1015_Q2_SP5_20_MG | ecosystem: Environmental > Terrestrial > Soil > Wetlands > Peat | place... | reverse complement strand
TAGAACTGCATATGTGTATCAAGGTCTGTTTGAGAAAGAAAGAGGCCATGGCCAGGATGGGAATGGTACCAGCCGACAATCTTGCCAGTTATCCTCTCTTCAACGATGTCCGCTGCCACTTGAGCTAGACGTTCACGAGGGAAGGTGCACGAGACAGTGTCTGTTTCACTATCTCCTGGAATAATCTCGTTCACCCATAATGAATGATCTTCTAAAGTGCCCATAAGGAGGCCGATTCGTTCGAAGGGTCGATTGACGTCACGGGCTATCTTCTCAACGACCCGGTTCGTTATGAATACTTTGAACACTCCGATCACGGCGAAGAGAGAGGAGAATCTGCGACATGTTGTTTAAGATTTGCATCTCTTTATGGGATGCCTTCTCCTGCGATGAATGCTGCAATCGCGCAAATCCTAACGATACTCCTGTGAATTTCAGCTAACACGAAGTCAACGTATGAAGATGCTATACTGTTGTTTAGCTAATGTACCTGCGTCCGTCGAGAAACGTTCCAAAACGTGTTTTAAAACGTTTCAAAACGCTTCTTTTGAGCTCATCAGACGGGTTTGGCTGCTGCAAACCCATCAGTTAATTTCTTAATCCTCATAGACTATTGTATATTGAGGTCCTAGCGGTTGCCGAAAGCTTTTGTTTTCATGAATATTGATGCGGGATCTGAACCTGAAATCCTGAAGAGTCTACGCGAGGTTCCGGAAGTCAAGGAGTCCTACTTCGTGTATGGCGTTTACGACATCGTTGCCAAGATCGAAACCGAGAGCATGGACAAGCTGAAAGAAGTAATAACGTGGAAGGTCCGCAGACTCGATAAGATCAGATCTACACTCACGACTATAGTTAGTGAGGGCAAATAAGTAACGTTCTGGGCGGTAGCTACCTGTAAGGCAGAAATTCACGTCCCAATAGTTCCCTTGCGACCACTATCCTGTTAATGTCGGTTGTACCGTCGCCTATCATTGCACCTCGGACTTCTCTGAGGCGATATTCGTCCATGCATTCCGTAGTATACCCTATCGCGCCTCGATTTTGAAGACAGTCGTTGATGATCTCGAAGGCTAGAGCGGGTACGTACCATTTTACCATCGCCGATTCCTTCGTAATCTTTTCTCCTTTGTCCTTAAGCCAGAGAGTTCTGTTGCAAAGGAGCTTAGCGGCTTGCAGCTTCGTGTATCCTTCCACAATTCTAGATTGGACAGATTCGAATTTAGCAATCGGGTGCCCGAACGCTTTCCTTTGCTTCGAGTACTCTATGGTTTCATCAAGGGCAGCTTCAGCTATGCCCACACACCAGGCTGCGATGAGCGAGCGCATTAGGTCGAATGTTTCCATGACGTAGTAGAAACCGTGATTCTCTTCGCCCATGAGATTCGATGCTGGTATCTTGAGGTCTCTGAGGACAAGTCCGCCGAATGAGAATAGTCTCCAACCGAGCGAATCAAAATCGTACTTCTCTAAACCATCCCTGTTTGTTTCGACGAAAAACATGCTGATCCCTTTTGAGCCCAATTCCGATGCAGTCTTTGCCAATAGGCAGTAAGCGGAACATTCTCGTACTCCTGTGATGCATTGTTTCTCGCCGTTAATCACATAGTCATCTCCTTGTCTTGCGGCGCGCGTTGTTATTGCTGCGGCGTCAGATCCAGTTGATGGCTCTGTGTTAGCGATGCCGAGCATTCTTTCACCCTTCACTAGCAGCGGAAGCCATTCCGATTTGAGATGGGTTGGTCCATGTAATGCTAGGATTTCCCCCATAATGTCGCTTAATGGAATCTGCCATCCTGCGCGTCCCATTTCCTCAGCAAGGATTCCGGTCGTGATCGCATCAGCCTCCTGTCCACCATACTCTCGAGGGAACCGTATCCCAAGGAGACCGTTCTGCCCCATGCGCCTGTACAGGTCCCACGGGAACTCGCGTTTTCTCTCAAAATCTCTAACTATCGGTGTAATCTCTCTGCGCGCGAATTCTCTTACAGTTCGACGAAACAGAACCTGTTCGGATGTGTAGTCAAAATCTAACACCAATTTCACAGCCTAACGTGTTACTTGAAATGAATCTGTCTTTAAGGTTGACTTGATAACCAATGAATGAGTTGTTGATCGATTCTGAATCTATGTTGGTTTTGATGGATTCGTTATCAAGCCGTCGAGTTGCAGGCTAAATTTATAACCCGTGAAATGTGACTGGGCGTGCTCCTGTGTGGTCCAAATATGGACGAACTAGAGGAGATACGAGCAAAGAAGAGAGAGGAATTAGTGAGTAGAATGTCAACGCCGAAGATTGATAAGCCAATTGTGGTCAGTGACCGCAATTTCGATCAAACTGTAAGGAACTACCCGCTAGTTGTCGTCGACTGTTGGGCCGCATGGTGCGCTCCATGTCGCGCAATTGCTCCAATAGTGGATCAACTAGCAAAAGACTACACTGGGAAAGTGGTTTTTGGCAAACTCAATGTTGATGAGAATCCTGAGACTGCACAGCGTTTTGGAATAATGGCCATACCCACATTATTGGTGATGAAGGACTCTAAGGAAGTCGATAGAGTAGTCGGTGTACTCCCTAAGAATCAACTGGAAGAAAAGATCGGCAGCTACGCCTGATCAAACCCCACTTATATGCGTCCCCTAGGCTAAAGTTAACGCTAACTGGCGGGGGATACTGAGGCTGTCAGTGTACGAGTTCGAAGGACGTATCCCGGTAATCGCGAAAACAGCCTACATTGACGAAGACGCCAAGATCGTAGGCGACGTAACGATCGGCGAGCAATGTTACATCGGTCCAGGTGCAAGAATTCGCGGCGATTACGGAACAATAATAATCGGGAACCAGACTAGCGTACAAGAGAATTGCGTATTGCACGCTCGCATTAACGAGAAGTGTGACGTTGGAAGTTATGTCCAGATAGGCCACGGGGCCATCCTTCATAACTGCACCGTGAAAGATTACGCCGTAATAGGCGTCGGAGCAATCATAAGCGACTACGCCACGATAGGCACCTGGAGTATCATTGGGGAAGGTGCAGTGGTAGCTACTAGCCAAACAATCCCTGAGGGCAAAGTTGCCGTAGGAATTCCTGCCAGGGTAATCCGAGACGTCCTTGAGGTCGATAGAAAGTTGTGGAGCGTATACAAGGACACATATGCAGATCTTGCGCTAAGATACCCTAAAGGCTTGAAGAAGATCAGATGAAACAGATTACACCGCTAAATGATGAACATTGGAAGAAGTGATCACCGTACTCGACTTCGGCGGGCAATACTCACACCTTATAACGCGTCGAATTCGAGAATGCGAAGTCTACTCAGAATTACTTCCCTACTCAACTTCTCCAGAAATCCTAAAACGACTTAATGCAAAGGGCATCATACTCTCAGGTGGTCCTGCAAGCGTCTATGAGAAGAATGCCCCGAAATGCGACCCTCGCGTCTTCGAATTAGGGTTACCCGTGCTTGGGATCTGCTACGGACTACAGTTAATGGTAGACATGCTTGGTGGTCATGTTAAGTCGACTACTCGATCAGAGTACGGGAAGACATCACTGAAAGTCATAGATCATTCAGATCTATTTCATTCTATTTCACCAGAAATCGTAACCTGGATGAGCCATGGAGATTACGCCGAGAAATTGCCTGACGGATTTGAAATCATCGGGACCTCGGTGAATTGTAACTCCGCCGCAATACGGAACTCAACTTCACGGTACTATGGCGTACAATTTCACCCTGAAGTTGCGCACACCAACCAAGGGACCCAAATCATCAAGAATTTTGTACAGGATATTTGCGGTTGCTCACCCTCTTGGACCGCAAAATCGATCATTGACACCGCAGTCGAACAAATTCGCTCATCTGTTGGTGATCATCGAGTTCTCGCGGCAGTGAGCGGCGGGATAGATTCGACAACGACGGCCGTGCTGGTGCAAAGGGCTCTCAAAAATAAACTGACATGTATTTTCGTGAATCACGGTCTTCTAAGGAAGAATGAGGAACACCTCGTACTCCAATCGCTGAACGAACTGGGACTGAACGTTCACTACGTAGACGCATCTGAACAGTTCTTCCAGAAACTTATAGGAATCAAAGATTCAGAACAAAAAAGGAAAATCATCGGGGAGGAGTTCATCAAAGTCTTCGACGAAGCAAGTGGTAAGCTAGGAGTATTCGAGTGGCTAGCGCAAGGAACGCTGTACCCCGATGTAATAGAAAGCGCCGGCACTGGAAGTGTTGCCTCGCGAATCAAGACGCACCATAACGTTGGAGGTATACCACAATGGTCAAAATTCAAAATTATTGAACCCCTCAAACTCCTTTACAAGGACGAAGTGCGGAAAATCGCAGCAGAACTTGGAATCCCCGATGTCCTCGTGAAATCACACCCATTCCCCGGCCCCGGCTTAGCTGTCAGAATCATCGGCGAGGTCAACGAAGACAAGCTCAGAATATGCAAAGACGCAAGCGCCATCGTTGAAGAGACGCTGAAGCGTCACGGACTTTACGAAGAGGTATGGCAGGCATTTGCAGTGGTGGGTGACGATCTTGGGGTTGGAGTCTTAGGGGACCAAAGAAGACTGGGCCACATGGTCACAGTTCGAATAGTCAAATCGGTTGATGGGATGACTGCAGACTGGGCAAGGATTCCTGAGGACGTTCTAGAGGAGATGAGCAGTCAAATTACTGGAGAAGTTACAGGCGTAACGTGGGTGGGTTACACTATAACTTCTAAACCACCCTCAACGATCGAGCCATGCTAATGGTTAGGTTTGAATGAGTGGCCGCAACCGCAAGTCTCTGTTGCGTTTGGATTATTGACCTTGAAGCCTTCGCCCATCACTGACTCTTCGTAGTCTATTTCAGACCCGTCAAGGTATTTCGCGCTTTCCTGATCAACAAGAACCTTCACTCCGTGGCTCTCGATCACGTTGTCGTCGTCATTCTTCTTGTCAAAGGCTAAACCGTACTGAAATCCGCTGCATCCGCCGCCGGATACGTATAGGCGTAGAGCAGTATCGGTCTTTCCTTGCTTTTCCATTGCCACTTTGACCTTCTCGGCTGCTTTTTCAGTGATCGAAATTCGTACTATGTTCGGAGGTTGTAGCAACATCGACACCTTCATTTTGTATAACATATGGACTATTTAAGCTTGGGATAGAAGAAACTGAAATCCATATCCGCTATCATATCAGTAAGCAAGGTATTCGAACCCGCGAAACTAGGATGAACGTTAATTGACTGAGAATATTGGGTTTGTCTACTCGGACGCCTTTCAGGGATACAATTTCGGGCCGACCCATCCACTTAGACCGATTCGTTTGAAATTAACTTTCGAATTGATGAAGTCAATAGGGTTGCTATCCTCACCGGCGATCGAGGTTCATGAACCCAGACAAGCAACGAGAGACGAACTGCTCCTCTTCCATGATGACTCATATCTCGACCTTGTCCAGCGTATGGGTCAGTCTGGCTCAGGATACTTGGATATGGGGGACACTCCTGCCTTCAAGGGATGCTACGACGCGTCAGCGCTTGCTACTGGAGCGTCTTTAACAGCCGTCGATTTGGTCATGTCGCGAAAGACAGGCCACGCACTGAATATTGCAGGTGGTTTACATCATGCACACCCTTCACGTGCGTCAGGCTTTTGCATCTTCAATGATCCAGCTGTATCGATAGCCTATCTGAAACACAAGTATGCTGTTGATAGAATACTGTACTTAGACATTGATGCACACCATGGAGACGGCGTAATGTACGGATTCTACTCGGACGAAGGGTTGCTGGATGTCGATTTCCATGAAGATGGGCATCATCTCTTTCCGGGCACAGGCTTTACCAATGAAGTGGGCGAAGGTCGAGGAGCTGGTTTGAAAATCAACGTGCCCCTCTCACCTTTCACGGGTGACGAAGCTTACTTGCGGCTGTTCAAGCAAATAGTGCCACCAGCCGTGCGGAAATATCGGCCTAAAATATTGCTGGTTCAGTGCGGAGCCGACTCGCACGCGAACGACCTTTTGGCACACCTGCAGCTCACGACCCGAACGTACTGTGAGGTTGCGGCAATCTGCCACGACTTAGCCCACGAGGTGTCCGACGGCCGCCTAGTACTCTTCGGAGGAGGCGGATACAATCCGTCCAACGTTGCAAGAGCTTGGACAATGATAGCCGCAACGCTCACTAATTTTGACCCTCCGGAGAACATACCCAAAGAATGGAGAGAGCTGTACGAGGGTGTTATTGGCGAAGAGGCGCCGGTCAAGATCGCGAGTACGGGTGAGGGTAAGATTACAGCAGACGACATATCCATGAGTTACTGTCAGAACGTGATGAACGATCTCAAGAAACGAATTTCCCTACTAACCTAACTCCCGGCTGTATTAGGGAACAGCTTCCTGAGGTTTGAAGACCCCCGTGATCAGATCCTTCTGAACTCTCAGATAATCCTCAGGCGTTCCCACGTCTGCCCAGTATCCTTCGTGCCTGTAGCCGAAGATAGAGCCATCCTTCATAAGTTTCGGAAAAATGTCCAATTCTAGAGATACTCGACGGCCCTTAGGTATCTTGCTTAATGTCGATGGGGAGATTACATAAACTCCTGCATTAACCCAAGTCTCTCCCGTTGCCTGCTTTCGTGACTTCTCGACGAAATCAACGACCCTGCCTTGACTATCGAGTTCTACTGCTCCGAATCTTGCTGGAGTTCTAGATTTTGCGAGGACAACTGTTGCACTCGCATTCGCTTTCTTGTGGGCGTAGATTAACTTGTCAATGTCCAGTTCTGAGAAGATCACGTCACCAAGCAATGTCAGAAAGTCAGACGTAACCCTTGGTTCTGCGTTCTTTATCGCGCCTCCCGTGTCAAGGGGCTCTTTCTCGAAACTATACCGCAACCTTACACCAAGCTTGTGTTCGTCGAAATATCGCACAATTTGCTCTTGCAGAAAACCAATCGCAAGGATAATTCGATCAAATTCGAATCTCTTCAGATACTGAATTTGATATTCCAATAGCGCTTGATAGCCAATCGGTAAGAGTGGTTTCGGAGTCGAAAATGGGGAAGGCCTAATCCGGGTTTCGAGGCCACCGCACAATATGATCGCGGTTCGCTCAGGCCTGAACTGTTCAACTCCGAGATTTAGGAGGAATTCAGCAGTCTCCGACCTGTTCCTGAACCGGCTGCCGTCAACGAGCACATCCACCTTTCGCATTAGTGATGGATCCAACGTCATACTGTACCGGCGTTTCATGAAGTGAATGTAATACCGAAAGTGCTTTAATTGTATTACCGTGGGTGATCTTCATATGTCAAATTGTCTGCTGTTTCCGCTGCTTCTGCGTGCTCCGAAATGGAGTACGTCGTGGGAGTCGGGCAGTATGTTCGAATGAAGTGTATGAATTGCGCGAACCTGCGGTGGGACCGTAGTTAGGGATGATGTGATTTTATTCTGTCACTTTTTCTCGTTCGCCTGTTTTCGGGCTGCGTCAAGTACCACTCTGTGCTCGATTTGGGCTACTGAGCGCCTTGTATGCACGATGACGTCCGGATTTACTGAGATACTGTCAATGCCAGCTTCGACGAGGAACTTGGCAAATTCAGGGTAGACGCTGGGAGCTTGACCGCAAATGCTGACGGTTTTCCCATACTTGTGTGCTGTCTCAATTAGGCTCTGTATTGCGCGCTTAACCGCCAGATTTCTTTCGTCGAATAACGGTGCTAGGACTTCGTTGTCTCTGTCTGCGCCAAGAATCAGCATTGTAAGGTCGTTGCTTCCTATCGAGAAGCCGTCTGCGCCGGCCTTGCAGAATTCATCTGCGAGGATTACGTTGCTTGGGATTTCAGCCATAACCCAGAGTTTGAAGTCTTCCGTTTGAACAAGGCCTTCTTGACGGAGGAGCTCTCGAATCTTGACGAACTCATCGACGGTCCTGTTGAATGGGATCATGCACCAGAGGTTTCTCATACCCATCTCATTTCTGACCCGTTTGACGGCGGCAATTTCAAGCTTGAATGCCGGTTCGAATCGAGGATCTGTATATCGGCTTGCTCCGCGCCATCCAATTAGCGGGTTCGCCTCGTTGACGCCGCCCTCGTATTTCTCGCCGCCTTCGAGCTTTGCATACTCGTTTGTCTTGAAATCACTGAATCGAAGGACTACGGGTCGTGGGTAGAATGCTCTACAGATAGTTTCTAGTCCTGCTGAAAGTTTTCCAACGAACTCTTCAGGGTGTCCGTTCTCAATCAGCATCATCGGGTGTTTCTTGACGTGGTCGCTGACGATGAACTCCATTCGTAGTAATCCGACGCCGTCTACGGGCATCTGTGCAATTCTGTCAGCTAGCTCTGGCTCGCCGAGATTCACGAGAATCTTTGTTCCGGTTACTGTCGGGTCTACGAATCCTGCCAATCCATCGCCGGAAACTCGCTGTTGCTCTTGCTTGGGTGGCTCGAGTACTATTCCTTCATAGACCATGCCCATCTTCGCATCCACGGTAACCTCTTTTCCAGTTTCGAGTACTTTTGTTCCTACTTTGGTGCCGGTGATGCATGGGATGCCCATCTCTCGGCTAACGATAGCAGCATGACAAGTCATTCCTCCAGCGTCAGTAACGATCGCTTTTGCTTTTTTCATCGTGGGGACCCAGTCGGGGGTCGTCATCTCAGTCACTAAGATTTCACCATCTTTGAATTCGCTGACTTTTTCAACGGACAGGATGACGTGGACCTTTCCTGCACCAACACCGGGCGCTGATGGTAAGCCTTTGAGGATTACTTTCTTCTCTGTGACTAGCGGAGCTTTGCTTTCGATCGGACTCTTCTTCAGTGACCACACCGTCTCCGGCCTAGCTTGAAGGATAAGCAGTTTACCAGTTTGCTTGTCAAGCCCCCATTCGATATCCATTGCGCGGCCATAGTGCTGTTCAATTGTCAAAGCGTAGCGCGCGAGGTCTAGTATCTGATCGTCAGTAATCACCTGTCGGTCCTTAAGTTCCGCAGGCACCTTCTTCTCTTCGGTTCCGCCGCCCGACTTTTGAGCAAGCATGATGGTTTTCGTTGGAATCGTCTTCTTAGTAATCTTCAAGGTCCCTTTGTCAACATAGTAATCGTCAGGAGTAACGCTTCCCTTGACAACATACTCTCCCAACCCATAGGACGCTTCAACTAGGATTACCGATTCATCCCCGTTTGTTGGATCCATAGTGAACATGACTCCGCTCGACTCGGAGTAGCACATCATCTGAACTACTGCTGAAAGGGCGACGTCCATGTGGTTGAATCCCTTCTGTACTCTGTAGAAGATTGCACGGTCAGTAAACAGACTCGCGTAGCACTCTTTGACACTCGAGATTACGTTCTCTGCTCCGGAAACGTTCAAGTATGTCTCTTGTTGACCAGCGAAACTGGCGTCCGGAAGATCCTCAGCAGTTGCGGAGCTGCGGATGGCGACGAAAGGATTCCTCACCTTTTCGCGCGCGGCCAGTTCTTGATATGCTTGAGAAATTTCCTTTTCCAGATCCTTAGGCACCTTAGCTGAAGTTATCAAACCCCTGATCTGTGCGCCAACCTTTTGCAAAACTACCGTATCGTTTGCGTCAGTCAATGGCTTGAGCGCGTCAGCTATCTTATTCTCGATTGCATTCTCGCGAATGAACAATCGGTATGCATCGGCAGTTAACGCGAAACCGTAAGGAACGGGGACCTTAGTTTTCGACGTCATCTCACCAAGGCTTGCTGATTTGCCACCCACTAGAGGAACGTCCTCTTTTGAAATTTCATTGAACCAGAGCAACAGTTTTGAAGTCACTATTCTTTCACCTGATAGTATATTTTCCCCGACCCTAATTCGGGTAATATCTAACTACTATAGTTCCCAATTTTGATAATCTGGAACCTGCCACAGTGTACAACCGCAAATCGAAAAATCATAAGCTCACAGTCGATACCAAGTCGATCTTAGGAGACAAACAGACAGTTTCGTCGGCCAAATATCCATCAAATTAGCATCTGATCGGCCTGTAATCGAGATTTATCTAGCAGTAGATTACAGTGCTTGAGTTCGCAAATCTGCAGTTCGCGAGGTTAAGATGATGTACGTTTACGTCTTCGAGGAAGGGAGTACTAAGCTCAGGAATCTCCTTGGGGGTAAGGGTGCCGACTTGGCGGAGATGACGTCACTCGGATTGCCAGTACCGCCTGGGCTAACCGTGACGACAGACGCCTGCAATTATTACTCCTCCCACAACTCCGCCTTCCCACCAGGCCTAGAGCAGGAAATCACAAACAAGCTACATCTAGTTGAATCAAAAGTAGGCAGGATTTTTGGTGACGGTCAAAATCCTCTCCTCGTATCAGTCAGGTCAGGCGCTCCAATCTCAATGCCAGGTATGATGGATACCGTTCTGAATCTCGGACTCAACGACACAACCGTCCAGGGTATAATTCGTCAAACTGGAGACGAAAGATTTGCCTACGACGCATATCGACGATTCATCCAGATGTTCGGCAAAGTTGTAATGGGCGTAAGAGGTGACGAGTTCGAGTCGATAATCAAGCGTCATAAAGAATCTTTGAAAGTGGAATCTGACGTCCAGCTGGACTCAAAGACCCTTCGGACCATCGCAAACGAATTCAAGTCGCTGATTAGAGAGAAAACAGGTAAGAACTTCCCTGATGATCCGCAGACTCAGCTGCGAATGGCTGTAGCGGCGGTCTTTCAATCATGGAACGGCCAACGGGCTATAGTCTACCGACAGGCGAACAAAATATCGGATACATTAGGAACGGCAGTCAACATTCAATCAATGGTATTCGGAAATATGGGAGGAGACTCCGCAACCGGTGTGTGTTTCACCCGTAATCCATCTACGGGGGAAGATGTCTTCTTCGGAGAGTACCTCATCAATGCGCAAGGTGAAGACGTGGTTGCCGGAATCCGGACACCAAAGCCGATTGCAGAATTGAGTAAAGACTTGCCTGAGACATTCCAGGAGTTGTCGCACGTATGCCAACTCCTCGAAGAGCACTTCAGAGACATGCAAGATATTGAATTCACAATTGAAAAGAAGAAGCTGTATCTTCTCCAGACCAGGTCTGGAAAACGGTCAGCCACCGCCGCCATCAAGATTGCGGTAGAAATGGTGTCTGAGAAACTTCTAACGAAAGAACAGTCTCTTTTGCGAATTTCCCCCTCGCAAGTTGAACAACTCGTACATCGTCAAGTAGACCCGAGCAGCAAAGCAAGACCGATCGCAACCGGGCTTCCAGCGTCGCCTGGAGCGGCCACGGGGAAGGTGATCTTCGACACTGACGAGGCCCATCGCCTAGGAAATGCCGGTGAAAGCATCATACTCGTCCGAGAAGAGACTGCGCCTGAAGATATACACGGAATGATTGCCGCGAAAGGCGTGCTAACGAGCAGGGGTGGAATGACCTCTCACGCCGCAGTTGTAGCTAGAGGAATGGGAAAACCTGCTGTGGTAGGATGCGAACAAATCAAGATAGAACCCCAATCACACACGTTCAGCACCCGCAAAGTTACAGTGAATGAGAATGACGTCATCACGATCGACGGAACCACAGGAAACGTGCTTCTAGGATACGTACCCACTATTGAACCGAAACTGAGTCAAGAAGCTGAGAAACTGCTGGGCTGGGCTGACGAACTTCGGAAACTTGGGGTCAGAGCCAACGCCGATACACCCGAAGGCGCCACCAAAGGTCGTGGGTTCGGAGCGGACGGAATCGGATTATGCAGAACAGAGAGAATGTTCAATGCCCAAGACCGCCTACCCATCGTCCAGCAGATGATCCTCTCGGACAGCGATTCAGAAAGGGCCAACTCACTCGAAAAACTCAAGCCCCTGCAGAAGAACGACTTCAAAGAAATCTTCCGAAACATGCATGATTTACCCGTCACAATACGCCTCTTGGACCTCCCCCTTCATGAATTTCTCCCAAAGTATGAAGAACTCGTCCGCGACGTTGCCGAACTCAGAGTTAAAGACTCAAACGAGATGCTTGGATCGAAAGAACGAATCCTACGCAAAGTGATCACCCTAGCCGAACACAATCCAATGCTCGGTCACAGAGGGTGCAGATTAGCAATCAGTCACCCGGAAATCTATGAGATGCAGACTCGAGCCATCTTCGAGGCGGCAGCTGAACTCCTGAAGGAAGGAGTGAAAGTTCGCGTTGAAATAATGCTTCCACTCGTCGGAGAAGCTAATGAGATCAAGTTCTTGAGAGAGAGAGTTGTGTCAGTCGCTGACGAAGTTCTCACCGGCATGGGAGCGAAAGTAGAATACAAGATAGGAACCATGATTGAAGTACCAAGGGCAGCCCTCACTGCTGATGAGATAGCGAAATACGCCGATTTCTTCTCGTTCGGCACAAACGACCTAACCCAGGCAACTTTCGCGTTCAGCAGAGATGACGCAGAGGCGAAGTTCTTCAAAGACTACTTTGACAAGAAGATTCTTGCATCCAATCCGTTTGAGATGCTTGACCGAAGAGGTGTCGGCAAGCTGATGCGTTTTGCGGCCGAAGCAGGAAGGAAAATTAACCCGTACCTGAAAGTGGGCATCTGCGGCGAGCATGGAGGAGAACCTAGCTCGGTTGAGTTTTGTCACGAAATCGGCCTCGACTATGTGAGTTGCTCTCCGTACCGGGTCCCAATTGCTCGGCTTGTCGCAGCTCAAGCAGTAGCACGCGGCAGAGCCGCTCAATCGGCAGAAAACGAGTAACGGCTCGACTGATCCCATGCTTTCTGAGACAAGGCCTGTAATCCGGGGCATTCGAGGATGCATCGCGTCCAGCCATTACCTCGCAACTGAAGCAGGATTCCAGATACTAACGAACGGAGGCAACGCCTTTGACGCCGTGGTCGCCGCAGGATTTGCGTTGCATGTAGTAGAACCCCACATGAACAGCATAGGCGGAGAATGTCCCATCCTAATCTATTCAGCGAGAGACAAGCGGACC
>Ga0187778_10002328_pt1 | contig 12990 bp, 10 predicted proteins | sample 1015_Q2_SP5_20_M_FD_132418 | JGI IMG/M metagenome (GOLD analysis project Ga0187778, IMG submission 132418) | Tropical peat soil microbial communities from peatlands in Department of Meta, Colombia - 1015_Q2_SP5_20_MG | ecosystem: Environmental > Terrestrial > Soil > Wetlands > Peat | place... | reverse complement strand
GTGGTGTTATCGTACTCGATCAGCAAACGATAACCTTGGATGCGGTAGTAGTGGGGTCGCCCCGGCTCGAGACTGCCGGCCCAAGCCAAGTGCAAAGCGGGGAACGAGTGGGCGGTGATCTTCGCGATCTCGCGCTCCGCGATGGGGTCAGGCAAGCGTCCCACATAGATCTGAAGTAGGGCCCGCAAGATCTCCTGCTGGGGCGGGCTCATTGCCGCAGCACTGAGCCCCTTCGGCGCCGTCGTAAAGCGCACCGCATCGACGTGGGCTTCCGTGAGACCGAGCTTCGCCTCTTCGGAATGTTGCGCACGCTCGAGTAAATCGAGCAGTTCGCCGGTGAACTCGTTGCGCCAGATGTTAGCGAGCCGCAGCGGACCGTCCCCCTCGCGGAGAACGCTGCGATTGCCACCGACAAGATCAACAGGCGGTACCGGCGACAACACTGCGATGCCGCGCTGTGCATCTCCCAGCGAGCGCACAAGCTCGAACGCGAGATCTTCGCACGCCGCCAGCGGCCGCAGCTGGTGGGGCCCAAGCAGCGGCGAACGTGCGGGATCTGCGCCGAAGAAGCAGGGGGTGAACGCGCGCAGCTCGTTACCCACCACGGTGTGGTGGACCGAAATGTGGTGACCGCCGAAGCGCCATGACCAATTTTCCGAACCGGGCGCGCCGAACACGCGCACGTAATAGCGACCCGGATCGCGTCCCCGTTGTTGCCCGTACGAGGCGCGCCATGCCTCCAGTTCGTCGAGAACGTTCTCTAATCCGATAATGGTAGAGGCCGTCACGTATCCTGCACGGCTGAGGCCAGTCGCGAGCAACCGCATGGTTAACTGTTGCTGCGCTGGGTGCATCTGCCCGAGAGTGAGGCCGCCGTGATCGGTCGGTGTGTAGTACCAGCGGCGGCGCTCTTCCTCGGCCGGGAAATCCCAGTGTGCAAGCTGTCGTTGCTCGGCGGAGAGCGAGTCGAGTAGCGTCTGTGCGGCCTGCACCATGTCCGCAAGCAGCTTGCGAGTCTCGTTCATGCGCCCGTTGCCCTCAAGCCGAAGATCAACTCCGGATCGCCTGGCCCCAGTTGCCGTGGAACTGCAAACGGGGACCGCCGCGCCGAGTACTCGCGAGCAATTGCCTTCCCAGAGCGTGCTGCCCTGGCTGCCAATCGACCAGGGCGGCCACGACATCGCCGCGACACGTCAACGGTCGGCTGCCGTTTTGGCGGTGTCGGTGGCTGCGTGAGTTGTCACCAAGAAAAGGCTGCATCCCCGGTCAGGCACGTGCGGTCGAAGGTTATGCGTGGCACGCGCATATCGTACATCACTTGAAGGAACGGCCGCGCCGCTGCGAACCACGCGGGCAATCGGCTCCGGTCGAAGTAACGAGCCAACCGCACGCAGTTCGGCAAAGTGATGCTCGCACAAACCGCGCCGTAGCTGCGTCATACCCAGTTCACTGTCGAACAGAACCTGGCCGGTTCGGATCAACGCATGGTATCTTGGCAGCATGAGAGGATCAGCCAGTGGCTGCAAAGACGCACAACGTTGCTGACCCACTATGGGCGGTGGTACCGCTGAAATCCCCCGAAACAGCCAAGTCCAGGCTGAGCGTAGGGTTGGACGCGTCTGCGCGAAGACGCCTGGTTTTCGCGATGGCGCGACAGGTGGTGCGCACTCTTGTCCAAACGCCAGAAATCGCAGATGTCGCCGTGGTGACCGCGAGCCCTGAGGTCGCGGCATCCGTCGAGCGAGAAGGCGCCACCGTGATCTGGCAGGGCACCGATGCCGGCACCGCAGAAGCATGTCGGTGCGCTGTAGCGCATTTGTCCGCAACGGCCGGCAGCTTGCTAATGATCTCAGGAGATATTCCTCTGATCTGCACAGAGGCTGTTGCTGCATTCGCGGGCCTCGCTCAGCAAGCACCATTGGTGGCGATCGTGCCGGACCGTCGGGGCCAAGGCACTAACGCACTGCTCTGCGCACCACCAGCGCTCGTCCCGCCGTGCTTCGGCCCTCACAGCTTTAGACGCCATCTCGCGGCGGCGCGCGAGCGGGGGGTAGAAGTGCGCGTGATCGAATCTGATGTCCTCTCGCTGGACATCGATGACCTCGACGACCTGCGGGAGTTACAGTGCCGATTGAATGTCAACCCCGGGTTGCTACCCGCGGAGGTGCGCGAGGCGGTGCCGGACAAAAACGAAGAGGTCCCTGCGCGATGATCCACGCGGAACTATCGAGCGCGCGACACTATTTGGAACAACGCCCCAGCGCCGAGGAATGCTATGCGCTTCTCGATTGCACCGAGTGGCGAATGCTGGCGCCGATCGCGGAGTACGTGCGCGACACGGGCTGGGGTCATCATGTGACCTACTCGCGCAAGGTGTTTGTACCGCTCACCCAGCTATGCCGCGATGTGTGTCACTACTGCACGTTCGCCCAGACCCCTCGGCACCTCCAAAAAGCGTTCCTTACGGCCGAGGATGCACTCGAGATCGCCCAGCGAGGAGCCGAAGCAGGCTGCAAGGAGGTGCTGTTTACGCTGGGCGACAAGCCCGAGACGCGCTACTCGCGTGCACGGGAGGCACTAGGTCGCCTAGGCCATGCATCGACGTTGTCCTACCTGAGAGAGGTCGCGGGACGGGTGTTGCGAGAGACCGGTCTGCTACCCCATCTGAATCCGGGGCTTATGTCGCGGGATGATATCGCCCTGTTGCGTACAGTAGCGCCGTCCATGGGCATCATGCTCGAGACGGCGTCTGAGCGGTTGTCTAGGCCCGGCGAGGCGCATTTCGGCTCTCCCGACAAAACGCCGGCGCGCCGGTTGGAGGCGATCCGGATCGCCGGTGAAAATCGTGTGCCGCTGACGAGCGGAATTCTCATCGGCATCGGCGAGACGCGCCGCGAGCGCATTGACGCGCTCCTAGTGCTGCGCGATCTGGCAGATCGCTTCGGTCATATACAGGAGATCATCGTCCAGAACTTCCGCGCCAAGGCTGGCACCAAGATGCACACCAGCCCGGAGCCCTCGATGAACGACCTGTGCTGGACGGTGGCGGTTGCCCGCTTGATCTTCGGTGCGCAGATGAGCATTCAAGCCCCTCCCAATCTGTACTCGGGTGACCTGACGGACCTGATTCGTGCTGGCATCAACGATTGGGGCGGGGTATCACCGGTCACACCCGATCACGTGAACCCGGAGGCGCCCTGGCCGCACCTTGACCGCTTGGTGAACGAGACGGAGCGCGCGGGACACGTTCTGGTAGAGCGGCTTACGGTTTATCCGCGGTTCATTGCTGCGCGGCGCGACTGGATCGACCCTACGCTACACCCGTACGTTCTGCACTTGAGCGACGGCGCTGGCTTGTCGCGCCCGGGCAACTGGGCGCCCGGCCTGCTGCAGGCTGCCAGCGCGGACGACGAGCGCGATATTGTCAAGGGCGCCACTGCGCGCGCCTCTGAGATCACCCGCCTGATTGACCGCGCCGTCGCCGGCGTGCGGCTGGACGAATCGCAGGTAACCACGCTGTTTTCCGCCCGCGGGCGGGACTTCGCCGCTGTCTGCGAGGCCGCAGACCGCCTGCGCGCGGCCGTCTCCGGTGATACGGTTACCTACGTAGTCACGCGCAACATCAACTATACAAACATCTGTTTGCACCGCTGCGGTTTCTGCGCCTTTTCCAAGGGCAAGGCGCACGAGGCGCTGCGCGGACTTCCTTATCTAGTGGAACTTCCTGAGATCAGAAGGCGCGTCGTAGAGGCATGGTCGCGCGGCGCGACGGAGGTCTGTATGCAGGGTGGGATCCATCCGTCTTTTACTGGAGAAACTTACCTCGCGATTTGTCGCGCGGCCAAGGAAAGCGTCCCGGAGATCCACGTGCACGCCTTCTCGCCGCTCGAAGTGATGCACGGAGCGCGCACACTTGGGTTATCGGTACGAGCCTTCCTCCATGAGCTGCGGGCAGCCGGTCTGGGTTCCCTGCCAGGCACCGCGGCCGAGATCCTCGATGATGAAATCCGCCGAGAGATCTGCCCGGACAAGTTGAACACCCAGGAATGGCTCGAAGTTGTAGCAACAGCGCACGAGCTTGGCCTGGCAACGACGTCGACTATCATGTTCGGGCACCTGGAGGGCTATGTGCACTGGGCGCGACATCTGCTGCGGCTGCGCAAACAACAGCAAGAAACAGGCGGGTTCACGGAGTTTGTCCCTCTCCCCTTCGTGCACATGGAGGCACCACTGTACTTGAAGGGTCTCGCGCGCAGGGGACCGACGTTACGCGAAGCAATTCTGATGCATGCGGTCGCCCGCCTGGTGTTGCATCCGCACTTGCGCAACATCCAGGCGTCATGGGTCAAACTTGGACCGCGCTGGGCGCAAGAAGCATTACGGGTCGGTGCAAACGACTTGGGTGGAACGCTAATGAACGAGTCGATTAGCCGCGCAGCCGGCGCTGCTCATGGCCAGGAACTCGCGCCCACGCGCATGGAGGAATTGATTCGCGCTTTGGGGCGCATGCCGCTGCAGCGGACGACTCTCTACGAGCGTGCGAGCGCGGAATGCCACGCGCGCGCCTGGAATCCGCCAGCGCTGCGTGATACTGCGACCCCGAGGGCGCCGGGACGTGTGGTGAACATACCGTGAGCCAGCGCGAACCAACGACAAGGCGCCAGCGGTGCTGACGCTCGGCTACAAGGCATCCGCGGAACAGTTTTCACCCAGGGCATTGCTCGAATACGCAGTGCTCGCCGAGGAGTTGGGGTTTGACACGGTCTTCGTCAGCGACCATTTTCAGCCCTGGCGGCATACCGGCGGACACGCCCCGTTCTCGTTGTCGTGGCTCGGCGCGCTCGGCGCGCGCACGCGCCGCATTGTGATGGGCACCAGCGTGCTCACCCCCACGTTCCGATACCATCCTTCCGTTGTCGCACAGGCATTTGGTACGTTGGGCGAAATGTTTTCCAAACGCATCGTGTTGGGCATCGGCACGGGCGAGGCACTCAACGAAACGCCCTCGACTGGCATGCTCTGGCCAGAGCAGAAGGAGCGCACCGCACGTTTTCGCGAAGCGGTGTATCTCATCAATCAACTCTGGCGCGAGGAGCGTGTGTCGTTTCGCGGGGACTATTACCGCACCGAGAATGCAACCATCTACGATCGGCCCCTCGAGCCGGTGCCGATCTACATTGCTGCGGCGGGCCCAGTAGTCGCTAAGCTCGCTGGCGAGCACGCCATGGGCTTCATCTGCACCAGCGGCAAGCCGCTCGAGCTGTACACCGACACGCTAATCCCCAGCGTCGACGCAGGCCTAGCCAAATCGGGCCGCGCGGTCGACGCGATCGATAGAATGATCGAGATGAAAGTCTCCTTCGACACGGACCGTGAACGCGCGCTGCAGGACACCCGCCACTGGGGTGCGCTCGCCCTGTCACCCGAGGAGAAGATGAACGTAGAGGACCCATTGCAGATGGAGCGGCTGGCCGACGCCTTACCGGCAGAGCGCACCGCCAAGAGGTGGATCGTTTCCTCGGACCCGGAAGAACACGTCGAGCAGATCCGGCCGTACATCGAGCTCGGCTTCAACCACCTCGTGTTCCACGCACCGGGGCTGGATCAGGCGCGTTTCCTGCGGCTCTACGCCGAGCGGATTCTCCCGAGGCTTCGCCAGCGCTTCGGTTGACGACCAGAAAACTCCAGGGCCAAGCTACACCCGCGAAAGGATCTTATCTCTGAAGCGCTCCATCGCCGCGATCGACTCGGGAAGGGTGGGCCGGGCGAAAGTAAACAATAAATGGCGTACACCCAGTCCACGAAACGTCGCGATATCCTCGATCACGTCCGCATCGCTGCCGGTGAACGCTTGTCGCTGCGCATTGTCGAGGGTGAGCGTCTGTCCTTCCTTGTACCACGGCGCCCAGTAAGCCAGCGTGATTGTGGCCGGATCGCGGCCCGCCCGTCGAGCTTCTTGGTGCAACTTCGTCACCCCTTGCGAGAAGCGCTCGGCAGTGTTCAACGGAAACTCGGGATTGGATCCGATCGGAAACCACGCATCGCCCAGCGCTGCGGTTCGACGCACTGCGGCCGGACTCTCACCGCCGACCCAAATCGGCGGATGCGGCTTCTGGACTGGCTTGGGAAGGAAGCTCACCTGATCGAACTGGACATATTTACCATTGAAACTGGGATTGTCCTCAGTCCACAGGGTCTTGAATACGCGCAAATACTCGTCGGTGACCTTCCCACGTTCGGAAAATGGCAGAGCACCGATGGCGCGAAACTCCTCTTCCATCCAGCCTGCGCCGATTCCCACCGTCACGCGTCCTTGCGATAGCACGTCGAGCGTGGCGAGCGCTTTTGCAGTAAACACGGGCGGACGATGCGGTACAACCATCACCGAGCTGAGCAAGCGTGCCTTCGAAGTCGCCGAAGCGAGGAACGCCATAACCGTCAATTCCTCCATGCAGTCCCCCTCCCCCACCGCACCCATCTTCCGAGTGGTGCTATACGGGTAGGGAGAGCCGATTGCACGCGGGATGACGATATGATCCGGCAGCGCGAGATAGGTATAGCCGAGTTGCTCGCCACGAGTCGCGAGCGCCAGGATGCATTCGCGGTTCGCCAGCGGCCCGCGCGTTGGAAGGTTGAAGCCGAAGTCCATGGCTAGGGTCCGATCCAGAATACTCAGAAAACCTTAAACGGGACAAAGCCGAGTCCCGCTGTTGTACGCGCAAGTATACCGCCTGCGCGCCGTTCATCTAGAATTTCAAGTTTCCAATCTGCGCACGAGCGCGCTGCTGACGCCGCGAACAAATGAGACTGACAGCGCTGGAAGGTATCCCTGAGATCCAACCCGGCGACTCGATCGCGGATGTGCTGTTGACTGCGCTTGAGCAAAACCACGTCACGCTGGTGCAAGGAGACGTGGTCGCAGTATGTCAGAAGATTGTATCCAAGGCTGAGGGCCGGTTCGTCGCACTGGACGCGGTTGTCCCCAGTTCGAGAGCAATCGAGCTCGCAAGAGCATGCAACAAGGATCCGAGATTTGTCGAGGTGGTATTGCGCCAGTCCAGCCACGTCCTGCGCTGCGTCCAGGACGTGCTGATCGTGCGCCATCAACTAGGCTTCGTTGTCGCCAATGCAGGTGTCGATCAGTCAAACATCGAAAGCTCCCGAAGCCACGTTCTACTGCTCCCCGCCGACCCCGACCGAAGCGCTCTGGAACTCAGGAATGCGATCGCCGATCGCCTCGGCATACGCATTGGGGTACTCATCACCGACAGCTTCGGCCGCCCGTGGCGGCTGGGCGTGTGTGGTACCTGCATCGGTTGCGCGGGGCTTGCTCCTTTGGCCGATGTGCGCGGGCGCCCAGATCGTTTCGGTCGCCCGCTGCGCGTCACCCAGATCGCGGTTGGCGACGCAATTGCTGGCGCGGCTGCGCTCGTGATGGGAGAAGCGGACGAGAGCCACCCGATTGTCGTCGTCTCCGGCATTGCACGCGAGCTTCTTGTGGATGGCGGGCCCGCGAGGCGTCTGATTCGGCCCACAGAGGCCGACCTGTTTCTCTAGCTGGCAAAACCGACCTTGTTTGGGATTGTTGCCTTGTGTGGCGGCGTCGGCGGAGCGAAGCTCGCGTATGGCCTAGCACGGGCGCTTCCGACGCACGATTTTGCAGTCATCGTGAACACAGGTGACGATTTTCAGCATTTCGGTCTGACCATCTGTCCAGACGTAGACACCGTGATGTACACCCTTTCCGGTGTCGACAACCGTGAAACCGGCTGGGGACGGGCCGAGGAAAGCTGGGCGGTGATGAACGAGGTCGATCGACTCGGGGGAGAAACCTGGTTTAAGCTCGGCGACAAGGATCTCGCCTTGCATCTGCTGCGCCGCCACCTCCTCGATTGCGGTGAGCGATTGACAACCGTCACGCAGCGCCTCGCAGCGCGGTTTGGGTTACAAAGCGCTGTTCTGCCGATGAGCGATCAACCAGTTCACACCATCGTAGAGACCGTCGACGGCGATCTCGGGTTCCAGGAGTACTTCGTACGCCGGCGCTGCGAGCCCAAAGTGACAGGGTTCCGCTTCGAAGGGGCAGCGCGGGCCGCACCATCGCCAGAGATTGAAGCTGCCCTCTCGCACCCCGCACTGCGAGGCATCGTCATCTGCCCATCGAATCCCTACGTGAGCATCGGCCCCTTGCTTGCCATTGACGGTATCCGAGAACGGCTTGAAAACGCGCCGGTGCCGATCCTTGCTGTATCCCCTATCGTGGGCGGGCGGGCGATCAAGGGACCTGCGGCTAAGATGATGGATGAGTTGGACGGTCCCGCGTCAGGACTGCTCGTGGCCCGCCGGTATGGAAGCCTGATCGACGCCATGGTTGTGGATCAGCAGGACCACGCTCTTCTGAGCCAGCGCCAAGACGAAGATCCCAAACTGTTCTTGGCTCAGACCGTCATGCGCACGTCCGAAGACCGCATCGCGCTAGCTCAGCAGTGCTTGCGATGGCTGGAGCAGCTGAGGTGAACACCAACCTAAGACGGATCGTCGTTTTGGACGGACTGCGCGCAGTTCGAACTCAGGTCGCCGACTGATTGACCATTGGTTTGGTCACCGATGCCCGCACGATCGGAATGTCTGCGTCGGCCAGCGGGGCCATGCGCTGCTTGCGTGCGAGCGCCCCCTCGATGAAGGGCGCGAGCTCCTCTGCCTTGCGCTTCTCGCGCTCGGCCGCCCGCCCCACAAATTCAGGGAGCACCTCGCGCCTAAGCAATTCCAGTGACTGACAGATGTGGTCGTGTCGATTCCGGCCAGCCTGCTGGAGCAAGATGATCTGATCGACTCCGGCAGACTCGAAAGATCTGACGTGCGCACAGAATTGGGCCGGTGTTCCGATGCCGCGCGACTGCTGAAAGACGCCCGTCAGGCCCTGCGTGCCTCCAGCATCTGCGTCCAGCGCGCCTCCCGTCCTTTCCTGTTGGAACTGTTCGAAGAGGTGTGAGCGACCGGGCACGGTATCCCGGGTTACCAGCGCGCTAATGGCGAAGCGGAAGAACTCGAAACCCTCCTGCCCGCGTCGCCTGGCTTCCGCGGGGTCGGTATGCAGCGAGAAAGCCGACACCATGGCAATGTTGGCGTTGACGCAGTGGCCAAGAGGCACACACGCCTCGCTTTTGATGATGTCGTAGTAGGCGCGGCTCCAGGTACGTGCCTCCTGCTCGTCGAGGAAAGAGAAGGCGAGCGCTCCTAGGCCGAGGCTTGCTGCCACTTTGATGGTGTCGCGGTTGGTGCAAGCCATCCACATCGGGGGATGGGGCTTCTGTAACGGCTTAGGGAGCACATTGCGGCAGGGCATCTTGAACGAGCGGCCCTCGAAGCCAGGGTAAGGCGTCATCACCATCATGTTGGCAATCTGCTCGGCCGCTTCCAGAGACATCGCGCGTTTTTCCTTGGCCGGAATGCCAAATCCGCCTAGCTCGAGGCGCGTCGCCCCTTCGCCGATGCCGAACTCGGCGCGCCCATTGGAGACCAGATCAAGCATAGCAATCGCCTCGGCGGTGCGTGCCGGATGATTGTAGTTGGCGATGACCTGTCGAATTCCGTGCGCAAGCCTTATGCGTTTTGTACGCGCCGCGGCGGCGGCAAGAAACACCTCAGACGCCGAGCAGTGAGAGTACTCCTCGAGGAAGTGATGCTCTACAGCCCATGCGTAGTCGATGCCAATCCTGTCGGCCAACTCTACCTGCGAAAGCGCATCGGCGACCAGTTGACGCTCGTCGTCGACAGCCCACGGTTTCGGGAGCTGCAGTTCATAGAAGATCCCGAATTTCATCGCTTTCGCTCCTTGCAGCGTGATTGGCTCGCCTTACGGCCATTGCTCCGGGGCTCGGTCAAGGGCGGCCCGGTCCCAGCGCGCGTGCTCCGCAGCTGCCTCATAGGTCGACTGGACGAACTCAAGCAGCAACTCGTCAGGAGCAGGCGCGCCGCGTACAAGCTCATACGGCAAGACAAACTCGCGCAGGTCGCGATGGTAGTAAGCACCCTGCGGGCGCACAATGTGATCCGCGTACCCGGCCGGCTCGGGGTATGTGTACGCATAGAATGCCGGCTCCGCGATCGGCCCTGAGCCCGGCCAGAATCCGCAACTGCTGCACTCGTGCGAGTAGGCCTCCACCATAACGTAGTCCGGGCAGTTTGGCGCGCCGCCGCCGTGACGCGGAGCGCGTCGCCCGGAAAAACGCGTCGCCGCTAGATCGAAACTGCCCCAGAAGAAATGCACCGGGCTCGCCTTGCCTAAGAAGCGCCCCCGGAATCGCTTCAACACGCGGTCCGTTTGCAACAAAATCCTCCAGCAGCGGTTGGCAGCATCCGGATCGTAGGCTGCGTGCTCCCGATCCTCCGCGAAGGGAATAGCGGTCTGCACCTCGACTGGCGAGGCTATGAGCGCAACCTGCAAACCGAGGGCACGCAACACTGCCATGTACTCCGCATAGAACTCCGCAACCGAGCGCGAGAACAGCGCAACCTGGCGCATTGTGCCGTCGCTCACTCGTAGCCACAGGACATGGTCGATAAAATCGAAATCCACCGCAAACGAACGCTCTGCGTACGGAATCGCAGATGTGGTGAGTCCGCGCGGGGTGACGTAGAGCGGGACCTGCCACCAGTGATTCTCCATGGGCGCGAGTGCGAGCCGCGTCTTGCCCACGATCTGAGCCCACATGTGCAGGGTGGCATACGTGTCCTGCCATTGCGCAAGAGGAAGTGCTGGCCAGATTGAATCGGCTGCTCTATTCATCGCGTCCCTCAACCGGGGGCCATCACAGGCAGGCGCATTTGCATTTTTCGGTTTACAACGATCCCATACGGCGCACGCCTTGTATCCAGCGTTCAAACGAAAGCATCTGGTCCGTGACGAATTTGCGCGTGCCCTCGTCGATGCATTGCCGATTCGCATCAAACTTGGTATTGACCATACCGATGAACACCTCAGGTTTCGCCAGAACCATCGCGTTCAGAAACAAGAGAACTCTGCGCAAGTCGTACTGCACGCGCGCGCCGCCGAGAGGCCCCGGTGAAGCACTCATGATCGCGATCGGCTTCATCGCGAAGGGCTGATCGTTGCCGCGGGACACCCAATCGATTGCGTTCTTGAGCACTCCAGGAATAGAGAAATTGTATTCGGCCGTGGCAATGAGGACGCCGTCGGCATGGCGAATCCGCTCCCGGAGCGCAGATACTTCAGGTGGAAAGCCACGTGCGAAGACGTCACTGTCAAAGGGCGGAACTGTCCTGAACTCAGCTATGTCCAGCCGCATGCCCTGCGGCATCAGTGCCCCGGCAAGTTCCAACGCCATCCTGTTGAACGAACCAGCCCGCAGGCTCCCACACAACCCAACGATATCTAACGTGCTCATTTTTGGGGGTTTGTCTCCACAACGCGCGTGACTTGCTGAACTCGCTCGACGAACCGATTCGCCTATGCACGTGCATCACGCCGGTAGCCCAAAGAGGGAGCTCATGCGCGCGCTGCCTAGCATGTTCGCCATTTCGGCATCGGGTGGACACCGCTCAAAGCGGCTCGCAGCGGCGAGGACTCTAGGCAGCAGGCTCAGGTCTCCTACCGTGTTGACAAATGCGTTTGGCAGCAAACCCATGATCCAGTGGATTGCGCGGTCGATGTCCGCCGACGCCTCGAGGGGTTGATACCAGGTGGCGTGGGTGCGCTCGGCCGTCGCCCAGGGACCGCGCGCGAGCGACTTGATGATCTGGACGGCTACGTTGCGCTCCCGGCAGATCGCGAGAACCTCTTGGAAGCTCTCACGGTAACGCGGGTCCTGCGCCATGAAGTAGTTGTACGGCAGGAGCACGGCGTCGAAGTCGAAACGGGCAAGGCTGCGCTTGTGCATCGCAGGAATGGTCCAACCGTGGCCGGTGACACCGATGAAGCGAGCCAGCCCTTGCTCGCGCGCCTGGACCAACGCCTCCAGCGCGCCGCCCGGCCCCATCGCTTGATCCCAGTCGTCTGGATGTCCGAGGGAGTGAAGTTGGATCAAATCGACGTAGTCGACTCGCAGCCGTTCCAGTGAACGATGGATGTCGTCGCGCGCCTGCGTGGCGGTTCGCGATCCGGTCTTGGTTGCGAGGAAGAACTCTTTGCGGTGACGCGCCATCCACGGCCCGATGCGCAGCTCCGAGTCACCGTACCTAGCCGCAGTGTCGATGTGGTTCACGCCGAAGCGCAGCAGCACTTCGAGTGCCCGGTCCGCATCGTCCTGGCTCGCGCGCGCGAGTGCGGCGGCCCCGAATAGCGTCACTGTGCTCCTATGGCCCGTGCGTCCGAATGCTCGCCGTTCAATCATCTGGGTATCTCCGGTTGCCATCCCGAAACGCGTCAACGGCTGGCTCTCTGCACCCGTGCCAGGATATCGCAGCGAGGTCAGCCTCGTTCGGGAGGATGGGCTCGACGAGGCATGGTAGCTCGCGTGGTGAGCCTGTCACGGGCGCCTAATGGAGCGCGTCGCCCCCTTTTGCCCGCGTCCCAAGCGGGCTTTTTTTTCCAGCCAGCCTATAGAATTTTCTCACGCATCCTATGGCGAGCTGCGCTCGCTAGCCAGCAATCGCACAACGTCCTCGCCACCTCGAGCCTTATCGCGATTTTCCGGGGTCTCCCTCCCAAGTGGCGTGCGAGCAACGAATCGGAAGATCTCGGCAGCGCCCTGAAAGATTCTGGGCGTGACCCCAGCAGCAGACATGGTCTTGGAGATTTCGAGCATTTCCGGCACCCATCGGTGCGCCTTCGGCGGCATGGCCGGAAACTGCCCGAGCGTCCTTTCATAGAGATCGGGACGCGACTGGCGCAACTGCCGCTCAAGCACTGGGGCCACGCCGAGCCGTTGTGCCGCGATTAACTCTTCTAGCCATAGCGCGTGAGTCCCCTTGTTGATAGCGCCGTAACACATCTTAAGCGCGCTCGCATCCCCAACGCATTCGCTGACC
>Ga0187778_10002327_pt1 | contig 12990 bp, 13 predicted proteins | sample 1015_Q2_SP5_20_M_FD_132418 | JGI IMG/M metagenome (GOLD analysis project Ga0187778, IMG submission 132418) | Tropical peat soil microbial communities from peatlands in Department of Meta, Colombia - 1015_Q2_SP5_20_MG | ecosystem: Environmental > Terrestrial > Soil > Wetlands > Peat | place... | reverse complement strand
TCGGAAGTGTCTCGCCTTACGAGGACGCATTGCTTGTTCTGGACATCTCTCGGACCAACTTCGATACGGAGCGGGATGCCCTTCAATTCCCATTCATTGAACTTCCAGCCTGGTGTGTATTGATCCCGAAAGTCAGCGTGGGTTTCGACTCCGGCCTTCTTGAGCGTCTCGGCGATCGCCTTCGTTTTGGCCGTAACTGCCTCGCCTTGTTCTTGTTTGAAGTAAATGGGGACTATTACAACCTGAATAGGCGCAACGCGCGGAGGCACTACTAGTCCCTTCTCGTCGCCGTGAAGCATAATCATCGCACTGATTAGCCGCCAAGAGACTCCCCACGATGCCGTCCAAGCGTAATGCATCTGTTCGTCCTTGCCTAGGTATTTGATCTCGAAGGGCTTGGAGAAGTTTTGGCCCAGATTGTGAGACGTGCCCATTTGGATGGCTTTCCCATCGGGCATCATAGCCTCTAATGTTGTAGTATACAGCGCGCCCCGGAACTTTTCTTTCTCACTCTTGTAACCTAAGAGAACCGGAATGCACATCTCATCCTCAATGAGTTGCCTGTAGAATTCGAGAATCATCATGACCTCATCGTCCGTATCCTCCTTCGTGGCGTGTACCGTGTGACCCTCTTGCCACAGAAATTCCGATGTTCTCAGGAACGGGCGGGTCGTGGTGATTTCTGATCGAAGCACTGAATTCCACAGGTTGATCAGCAGGGGAAGATCACGCCAACTCCTAACCCACCTAGAGTAGGCGTCGTTTACAATCGTCTCAGAGGTCGGTCGAACCGCAAGGCGTTCCGAGAGTTTGTTATCACCTGACTGTGTTACCCAAAACACCTCAGGAGTGAAGCCTTTGAAGTGCGTCGCTTCCTTCTGCAGGTAACCCTCCGGAATCAGCAGCGGAAAGTACGCGTTGGAATGACCTGTCTCTTTTAACTTCCTGTCAAGTATGTCTCTGATTCTATCCCAGATCGAGTTCCCGTACGGACGAAGTATGATGAACCCCTTGACCGGTGCATAGTCGGCCAGTTCGGCTTTGGTTACGACCTGGGTGTACCATTCAGATAGGTCATCCACTTTCTTTACAGTAATCCCAATTTGCTTGCTCAAGATCAAGTCGCCCTAGATTTCAACAGACATAATTTAGGTTCGAATGGCTTACGGATGTGGAACTGAAACACCGCAGAACTTCATGTCAGTCACGATTCTTTTCGATAAACTCGACTTTAGCTGGATGGGTATTTAGTGTTTGTTAGAGTCGACGACATAGTCCGCATAGGACGGCGTCAGCTGCTCTCACGGATGCGACAAAACTTCCAAGGTCAAAGTCGATCTTCTCAAAACTTGCCGAGTGTTGACGGCTGTATGACTACACCTGTAAAGGTATTTTGCCTCAACGTAGGATTAGGTTAGGCGTAATTTACTTCTACCTTAACGTAAGTTGTAAATCTCTTGTGAGCCCAGTAAAGTAGGGGTAAGGGTACGAGTATTTCTAAGGGATTTTATCTTCTGTTAGCATACTCCCTTGTGTTTGCGTTGATTGGAGTAGCATATGCTCAGGTCACCATAAACTGGACTCCTTCCATCATAACGCCTAGCACGCCCATAACGTTCTATGGAAGCACGGAGAACGCAGGTTACCTATACATCTACAACGAACCTGGCTGCCCCGGAATGTCTAGCAGTCCGTCAGCGACGCCCGTCGTCAAAGCCATAGTCGGCGGAGGCCCATATAACATCACGATCCCAGCTTTGCCAGCCGGAACCTACAGCATAGCCGTCATGCAGTCTTCTTATCTCCCTCAGGGCACGGTATACAGCTGTAAAAACTTCAACGTCATAGCGACACCCGTACCTGAAACACCATCAACTCTAGCGTTACTGCTTCCTGCATTGCTAGTAGGAATTCATGTCTTAAGAAAAAAGAAGATCAGGCGGTTAGCCCCGCCATCCTAATCAGACTTATGCGACGAATTCCTCTTGCTTAATGTTCTTGTCCTGCGCTTCTCCCAATCGCATCTTAACCTTACGTTTCTTAGCCATCTCTCAAACACCTCCAGAACTCATCTAGAATGAGTATCTATGCCGACTAGGTATATAAGGTGGCTTGAAGAGACAGTCGAAAAGGGTAATAATACTCCATTTCTACCTGGTGGTATGAATTTGCCTCCGCTTACGCTTCGGCCCAACGATTCCGAATGTTTGCTACACTTGTAGCATGGTCTGGGATTCTATAATTTTCGTCTAGTTCTCTCGTTGACTTACATGGGCACCGTTTTGTGAACTCGAAGCAGATAATCAAAGCAGTGGAAAGGGAGACGGCCACTAGCTAGCCCGTTTCATGAAGCTCTTCAGCGATTAGTGTAAACGACCATCAGGCCATAACGGAAAAGGCGAGGGAGAAATGACCGAAAAACAGGCTTCAATGACGGGGACTAGTTCTAGCGGGCGGGGAGGGATTCGAACCCCCGATGTCTCCGCCAAACTACGTTTGGCTTCGACACTCACTCCCTTACGGTCGTTCGCCACGGCTCCGGAGGCCTCCTTATCGTTGGTCATTTTTCTTTCACTGCCCTATACAGGTTTTCTCTTAAGACACGTGCATGATAGTTGCAACTGAACCATTGGCGATTCCGCCTGAGAGTGCCAATCATTCTGGCCTGTTTGCTAACATTGCTAATCGTTGGAGAAGGCATCTCAAGTGTATACGCAACAAATGTCAAGATAATTCAGGTGAATTACCCACAGAATGTGACTTACGAAAGCTCCGGCACGGTTTCGATTAGCGCACAGGTCACAGTAGCATTCGACAATGCTCCCGAAAAGGATGGACAATACCCTGGAGCTTATGGAGTTGTGGCTGTTCTACTATACGATGTTGACACTAATAGCAGAATTATTGGCTCGGATGTGATTGCCACGAGTACCCCAGTTCCATGCAAGCAAGGGTACAGCTCAGGCACTTATGGAACGCCGGAAACGTACTGTGCCTTTGGGTCTTGGAATCCGAGTCCAATAACAGTTCAAGTTGTGTCTGGCACACCTGAGTTCAGTGGAATGGCCTTAGTTGTCGCCGTCGCATTTACTTTATCACTATGCCTCCTTCGACGAAAGAAGAATCTCTTGGCGGGCTAGGCAGTGTTCCGCTCTTAGCGGGACTTCCTTCTTGGCCGAAAGGAAGACTAGCCCCCCTGTCCCTCGAAATATGGAACCAAGCTTTCAACAAGAGTCAAACTTTCTTAACGAGAGCAAAACATTCATTTTTCGCTTCCTGAACAACTTATACCCTTCAACATCACAAACGTAATCGAATCCTGCTTCCACAAGCTCCGAGGCTTCCTTAACGGTCTTAGCTACCTTGCAAACGAAATCGTCCTCAGGGAAGTTGACCAGCCGAACATAGCGCAGCGTGTTCTGGATTGACCTATGGCCTAGAATCCTTTGAACGTACACAATATCTTTGGTTCGGTGGTACTCCATGGTTCCTTTGAAGTGCCTAAGTGTTCGGAAGCTAATGAGCTGAAGCTTAGGGTTGGCCAACTTAGCGCTTAATCGTTTGCGCTGCTTTTGGAATGTCCTGCTGAATGTTTTCAGGCCGTCAATAGGATGCTTAGTCCCATCATGGAAAACAAACTTCCTGTTTTTCGGGAGCAAATGTAAGCGTGCCACTAGGGTATTGCTTATTCTGAGTTCCCTACTCCTAGAGCGTTTCTCCGGTTTAATGACAACTGTATTCCTGTCGAAGTCTATGTGGGGCCATTCAGCCATCCAAGCTTCCCCGGGCCTGCAACCTGTTTCTTTCAGAAGCAAACAGAAAGTGCCCGTTATCTTTGATAGTCCTGTTACTAATGCGTCAACGTCTTCTTCCTTTGGAATGTATGGCAGAATGTCGGATGCTTCGTACTTGGGCCGGTCCCATTTTATGCCTTTGAACTTGGAGTAGAATCGGTCGAGGTCCTCAACTAGCCTGTCTTTACCGCCTTCACTCCAATCTGCATTGGCCAAGAACTGCTTGACTGCTTCAGGTTCTAGTATGCTGACTCTCCTGTCAAGTCGCTTTAGTCCTCTTACGGCATAGTAGCAGGTGGATTCTCTGTATCCTTCCTTACGCATCCACAAACCGAAGCTAACTATCTCAGATAAATGGACGGGGATTAACAGTGGCGGGCGGGGAGGGATTCGAACCCCCGACCTCAGGCTCCGGAGGCCTGTGCCCTATCCAGGCTAGGCTACCCGCCCGTCGGCTGAAGAGACATCAGCCGCTATAAGAATGGACTATGGCACCGAAGATTGTTTACAAAGCCAACTCTATTGGGACGCGGTGAGGTCCGCAACGATTAATCTTAAACCCGTGAGCGTACGGTGTTGGAACAGTTAGTTGATTCGGAAACCTGATAGCCTTGCCTAATGCACTTCGACGGTTCAGAACAGAGTGTGTCGAAGCGCTGGGCCTCGCCCTTCGCGTCACATATCCGGATTTCTCGAGGGAAGTGCCGCGGCTAACCGTTCCCAATTCTCCAGAATATGGGGAATTGGCTTCTTCGGTCGCTCACGAAATCGGGCGACAGAAGAAACAACCGCCAATCCAAGTTGCTCGCAAGATATGTGACGCCATTTCATCGAAAGAGGGTTCGCTAATCGCTGCCGTCGAGGAGGCTGGTGGATACATCAATTTCCGACTAGATTACGCCTGCGCCGGCCGCCTCATTCTAGACTCGGCCGCCACGGAAGGAAGCAAGTATGGGTTAGAGAGAGATACTGAGCCGATTAGAGTTTCTGTAGAACACACTAGTTCAAACCCCGCCGGCCCTGTCACTATGGCTACCGCTCGCAACTCCATACTCGGAGACGCTCTAGCTCGATTATGTTCCGCCCGGGGTCACTCGGTGATCAGACGGTTCTACGTTGATGACGTCGGCCGTCAAGTCTCCATTCTAGCCTACGGCTACGACCTAATCAAGTGCCCACCGCCTGAGGGCAAGGCGGATCTGTGGTTCGGTCGGTTATATGCATGTACGAATTGCGCGGTGCAAATTGAAACAACGAAACGTAAACTGCAAGCCCCAGATGAAGATACGACGGATAGAGCGAAGCTTCAGCGTAATCTTGATGAATGGGTTGCCGTTGCCGCGGAACTCGAAGCACTCGACAAAGATCTGTTTGACAAAGTAATCGGAGTCGTTCGGGAGCAGGCTGATCCTGAGAAAGATATCCAGGAAATTGGCCGAAAGTACGAGCAGAATGACCCACAGACAGTTGAGCCAGTTCGAGCGATGGTTGGGCGGTGCCTTGAAGGGATCAAGGAGTCTCTTCTCGGGATCGGCATAGTATTCGACAAATGGGATTGGGAAAGCCAACTACTTTGGGACGGCCTTGTACGGAAGACGCTGAATCAGCTCGCCCAGTTGCCGTTCACATCTAAGGATGGCACCGCCTTGAAACTTGACGTCAACGCCATCGTTGAGGCGTACCAGCTTAGAGAACAGTTTGGCCTTGCATCGAATTATGAGGTTCCTTCGCTGACGCTGGTAAGAAGCGATGGGACGACCCTCTATTCTACGCGCGATATTACGTATTCTCTGGCTAAATTCCAAGAGTCTGATAAAGTCATCAATGTAATTGCTAGTGAACAGACCCTACCTCAACTTCAGATTCGTCTCGCGCTGTTTGCACTCGGAGAGAAGAACGCTGCGCTGAATATGGTTCATTATGCGTACGGGCTTGTAGAACTTCCAGGTACGAAGATGTCGAAACGGAGAGCCCATTTCATCACCTTGGACGAAGTGGTCGACCAAGCCAAGGCTAAGGTAGATCAAACGTTGGCCGAACGAAAGCAGCAGTTGGGCAGGGAGGAATCGCAGCGCGTAATAAATAACGTGGCCTACGGCGCGATCAAATTTGCGATGCTAAGCCTTAACAGCGCAAAAAACCTCACCTTTACATGGGATAGAGTTCTAAGTCTCGAGAGGAACAGCGCGCCTTTCATCAACTACGCCTACACCAGAGCGGCTAGCATACTGCGGAAAGTCGACAAGAAGCCGGCAGATCCGGATTGCTCGCTTCTTACAAATCCCTTGGAGCATCTGCTGCTACTCAAGATAGGCGAGTTGCCTGACGTATTTCGTGAAGCCGCAGACCAATTGAAACCTGAGGAGCTAGCTTCGTATGCCAGCTCTGTGGCAGAGAAGTTCCACGAGTACTACGAAAAGGTAGACGTCATACATGCAGACGAGCAAGTTAAGAATGCAAGAGCCGCATTGGTTGCAGCTGTCCAGATCGTGCTCCATAACGCGATGACACTGCTTGGAATTGAGCTAAACGAAAGGATGTGACCGCGTGACCACCAAACCCACCACTAAACCCAGTGGCTTCAATCTGAGTAACTACCTGCACATCAACCTGAGTTTTGGTAACCTATATGATAGGATGTTCATTCTCCTCTTTATCGTCGACTTGATCCTGCGCGTAATTTGGCTAGATAAACCGACGGGATCATTGATCTTTGATGAATGGTACTATGTGAACGTCGCACGCATTATTCTGCATCTACCTCAGAGTGTAGGCTCTAACGGGCAGCCCCCATACGTCAACGTGCCGCAGGGTCTAGATCCAAACCACGAACATCTTCCCTTGGCCAAATTGATGATAGCGCTGTCCATGTGGGTACTGGGAAACAACGGTTACGGTTGGCGGATCCCTAGCGTAATCTTCGGTTCAATATCGATCCTCGCTTTCTACCTTCTAATGAAGCACGTTGCTAAGAGTGAACCCATCATCCCAATTCTTTCGACGTTTCTCTTTTCGTTCGATAACTTAGTATTCGTCCACAGCCGAATTGCAACTTTAGATATTTTCTCCTTGGGATTCATGCTGGTTGGCCTTTGCTGGTACTTCTCCGAATCCAACGTATACTCCATTTACGGGAGTTCGATCGCAATGGCGCTCAGCGCGCTAGCCAAGGAGACTGGCCTCGCGGCCATCGGCATTATCGTTGTGATCCACTTTGTGAGATTCGTCAATCGGCGAAATAAGGGAAAGAGTTGGAATGAGTTCTTCTCGTGGTTCGAGAGGTATGCGCTCACTTACGGGATTTGTTTCGTTTTGCTTCTCACTATAATGGACCGGTACTGGGTCGGGTATCCCAACCCAATCAACCACATTGAATACATCCTCAACTATTCGAGTGCTCTGACGTCAACCTGCCCGAACGGAATAATCAGTTGTCCCTGGCAATGGGTTCTAAACCAACTCACTATCCCGTACTTGAAGGTGAACGTCTCGCAAACTGCGGGAGGAGTGAGCTCTAGTTTCATCTCCGTAAATTTCGAGGGCGCAATGAACCCTGCAATCTCATTCCTTACGATTCCGGCATTGCTCTACTGTTCTTACAATTACTTGCAGAGGCGTGATGATCTGAGCCTCGTGTCTTTAGTTCTCTTTGCGGCCACAACTCTTCCGTTCTATCCATCTGTAATACTAGGCCAACGAGTAACCTACCTGTTCTATATCCTGCCCGGCGTACCGGCCGTGTGCGCCGCGATAGCGTACATGATTGCCGACACGAAACTACCGAGACTGGTTGTAATCTTCTACTTAGCCGTCGTAGTCTACATCTTCATCGTCATGTTTCCGTTTCAAAGAATACCGACTTGACCGGACATTTTACTCAGCCGTTGGGACTGCACCGAAATCAAGAAATACGTATGCTGACCCACTTACAGGTACGCACTGCACCGTACAGGCAACACTACGACAATTGACTTTGCTCGACTAGGAGGTGACAAATGCTTGGCACAGGAGGAGGGACCCTCTGCTTCGAAACCGCCACAGGCCAGAGCTCGAGAACCCATTCCACCGGACACAATTCTGATTGGCAAGAAACCCATCATGGCTTACGCTACTGCAGTGATGATGCATTTCCAATCTGGCGCCAAAACGCTCACCATAAAGGCTCGAGGAAGGTCGATAAGCACGGCCGTCGACGTCGTCGAGGTAACCAGACGACGATTCTTTGCCGGCAAATTAGCCGTCAAGGAAATCAGCATCGGGACTCAGACGATCGGTGAGGGCGGAGACGTCAGGAACGTCTCGACCATCGAAATTAAGGTAGAAAAGACAGCTTGAGGCGCTCCAAACTTTCGAGAACTTCCAACATTTCCTTCCTGTTTTTGTTTTTCATTCCTTGATTTCTGTCGTTCAGGGGAAAACAGAAGGGAGCAATTAGTGCGTTCCACGCAAGATTTTGTGGATCCAAATAATCTATGTTAAGGATTAACGGCGATTCACGTTTGGGAAATTCTGACGCCCGCCGCGGTATTCTACGGTTAATCAGAATGGTGGACCAATTGAGTTCAGCGATGCCGATTATGAGAAACGGGTTTCAGTGGCTCATCGATTCTTGACAGTTTTCTTTAATGAAATTTGAATAGCGTTCGTTCGAGTACGCAGAACAAACTCGAAGAGTTGTTGTTAGCACAAAGTGGGAGAGCGAACGAATGGATCACGGATTCATGAAGAGTTGGGATGGCGAGTCAAGAGAGCCAGCGGTGTCACGGTTCGAAGGGCATTTTCACCATAAACCGTCAATGAAAGAACAGGTTTCCACAGCGCTATACAGGCTAAAGACTCAGCAGAACAAGCTCGAGGCTGCCGCCTCGAGAATGCAACTGCACGACAAGGAAATTTTCAACAAGTGTGTGAGCTCACAGCTTTCGCACGACTCGGCGCGAGCTACAATGTACGCGAACGAGTGCGCGGAAGTGCGAAAGATGGCGAAGGTAACTGTGCAATGCCAAATGGCGCTTGAACAGGTATCCCTTCGACTTGAGACCATCCAAGAGTTTGGTGACGTGGCTGGAATGATGGCGCCGGTAGCAAGTGTAGTTCATTCAATTAAGAATCAAATATCCGGCGTCATGCCCGAAGTGGGTCTAGAGCTCGGACAAATTGGCGAACTATTAAACGGTGTCGTGGACGACGCAGGTGAAGTAAGCGGCACTTCATACGACGCGGCCGCTCCAAATCCAGAGTCGAGCAAGATCTTAGATGAGGCCAACGCAATTGCTGAACAGCACGTGAAAGATCGTTTTCCGGAATTACCTCCGAACAGCTTCGCTGTCCCTCAAAAGACAAGCGAGCAGGGAGTTTCACACTAGGAGGTTTGATGAGTTGGCGATGACTGTAGAAGATATAGGTAAGCATCTGGGCCAAACCATTCAAGACATGATGGGACGACCGGCTGGAAAATTAGTCGGGCTCACCGCGGACATTAAGGATGAGGTACAATCAGTCCAGATAGCCCGTGCGGAGGGAGAAGTAACTGAACATTCGATTACATTTGTCAGGATCGTAAACGGGCACCCCATTCTCCTTCAAGCTTGGCGGGTCGAGGCGGAAGACCTGCAGAGGGAACATGGCATAATCAAACGTAGACGACAAGCGCTCGAGCTGCTCCTCAGGGACGGAGACATCGATCAGGCCGAATACAATCAACTCAGAAACGGATACGAAGATGCTCACAAAGACATCGTGAGCAAGCGCGACCGACTCACTGACTCGCTAAAGGAGGTACAGGCCAAACTCGAACAGCAAATCCGAGACCTCCAGGGCGCCTTAACGAACAACAAGATGCTTTACACTGCCGCGGAGATCGACGAATCTACATACCAAACGGTCACGGAATCCATAAGGTCCGGGCTAGAAATCTCACGCAAGGAAATGAAAGACCTGAGCAATACTCGCCTCTCTCTACAGGACATCAGTTCAATAGAAACCGTCAGGGAAACCTACCAGCCACCTTCTGCGCCGATTGACATTCCTGACGTTGTCGTAATCAAGATGAAAGAACCAACTTAGCGTCATCGGGTGATTCCCTTCTACATCTTTCGAAAAGTCGAAGATCGGCTTCATCCAGTTCCAATGAAGGAACGAATAGCCCACGCGTCGTTCCGGCTACACAGCCAGCTAGAAAAACTCGAGCACACTTACGCACGCCTCCATGAACGTGACACGGAACTCTTTCAGCGATGCGTTGGAGCCCAAGTTTCAAACGACCCAGGACATGCGAAGATTTACGCTAACGAATGCGCCGAGATACGGCGAATCGCTAAAGTTGTCCTCGGAAGCCAGCTGGCTCTTGAACGTGTGATCCTGAGACTTGAGACGGTCGGGGAATTCACAGATGTAATGATGGAATTAGCTCCCCTCATGTACATTGTGAAAGAAACAAAGAGCAAGATCGTAGGAATCGTTCCGCAAGTCGCGAGTGAACTTGACGAGGTCAATAACATGCTCGGAGACCTGACATACGAGGCCGGCGAAGTAAACAGTACAACACTCCCGATAGAGGCCACAGACGGCGAGGCCCGGAAGATACTTGAAGAGACAGGGCTAATGGCGGAAGAGAAAGTCCGTGAACACTTCCCAGACCTATCCACGATTGAAAACCAACCCGCCGCTAAGCCTGAAGCAATTCCAGAACTAGCCACAGCGATTCCGGACATGGAGGTCAACATCGAGGAGAGAATATACGACTACGCACGGCGACACAACGGTGAGCTCAGCATCAAGTCCTGCGCATCAGAGATCGGAAGGTCACCTGAGGAAGTAAAAGTAACCCTGCAGAGACTACAAGAATCTGGGAAGGTCGCAATCCAATAGGGTAGCGAAGCGATCCCCATGCAAGTTTCTGCGTCCCAAGAACTCGAGCAGATGGCGGCTCGCTTCGCCAATGAAGCAGTGCAGTTCGACAAGCAGGGGGCGCGGACAAACGCAATCTCACGATACGAACGCTCGTCGGAAATCCTTCTAAAACTATGCAGCCTATACCCGGATGCGCCACAAAACCGACTCTACATGCAACAAGTCGAAAACTGCAAACGCCGAGTAAAGGAACTGAAAGACGGAAACACCCCGATCGACACTACGGAGACACCGCCAGCTAAGCGTCGAGCAACTCTTGAACAACTGATCCTGAGGGAAAAACCCGATGTCAAGTGGAACGAGATCGCCAACCTACGAGACGCCAAGAAAGCGATTGAAGAGTCGATCATTTACCCAGTAAAACGCGCGGACTTGTTCCCACTTGGTTGGGCAAGAGGAATTTTATTCTTCGGGCCACCCGGCTGTGGCAAGACACTGTTGGCAGCGGCGATTGCCACGGAAATTGACGCTGTATTCTACAGTGTAGACGCGGCCTCAATAATGTCGAAGTGGCTCGGGGAATCGGAAAAGAATGTCTCAGAGCTGTTCAACTCCGCACACAGGGCGACTCTCGAAGGTCATCCCGCGATTATCTTCATCGATGAGATCGACTCGCTCGTGGGCGTGAGAAGCGATGAAGTTGGAGGAGAGGTCAGGGCTCGAAACCAGTTTCTGAAAGAAATGGACAGCATCCTCGACAAAAAGAACCCAACTCACATCTACATCATCGGTGCAACTAACAAACCGTGGGCATTAGACGAACCGTTCATTCGGCGCTTTCAGAAGCGAATTTACGTTCCTTTACCAGGGCCGGAGGCGCGTCGCGAGATGTTCACGATCTACGCGAAAAACCTAAGGCTCGCAGGAGACGTCGACCCTGAATTAGTTGTTGAGCGAACAGCCGGATACTCCGGGAGCGACTTCCGTGATATTTTCCAAGGAGCACAGACCCGCGTCGTGCGCGAGTTCTTCGAAGACGGAAGCGCTCTGAAGCCCCAAGGCCAGGCGCGGTCGATCACGATGGAAGACTTCACGGAAATTCTGAAAGCACGCAAGCCGAGTGTTTCTCACCAGATTCTAGGCTTGTACGATAGATGGTTTGACACGTACAAAGCCCTGTAGGATTGAAAAGAATGATAGATTCCATAGATTACAAGATATTGGCCGAGCTAGCTGACAACGCGAAATCGTCCTTTGCAGAAATCGGTCGTAAACTTAGCCTCCACCCCAATGTCGTCGCATACAGAGTTAACAAACTGGAAAGGAGCCACGTAATCAAAGATTACACGGCCGAGGTCGACCTAGAGAAGCTTGGCGTCGCTGAACAAATTCTCGTAGGCGCAAGCTTCCCCCGCGACGTTGAACGGGACGGAATAATAGAGAAAATTGCGGCAATCCCGCAGACCGTGAAAGTCGTCAGCTCGTTGGGTGAACCAGAAGGGCTAGTCTTCCTGGTTGGCAAGAACAAGACAGAAGTAGAGAAGCTTATGACAAAACTGAGGTCGCTCGACATTAAGATCGAATACACGGGTTCCATCATCAGAACGTTCGAGGAAGGCAGACTAGGAAACTTCCTCAAAATTCTCGCTCGCGAACGGGAGACAGAAGAAAAGCAAGATGGAGCATTGTGAAGGGGGGATAGATAGAATGTTTAAAGAAAGAACGCCGTTCAGCAAAAAGGTGAGGGAAGCCATTCACCCGACGCCGATGAAAAGGCGCATTGGGGAATGTCTATTCAGACTCAAACTCCAAACCAGGAAGCTAGAGCGAACATCATATCACATGCAACAACGTGACCAAGCACTCTACGGCAAGTGTGTCTTGGCCGTTCAAGGAAAGAACACTGAACTAGCGTCCATGTACGCCAATGAATGCGCGGAACTCAGGAAGATGGCCAAGGTCGTTCTGCATAGTCAGCTTGCTCTGGAGCAAGTTACGTTAAGACTTGAAACTGTAAATGAATTCGGTGAAGTCGCGTACACAATGATCCCAGTTGCAAACGTCGTGAGGACACTCAAATCACAACTAGAGGGAGTTATGCCCGAAGTTTCGATGGAACTAGCGCAGGTAAACGAGACGCTTGAAGGCTTAGCGATAGAAGTAGGTGAGTCTACTGAATCCACCTTCGATGTCTCAGCGTCCAATGAAGAATCCCAAAAGATACTGACCGAAGCCAATTTCGTAGCCGAACAGAAGATGAAAGAAAGGTTCCCAGAGCTACCACCCATACCTACCAGCGAAGCGCGAGTCTAGACGACTCTCTCTCCCTTTTTCTTAGTTTTTC
>Ga0187778_10002326_pt1 | contig 12990 bp, 18 predicted proteins | sample 1015_Q2_SP5_20_M_FD_132418 | JGI IMG/M metagenome (GOLD analysis project Ga0187778, IMG submission 132418) | Tropical peat soil microbial communities from peatlands in Department of Meta, Colombia - 1015_Q2_SP5_20_MG | ecosystem: Environmental > Terrestrial > Soil > Wetlands > Peat | place... | reverse complement strand
TTCTCGATCTGCGCAGCTTGAGCCCTTACGATTGGGAAGCTGTCGCGGCCACGGTGCGAAAAACGAATCGCGTTCTCGTGGCCTACGAAGATTCCCGCTCGTGGGGCTACGGCGCGGAAATTGCCGCGCGCATCGGCGATGAATTATTCGGTGATCTCGACGCACCGGTCCGGCGCGTCGCCGCCACAGACACGTTTTGCGCCTATCAGCCCAAGCTCGAGGACGCCATCCTGCCGCAGACGGACGACATCGTCCGCGCCGTCCGCGAGCTCGTCGCGTTTTAATAGGTCAGGCCTCCGGCCTGTCCAAGGGGTGCCCGGGCGGGATGTTTGGATTCAGCCCGGGCTTTGAAAGAAAGGAACTTTTGAGCGCTTCGATTCGTACTTCAGGTTAGAGCAGAAACCGCGGGAGTGTCTCCGCGGGCAAGGGGGGCTCGAATGATTTGTCCAAACTGCCAGAGAGAAATCACCGAGCATTCGAATTTTTGCTACTACTGCGGCGCGCGCCAGGTGGTGACGCCCGCGGGCGCGCACACCGCTCATAAGCGGCTGATGCGCTCGGTGAAGGATTCCAAGATCGCGGGAGTTTGCGGCGGCATCGCGGAGTATCTCGAAATCGATTCCACGATCGTCCGGCTGCTCTGGGTGATTGCGGTTTTTGTTCCCGTGCCGATTTTCCCGGCGATTGTGGGCTACATCGTCGGCTGGATCATCATGCCTCTCGCGCCGGTGCCTGCGGCGGCTCCCGCAGCGGCCGCGCCTCCCGTGCAATCTTCCGGGGCGCCACATCCGGCGCAGACGGCTTGATTCGCGAGCGGAGTCAGTCCTTGCTTTTCGCGGGACGCGCGCTTCCGCCGCCGCGATAGATGGCGTGGTCAAGGGAGAGCAAGCCCGCGCCCGTGGTGGCGAGCAGAAACGCGCCGGCCATGAGCGCCAGCGGGAACTCGTAATTTTTTACTTGCGTAATCGGCCCTTGAGGGAGGTGAACTCGCAACACTGCAACCGCCATTTCAATCGCCAGCAGCAACCCGGCAACGCGCGTGAAGAGTCCCGCAATCAGGAGGATTCCTCCGAAAAATTCAAACACGCCGGCGATGTATGCAAAGTAGCCCGGAAACCCCATTTTGCCGAACATCTGCACCGTGCCCGCCATGTTGACGAACAGTTTCGGGTACCCGTGAAAAATAAATATGATTCCCAGCACCACCCGCAGCAGCAACAGCGCCACCGGCTTCAAATTCTCCAGGCTCTGCATCCGTGTTTCTCCCGGGCGAGAGATGAGCGGAATCGTCTCAGCCGGGCCGCATTGTAGCAGAAAGCTCTCCTCTCAAATCGCGGCGTGTTCGTGGAACATGCCGGCCAACCCTTCGCCGGACTCGCGAGGTCCGTGGTGTAAAATTCCCGGTTGATCATGGAGCGAAGGCACCGATGACGCAATCAACGCGCACGATCGGCGTATGCAATGGCGGTGGAGATTGTCCCGGCTTGAACGCGGTGATTCGTGCTGTTGTGCGCACGGCCCGGCTGGAATACGGCTGGAGCGTCATCGGCGTCACCAACGGTTTCAACGGCCTGATCTGGCCCGAGCAGTCCCAGGAGCTCACGCTCGATTCCATTCGCGGCATCCTGCCGCGTGGCGGCACCATCCTCGGCACCACGAACCGCGGCAACCCGTTCAAGTTTCCGATCGAAGAGAATGGCCAGAAAGTGGTGCACGATTATTCGCACCGCTGCCTCGAAGGAATGAAGAAATTCGGCATCGACGCAATGGTGGTGATCGGCGGCGACGGCACGCTCACGATCGCAAATGAGTTTTCGAAGATCGGCATGAACGTGGTTGGCGTGCCCAAGACCATCGACAATGATTTGCAGGCCACCGAGCTGACGTTCGGATTCGACACGGCGCTGCACGTGGCCACCGATGCCATCGACCGCCTGCACACCACTGCCGAGAGCCATCAACGCGTGATGGTGATCGAAGTGATGGGGCGCGATGCCGGATGGATCGCCCTGCACTCGGGGCTTGCCGGCGGCGCCGACGTCATCCTGATCCCGGAAATTCCGTTCACGATCGAAACCGTGTGCGAATCGATCCGCCGGCGGGACGCGATGGGGCGCAGCTTTTGTCTTGTGGTCGTTGCCGAGGGAGTGAAGCTGCCAGAGCATGATGCGCTTGGAAAACCTTTCCCCAAGCCGCAGCCGGGCCAGGTGGGAAATTCGATTGGCTACGCGATCCGCGAGTATCTCAACAAAGAAATTCGCGTCACCGTGCTCGGCCACGTCCAGCGCGGCGGCTCGCCCAGCCCGTTTGATCGCATCCTCGCCACACGATTCGGAGTTGCCGCTACCGATCTCGTCGCGCGGCATCAGTACGGTCGGATGGTCTGCCTGCACGCAGGAAAGATCGGATCGGTTCCCATTGCCGATGCGATCCACGCGTTGAAGCTGGTCGATCCCACGAGCGATCACGTGCGAGCTGCGCGCGCCGTGGGAATTGCATTCGGGGACGAGCCTTGAGCCGCAAGATTCTCTTCGGGCTCGCCATTCTTGCCATCGTTTGCGTGTGGGCCTACGTTCGCGCGCGCCGCGCGCGGCTGCCGCTCGAAATCGCTTATGCCGGGAATCGCCAGGTGACATTGTGGAGATCGACGGCCCAGGTTCGCCAGGCAGTCGCTACCGTCAGTTTTGGCGAGCGCCTCGACGTGCTCAGGAGGTTCCAGGATCAAGTCAACGTGCGCACATCGAACGGAACGGTCGGCTGGGTGGCCGAGCGCGATTTGCTTTCGGCCGACCTTTGGCAGAAAGCCAAGGATCTCGAGAGGAGAGCCGCTTCGATGCCTGTCGAAGCTCGTGGCCACACGCGTGTCCTCTCGAATTTACACATCGCTCCCGGCCGCGACACTCCGCGCATCCGCCAGTTGAGCAAGACCGTTCCGGTCGAAGTCTTTGAGAGGCAGCCGATGGAAGTCCCTGTGGCTGCGACCGCGAAAGCTGGGGAGGAGGAGGAAAATTCCGGCGGCCCGGCCGAGGCGAAAAAAGAGGACTGGTGGCTCGTTCGCGCTCACTCCCAAGACGATGTCACAGTTTCCGGCTGGCTCCTCGGGCGTTTCATTGAACTCGAAGTGCCTTCGCCACTCCCGGACTACGCGAGCTCGACGGGAATGCGGATTCTTGCCTGGTTCGAGCTGAGCCGCGTGAATGATGATTCCGGCACCGCGCGGCCGCAATACCTGGTCGTGGGCGCGCACGGCCCCGAAGGCCAGCCTTGCGATTTCACCATGCTGCGCGTGTACACGTGGGGCATCCAGCGCGGCCGCTACGAAACCGCGTACGTCGAAAGCAACGCGTGCGGCAAGCTGCCGGTGAAAATCATGCCTGCCGCAACGCCCGGCGGCGAAATCTTCTTCTCGTTTCAAAACCTCGACGGCCGCGGAACGGAAGAGCGCAAGTACTTCATGCATCAAACCATCGTTCGGCGCATTCGAGATGGCGGAAGCCGGCCGCAAAAGAAGGGACGTTAATCACCGCGTTTCACTCCTGTGCAAAGTCTCTCTTTTTTTCACAGGGCTGCGATAAATTGATTGGCATGGGCAGGCGGGCATCGGTCGCAGGAGCGACCCTCGTTTTTGTTTCTCTTTTTTACATCGGCGCGCGCTCGTATCAAGGCATGCGCGCGGAATCCGAAAAGCCGCCGGCAGCCCCGCTCGAATATCTCGGCGCCTGGGGCGTAAGAGGCGATGGCCCGGGAGAGCTGCAAGACCCGGTGAGCATCGCCACCGATACGCTTGGAAACATCTACATTGCGGATGCGGCCACTCGCTTCGTGCATAAATTCGGCCCGCAGGGCACGCCGCTGCTTGCCTTCCAGGAAGATCCGCTCAAGCATCCGCAGTCCATCACGGTGGATAGCGGCGGCGCAATCTATGTGACCGATCCGGTGCGCGAGAGCGTGTTTGTGTGTTTTCCCGGAGATAAGGATCGCTACCGCGAATTGAAATTGAAAGTGCGGGCCAACAAAGAAAATCTGCTGAGCGTGGCCGTGGCCGCCGACGGCCTCATCTTCGTGCTCGATTCCGATGCGGGCAAGCTCTTCACTTTTACCCCGCGCCTGCGCCTGCAGCAATCGTGGAACCCGCCCGTGAGCGCGCCCGGCTCGCGGAACCATCCCGGCGCCATCGCCATTGGCCCCGATTATTCGCTCTACATCGCGGATCCTTCCGACGGACGGATTCTGAGGTTTACGACGGAAAAACAATTCGTTTCCGAAATCACCGTCGGCACAGGCTCGATGGGCGGAAAGCTGAGCGATGAGTTTGCGGTGTCGAAGAATTATCTGTTCGTGATGGATGCCGACGGCCGGATGCTTCACGTCCGCACGCCAGACGGCCAATCCAAACTCGACGTGGATCTCGCTCCGGAGCTGGGCCAGGCCCCGCGAAGGCCGCCTCCGATTGTGGCCAGTCCCCGCGGCGAACTTTTCGTTCTCGACGAGCCCGAAGCCCGCGTGCTGCGCTATCGCATCAATTTCTAAAACCTCCCTTCAGTGCGGTACCATCCTTGCGGGAGGATGCCCGTGGCCCTCTTCCTCACCGAAACGGACGTAAAAACGATTCTCACCATGCCGCTGGCTCTCGAAGCCGTCGAGGTGTCGTTCCGGCGGCTCGCCGACGGCACGGCCCGAATGCACTCGCGCCAGCGCCTCCAGATTCCGGGAAAAACCTATTTGCATTACATGGCCGCGGCCGATGCCGCCAGCGGTTACATGGGCCTGAAAATCTATACGAGCTCGCGCGAAGGCCTGCGGTTTCTCGTCCCTCTCTACAGCGCGGATTCCGGCGACCTGCTGGCGATGATCGAAGCCGATTATCTGGGGCAGCTCCGCACGGGAGCCGCCAGCGGAGTGGCCACGCGGGTGATGGCTCGTGCGGACGCGCGGATCGTGGGCATGATCGGCACGGGCTTGCAGGCGCGCACGCAATTAGAAGCTGTGGCGCTGGTCAGAAAGCTGGAGAAAATTCGCGTCTTCAGCCGCGATCCGCAAAGGCGAGAGGGATTCGCGAGAGAAATGTCCGCGCGCCTTGGAATTTCCGTGGCGCCGGCGGCCTCCGCGGAAGAGGCCGTTCGCGGCACGGACATTTTGATCACCTCGACCACGGCGACGAACCCAATTGTTGAGGGCCGCTGGCTCGCGCCGGGGATGCACGTCAATGCCATCGGCGCCAATTTTCCGCAGAAGCGCGAACTCGACGCGGACGCTGTGGCACGCTGCGATATCATCGCCGTCGATTCACGCGAACAATCCCGGATCGAAGCCGGAGATTTAATTCAAGCATTCAGTGGGGACGAGGCGCGGTGGTCCAAAGTCCTCGAGCTCGCCGATCTGGTCGCCGGAAAAGTCCCGGTCAGGACCAGCTCAAAACAGATCACGCTGTTCAAGTCCAACGGCATCGCCATCGAAGACGTGGTCGTGGCCGGGAGGATCTACGAACTTGCTCGCGAGCGGAAGCTCGGGAGAGAGATTCCGATGTGGCAAAAGGAAATGCGCCGGGGAGAGGCACGCGGGGTGTAAGGAAATTGTCAGGCGCGGACGCGGCGGAGCCGCTTCTCGAGAGCCTGGCGGAGGCGCACTCGCGTGTCCTCGGGGAGAGGCGCCGGCTCGGAATTGCAAAAAATCTGGATGGTCTGCTTCGTGGTATCCACCACGATGCGGCAATCTTCGCAATGCTCGAGGTGCTTTTCAATCGAGTCCTTCAGTGCCGTATCCAGCCCTTCGTCAAGATAGCTGCTCAATTCCTTGATGATCGATCTGCAATTCACGAATTTTCGCTCCGTTTGAAGTACCGATTCAGTTTCTGGCGCAGCTTGAGCCGCGCCCTCAAAAGCCTCGATTTCACGGCCGGAATGGAAAGCCCCAGCGCCTCGGCCGTTTCCTCCGTGGACAATTCTTCGATGTCGCGCAACTGGAAAACGATTCGAAAAGATGGGTCCAGATCCGAAATTGCGCTCGACAAAATTTGCGAAAGCTCGGACTGCTTGTAGCGCTCCTCCGGCGACGGCCCCCAGTCCTCCACTTCCCGCGGCATCAGTTCCTCGCCGGTATCGATTTCTTCGTCGAGCGAGACCTGATTGGGGCGGCGCTTTCGCAGCTTCATGAGCGCCTGGTTTACCGCGATGCGCACCAGCCAGGTATAGAAGCGGGAGTTGCCTTGAAATTCGCCGAGGTGCTCGTACGCTTTCAGGAAGGATTCCTGAAGTACATCCTCGGCGTCCTCGCGGTTTTGAGTGATGTTTTGCGCCAGGCGGAAAATCTTGCGTTCGTAGCGGCCAACCAGAGTTTCAAACGCCGAAATGTCGCCGTCTTTGGCGGCGGCTACGAGCAAGGGCTCGTCGTCCTTTACCACCTGCGAAGGCAGCGGACGCGGTTCCAACGGATTTGCTTTGGATGTTCCCATCAATCTGAAGGTCCGGTTCGGAAGGGTAGCACAGAATGGACTGCCTACTGCGTGCCACTCCGACTCATCCCACTTCGATGCGCTGGAGTGGCTTCAAGATGCAGGAGTTTTCGTCTGCTGCTTGACCCTGGCGCGCAGCCCGCCGGATAATCCGTTGAACCGAACCAGCCACCGTCGAATACAATACGGAGCAGATGATGGCGACAACTGCGGTTGAGCCAAAGCAGCTGATCCATTACACCGTCGAAGCCGGCGTCGGAATCATTGAGATGGATGATCCCCCGGCTAACACGTACAGCTACGAAATGATGCAGCAACTGGATGCCGCAATCCTGCGGGCGCGCATGGACGAAACCGTGCACGTGATCGTGCTCCGCGGCGCGGGAGAAAAATTTTTTTGCGCGGGCGCGAGCATTACCATGCTCACGAAGGCCGATGCGGCGTACAAATACTACTTCTGCCTGCACGCCAACGAGACCCTCTTGCGCCTGGAACAGACTCCCAAACTCGTGATCGCAGCGCTCAACGGCCACGCCGTGGGCGGCGGGCTCGAAGTGGCTCTCGCCTGTGACGTGCGCATCGCTAAAAAAGACGGCGGCAAAATCGGGCTCCCCGAGGTAACCCTGGGAGTGCTGCCGGGAACTGGAGGAACCCAGCGGCTCGCTCGCGTGGTGGGCCGCGCCCGCGCGATCGAACTGATGGCCACGGGGCGAACGTTCGGCTTCGAGGAGGCGCTCGGCTACGGCCTGATCAATCACATTTACGAGAGCGCTTCGTTCTGGCCCGACGTGATGGCGTATGCGAAACAATTCTGCCCGCCCAACAAGGCGTCGCGCGCCGTGGGAAACATCAAGCGCGCCGTGATCACCGGGATGGAAGTCGGCTTTGGCGAAGCATTGGGCATCGAACGCGAACTCCAGCAATTGCTCTTCACCAGCGAAGACGCGAAGGAGGGACTGAAAGCCTACGTCGAAAAGCGCCCGCCCGAATTCAAGGGCAAATAGCGCGGCGGCGCAAACTTGCGCGAACGAACGGCTTTCGCGTCAACGCAAAGGACTCAATGAGAACTCTCCCTGACTACATTCGCAAAGGCATGAAGCTGATTCTGGTGGGCGCAAATCCGGGCGAGCGTTCGGCCCGCGTCGGGCACTACTATGCCGGGCGAGCCAATCAGTTCTGGCCCATGATGTACGATTCCGGCGTGATCCCCGAGCCGCTCAGCTACGAAGACGATCGCCGCATCGTGGAGTTCGGAATCGGCATGACCGATCTCGTGAAGCGCCCGACCCGCGGAATCGAGGAAATCGAGCGGCAAGAGTTCGCCGAAGGCCGCGTGCTGCTGGCTCAAAAACTGGAGGAAATGAAGCCGCGTGTGATCGCGTTCAACGGAAAAATGGTGTACGAAAAATTCGCTGGCCGCCCCTGCAAGCTCGGCCTTCAAAAAGAAAAGCTCTACGGCGCCTACGTGTTCGTGCTGCCTTCCACCAGCGGCCAGAATGCCGGCACCGAGCGCGGCGTAAAGATGCGCTATTTCAAGAAACTGGCCGCGCTGCTGAAGAGCCTGAAAGATTAGAGGAGTGCCGCGATGAGTGAAGCCGCCAAACAAACTGCCGCCGGGCCGGTGCTGATCGAAGAGCGCGCAGGCGCGGTGATGATGCTCCGCCTCAACCGCCCGGAAAAGCTCAACGCGCTGAACGTGGAGCTGGGCCGCGCGCTCGTCCAGGCGCTGTTGCGCGGCGGCGCGGACTCCTCGGTGCGCGCGATTGTGATCACGGGAGCCGGGCGGGGGTTTTGCGCGGGCGGCGACGTGGGGCTCTTACGCGAATTTCGCTTGCGCAAAGCCGCGAATGAGCTCGACGTGCTACTAGTTGCAGGCAAAGAGGTCTGCATGGCCATCGCGGCGATGCCCAAGCCCGTGATCGCTGCGGTCAACGGACCGGCTGCGGGCGGCGGGATGAACCTTGCCATTGCGGCGGACATTCGCATCGCTTCCGATCAGGCGCGATTCGCGGAATCGTTCGCGCAGCTCGGGCTCTATCCCGATTTCGGCGGGACGTATTTCCTTCCACGCATTGTAGGCCATACGCGCGCCGCGGAACTTTTTTACACGGCCGAGATGCTTTCCGCCGCCGACGCGTTGCGCCTCGGAATCGTCAGCCACGTTTATCCCGCGGCCCAGTTTGAGGAAGAAACCCGGAAGTATGCGGCGCAGCTTGCTGCGGCGCCGCCGATCGCCGTTCGCGATGTGAAGCGGATCGTGCTGAGCGAAGATAAAGCGGCGCTCGAACGCGCTCTGGATGAGGAAATCCGCATGCAGATTCACTGTTTCAATTCGGAGGATTGCCTCGAGGGTCTGAACGCATTCTTCGAAAAACGAAAACCGAATTTTCGCGGCCATTAACAGCAAACGGAGCGTATCTCATGGGAATCGCGAATCACTGGATGCGCCGGAAAAGCCGAGGGGCCTAAGCGTGGCTCACCGCTCCGAAGCGGAACTTGCAGCCCGCGGCTACACCCTCAGCGAATTGATGGTGGCCGCCGCAGCGCGGGAAATCCGCGATGACGAACTTGTGTTTGTGGGGATGCGGCTGCCGTTGCTCGCATTTCTCGTCGCGCGGCGTACGCACGCCCCGCGCGCGGTGGGCCTGTTTGAAAACGGGGTAATCCGGGAAACTCCAGCTCCCGAGCTGCTCTACACGATGGGCGACCCGCCGAACCTGCGCGGCGCAACGCAATCGGGGCAGATGATCGACGTGATGAGCCTGCTCCAGCAAGGCCGCGTGGACGTGGGTTTCCTCGGCGCTGCGGAAGTCGATCGCTTCGGCAATCTCAATACCACGTGGGGACATCGCAATAAGGAAATGCAGCGCCTGCCGGGTTCGGGTGGCGCGTGCGATATCGCGTGCCTCGCGCGGCGCACGGTCGTGCTGCTTGTGCACGATCGCAGCCGGTTGTGCGAGCGCGTGGGACACGTCACGTCGCCGGGCTACGGCGCCGGCAACGGATGGCGGCGGACGCAAGGGCTGCCCCTCGATTCAGGGCCGGCTGCCATGATCACCACGCTCGGCGTGTTGCGGTTCGGCCATGACGGAGAAGCGTATCTTGCATCGGTTCATCCGGGCGTCAGCGTCGAGGAAGTACTCGCAAATACCGGCTGGACTCTGCGCGTGGCGGATGAACTGCTCGAGACGCTGCCTCCCCGGGACGCCGAACTTGCCGTGATGCGCGAAATCGACCCGAATCATTTCTGGACTCGCTGACATGGCTCCCGGCGCGAATCACGAATCGAAGCTCATGACGATGCGCGACGCAATCGCGCATCATGTTCCTTCGGGTTCGATGGTGCTTCTGGGCGCGCAGCTCGAGCCGATGATCCCGTTTGCTGCGGGACACGAAATGATCCGGCAGGGACGGCGCGACCTCACGCTGGTTGGGCCGATTTCAGACATTTTGTTCGACCAGATGATTTGAGCGGGCTGCGTCTCGCGCGTAATGGCTGCCTGGGTGGGCAATGTTTCCGCGGGCGTCGGATATTGTTTCCGGCGCGCTGTCGAGCGGGGAATCCCGCGGCGGATTGAAACTGTGGACTACTCGAATTTCACGCTCGCGCTGGCGCTGCATTCCGCCGCGATGGGCGTCCCGTTCATGCCCACATACTCGACCCTGGGGAGCGACCTGCTGAAGAAGAACGGCAACCTGCGGGAATTTTCTTCGCCGGTGAGCGAAGAAAAATTGGTGGCAGTGCGGGCGCTGCGCCCGGACGTGGCCATCCTGCATGTCCAGCGCGCCGATGCGCAGGGGAATGCGCACCTTTGGGGAAGTCTTGGAGTGGCGATTGACGGCGCGAGGGCTGCGCGAAAAGTGGTTCTTGTGGCGGAGGAAATCGTCGAGCCGGGCGTGATCGCTTCGGATCCGAACCGCACGCTGGTGCCCGGATTATTGGTGAGCGCGGTAGTCCACGAGCCGGGAGGTGCGCATCCCTCGCCGGTGCAGGGATTTTACGGGCGCGATCATGCTTTCTTTGCGGAGTATCACGATCAGACCCGCCGCCTGGAAGACTTCGAAGACTGGCTCGAGCGCTGGGTGCTGAACTTGCCAGACAGGCGAGCGTACATGCAGCAGGTGGGCGGAGCTCGATTCGCAGCGCTTGGTGTGCGCGAACATGCGCTTTCCGCTCCGGCGGATTTCGGCTACTGATGGCGGAAGATCTCTACGTAAACATCGAAATCACGCCTCGGGACGTGAATGAATTGCTCGCACGCGGCGGGAAATTTCTGTTTGTAGATGTGCGTGAAAAATGGGAGCACGATGCCGCGCGAATCGAAGGCGCCACGCTGATTCCGATGCCCGACGTGCCCGCGCATCTCGCTCGGTTTGAAGCGGCCGACGAAGTCGTGCTCTTCTGCCATCATGGAATCCGCAGCCTGGATGCGGCGGCCTGGCTGCGCTCGCAGGGAGTGGAAGGCGCGCGCTCGATGGTCGGCGGGATTGACCGCTGGGCGATCGAAGTCGACCCGCGCGTTCCAAGATATTGACGGGAGGAGAGGATGAGCCCTACGGGGACCGGAAAACCACGGAAGAGAACGCGAAAGACGGCCAAGTTTCTCGAGAAGCCGGGATGCGTCACATGCCGGAAAGCGCGCAGTTTTCTCAAGCGGCGCGGCTTTCAGCTTTATTTCCGGAACCTCGTGAAGCACCGGCTGAGCTCGGCCGAACTCGAGAAACTGATCGGCAGCCGGGATCACACCGAGTTCCTGAATCCGCGCAACGAACTCTACCGGCGAAAAAAAATGAAGGACAACCCGCCTCCCCGCCGCGAAGCGATCCGCCTCATGGCGAAAGAGCCGAACTTGATTCGCCGGCCGGTGGTGCTTTGTGGCGGCCGCGTGGTTCTTGGATTTGACAAAGACCGTCTCGCAAGATTGTAACCAGGGGTTTGCGCCGCTCCTGCGGCATGAACACAGGGGCACTTGAGGGAAATTCGGACAATCGCGGTGATCGGTGCGGGACCGGTAGGCCGCGAGATCGCATTTGCCGCGCTTCGGGGAGGTTACCACACCGTGCTCGAAGACGTTTTGCCGGAGATGCTCGAAGCAGACGTCGCGTATATCGGCCAGGCGCTGGATGACGCCGTGGCGCGAAACGCACTGACGCCGGAGCAAAAAGCGCGTGCGCTGGCAAATCTTTCCACTGCGCGCTCGGTGGAAGACGCCTGCCGAGCCGCCGATCTCCTGATCGAAGCGCTGGCCGATGAAATGGAGCTGAAGCTCGAAATCTTCACGCTGTTCGACAAATTCGCGCTGCCCGGCGCGATTTTTGCGAGCAACACATCGTCGCTCTCGATCGCGGAAATCGCGGCGATCACTTTTCAGGCCGAGAATTGCATCGGCATGCGCTTTCACCGTTCGGCGCCGAATACGGAAACGCTGGAAATTGTCCGCGCCCGCGAGACATCAGAAGAAACTGTCGCTGCGTGCGTAGAAGTGGGACGCCGGATGGGCAAAGAAGTGGTTGTTTTGGAGGAATCCACCTCATGACGAAGCTAGCCGACCGCATCGAGATTCTCCAGGGCGACCTTACGGAAATGGACACGGATGCCATCGTGAACGCCGCCAACAATGAATTGCAGCTCGGCGGAGGGGTAGCCGGCGCAATCCGCCGCAAGGGCGGCCCGAAAATTCAGGAAGAGTGCAACGAAGTCGGGCCGGTCCCCGTCGGCGGGGCCGCGATTACAACTGGCGGAAATTTGAAGGCGCGCTTCGTGATTCACGCCGCGAGCATGCAGCTCGGCGGACAAACGACTGCGCACGCGCTGCGGAGCTCTACTGCTCATTCTTTGCGGATCGCCGCGCAAAAAGGCCTGAAATCGATTGCTTTTCCCGCGGTGGGGACCGGGATCGCCGGCTTCCCGCTGCGCGATTGCGCCGAAATCATGCTGGGAGAAGTTGCCAAACACTTTGAAGGCCCCACGTCGCTCGAAAAAGTAAAATTCGTTCTGTTCGATGAAGAGGCGCTCGGCGCCTTCCAGAGCGCCTGGAACGAGTTGAAAGCCAAAGGAGCAGCGGCGTCTTGAGCGATGTTCTGGTGGAAAAAGTGAGCCAACAGCTCGCGCAGTACGAACATCCGCTGTTCGATTTCTCCGCCCGGCCCGGCAACGAGTGCGTGGAAGTGGAGATTCGCTTCAAGCCGCCGCGAGAGGGCGTGCACAATTACTCGTTCCAGCTCCGGCCGCGCGAGATCGAGCACTCGCAATTTCCCTGGACCTTCCAGAAGCACCTCTACGACTGCCTGCACGACTACGTCATCGAAATGTTCATCCGCAATCCGCAGCGGGAAAACTGATGCGCGCGCGGATTGCGCCCACGCCGCTTGCCGAAATACTGAAAGCTCGCATTCGCTCTGCCAACCCGATCACTTTCGCGGAGTACATGGAGGCCTGCCTCTATCACCCTGAATTCGGCTACTATTCGCGGCCTGATTTTCAGCCGAGGCGCGATTACTTCACAAGCGTCGATGTCAGTCCCGTTTTCGGCCGGCTC
>Ga0187778_10002325_pt1 | contig 12991 bp, 8 predicted proteins | sample 1015_Q2_SP5_20_M_FD_132418 | JGI IMG/M metagenome (GOLD analysis project Ga0187778, IMG submission 132418) | Tropical peat soil microbial communities from peatlands in Department of Meta, Colombia - 1015_Q2_SP5_20_MG | ecosystem: Environmental > Terrestrial > Soil > Wetlands > Peat | place... | reverse complement strand
TTCATGGTTTGATTCTGGAGGATTTTCATGCGCATCTCGATGGACGCTGCTCGGGCTAAACTTGGCCCGGTAACGAAACGAATTTCTGTGGCTGTCGGTCTTGCTCTCTTAGGTGCGGCATCGCTTTTCGCCGACGCACCCAAGGAGGCTGGCGGAGAAGCGAATCTTCGGCTCCCCGATCTCTCGCAGGTCACGTTCCTCGGTGGCCGCATCAACGGCCACAATCTTCTCCTCTTCGGGATCGCGATTTGCATCTTCGGACTGTTGTTTGGCATGACCATTTTCCGCCAACTAAAAAACATGCCCGTCCACAAGGCCATGCGCGACATCTCCGAACTCATCTACGAAACGTGTAAAACGTATCTGGTCACGCAGGGGAAATTCCTCCTTTTCCTCTGGGTGTTCATCGCCATCATCATCGTTCTTTATTTCGGTGTGCTCGCCCCTGTGCCTGGCAAGTCTGTGCTCACCACCCTGCCCATCATTCTTCTCTTCAGCCTCATCGGCATGGGCGGCAGTTACAGCGTGGCGTGGTTCGGCATTCGCGTAAACACCTTCGCCAACTCTCGTACTGCCTTCGCGGGCTTGCGCGGCAAGCCTTTCCCCATCAACCACATTCCTCTCGAAGCGGGAATGAGCGTCGGCATGATGCTCATCAGCGTCGAACTCCTGATGATGCTGATCATTCTTCTCTTCATTCCAGGCGATTACGCCGGGCCGTGCTTCATCGGCTTCGCCATTGGTGAATCGCTCGGCGCTGCGGCCCTTCGTATCGCCGGCGGCATCTTCACCAAGATCGCGGACATCGGCTCCGATCTGATGAAGATTGTTTTCAAGATCAAGGAAGACGACGCGCGCAACCCTGGCGTCATCGCCGACTGCACGGGCGACAACGCGGGCGACTCGGTTGGCCCGACCGCCGACGGTTTCGAAACTTACGGCGTTACCGGCGTCGCGCTCATCACCTTCATTCTTCTCGCCGTGAAAAACCCCACCGTCCAGGTTCAATTGCTGGTGTGGATCTTCGTCATGCGCGTCATCATGCTCATTGCCAGCGCTGCTGCCTACTTCCTCAACGGTGCCATCCAGAAAGTGCGCTACGGCAACTCTGCCGAGATGAACTTCGAAACGCCACTGACGTGGCTTGTCTGGATAACGTCCTTCGTCTCCATCGCCCTCACCTATCTCGTCTCCGCGCTCATTATCCCCGTGCTCGGACCGAATGCGGACCCCACGCAATGGTGGAAGCTCGCGACAATCATCTCCTGCGGCACGCTTGCCGGGGCGCTCATTCCCGAACTCGTTAAGGTCTTCACTTCCGTGGAATCGCGCCACGTCAAGGAAGTCGTCACTTCCGCGCAAGAGGGCGGCGCTTCGCTCGGCATCCTTTCCGGATTCGTGGCCGGAAATTTTTCCGCCTACTACCTCGGCGGCACGATGGTTCTGCTGATGTCCATTAGCTTCCTCATGAGCCGGCTCGGCCTGGGTAATCTGATGGTTGCCGCACCTGTGTTCGCTTTCGGCCTCGTAGCGTTTGGCTTCCTCGGCATGGGTCCCGTGACCATCGCCGTGGACTCCTACGGCCCTGTCACCGACAACGCCCAATCGGTCTTTGAACTTTCGTTGATCGAACAAATCCCCAACATCAAGCAGGAGCTAAAGAAGGATTTCGACATCGACGTCGACTTTGAGCGCGCCAAGCATCTCCTCGAAGCCAACGACGGCGCCGGCAACACGTTTAAAGCAACCGCCAAGCCTGTGCTGATCGGCACCGCTGTTGTGGGCGCAACCACGATGATCTTTTCCATCATCATGGCACTGACGAACGGCCTCACTGCCAACGTCAACAACCTTTCCCTGCTCCACGCGCCTTTCGTCCTCGGCCTGATTACCGGCGGCGCCATGATCTATTGGTTCACCGGCGCTTCCACGCAGGCCGTCACCACCGGCGCCTACCGCGCGGTTGAATTCATCAAGCGCCACATCAAACTGGAAGGTGCGGAAAAAGCCAGCGTCGCCGACTCGAAGAAGGTCGTTCAGATTTGCACCCAATACGCGCAGAAGGGCATGCTCAACATCTTCATTGCCGTTTTCTTTGGCACGCTCGCTTTCGCATTCGTCGAACCCTTCTTCTTCATCGGCTACCTGATTTCCATCGCCACATTTGGCTTGTATCAAGCCATCTTCATGGCCAATGCCGGCGCTGCCTGGGACAACGCCAAGAAGATTGTCGAGGTCGAGCTCAAACAGAAAGGCACGGAGTTGCACGCGGCGACGGTAATCGGCGACACCGTTGGTGACCCGTTCAAGGACACCTCTTCTGTCGCGCTCAACCCCGTCATCAAGTTCACCACGCTCTTCGGCCTGTTGGCCGTGGAGCTTGCCGTGACACTTACCGGGAAAAGCGGTTCGCTCTCGCACTTCTTGGCAGCCGCCTTCTTCCTTGTCTCCTTCATCTTTGTCTATCGTTCCTTCTTCGGCATGCGCATCAAGGGGTCCGAAGCGGCCGACTAACGAGTACGTTCACACCAAGGGCGCCTGTCTCCAACCAGGCGCCTTTTTCTTTGGAGTGCGGGAGCCTAGGCCCCACATCGCGTCCTTTGACAAAATGGTAGAATTCCTGTCGTCTCCCCATGAGGTGCGTACCATGATCAAGATTTCCCTAGCATTCCTTTGCACTATCTTGTTGACGCTCTCTGCCGCAAACGCTCTCGCGCAGGTCGACACGAAGTGGAAAATTCACGATCTAAACCGCCCGCTACCGCCGGTCATCACTCCCGGCACAAACAGCACGCTGGACACTCCCGGCAAGCCTCCCTCCGACGCCATCGTCTTATTCGACGGCAGGGACCTCAGCCTATGGCGCTCCGTAGACGGCAGCCCCGCGAAATGGAAAGTCGAGCACGGATACATGGAGGTAGTTCCAACGACACGCAATATCCACACGAAGGATTCGTTCGGCGATTGCCAACTCCATGTTGAGTTCGCGGAGCCTCTGCCGGCAGTGGGTGAAAGCCAGGAACGTGGCAACAGCGGTGTGTTCCTGATGAACACCTACGAAATTCAGGTGCTCGATTCCTACGAAAACAAGACTTACGCCGACGGCCAGGCCGCCGCCGTCTACGGCCAGTATCCGCCGCTAGTCAACGCCGCGCGCCCGCCTGGACAGTGGCAGTCCTACGACATCATCTTCCACGGCCCCCGCTTCGACCCGAAAGGAAAATTGCTGCGCCCCGCGCGTGTCACCGTGTTTCACAACGGCGTCCTCGTTCAAGACAACGTCGAACTCACCGGCCCAACTGAACACGGCGAACGTCCACCATACAAGCCTGGTCCTGACAAAGCCCCGCTTGGTCTGCAGGATCACGGCACATTGGTCCGTTACCGCAACATCTGGATTCGCGAACTCTAACTTTGGAGTGCGGCGGCTTGCCGCCGCTTTTGAGGCTTCATCCCGGGCGATTAAGGGAACAAGGGTGGAATTGGCTCTTTGATAGACTGCGATTAGGTTCGCATCAATCCAACAAATCTTCGCGCATCATTGTCGAACCCAGGGAACACTGGCGCCAGGTCCTGCACGCCCAGATGTTTCGTCAAAATCTCGCCCGCGACCGACCGGAAATCCGTGGTTAGCGCCAAATCGCGTCCTTCGTTGAGCTGGTGTTCCTCGAGGCCCGGCCATCTTCCGTACACGCGTCCGCCTTTCACGTCGCCACCCGTTACGAACATGCAATTCGCGTGGCCGTGGTCCGTACCGCGATTTCCGTTTTCCTTGGCGGTTCGCCCGAATTCGCTCATTGTCACGACGACAATGTCCGCCATGCGGTCGCCCATGTCCTGGTAAAACGCAGCTAACGATTGCCCGAGGTCGTGCAGCAGATTCGCCAATTGGCCTTGCGCGCCGCCCTCATTCACGTGGTTGTCCCAGCCGCCGCAATCCAGGAACATCACTTCCACGCCGATGTTTGCCTTGATCATCACGCCGATTTGTTGAAATTTTTGCCCAATCTGGTTCTTCGGATATTCCGCGCCATTCTCCGGTGGGAGTTTTGTCGGGTCGATTTTGCGCAGCATGTCAATAGCTTCAAACGTTTCCGTGCCCGTGCCGTGCAACGCCTGGTCCACGGTCTGCGCGTACATGGCTTCAAACCCGCCTTCCACCACATTCGCCATGGCCGCCGTTTGTGGCTGCACCTTGAACTGTCGCAAATCCGGGATCGCGATTGCTCCCGTGCTTCCCCGCAGCATCCGCGGCAAGTTCGGCCCCATCGCCACGGCGCGGAATGGAGAAGCGTTCTCCTCTGGAATCCTCCCAATGGCGCGGTCCAGCCATCCGTCCTCTGTGGCCTTCACCCCCGGCGTTCCGGACTCCATGTAATCCTGCGCATCAAAGTGGGAACGCGTCGGGTCGGGCGATCCCGCGGCATGCACAATTGCCAGCTGATTCCTGTTGAACAGCGGTTCTAGTGGGGCGAGGCTCGGATGCAGACCAAAGAATCCGTCCAGGTCGATGGCCGCTTCGTTTCCGCCGCGTTTTGGCTGCGGTATGGCGATCGAAGGTCTCAAGCGGTAGTAATTCAGCTCCGCGAACGGCACAACAATGTTCAATCCGTCCGCCGCTCCCCGCTGGAACAAGACAACGAGCTGCTTCTTCCCTACTCCCGGCGTTGACGCAACCGCGCGCTGCAGGAACGCCGGCATCGTGCTCAATCCCACAAGCGCGATCCCGCCCTGTTTCATAAAATATCGCCGCGAAAACCGTGCCTGCCTGATTCCTTCACAACAGTAACTGCCCATGATTCCTCGCCTCATAACTGTCTCGCCAGAGACTCCTTACTCGAGCCCCGATCGCTGTTCGCCGGTCGCTGGATTCTATCTTCGTTGAAACTCCGGCGCGCCCAGCACCAACCCCGTGACCATTCCCAAATCCACTTGCTTCACGAGATCATCCAATTTCGCTTGCAAAACCTGCGGATTCTCGAGTTGCTTCTGCAAAGTCTCAACGGTTCCCGTCGCAGCTTGTCCCAGGAACACTTTCACCGCACGATCCAGCGCCATCTTTGGGTCCATTCCCGAATCGCTTCCCAACAGCGCTGTAACGTCACTCCGTGAGCCGCGAACTTTGTTCCCTGTAAGCGCAAGCGAGAAATTCAGCCGGTTCAGCAGCGCTCCCGTATTCACCCAGGTCTCCGCCTTGTCCGAATAGCCGGTCGGTGGCTGGCACTGGTACATGGGCTGCCCGATTCGGCCGACCCACTGCACCAGTGGCATGGGCGTATCCACGTCTGTCCCTAACGCCCGCACCGACGACACCACCAACTCATAAGGCGTCTTGATCTTGGCCCGGTACGCTTCCCGCGACCAGAACTCCGGCGAATAGATCATTGTGCGCAGCACTTCTCGAATGTCCCCATTCGATTTCTGGAAACTCTTTGCCATCCGCTCCACCAGCGCCGGCGGTGGATTGTCGGAAACGAATCGTCGCGCGAGTTTCGTCGAGATGAATTTGGCGGTGTTCGGATTCTTCACCAGCAGTTCGATAACCTGCTCGCCATCTTTCATTCCGCCTGAATGAATCTTCTTCCCCAACACGACCTTGGTGTCCGGATCGTGCAGCCGTTCATCAAATCTGAATTTGGCAATTTCCCGCGGCTTTTCGATGGTCCAGCCGGTGAAGCATCGCGCCACTTCGGTCACGTCTTTCTGCGTGTAGCCGCCGTCCACGCCCAATGTGTGCAGTTCCATCAGTTCGCGCCCGTAATTTTCGTTCAGGCCGCGTTCCTGTTTCTTCTTGTTTTGCCCCTGCTGCGCGGGGGGCCCCGGGGGATTGCCATAAGGCCAGCGCCGCATCTGTTGCCGCATGGCCCGCTGCATCGCTTGGCGCTCCGCCGCCCTCGGGTCAGCGCTCAGGAAATTGTCCAGGTAGAACAGCATCGCCGGACTCTTCGCCGTGCCAGTAACCAAATCCTTGAATTTTCCGAGCGCATTTGGCTGGATCACGTCGCGCTCGTAGGACGTGAGATACCACTTCACTTCGCCCTTCCCCGCGAACACGTTGAAGTGGTTGAACCAGAAATCGTCCATCACTTGCTGTAATTGCCGTTCGCTGTAAATCGCCTGCGTCATCTTCGCCATGGCCAGCTCTTCCACGACGCGCGCCGGGCGTTTGCTGTCATCGGCGATCGCTCTCGGCACGGCGTTGGGATCTACGCCAGTCAAATCCCGTTTGGCGGCTCCGGGAGTGGCGGGATTGAGTTTCATGGGGGAAGGCGTGTCCGGAGCAGGAGCCATGTTTGCCTCTGACGCGCCATTCGCTGCACCCTTGCTGTTGTCCATCTCTCGTGCCATGGCGGTGATTGCTTCGTCCGCTTGTTGCTGTGCCGCTTGCACCCGCGCAGGTTCCGGATTGCCCTGCGCAGCCAATTTTGCGGCCTGTTTGGGGTTCGGATATTCGGCCAGCAACTGCGCCGTGCTCATTTGTAGAGTCGGTAAGTCGTCCAGGCGCGCTTCCGCTGCTCTGTCGTCGATCGATTTGGGGTTCAACTGCTTATCGATCCACTTCGCCAGTCCTATCTGCCGGATGCGCTCGACGTCCCCGGGCCGCGGCCCATACGCCAGTCGGTTCAGGGCATGTTGGATGGCTTCGTCCGCGTTCAGGTCCGTGACCGGCAAACCCTTTAGCACTGGATCCTGGTCCTGCTTTTTGTTGTTCGAGGGGGATGCTGCCAACAAGGGAACATCGATCACGAATGTGCAAACAAAGGATACCGTTAGCAGAAGCGCGGCAACTGCCCTAGGGGTACACGCGATGCGGTCGCCAAGTAGCCGCCGGCCCAGTCCGGTCCGGAAGGGCAAGAAGATACACCTGTTCTGCATGGTCCACAGATTAACCCAGCCGCCAGGGGAAAGTTGCAGCCAGATAGCAGGATGTTCCCGATTAGAAGACACCGGTTTTCGGCGGGTACTGGGGCGCTATGCTGGTCCCGGAGTACTGACGCAGCAGCAGGGCTGCCGGAACTTCGAAACTATGCCTCATGGCATGGCAGACGCCTGAGCAAACTCTCCGCGTTTCCGTTGAGGCTAATTGCTCAAAGTGAACTCCACCGTCCGCTGCGGTGCCTGATTGTTCTTTCCATCCACCGCCAACAACACCAGACGGTAATTGCCGGGTGGAAGATCTTTGGTATCCACACGAAACGCGAACGGCACTACCGGATTGCCCTTCTGCACAAAGCTGTCCATCGCCAAGCCGCCCGTGAAGTACACCTCTTTGTTCGTGGACTGATCAAAGATGCGAAAGCCTGATGCCAATTTTGTCGCCGGCTCTTCCTTCAATAGGGGTTCATACAGTTCCGAATACAAGGTCACATTATCGGACTTCTTGAACAGATAACTCGCCGCCGGGGTTATCTGCATGCCCTTGATAATCAATGGCTTACGGTCCTCCAACAGACTCGCATCCATTTCCGTCGGAATTTCATCCACGCGACGCAGGCTCGTTGACAGCACCACTCCTCCCAGCGTGAACTTGTTTCCGTCATAATTATCGATCTGGAGAGGCGTCTCCATTTTTGCGAAGCCTTCCCCTCCCGAACTCAACACCACCGCCAATTTATACGCACCCGGTGCCGCATCGAACTGGTTCTCATACCGGTAGGGCCTCTTGCTGAATTCCTTCCATTCGTCCTTTTCCATTTCCAGGCTTAATGTATCGCTGAACCGCGCTCCCACTGAGCCATCCGGCCTGTAGGCGATTCCCAGCACATTTACGTTCGCGTGATACTTCCCCTTGTCTTTGTTGAACACCACTGCGTCACCGGGAATCTCCATCGCCAAGTTGACGCGTGCGATGTTCGGCCCCGAGTAAAAGTACGGCGCCTCCATACTCGCGTGAATGGAGCCAGCCGCGCTTCCTCCTGCTTGCGCTTCCATTTGCTTCTCAACGGGCTTCCCTTCCAGCGGATCAACCGGCCTCACGTTGCAGTACCCTGTGCGAGACCGCACTTCCATCCCGCCCTTGTTCAACTTCACCTTCAGCGCATGGCAACTTCCTTCCGCCGCCGCTACGGGCACATAGCCCAGCACGTAAAACTGGTTCATCTCCTGCGCAATCCTCTGCAAGCCTCCCAGTAGGTCATTGGTGTTGTAAATCGTAAATCCGCCGGTGCCGTCCGCCAGCATCTGCATAATTTGCTGGTTCTGCGCCACGGAAGGAGGGACTTGCGGCAACAGGATCTGCGGCTGATTCAGCGGATTGTTGTAATTCGCGTACGCCGGATTCATCGGTGCAGCCGTTCCTCCACCGCCTGACTTCCCTCCTCCACCTGTCCCTCCACCCGTGCCGCCTTTGCCCCCTCCTCCTCCGGTGCCACCGCCAGTGCCACCACTTCCGCCTTTGCCTCCACCTCCGCCGGTGCCACCACTACCACCCGTGCCTCCGCTTCCTCCATGGCCGCCACCACCGCCGGTTCCGCCGCCTCCCCCGCCAGTTCCCCCACCACCACCGCCGCCGGGCCGCTGGAATCCGAAAGCTGAGGCGGATCCATAGCTCGCCAGCACGAGCCGCGGTCGAACCTCTGCGGCCCCGTATTTCACTGCCACGACTCGCGAATCTGTCTCTGGCGCTGCAGGTTCGCGACGCAGGCTTCTCGCGCTGGGCACTCCCGTGACCAGTCCTCGCACATCTAACGGATACACGGCCACATTCGCCTTATTGCAGGCGTCAATCGTGGCCGTCAATTCCGACATGTATTCCGGCGTCATCGGGAACCCTGCCGTAAACAGGATCAACATCTTTCGGCCGGGTACTCCCCGCAGGTTCTTGGCCAAGCTTCGGATAGAGAGCAACATCGAACGCGCACCAAAATCCGACTCAGCGTTGCTGAGCGTCGGCATCCCCAACGAAGCCACCATCGTTGATTGCGTGGACTGTCCATTCGTATCTATGTGCGGGACACTCGCGCCGCTCACCGCTGCCTTCAGCAGCTCTGCATTGGCCGTGAAATTCTGTCGGATGACCAGAGTTCCGCCGAAGTTCACGACCGCAATGAAACGGTCCGGCCCCGATCCGCTATCAATGAACTTTGCCGCAGCGGTCCGCGCTTGCAACTGGTCCGCCATCTCCATTGACGAATTATCGAAGAAGAGGATCATGTAGTGCTTTTGACCCGGACCCTGCACTGACGGGTCCGACCCGAGCGAAAAACTGGTAACCGCCTGTTCCTTGTTGTCTTCAAAAACCTTGAAGTCCTGCTGGGTCAGGTCCGTGACGTAGTGCCCTTTCTTATCCGTCACCACCGCGTCCACCAGCACCACTCGCGATTCCGTCCGGATCACCGTGTTTACGGGCACGGGTTGATCCGTTCCTCCCGAAGGTTTGGCGGGTTGCTGCGACTGTGACCATGAGGTTCCGGCACCTGCAACTAACTCTGTCAGGCCCATCGCCAGAACCAATCCCATCCTGAGGAAAATCCTTGTGCCCTCTTTCATTCCAGCCTCCCTAGTACGGAATGACGACTGCACCATTCCGTGCCGCCATCTGGGCGCCTTCCGAATCCCGTACCACCTGTCTCACCAAATATTTTCCCGGCTTCAGGTCGAAGCTCGACTTCATCGTCAACCCGGTGCGGCTGAGCCGTTCATACGTAGTGTCCAACAGCCGCATTTGCAGCAACTTCTCCCCGCCGGTTACGAAGTTCCCGTTCTCGTCGAATATTGCCGTCGCTACCGTCAGGTTGTCGAAGCTCCTTCCCTCCGCCTTCCGGAAGTGGATGCCCTTCAATTCGATCCGCGAGACCACGCTCAAATGCGCTTGAGTCTGGTCGGCCTTGAAGTATTGCGTCTGCAGCTCTAAGGCCAGATCGCGAATCTCGTCCTGCGAAAAGACAGCCTCGGCGATCTCCTTCTTGGCCTGTTCCTGCGGGTCGTCCAACTTCTTTGGAGCGTAATAGCCTCGCCGCGCCTGGATTTCGTACTTTTCTTTACGGAGCAAAACCACTTTGATCGTGTGGTACTTGCCGTCCATCCTCTGATTCTGTGGCGAGAAACCTAACATGTAAGACACTTCCGGCGCTGCTCCGGCACGTGTCAGACCACCCTGCAAATCGTTGGAGTTGTGAAAGAACGTCCCTCCCGTGCCCAGCGCAAACTCCTCGAGCACGAAAGCATTCTCGGATTGCTCTGAAAGCCGGTACGTCGTTTTGTAGCCGGCCGTCTGCGGAGTATCCCTGCCTGGCGATGAAGCGTCCGATCCGGCAATCGGCGTGTACAACCCCCGCGCGTCCACCGTATTGATTACAGTGTTCGCCCGGTTCGCTCGATCGACGATCCCGGACAGATCCAGAAACTGCGTGCTTTGCAGGAATCCCGGCGACGCCAGAACCAGGATTCGCTCACCGGGCATCGCCGAAAGCTTCCTTATCACGTCTTCCAATGCCCGATACGTATAGTCGTTGTCCGTGTCTCCAGCCGTCAGTTCCATCTGCAATGCAGTTGCAGCGTATGCCCTCGCTGCGGCCAACTCCCGCGGGTCTCCCCCAAACAGGCATTGCAGGACATCCTGTGCCGTGATTTCCAGCACCATATTGTTGCTTTTATTTACCCACTGGTCCGCCATGTAATGATTCACATCCGGACATTCCGTGCCGGTTTTGACCATTCCCATCCTCGGCCGGGGAATAATCTCGATAAGTGCTTTCTCTAATACTGCTTTGTCGTTGGTGAACTCGTGTTTCACTTGCTCCGATGTAGTGAATATCCCGATCCGGTCTGTCGGCGCCATGCTCTCGATCAGTGCTTTCGCGCTCATCCGCACAGTCATGGCATCGTCCATCCTCAAATGGATGTCGTCGAACACCAGCGCGACGAACCGCTCCGGCAAGGCCATCTTCTGACCGTGGGTTTCTTCCTCCGCGGCTTGTTGAGTTCTGGCAGCCGCCTCCGTCCTTGCTCGCCGCGATTCCGAGGTTTCCACGTCAAAGGTCGTGAGGGCCTGCAATTTCCCTTGGTCGTAAACCTGAAAATCCTCCCGCTTCAGCCCCTCAATCAACTTCCCTTTGTTGTCGCGCACGACCACGCGCACCTGTACCAGGTTCACGCGCACCTTGAACGTGGTGCCCGTGTCTCTTGTGGATACTTCTTCTTTGGGATTTGTCGCTGTATCTGCGGATTGCGTGGACGCCGTATTACTTGAAGGCTGCTGCTGAGTCGCTGACGCTGAGCTGCTTTGTCCGGGTGGCGTTCCGGTGCCCTGGTCTTGCGCACACGCTCGCGTCACACCGGTGAGCAGCATCGCGAGGACGATCAGCCCCGTCAAAGGGTGGCCGCGGAACTTCCAATTAGCTATTCCCGGCCTCATTTCTTCCCCTGCCCCATTTGGCGCCCTCCTGACCTGAGCACCTGTCAGGCAGAGATGATCACCTCGCGCGGGCGCGACATCCAGACTATATGCCCCGTATAAATGCGTGTCAACGCACCGCAATTCCGCTCAATTTGCCCTGCTGCGGAATCCTTCCAGGCTCCAAACGTCCTGTGCCTCCACGTGCTTTAGCACGTATCGGTCGCCTCCCTCGACTCGTACCCGAAAATACGTCTCTCCGGGTGAGTACCAGCGATCTTCCACTTCCACTACCTCGAGCGTCTGCCCACCAAGCTTCAGCCGCGCGGGACGCTCATCGGCCCGGTATCCCGCGTAGCACTCAACTTCCACTTGCTTCACTTCTTCCCTCTCTCTTTCGTGCCCTGCGAAGCGAACTTCCTCGCGCCCTCAACTTCTTCCGCCAGTTCGGCTCTCGTCCCGCCCGTTTATCGCTCTTCCGCCAGCTCCGCGTTCCATCCCGCGCCCAAAAACACAATCACGGTCGAAATCTGCATCCAGATCATCAAGCCGATCACTGCGGCCAGTCCGCCATACACGACATTCGACGGCACTCGCCGCATATAAACTCCAAACAACGCGTTGACCAACCACCACAGCAGCGTCGCCACGGCCGCTCCCGGCAACACCCGCCACAAGTGTTTTTCTTGCGGCCGCGCGACCCAGTAAATCACCGCCAGCGCGAGCATCGCCAGGGTCATCGCCACCAAGGGGAAAAATACCAGCCACATCCCGTGCACCGGCGCGTTCTTCCACAATTGCTCTGTCAGCCAGTGCCGGAGCGGCTTGCCAAACACTCCCAATATCCCCGCTACGAGGATCGGCGCCATCGTAATCAGCAGCAGCAACAACCCGAGCAGTTGCCGGTGCAAGAACCCGAGTCGCTCCTCATCCTTGTAAATCAGATGGATTCCATCCATCAGCAGCTTCATCACCTGCGACCCACCGAGTAGTGCTCCCACGGCTCCTGCCAGCGTGTATTTCCAAACGTGCATTCCGCTTCGCGACATTAAGTCTGCAACGATTCCCTGGCTTCCCGGCGGCAAAAACTCCGCAAAGCTCCGGATGGCCTCCATTGTCGCCGACTTGTTCCCGGCCCAGCTCGACGCAAACTCCACCGCCAGCAACATCGCCGGAAAAAACGCAAGAAACAGGTTGAACGCGATCGCCTGCGATACCATGCTGCATTGCGGGAATACCCGCGCGATCATTCCCCACACTCGCTTGAACAATTTGCCCTCGCTTTTCCCTCGCATTATATCCGCGCGCCAAGAATTTGCTCGTCTTCGGCGTCATTTGATACTTGTCGACGTTCACCTGAGCGCCGGACTCGACGGCTTAGAATCCGCGCCGACAAGCTTCCAGGCCACTTGACCCACCCATATGTTGACTCACCCTGAACCAGGGTCTAACCTTCTCCCAAAAGGCAATCGGGAAGGAGCGCTTCCCATGCCAGCTCCGGCCTCGGCCCAGGATACCCTCATCGGACTTCAGTTTGGACACTATCGCATTCTGGAAAGAATCGGCAGTGGGGGCATGGGTGTCGTCTACCGCGGATTCGATACCAATCTTGAGCGCGAAGTCGCCATCAAGGTCCTCAAACCCGGCACCATCGCC
>Ga0187778_10002324_pt1 | contig 12993 bp, 10 predicted proteins | sample 1015_Q2_SP5_20_M_FD_132418 | JGI IMG/M metagenome (GOLD analysis project Ga0187778, IMG submission 132418) | Tropical peat soil microbial communities from peatlands in Department of Meta, Colombia - 1015_Q2_SP5_20_MG | ecosystem: Environmental > Terrestrial > Soil > Wetlands > Peat | place... | reverse complement strand
AGCACACCATGACCACCCAGGAACAGCAGTGCTCCCGCACCGAGCGACCAGCCCCAATGCTTAAGTTCCGGTGCCGGAGTACCCCTCGACCGCACCCACGCGAATACAGCAAGTCCCGCCGTGAGATGACGGATCCCCATCATCAAGAAAGGGGGGATAGTTTTCACAGCATAGCGGATACCCAGGTACGTTGAGCCCCATATCAGATAAATCGCCCCAAAACCCAAAATTACCTGCGCGAGCCGAGGTCGGTGGTGATGGACCGGTTGGCGGGGAGAGCCAAAGCCGACCTCAACTGCTTCCCCGCTTCGAATCAAGGCCATGATTTGCGAGGAGTGATCAATAAGCATCTCAGTCTCACCTTTTACTGCGTTTTTGATGGTTAGAATAGTAATCTGAGGAGTATAACTTGTCAAGCTATTTTTACTGGTTATATATAAATGGTGTAAGCTGACATCGACGATGTCGCAACTAAAAAAGTCGCTCTTCGAGTTCACCGCAGGCAACCTGTGCCTCGATTTCGCAAATACCGTGGATAATCGCAGTAACGACAATGCCATCGAACTTCTCACTGACTATTCCCGTCTTGTACGCTGGAGTGAGGAGTCCGGGGCAATCAGCAGGAGGACGGCCGATAGCCTCAAGGTGTTGGCGAAGGATTCGCCGGGCACCGCACAACTAGCAGTTCGTCGCGCTATCCAGCTGCGCGATGCGATTTACGACATCTTTGCGGCAGCGGCGCAGCAGCGTGTGGTGCCCAGAACATCCTTGTCCGTGCTCAACAAGGTTGTCCAGAATGCTCTGACGCACGCACAACTGGCGCACACCAACCACAATTTTTCGTGGGAGTGGATCACTCCGGAAAGCTATCTCGACTCGATGCTTTGGCCGGTGGCTCGCGCCGCGGCCGAACTGCTCACGTCCGAAGACCTTTCCAACGTTCGTCAATGCGCATCAGATACCTGCGCCTGGCTTTTCCTGGACAAGACCAAAAATCATCGCCGTCGTTGGTGTGATATGAGCACCTGCGGTAATCGCGATAAAGCCCGACGCTACTATCAGCGGCAAAAGACGGGATAAGGAAGATCTCTTTACTGGGTTTCTTCGCGACGCCGGAGCCACTCCAGAAACATCTGCTCCAACGGCTTGTCATAGCCCATCATGACGTGGCGGATGGTATGGCCGCTGACAAAGTGGCAAACCTCTTCTGCCAGATTCTTGGCGTGGTCCCCGGCGCGTTCCAAAGATTGCGTCATGAAGATCACTTGCAGGCTGGCCCGGCGCTCCAATCCTTCGGGATTTTCTATATGCCGAAGGAAAATGAGGTTCCGCAACCTGTCCATCTCGGCGTCGGCACGTAAAACCTCGACTGCTTTTTTCACGTCGCGAGACGAGAAAGCTGTACCTACATCGTCGAGCATCTTTTCGAGTATGGTCGCCATCCGGGTCAGCTCACGTGTGTCCTGTGGATCAAGTTGGCCGTGCGCTGCTTGCGCGCTGCTTGCGAAACTCAACAAGAGATCGCCGATGCGCTCCAGTCCAATCATGAATTTCATGCAAGCGAGCAACTCACGAGCTTCCGTATCCGTTACGCGCGTGATGGCGATGGTCACACCGTCATCAATCTCTTGGTCAAGCGTGTCGAGCTCTTTCTCTTTCTCGCGCAAACCGCTCAGAAGAGGTGCCGACCCGGTCGCAATACCCTCAGCCGCCGTCGCGGCTGCTTCCTTGGCTACTTTGCAGGCTTCGATCGTACGGGTGACCAAGTGCGCGTACGGACGCTCGGGAGCCGGTGTGTTGGCCGCGACGCTACTCATATCGGCATCTCTCTCAGAAACTAGGGGCAGAATTCCCGGTTGATTTCCGCGCTTGGCATTCTGAAGCACGATAACAGCATAAGTTTTGCGATCGTCAGGCAGCTGTTAAAGTTCGGTAAATTCTGGAACGTTGTCCTTTGACGATTTGACTTGCTCTGTATCGGTCGCAAACGGCAGCGTGAAGAAGAACACCGAACCGTGATTGAGTTCGCTTTCAGCCCGGATAGTGCCCCCGTGCGCCAGCACGATGTGTTTTGCAATGGCCAGCCCAAGACCCGTACCTCCAGATTCGCGGGAACGCGCCTTATCTACACGGTAAAACCGTTCAAACAGCCGGGGGAGATGCTCGGATGGGATACCAGTGCCAAAATCGCGTACGTAGAATCGCACTCCATTTTCCGCCGGTTCGGCGCCTAACACCACGCGCCTTCCCGAAGCTGCGTACTTTAGAGCATTGTCGATAAGGTTCGAAAAGACCTGATGGATCGCCTCGCGATCGGCTTCGACCGAAGCTTGCGCGGAATTCTCCACCTGCAGTTCGATGTCGTGCGCGCGGGCTTTTTCCTGGAAGCTTTCCACCGCATCATCCAGGAGTTCGCTTGGTGCTGTTGGCTCCACTTCGAAGCGATGCTCGCCGGACTCCACTCTTGCCAAAGTCAATAAATCTTCAGTTAACCGCGACATTCGGCTCGCATTCTTACGAATGATCTCCAGGAACTCGCGCGTATGGTTGTCTTCCCCCACTGCATCCAGCAATGTCTCGGCATACCCCTGAATCGACGTGAGGGGTGTGCGCAACTCATGAGAGACATTAGCAATAAAATCGCGGCGCGTCTTTTCCATGCGCTCCGTCTCAGTCAGGTCTCGTAATACGGCGACCGCGCCACCTCCAGGCATCGGGGCGGCCGTTATGTCGAAAATTCGCCCCGGAACCACCGACGTAGCGCGTCCCGTAAGAGCCTTACGCATTTCGTTGGCTCCGCGAATCACGCGGAGGAAATCCGGATCCCGCACGGTTTCCACCACGGGAGCATTCAAACGAGTGCGTTGCAGGTTCTCCATCCGCTGATTGGCCCATCGCACCCGGTTGTCCGGTCCGATCGCAATCACGGCGTCTTCCATGCTATTCAACAGAATCTCCAATTGGCGCTGGCTGGTCCGCAGCGCGGCGAAGTTGGTCTCCAGTTGACGCGCGGTTTTGTCGAGGGCCGAAGCGAGTTGCCCAATTTCATCACCAGAGCCTTCAGAGATTCGTGCACTGAGTTCACCCGCGGCGATTCTTTCAGAAAACTGCACGATGAGCTGCAGTCGGCGCGCCGTCAACTGGGCGGCTGCTCCTGCGATCAGCAATGCCGCCAAAAAGGCGATCGAGGAGCCGAGCAGAAGGGTGTTGCGGCTGCCTGCCATACCGGCGTCGACGTTCGACAAAGGATATGCAAGCCTTACCGCCCCGCCGGCAATGGGCACCGCTGCGTAAAGGTATGGAACTCCCAAACTCGCGCTCTTACGCTGATCAACGCCTACCCCACCTTTTAGTGCTACAGAAAATTCCGGTTCCTGTGCCTGATTGTTCAGGGAAGACGCTTGCACTTCGGAATCCGCAAGGACCTGTCCCGAGGCATCGATGATTGTGGCACGGGCGCCTGCCGCCTGTGCCTCTTGTGAGGCGATCTCCTGGAGCGTCATGCTGCGATCACTGTTGACACGATCAGCGAACATTCGGGCTTTCTGCCGAAGGTTGCTTTCCGTGCTCTCACGCAGGGAATCTTCCCAGGCGCGGCGGATGGAAATGTCCAGCGTAGCCGTGCCGGCAAGGATCACAAGGATAAAGGCCGCAAGAAGTTTGAAGAAAATCCTGTTTCTCACTTCGGAGCCTCAAAACGGTAACCAGCACCGCGTACAGTTTTCAGATAGCGCGGATTTTCAGCGTCGGGTTCAATCTTCTCGCGGATTCGCCGCACATACACGTCAACCGACCTTGGCGTCACGTATGCGGTGTCCCGCCATACGGAATCGAGAAGTTGGTCGCGACTAAAAACCCGGCCGAGGTGGCGGGCGAAATAGTCGAGCAGGCGGAACTCGGTTGCCGTCGTGGTCACAGGTTGGCCACGAACCGTCAACGTCATCGCGCTGGGATCAATCTCGATATCGCCAACCCGAATCGGCGACTGGGAAAGAGGTCGCTCAAAGCGTCGCAACACCGCCTTCACTCGAGCCACCAGCTCGCGCGGGCTAAAGGGTTTTGGTATGTAGTCGTCCGCGCCAAGTTCCAGCCCCAGAATACGATCGGCTTCGCTGTTTTTGGCGGTCAAGAAAATGATCGGGATGAAGGCAAGGGACTGGGTGCGCCGAATCTGCCGGCATAGCTCCAAGCCATCTCTGCCCGGTACCATGATGTCCAGGATAAAGAGGGTGGGTCGCTGTTTTTCCGATTCGGCGACCACCGTGTGACCGGTCAGAAAGAGTTTTACTGCAAAGCCTGCGGCTTCCAAATGATGCCGCACTAGCCGCGAAATATCGGGGTCGTCCTCCACTACATAAATGCTTGCTTTCACAGAGATATTGTAGCCGGGCGGCTCAAATCTTGTGCTCATTGTAACCAGATTGAAACAATTAAACGATTGATCTGGAAAACCCTTAAGCCGGCCTCGTTTGAATGAGCAGGTTTCCGTGGGCGTCTGGCCAAAAACTCTTACCCGCGGGGATGACCGTTGTTGCGCTGTACTCGGTTACGACCGCCGGCCCCCTAAGCTTCTTGCCTGGAGCCAGCGACTCCCGCGCATAAACCGTGCTCCGCACTTTTCTTCCACTTAAGATAATCGCAGCATTCTCCTTCTCTCCACGCCGGGAGGGCAACCCGGATGGAGGGTCGGCAGCTACGCCACTCCTCACCATCTTCGCCTGTGAGCTTTCCATGGTCGCTCGCAAACGCAGGGTCACCAGTTCGATTTCATGCTTCGCGTAGCTATAACCGTAGCGCCGCTCGTGCTCACGGCGGAACGTAATGTGCAGGTCGCGCGTGTACGGAACATTAAGTTCATATCCTTGCCCTCGATAGCGCACATCGATGCTGTAGCGGTATGCGATCCGACCACGCCAGCCCTCGACCCGGAAATCGTGCTCTGCCTTCTGTCGCAGCCAGCCAAATTCACGATCAAGAACTTGTGATGGGAGTTCCTCGAGAGAGCGCAAAAGCACAGTTCTTGAATAATCTTTAACCACGTCGCTCACCAGAATGCCAAAGGCAGAAAGTGCTCCAGGCAGTGCCGGCAGCACCACCATCGGTATTGCCAAAGCCTCGGCCAGCTCACATGCATGTAAGCCTCCCGCTCCACCGAAGGCCACGAATGCAAATCCTCGCGGGTCATAACCTCTCTCGATGGAAACCACACGAATCGCTTTCTCCATCGTGGAGTTGACCACTCGGATAATTCCACCGGCAAACTGTTCAACCGTTAGTCGCGAAGCATTTCGCTTTAGCCATTCCTTCACGAGGCGGCGAGTCCGTTCCAGATCGGGGGTGAATGTTCCTCCGAGGAAACGATCTGCGCGCAGTCGTCCGAGGATCAGGTTGGCATCCGTGACGGTGGGCTCGGTACCGCGACCGTAACAGATCGGACCGGGATCCGCCCCGGCAGACTCTGGCCCAACTCGCAAAGCCCCAGCGGTATCGAAGCGTGCGATTGAGCCTCCGCCAGCTCCCACCGTATGAATATCGAGCATGGGGACAGCCGCTGGCAGGCCGGCTATCTCTGATTGAGTGCCCGGTTTGACGAGGCGATCGACTAGCGCCACATCAGTCGAAGTACCCCCCATATCAAAAGAGATGATGCGCTCGAATCCGCTTCGTCTTGCCATTTCGGCTGCGCCCACTACTCCTCCCGCCGGTCCCGAAAGCAGTGTTCGTACAGGTTGCCGATTTGCAGCCTTGAGAGTTGTTATCCCGCCACTGGACTGCATAACGAACACAGAAGTCTTGTTATTCTCACTACGCACTCGCCGTTGCAGGTTGTTGAGGTACTTTTCCATGATCGGCTGTAGATACGCATTGAGCACCACTGTGCTGGTCCGCTCATATTCGCGAAACTCCGGCAGAATCTCATGGGAAATCGACATTGGGACTCGCAGCTTTCTCAGTGCCTTCGCAATGTCTCTTTCGTTCCGAGGATTCGCGAACGAAAACAGCAAGCAAACCGCAATCGCGTCTGGTTTCGTTTCGCCTACAGCATCAACGAGCTTGCGCACCTCCCGTGTGGCGGGTGGGCGGAGGATCTTCGCATCGGGTGCTGTCCGCTCAACCACACCAAAGCGCCTTTCCAAGGGCACTAACGGTGTAGTCCGATCGAAGAACAGGTCGTACAGTTTCGGCCGGGCTTGACGGCCAATCTCAATCACATCCTCAAATCCGGCAGTCGTGACCAGCGCAACGCGTGCGCCCTTGCGCTGCAATATGGTGTTTGTCCCGACTGTTGTTCCGTGCAGGAGAATGGCCGGACGCATTCCAATCTCTCGCAACCCTTCTGCGATCGATCGCGACGGGTCGTCTGGGGTGGAGAAAACTTTGACTATTCGCAGTTTGTTTTTCTCTATCCAAACACAGTCGGTAAATGTACCGCCCGTATCGATCGCAACACACGTCTGCCGAGATGGAGGACCAGGTTTCATGCCGTACAACCGGAACGCTAGGGTACCATCCAGGGGCGGCCGTCTGCTGGTAACGCGGCCTTCTCATGCGGGGCCACCACCGGAAAACCTCGCAACACTCCACTACAACCTCAAGAACAACGTTGTTCTTCACATCGACCTTGAACTGTGTTTGTGCAGTGTTTCCGGAACCGAGAAATTTTTTCCGCAGATTTTTTTTCTTTCCGCCGAATTGACGTGACAACTTTTCGCGCTCCGCGTCCATACCCGCAACGTTGGAGCTGTTGTGGGGTGCGAAATGACATTACAGGCCTTGACACGCATGCTGGTGGTGTTGATTGCAATTCCGTCCGCGACGGTTGCGGGTTGTAACGCTGAAGAGTTGTTCGACGGTCGGACAAAAGCACCGGAAAACTGGGCACGACTGCTCCAAAGGGCTGAGAACGGTGACTCTGAGGCGGAGTTTCGGGTTGCATTAGCTTACGAGGTTGGCCTGGGTGTTCCGCGCGACTACAGCCAGGCCGCGTATTGGTACAAGCGGTCAGCTGACCGCGGCAACGCCGGCGCTCAGACCAACCTCGGAGGTCTGTACTCGCACGGATTAGGCGTGCAACAGAGTGACGCGGAGGCGATTCGCTGGTACATGCGCGCTGCCGCTGCGGGCCATCCTACCGGGCAAAACAACGTAGGGTTCATGTTTGCAGAAGGTCGGGGCGTTTCGCAGAGCAACGACACGGCCGTGTTTTGGTATCGCAAGGCCGCCGATCAAGGATATGCAGGAGCGGAAACAAACCTCGGATTCATGTATTCCAGTGGAAGAGGGGTCCCCCTTGATCTTACGGAGGCAACCAAGTGGTACAGAAAAGCCGCGAAACAAGGTTTTGCCCCGGCGGAATTTGAAATAGGCCGGATATACCTGCACGGAACTGGCGTGCCTCGGGATCTTGCTGAATCGGTCAAATGGTTTCGCAAAGCTTCCGACCACGGCTTGCCATCAGCGCAGGCTCAACTCGGTTTCGCATACTCGCACGGTGAAGGCGTTTTACAGGACTATTCCCAGGCCGAGAAGTGGTATCGCATGGCAGCGGCGAATGGCTCTCCAGAAGGCCAACATAACCTGCAAGTGATTCTCGCCCGGCGTCAGGGAGTTCAGGCAATGGCGGGTATGAAAGAGGAAGCAGAATCGGACGCCTCGATGAGTGCGCCTTCAGGTCAGCCAGATACGAGCCAGACCTTACCTTCGGAGCCATCGTCATTTCTTGGGCGAAAAGGCGAGCGCGAGTAGCGTTTTCTGTTCCATTTCGTGCGCCTTAGCCGAACCAGTCGCCGGGCTGGGGCTCGCCGAGCGTTTTACCGAGAGAATCGATCTCTCCCCCGCGATGTGGCGCAATCTGGGGAGCATATAAGGAAGCGCACCCATGTTCGCGGGTTCTTCCTGGACCCAGACAATTTCGCGAGCACCGGAATGGCGGTTGAGTTCGGCGCTTAGTTCGGCCTCAGGAAATGGATAGAGCTGGTCTACGAAAACAATCGCAGTCGACTTGTCGTTCCGCTTTTTCCGCTCTTCACGTAACTCGTGGCCAATCTTTCCCGTACAGAGAAGGACTCGGCTTGCACCTTCGACCTCGGTGTCGGGCACGACCTGAAGAAATCGCTGGTGAGTGAAGTCTTCTATAGGCGAGGATGCATCCGGATGCCGCAGCATACTTTTCGGCGTGAATACCACTAGCGGTTTGCGCCAGTGAGAAAGCGCCTGCCGACGCAGCAGGTGAAAGTACTGTGCGGCATAGGACGGCTGACAAATCTGAAAATTGTCGCGCGCGGCAAGCTGTAAGAATCGCTCGATGCGGGCGCTCGAATGTTCCGGTCCCTGACCTTCATAGCCATGGGGCAGCAGTAGCACCAAACCGGAAAGCAGTCCCCATTTATCCTCACCCGCGCTTACAAACTGATCGATCACCGCCTGCGCGACATTCGCAAAGTCCCCGAATTGTGCCTCCCATAGGACCAGCGCCTCAGGATAGTCTCGGCTATATCCATACTCGAAGCCCAGCACTCCAGCCTCAGAAAGGGTCGAGTTATAAATGTCGCATCGTGCTTGATCGGCAGAGATGTTCTGCAAGGGCACATATTCGTGCTCGTCTTCGATATCCACCAGAACTGAGTGCCTCTGGTTGAATGTCCCGCGACGACTATCCTGGCCGGTCAACCGTATCGGAATTCCTGCCTTCACCAGACTTCCGAAAGCCAGTGCTTCAGCCATCCCGTAATCGACTGGCCGCTTACCCTCGCCCATCTCAGCCCGTTGCTCGAGCAACTTTTTCACTTTGGGATGGATATGAAAATCGGCCAGGAAGCTGGTCAGCCGTTCCGTAATGTCGCGTAATTCCAGCATCGACAATCCGGTATCAACGGCGTAATCCGGCTTGTAACGGCCTCCTTCGTAGCCGTCCCAGTAAGCAGGCAGATCACGCATGCTCGGCTTCTTGGTAAGCTCAGCAGCCTTCTGTTGCGCATTTTCGTATTCTTCGCGGACCGACTGAACTCGCGACTGCACACCCTCGGCGCCGATATCCTCCGCGTAGATTTCCCACAAAGGTGGATGGTCCTTAATCGCCTTGTACCGTAACGGTTGCGTGATGGTGGGATCGTCGACTTCACTGTGACCGTGCCGCCGGTAACCAATCAGATCGATGACAACATCGTTGCCAAATTGATAACGGTATTCGGTTGCCAATTGTCCAACTCGAATGACCGCGTCAACGTCCTCGGCATTGACGTGGAAAATCGGAATCTCTTGGCGTCGCACGAGCTGGGCGGAAAAGCGCGACGAATGTGCCTCTTTTGGCACAGTCGTAAACCCGATCAGATTATTGGCGATGATGTGGATCGTACCTCCGACTGTATAGCCGGGGAGATCAGCTAAATTCAGCGTCTCCGCAACAATTCCTTGTCCTGCAAAGGCGGCATCCCCGTGCACCAGCAGTGGCAGGTATTTGATCTTGCCCGCTTCGCCGGCGCGATCCTGCTTTGCGCGGGTGCGCCCGACGGTTACCGGATCCACCGCCTCCAGATGGCTGGGGTTTGAAACCAGGTGAATGTGAACCTTTCCTCCTGTTCGCGTCACGTATTCCCCGGTTGCACCCATGTGGTACTTCACATCGCCGCTGCCCAGGACGCTCCGCGGATCTACGTCTTCAAAACCTGCGAAAACCTCTTCTGGTGCGCGTTTTGCGACCTGAACGATCACGTTCAGCCGGCCCCGGTGGCTCATGCCCATCACTAACTCCAGCGCTCCATGTTGCGCGGCAACTTCCAGAATCTCGTCCACCAGGGGAATGAGTGCAGTTGTGCCTTCCAGAGAGAACCGCTTAGTGCCGAGGTAACGTTGCTGCAACACCAACTCGAACAGTTCCGCGCGAATAAGCTGATCTAAAGCGGCTTCCTGATCGACTGGCGGCTGGGGCCCTTCCATATGCTGCTGAATCCAATGTCTCCGCTCGGGATCAGCAATATGCATGAATTCGACGCCGATCGTTCCGCAGTAAACCTGACGCGCCTCGCGCGCCACTTCACCGTAAACCTCCAGCTCAGAAATCTTCGCCGGACGCAAAAAGCCTAGTGGATCGAGATCAGCTTCGAGATAGCCCCACCGACGGAACGCATCGAATATGTGCTCGCGCTCGGCCTCGTGAACCTCAGTCGCAATTGCCGTCGCGTTTCTGACCCTCTCAGACATTGACATTCTAAGAATACTCGATGAGAGCATATTCGAGACAGATTCAACCTGAGCGATACGAACCGTAATTCGGCGCTCAGCGCCTGCTCTGGTCTGAGTTATTCCTCCAATGCGAGAGCCGGAATTATCCACAGTCTCGAACCAGCGCCGCCACTTTCGCTATTCCATTGAGCCATTTACTTTTCTGCTTCGCAAAAGTCGTAACCATGGCAGAAAAGCTTACAGGGCAGGACATAAGTTTCATCGAACTGCAAACTGCCGTTTTCTGCGTCGAATGTGAGTTGATCAGCAAGAACAACACCCCCAATTGCTTCCGTTGCGGCAGTAGGGCGGTGCTAAGCCTCTCGCGCATTCTGGGAGGTTCCCTGCGAGGACAGCAGACTGCGCACGTCATTGCCGACGCTGAGTTAGACCGGCTGGTGCGTGAGCTATTGCAAACCGTGCCGTCGTCGGTATCCGAGGAACGGGTACCCGCTTCCTTCAGTGCCCTCGCACCGTCGCGCCATCATGCCCGCACACTGAACTCACACGTAGCCCCACCTGTGCCTCACCGTTCCAGCGTGGGACCGGAGTTCCACTCCGACGAGATCGAACTGGAGCCCGCTATTAGCGTAATCGCCGAGCGCGCCCAAGTTCTAACTGGCGCCACCGGGGCGGCGATCGCGTTGCGCCATGGCGATGAAATCGTCTGCCGTGCCCGCGCCGGACGGACTGCGCCCGACTTGGGCGTCCGCTTGCAGACCGAATCCGGCATCTCCGCCGACTGTGTTCGAACTGGTGAAGTTGTCTTGTGTCACGATGCCGAGCGAAATCCCCGGGTGGACCTGGCCAGTTGCCACCGCCTGGGAGTGCGCTCGATCCTGGCTGCTCCGCTGCGTCATTTCCGTCGCACCCTGGGAGTCTTTGAAGTCCTCTCCGCAGCCCCCTACGCCTTCGATCATCGCGATGTGGCAACGATGCAGTTGCTCTCCAGCATGATGGTTGCCGCCATCGCCCGGCTCTCCAATCTGCGAAGCGCAAACCAGCGATAACTTTCCCGATTCTTCTTCTGCTTCAGGCGATCCATGCTGAGTTAATATGGAGCAAATTTGTCATGCAAACTCCCGGGCCCAATCCTGCCCACATCGGCTTGCAACCCCCAGTTCATTCTGATCGTCGCCGACGTGTGCGGCACAAAGTGCAATTACCTGCTTATGCTAGCCTCGGCGACAGCCCCACTGATACCGCACTCGATCTGAGCGAGATCATCAACCTCAGCGAAGATGGGATGGCGATCCAGACTTCGTCCCCGCTCAAAGTCGACCAGCATGCAACTTTCGTTCTGGATCTTCCTGAAATTAAGGCCACCATTCGTACGGATGGGAAGGTCGTCTGGACGGGTTCGTCGGGCCGCGCCGGAATTCAGTTCGCAGGCATGCCTCGCGATTTGAGCTTCGAGCTCAAGAAGTGGCTGTTCGCGAATGCAGTCGCAGGCTGGGTCAACCGCGCGGCGGAGGCATCCGGGAACGAGGACGTTGCTACTCAAAGCTTGCCTGACCTGTCGGGTGTGAGGGCTGTCGAGAGTTTCGAAGCCCCCGCCGCGGCAGACCATAGCGTCATACTCACAGGTTTGGAGGCGGTAGACCGAGAAGTAGAGGCGTTGGGAACCGATTTGGATGCAGCCTTGTACCTGCTGGTGCGTCGGGCCCTGGCTTTCACACACGCCGACGGTGCCGCTATCGCTCTCACCGAAGGACAAGATATGGTCTGCCGCGCCACTTTCGGCCCTTCGGCTCCTTCGGCCGGCGCGCATCTCAAAGTTGGCTCCGGTTTCTCCGGCGAATGTGTCCGCACCGGTTTGTTGCTTCGTTGCGACGATTCGGAAACCGATGAGCGGGTAGATCGTGAAAGTTGCCGGTACCTGGGAATCCGGTCAATGATCGCAGCGCCGATTCGTTGGGAGCTGTCCATCATCGGACTGATCGAAGTTTTCTCGGCGGAAGCGCATGTATTTAGCGCAGAAGCCGAGCTTGTACTCTCACGCCTGGCGGAGATCACCGCGGAAGCGGTGCACCGGGCCGGATTTGCGGAGGATGCATCGTCTCCAAGCTCGGGCCGCTTGGATGACGAATTCTCACTGGAGGAATCCCCTGACCCGTCCCGGTTTAAACTTTACCGTTTCCGTAACCTGCTTCTCTTCGCGGCTGCACTCACTGTCATCGCGGTGGCTCTGTGGCTAATAACGTCCTGGGACAATGCAGGATCCCACGTGACATCTCCTCCGGCTAGCCAGTTAAGAAGCAGTTCGTCGCCTGCGTCTGATGGTGCTGCTGCAGTTGAGAACTTCGAATCGCTTCGTCGTTTAGCTGACCAGGGAGACCCAACCGCCCAATTTGCCGTCGGAGTTCGATACGCGACCGGAGATGAGGTCCAGCAGGACTACGCCGAGGCTGTCCGTTGGTTCACCAAAGCGGCGAACCAAGGCCAGGTTGCCGCACAGGCGACACTTGGTGCCTACTACTGGGCCGGGCGTGGCGTAGCTCCCGATTTGACTCAGGCCTACTTCTGGTCTTTTCTGGCGGAAGCTGGGGGCGACGAAGCCAGCAGATCACGCGTAGCCCTGCTCGCCTCCCGGCTGAGCCGCGCCCAGATTATCGCTGCGCAAAAGCAGGCCAACGACTGGTTCAAGCATCACCAGGCCGGCAAGCCCTCCCCAGAGGTCCGTTGACCCTCGCAAACTTGGATGAACCCCAATCCTAGCGGAGTTAAAATACTAGCCAGAGGTGTTTGTTTGCCCACGCTCAAAGAGATTGT
>Ga0187778_10002323_pt1 | contig 12995 bp, 16 predicted proteins | sample 1015_Q2_SP5_20_M_FD_132418 | JGI IMG/M metagenome (GOLD analysis project Ga0187778, IMG submission 132418) | Tropical peat soil microbial communities from peatlands in Department of Meta, Colombia - 1015_Q2_SP5_20_MG | ecosystem: Environmental > Terrestrial > Soil > Wetlands > Peat | place... | reverse complement strand
TTTCGAGTCCGTGCGCGACGTCTGGGAGCTCTTCCGAATCGTGTTGCAGGAGCGCAAAAAGCGCGAACTGGACCCCACCATTCGAATCGTGCGCGAGTGTGTCGACGAGGCGGGAAAGGCCGGAACACCCGAGGCTTTTGCTCATCAGCGGCTCAAGGAGCTGCTGGAATTTATGACCACGATGGAGACGCTCTTCATCGAGTTCCAGAATCTTTCGCCGGCAGCCGCCCGCGGAATCGCCAAGCTGCGCGGGCAAATTCGCAAGCTGCTTCCGAGTTAAGTGTCTGTGCCCCGGCCATTTCGGGGCTTTTTTGAGGCGCGATGATTTCAGGCATTACAGAAGGAACTGAAGTCGATTGCGTAAGAGCCATCGCCAAGGAGGTCGCGTGCACCTCCTAATCGTTTTGATCTGGGCAGCGGGGATCGTGCAACTGGCCATTCTCGTTGCAAACTTTGTCGTGCCCCGTCATTTGCGGTGTCGCGAGAACCTCGAAAAAGTTTCGCCGATGATTCGGAGTGTCTTTGTCGTCCACTGGATTTACATTCTTCTCATGCTTGCGATTTTTTCGGCGCTCTGCTTCCGCTTCGCTCCGGAATTAGCCGGTGGCAGCCGGCTGGGCCATTTCCTGAGCGCCGCAATCACGATCTTTTGGCTGCCACGAATCCCGATTCAATTGTTCGTCTACGATCGTGAACTTCGCCGCCGGCACCGCGTGGGAGACGCCGCGATGCTGCTGGCGCTGAGCTTTGTCGTAATTGTGTTTGGTATTGCGGCCCTCGGCGTGAGGATATGAAGGAGTGAAGCGAAACGCCATTACCGGCGCGGTTGTCTGGTCCGCTCTTTTTATCGCGGCTCAGACGGGAGCGGTCGATCTCGCCTGGATCGAACTACTTTTTCTGCTCGCGCCGCTGGTGATTGTGCCGTTGGGCCTCTTCTTGACCGAACGCATCGAGGGCGCGTCCACTGCTCCCCATCCCGAAGGCGTCGCCAAGATGATTCAGTTGCCGGCGGCGCTGATGGTGGTCGTCTCGTTTTTCTTCCAGCCCGGAATTCTCGCCGCGGGATTCGCAACAGCATGGATCTTGGTTTGTGGCCTGCTCGCCGCGGGAGCGTTTGTGCGGATCGTTCGCGGCGCACTCCGCAAGCTCGATTTACTGTGTCCCGCCGTGGCGTTCGTTTACTCGCTCATCGGCGCAGCGTGGCTTGTTGCCTCGCGTCTGGGGCTAAACCCGATGGGATTCGAGGAGCCTATCGTGCTCCTCACGGCCGTGCATTTTCACTTCGCTGGATTCGCGGCGGCGCTCCTGGCGCGCTCGGCTGGCAGGGCCGCCGCTGAGTCGCGCGCAAGCGGCATGACGGCCGCCCTTTCGAGAATCGTGATCGCAGGCGTGCTGATCGGCCCCGGCTTGCTGGCGATCGGATTCGTCGCCGGACCCCGCGTCAAGCTCGCAGCCGCCCTGATTCTTGTGCTGGGCGAAATCGGGCTGGCGATCTCCTTTGTTTTCGCCTTGAAATTCGTCGCTCGCTTTACCGCGCAACTGCTTCTCACGATCGCTGCAGCCTCGATCGCGTTTTCGATGGCGCTCGCGGCCGTGTGGGCCGTTGGCGAGTATCCCCTGCAGCAATTCGTCAATCTCGATCAGATGGAGCGATTTCACGGCACCGTAAACGCTCTCGGTTTCACACTGTGCGGCTTGCTTGGTTGGATTCTCGCCACTACGAAGGCTAAACAGCAGGAGGGCCAGCCGCAATGAGAGTCGCGATCACAGGCGGCACAGGCTTCGTCGGACGGCACCTTGCAAGAGAGCTGACCACTCGCGGCCACGAGGTCGTGCTGATCGCGCGTCGAATCGACCGGCGCGATCCTTCCGCGTTTGCGATCTCTGGCGCGCAATTCTTTCCTGCCGATCTAACGAGTGTGACCGAGCTCTCACGCGCATTTTCGACTTGTGGCGCCGTGGCGCATTGCGCGGGAATCAATCGCGAGATCGGCTCGCAGACCTACGAGCGCGTCCACATTGAGGGCACGCGCAACGTGATAGAGGCGGCGCGCAACGCCGGCGTGGGAAAGGTAGCATTGCTCAGTTTCCTGCGCGCGAGACCCAACTGCGGTTCTGGATACCACGAGTCGAAATGGGCGACCGAAGAAATGGTCCGCAGCTCTGGCCTCGATTACACGATTTTCAAAGCGGGCGTGATCTACGGCCGCGGCGATCACATGCTCGACCACTTGAGCCACGCGCTCTACACCTTCCCTCTATTTGCGCTTGTGGGATTGAAAGACAAACCCGTGCGGCCGTTGGCAGTCGAGGATTTGGCGCGCGTGTTGGCCGCCGCGCTGACCGAGGGCCGTCTTTCGCGGAAGACCGTGGCGATCACGGGTCCGGAAGAGATGATGCTCGGCGACGCCGTGCGGCGCGTCGGGCAAGTCATCGGGAGACACCCTCTCTACCTCCGACTGCCGATTGCGTTCCATCGATTTATGGCATTTGGCCTCGAAAAGACCATGAAAGTTCCGCTCGTTTCGCTCGCGCAAGTTCGGATCCTTTCAGAAGGGCTCGTCGATGCATGGCCTCCGTACGAAGAACTTCCAGCGGATCTGACTCCCACTACTCGATTTACACCCGATCAGATTCGCCGCGGCCTTCCGGAGCCGGGACGATTCGGCCTGCGCGACCTGCGATGGTGCGCCTAATGGAACTCGCCGACACAAATTTCGGCCCACACGACCTGAACCGCTCGGCACAACGCGCGCGTGCGCATGGATTAGCCGGCTGGATTCCTCTCGTCGTTCTGCCCGCGATGGTGTCTCTTTTTCGAGCGCACCTGGCTGCGTGGCAATTCATGTGGGCGCTATCGATCGCGATCTTTTTCGGCTGCAAATGGGAGACGTGGACTCGCGCCCGACCTGAGGGAATCTGCGCCAGCTTCGAGCGAAATCTGGCATACCTGCTGCTCTGGCCAGGAATGGATGCACGTGCGTTTCTGACCGCTGAAAACACGGTAACGCCGCCGCGCATTCAGGACTGGTTCGTCGCGTCCGCGAAAACAGCATTCGGGGGCTGCATCGTTTGGCTCGCGGCCCACGAAACGGCCCAAGGGCATGCTGATTTGGCGGTTGGTTGGATCGGGATGATTGGGCTTGTTCTAACGCTCCACTTCGGACTCTTCCACCTCATTGCGCTCGTGTGGCAAGCGGCGGGCGTGGCGGCCCGACCTATCATGAACGCGCCGCTCTGCTCGACCTCGCTAAGCGAATTTTGGGGCAAGCGCTGGAACCTCGGATTCCGGCAGCTCACGCATGGGCTCGTATTTCAGCCGGTGCGCAAACATCTCGGTCCCACAGTCGCAGCTCTCGCGTCATTCCTTGTTTCCGGGCTGATTCACGACTTTGTGATTTCGCTTCCCGCTGGTGGCGGCTACGGCTTGCCAACTGGTTATTTCCTCTTGCAGGGGATCGGCGTGCTCATCGAACGATCGAAGGTCGGCGCGCATTTAGGAATTGGACGGGGATTTCGCGGCTCGCTGTTCGCACTTCTCTGCGCCGCCGCGCCTGCGTTCTGGCTCTTTCATGCGATTTTCGTGAGAAACGTAATGCTTCCATTCCTTGCGTGGATCGGGAGCCTTTGAGTCAGTTAGGAGGCGCGATGCCATCCTCAGGCCCGACGCTCATTATCGTTCCACCACAAAGCTTGTTCAGCGTGGCGTTGTGGCTGGCCGGAATCGGCCACTTCTGCGTCTTGATCGCCAGCTTTCAAGTCCCTAGCCGCCTCGGCTGGAAGGCAGACCTCGCCAAGCTGACTCCATTCAATCGAAAACTCATGTGGGTTCACGGCGGCTTTGCTGTGTTGACGATTATCGCCTTCGGCGTGCTGACATTGACGCTGCACAACGAAATGCTGCGCGGCGATCGCGCCGCAATTTTTCTGGCAGCCTTTATCGGCATCTACTGGGCGACGCGCATTGTGGTCGATTTCACATATTACAAACACAAGGATTGGCCGCGCGGGCAGATGTTCGTCGTCGGACACGCGCTGCTGACCCTGCTCTTCGTTTTCTTGGCGACGACCTATCTGGGACTCTTCGTTTGGAAGGTCTGGCTGAAGTGATGGCGCGCTATTTTCCCACGGCGACAGTCGGCCGCACGGAGTTCAGCACCTTGTCGTAGTAGGCTTCGTACAGGGGAATGATGTCGTTAGAACAATATCGCCGGCGAGCATTCGCACGCGCCATTTCACCCATCATCCGGCCGCGATCGGGACGCGTCAAAATCTCAAGAGCGTATTTCGCGGCGGCGGCTACGTCGCGCGGCTCGAAGAGATAGCCATCCACGCCATGCGTGACCACTTCCGGCACTCCGCCGACGTGCGTCGCGATTACCGGCACTTCGCAGGCCATCGCCTCGAGCGCGGCCAGTCCGAATGACTCTTCGTCACTGGGCAGCAGGAAGAGATCGGCAAGTCCGAGCTTGTCTTGCACCGTCAATTGCTTGCCCAGGAAGAACACGTCCTTCACCAGCTTTTTCTTCCGCACGACGTATTCCGCGGCGCCTCGATCGGGGCCGTCACCGATCATGACCAGCTTCGCTGGGATCTTTTCTCGCACCAGCGCGAAAATCTCGACGGCATCGGTCACGCGCTTCACCGGCCGGAAATTCGATAGGTGCATCAAGATCGGTTCGCCGTTCGGAGCGAACTTCGCGCGGGCTTTCGCGTCGTTCGATCGCTTGTAGAGGTCGCAGTTGACGAAGTTCGGAATCACTTCAATGGACCGTTTGATCTCGAATTCTCGGATGGTGCGCTCGCGAAGATAGTTCGAAATCGCCGTCACGCCGTCGCTCTGCTCGATTGAAAAGCGCGTGATCGGCAGGTAGCTGCGATCGTTGCCGACCAGCGTGATGTCAGTCCCGTGAAGCGTTGTGATGAACGGCAGCTTTCGGGGCGCAGCCATCATGCGAGCTAGCAACGCGCTCACCGAGTGAGGAATTGCGTAGTGCACGTGCAGCAGATCGAGCGAGGCACTTTCGGCCACTTCCGTCATCTTCGTCGCGAGCGCCAGCGCGTACGGAGGGTGGTCGAACAGCGGATACGTCGTGACTTCGACTTCGTGAAAATAAATTCGCTCGCTCGCGTTATTCAGCCGGATTGGCATCGCGTAGCTGATGAAATGAATTTCGTGGCCGCGCGCGGCGAGTTCGATGCCCAGTTCGGTAGCGACCACGCCCGAGCCGCCGTAGGTTGGGTAACACGTGATTCCGATTCGCATGGTGAGTGTTGCGCAGGCTCGCTAGTACGCGCGACGTAGGCGCGTTACCTGAAGCTCTTGCATGTGCACAGGCAGCCGCTATTGGCCGTTGGTGCCGCCTTGCGCTGCGTCTTCGCTGTCTTTGTACAAGTATCGGATGGCGTGCTTATAAATGAGCAAATTCGGACTGCCGTACCTCGTGAGCTTGATGCAATCCCGGTCGTACCACTCGACGGTGCCATGGAGCACTTGGCCGTCATCGAGCACAACCGCCACCGGCGTTCGCGACTGCATCTGTTTCACGTAGTAAAAGTTCTCGGCGAAGGTTTGGTCGGGTGGCGCCGGCTTCTTTCGGGGCGCCGCTGTAGGTTGCGGGGCGGCCTGTGCAGGCCGGGGAACGTATGATTCCTTCGGATCGCTCAAAGCAGGGCGAAACAGTTTGCGATTCACCATGATGGCTTGCTCCTCGATTTGATACTTCTTATGACTACGGATGAAAGCCTTCGGTTGCAACTTTTTACTGCGAATTCTTAGGGCGAGCCTGGGGCCTCAACGAGCGCTCAGCGAGGCCAATAGGGCGTCTAGGCCCAATTGGCGACCGATATTGCGGCGCAGCCGGCCTTCGAGCTGGTCGAGGCCGCGCGTAGCATGCAGAATCCACTCCCCGTCGATCTTCTTGCCCAGGGTCTCCACTTCCCGCCGCAGGTCGGGGTTGCGGGGGAAACTGCTCTTCGGAGCCTGAGAGGATTCCAGCAGGTCCGTGAAAAGACTATAAAGCACGCCCAAGACATTTTCAAACGATTCCTGCTCCTGCTTGGCGAGCTGAGCGGATGCGCCGAAGATTTCGCCGTACCCTTCGCCGCTGACGGCGGCCTCGAGCAGGCGCAATACGCTCTTTCGGAGCCGCAACGACTCTTCCAGATCGAGCGAAAGAGCCGCGCCCGGACTACCGGCGGCTAGCTGAGCGGCCAACTTTCGTTCGGCTGGCTTTCCCTTGTGGTGCTCGCCGAGAAACGACTCGATCAGCTCCGCAGGCACCGGAGCAAAATGAAACTGCAGGCAGCGCGACCGAATGGTCGGCAGCAGTGAATCGGGCGTGGGCGCCAACAAGATCAGCGTCGCGGACTCTGGCGGCTCTTCCAGGATCTTGAGGAAGACGTCCGCGTCAGTCCAGCGCATCGTGTCCGCGCCATCCAAAATGAAGACGCGCCGGCGGCCCTGCGGCTTGAAATAAGCGGCGCGCTGAACGGCCCGCAACTGACCAACTCGAATCATCGGCCGCGCTACCGGGTTCCGCAGACGCACGGGATCACGGACGATCACCCAGATGTCCGGATTCGTTTCGAGGATTAAAGGGGTCCGCTCGACCGCAGCCGCATCCGCGCTTTCGCCCCGCTCAGTCAGACCCGCCACGATCAGCGGCTGGGGGTCGGCAAGAGGCGCGGTGCGCAGGCACGAGCTGCATTCGCCGCAGAAATCGTCCTTCAGACGCTCGCAGTTGGCAGCTTGGGCGAACATCCGCGCGAGCGTGTACTTGCCGATGCCGCGAGGACCGGTGAAAAGCAGCGCGCTGGGCACGCGCTCGCGGCGGAGCATGCCGCGCAGCGCGCTTACGATCCGCTCATTTCCGAGAAACTCGCTGAATCCCATGGATCAGCCCTTTGCCCCGAGCGCCGAAGATAGGCGCGCTTCCACTGCAGCCAAAATTTCTTCGTGAATTTCCGCTGGAGCCCGGAGCGCGCCCGCACCAGCGTCGAAGCACTCGATTTTCAGCCAATTCGGCTCTCGCGCAAGCTCGTCATACACGTCGGCGGCCGCTTCCAGATGAGCGACATCAGCTTCGTGCAGATCGTGTCGCAGGCTAGTGTAGTATCGCCCGCTCTTTTGGCCAATCAATCGATGCGCCTCGGCCACGGGCACGCGCAAATAGACGACGAGATCTTCTGCAGGCAGTGCGTACACGGTGTATTCGAGTTGTTTCAGCCACGTGAGGAATTCGCCGCGCTTCTCGCGCGGCACGCGCGCGCCCTGATGCGCAAGATTGGAACCGATGTAGCGGTCCGCGAGTACGGTCTTGCCGGAGCCGAGCGCCGCTTCGATCGCCGGTTTCGATTCGAGGCGGTCTCCGGCATAGAGCAACGCCGAGAAATGGGGATCCACCGCCGCGAGCGGCCCGAATTCGCCATTCAGGTACCGCGCGACCAACTTGCCGAAGAAACCGCTGTAGTTGGGGAAGCTGATCTCCGAGAATGCCCGGCCTCGGCGCGCGAACGCCAGCGTGAGCGCTTCCAGCTGCGTGCGTTTTCCGGAGCCGTCGATCCCCTCGAGAACGATAAATTTTCCGCGGGCAGGCATCGAAGTGGCGATCAGTTTAGCACGGGAAAACGACTGAGACTGACACGCACTCGCCGTGCCGCGACCCTCGATTCTTTGGCGATTAGACAGAGTCCCGCTTCTTTGTTTCCAATAGCTTAGCGCCCGTTCTACTTGCGGATTTTGGCGATTAGAAATTCCGAAACCGCGCCGAATCGAGGTCGGCAAATCGCGCGAGGGATTGCTGGCGAAACGGGCGCAATTGTAGTGTCCCGCCGCGGCGGGGTGGGTCATTCGCCCTGCATGTGCCCGGTGGTCGCGCATCGTATCTCCCAGGCTCGACTAGCCGTCGACCTGGGAGCCCTTCTACTCCACGCTAGCAGGAGGAGAATTCCGGTCAAGCAAGAATCCCTGTGGACTGTGGACAGTTCCCTCTCTCAGGCGAGATTCCGGCGCGTGCTAGAATCGCGGCGATGGCGACGCAGACCAGCTCAATTGCCCAGAATCTGGAACGTGTGCGCGAGCGAATCGCGCGAGCTTGCGAACAAGCCGGATGCAGCCCCGATGAAATCACCATCGTCGCCGTGTCGAAGACTTTTCCACCAGACTTGATCCGCACGGCGCACGACGCGGGCCTGCGCCACTTCGGCGAGAACCGGGTGCAGGAGTTCGAGACGAAGCACGCGCAAGTGAAAGGGTTTGTCGATAGCATCTGGCACTTTATCGGACACCTGCAGAGCAACAAAGTGCACCGCGCAGTCTATCTTTTCGACCGAATTGATTCCGTCGACAGCGTTCACCTCGCTGAAAAACTCGATTCGGCGGCGCTGGCGGCGGATAAACGCATGCCCCTTTTGGTCGAGGTCCGCCTCAGCCGCGAAAGCACGAAGTCCGGCGTTGCCGTGGAAGAGCTGCCGGCCCTTGTTGCCGCCGTCAAGCGCTGGCCTTGTCTCGAATTGCGCGGTCTGATGACCATTCCGCCATATTTCGACGATCCTGAGGATGCGCGTCCCTATTTCCGAAAATTGCGCGAGCTGCGCGATGATGTCCGCCAGCAACTCAGCGCCTCGTTACCGGTGCTCTCGATGGGAATGAGCCACGATTTCGAAGTCGCGATCGAAGAGGGAGCGACCGAGATTCGCGTCGGCACGGCACTATTCGGAGAACGATCTAAGCGGTAGTGCAGGAGAAAGCAGATCCCTCGTCGTTCGCCAAACAACGGCGAACTCGCTCGGGATGACGATCAAAGGCCGAGCCCTGGTTTTACGAGTAGCGGACCCAGCGGAGGATCTCGGGCAACGTCGGGCGCTTGCCGTACATGAGCACGCCGATGCGATAGACCTTTGCCGACGCCCAGACTGCGCCCACAATCGTGCCGAACAATATGACAATCGAGAGCGCCAATTGCCATGCCGGCGGCGTTTGAATTGAAATGCGCAACGGCATCAGTCCGGCAATGGCTGGCCGGTCGTCTCAAGGCCAAACGGGATCAGGAATAGGCCTAGGACAAACGCGATTGCAGTCATGGATACAGGAACGCCGATCGTATGGAAGTGCGATACGCCCGCGCCGACCAAAAATGTGAACACCGCACCGACGAACCGGCCCACCGATGTCGCGAAGGCGAAGGCGCTGCCGCGGCAGCGCGTGGGGTACTGCTCCGGCAGCCACAGCGTGTAAACCGCGAAGTTCGCGCCGCCGAGACCCAGGACCAACAGCCCGATGAAGAACCATTTGAGCGCGTCCTGCAGCAAATAGAACGCATGCCCGAAGCTGTACGCGATCGAAGCAGCCATCAAAACGAAATAGGCGGCGAGTGATTTGCGGCGGCCGATACGTTCGGCGACCCATGGGAGCGGCAAACACCCGAGAATCGTTCCGAGCGAAATCACCATCGTGGCGTAGGTGGTGAGACGCGGGCCGAGCGCTGCGGGGAGATGCTGCCGCCCCACGATTTCAGTTACCGCCGTCGGAACGTAGACCGTGCCTGCCCAGAGTCCAATGATCGAAATCAACACGTAGGCCGAATTTAGAAGCGTGCGGCGCAGAAACTCCGGTTGAAAGATCGTCGTGAATGGGCTCGACACTCGCTTTATGTGCGCCTTCCATCGATCCGATTCGTGCACGCCGTAAAGAATGAAGCCGACCAGCAGCGCGGGCGCCCCGCCGAGCATGAACATCGGGCGCCAGCCGTGCGTCTCGCCGACGAAATGGTTCGCCAGCGCCGCGAGAAAAAAACCGAAATAGTAGCCCGTATGCATCATCGCCGCGCCCACCTTGCGGCGCGATTCGGGCCATTCTTCCGCCACGAACGTCCCGCCCATCGCCCATTCGCCGCCGATTCCGACGCCGGCCAGCAAGCGGCACACTGCGACTTCCCACACGTTTTGCCCGAAGCCAGCCAAAAATGTGAAAAGCGAGTAGCAGAGGATCGTCAGCATCAGCGTGCGGACTCGGCCAAACCTGTCGGCGATTGGCCCCCAAACGAGCGCCATTCCCCATCCGACGAGAAATAGCGCGAAGAGCAGCCCGCCGTAAAAGCCTACGTTGCCACCCGTCGCCGCAATCCCCGATTTCGGCAGAAGCTCGCGCAGCGCCGGCACAAGCACCAGCGCGTAAATGAACGAGTCCATCCCGTCAAGCGCCCATCCGCCCCAGGAAGCCCAGAAGCCGCGGATTTGGTTTGGTGTGAGGCGAACCCTTGTTGTCGATGCTGTTGATGACATGAAGAATCGCGCAGGGCGAGGCATTGTACGAACGCTGCCCTGCCGTTGCAAGCGATTCCCGGAAACCGCGTCTTCCGAATCGTGCAACAATTCGAACGTGAATATAGAGGAGCGCGATGGCAGGATTGTGTTCGCGGTGCGGGTGACGCCGCGGGCGAGCCGCAACGCGATCGAAGGCGAACATCAAGGCGCGCTCAAGGTGCGGCTCACCGCGCCGCCGGTAGACGACCGCGCAAACGATGCGCTGCGGAGGCTGCTCGCCGAGCGTTTGAACGTGCCGATATCGGCTGTTAGAATCGTCGCGGGGGAAAAGAGCCGCACGAAGCGCGTGGAGATTGTGGGCGCGACGCGCGCGCAAGTCGTCTCACTCCTGGCCGAAGAGTAGCGGACCAAGACCGTCAGCATGCCAGACATCAAAGCCATCCAGGCAGAATTGCGAGCCAGCAAGATCGACGGCTGGCTATTTTACGACCACCATCATCGCGATCCGATCGCCAACCATATTCTCGGCCTCGGCGAAAATGGTATGGCCACGCGCCGGTGGTTCTATTTCATTCCGTCGCGCGGCGAGCCGCGGAAGCTTGTGCACCGCATCGAGCAAGGCTCGCTCGATTCGCTCGCGGGCCGCAAGCAGGTCTATTCGGGATGGCAGGAGCTGCACAAAAGCCTCGGAAAACTGCTTTCGGGCAGCCGAAAGATTGCGATGCAATATTCGCCGCAAAACGACATTCCGTATATCGGGCTAGTCGACGCGGGGACTGTCGAGCTAGTGCAAAAGCTGAAAAAGAAAGTCGTCACCTCGGCCGATCTTGTGCAGAAGTTCGAGGCGGCGTGGACGTCGGAGCAGCTCGTCTCGCATCTCGAAGCCGGGAAGATCATCGACAAGATCAGGCAGGCGGCGTTTGAGCGGGCCGCATCGCGCGTGCGCGAGAGCCAGCCAGTCACGGAGTTCGAGCTGCAGCAATGGATTCTGGAACAATTTCGCGCGAACGGCCTCGTGACTGCCGAGCCGCCGGTCGCCGCCGTGCAGCCGAACAATGGGAACCCGCATTACGAACCGACCGCGCGGGCTTCGCGCCCGATTCGTGCGGGAGATTTGCTGCTGCTCGACATCTGGGCGAAATTCAACCGGCCCGGCAGCGTCTACTACGACATTACGTGGGTCGGATATCTCGGCAAGCGCGTGCCGGACGCGTACGCGAAAATTTTTCGCATCGTGCGGGATGCGCGAGATCGCGCGATTAAATTTGTCGGCGATTCAGTGACACGCGGGCGCGCGATTCACGGATGGGAGGTCGACAGCGTCGCGCGTGAAGCGATCCGAAAGGCAGGCTACGCCAGATATTTCGTTCATCGCACCGGCCACAGCATCGGCCAGGAAGTCCACGGCAATGGCGCCAACATGGACGGCCTTGAGACGCGCGACGACCGCAAGATCATTCCGCACACCTGCTTTTCAATCGAGCCGGGAATTTACTTGCCCGAGTTCGGCATTCGCAGCGAGGTAAACGTGTACGTCGGCGAGCGCGACGCGCGCGTGACCGGCGCAATCCAACAGGAAATCCTGCCGCTGCTCGCCTGACCGATGGCGACCGAAGCTCCTTTGACCGACGCGCACGCAAAGCCAAACCCAGCCGGACCCGCGATTGTCGCGATTGCCGCGTGGATCGTGCCGGGACTCGGGCATTTGCTCCTGCGGCGGTGGGGCCGAGCTCTCGGATTTTTCCTGGCAACCGCCGGACTTGCAGTAGCAGGCTATTCCTTGCGCGGCGAGATTTTTTCGCCACGATCGAGCGATCCCTTCGGCGCGCTCGGCTTCATCGCAGACCTCGGCTCGGGAGTTTTTTACTTCCTGTCCCATCTCCTTGAGGTCGCGGGACCGGACCTCTCGCGCGCGTCGGGCGATTACGGCACGCGCCTCATCGCCGCATCAGGAATCGTGAATTTGCTAGGCGTGATCGATGCATTCGGAATCGCGCGCGGACGGCGAGGCTGAGGGCTTACGATGCGCTTCCACCTGAGCCACCTTGCGGCGATGGCGCTCTTCGCGTTGCTCGTTTCGGTGGCGTTCGCATCCATCGGCAAACACACGACGGCGACGCGAATCAAGTACGCGCTTTTGTCCTTCTTCCTGTTTCTTGCGATCGGACTGGGCGTCGCCTGGCTGATGTATCCACTATCGCGATAAATACTCGCTCAAAAGAAACAGGGGCGGGTTAGAAACCCGCCCCTTCCCCCTCACACACAAATCAGCTTCAATTTAAATCGAGCCTTACGCCAGATCCTCCGGACGAACCGGCAGCTTGCGAATCCGCTTGCCCGTCGCCGCGAAGATGGCGTTGCAGACCGCCGGTGCAACCGGTGGAACTGCAGGCTCGCCCATTCCGCGAGGCACTTCCTTGCTCGAGACGATGTAGACCTCCATCTTCGGGCACTCGTTCATGCGCAGCGGATCGTTCGTGTCGAAGTTCGCCTGCACGACGCGTCCCCGATCGATGGTGATTTCATCTTTGAGCGTCTGCGTGAGGCCGAACACCATCGCGCCCATCGCCTGCTGCTCGATGATGCTGGGATTCACCACTTGCCCGCAATCCAGCGCGCAGACGATGCGGTGAACTTTCACGCTGTTGTCCTTGTTGATGGAGATTTCCGCGACTTCGGCCACGAAAGTATCGAAGGCTTCGAGCACCGCAATGCCCCGATAAACGCCC
>Ga0187778_10002322_pt1 | contig 12998 bp, 11 predicted proteins | sample 1015_Q2_SP5_20_M_FD_132418 | JGI IMG/M metagenome (GOLD analysis project Ga0187778, IMG submission 132418) | Tropical peat soil microbial communities from peatlands in Department of Meta, Colombia - 1015_Q2_SP5_20_MG | ecosystem: Environmental > Terrestrial > Soil > Wetlands > Peat | place... | reverse complement strand
TGGGGCAGAGCCCCGTTTTCTTTCTGATGTCTGGCCTCGACCGGAAGCATAGGGTCGAGCCGAAGTTCAAGAAGAAGACCTTCACGGATTCAAACCTGAAGGCTGAAGGCACCCGGCCCAGTCGATCCAAACCCCGTGGTGAAAATGACATACTCCGCGGCGCTAGTCGGCGTGGGCGGTATTTCGCGGACGCATCCGTTTAGCTGAACGTCATGAATATGCCCTTGTGCTTGGCTCTACAAACCGGCGGCGGAGCTGCCGGGTCGATGATCTTGTTCCTGCCTCTGTTGTTGCTGATCGTTTACATGTTCTACTCCCAGTCGCGCCGGCAGAAAAAATGGCAGTCCATGCTGGGGCAGCTCAAGGCAGGAGACAGAGTCACAACCAGCGGAGGCCTGCGGGGTACCATCGTTGCGCTTAAAGACGATGCGATCCACTTGCGCGTCCCGCCCGATAATCTGCGGCTGGAAGTGACCAAGGCCTCGGTGGTGACGGTCACGACCACGGAGGAAGAGGCGAAAGCCAAGTAGCCGCCAGTTGCCAGCCGCCAGCTGCCAGTCTTGAAGTCCCGCTGGCAACTGACCACTGGCCGCTGGCAACTGATTTCTTATGAATAGAACTCTTCTCACCAAGCTTGGCGTCATCATCGGCATACTGCTGATTTTCGTGTTCGGCATCCTTGGAGTTCCCAAGAGTCTTTCGGGCCCGGGCCTGCTCACGGCCATGCGGCAGCACATTCACCTGGGACTCGATCTCCGCGGCGGCACTCACCTCATCCTGCAGGTGCAGGTCAACGACGCCGTCAACGTGGATGCGCAAAACGCGATCGAAATCCTCAAGCAGCAGATGCGCACCCGCAAGATTGACTACGCCGACATTACCCAGCCCGACCAGCAGAACAATCCAGACCATATTCTGATCAAGGGCGTGCAGCCCAGTGCATATAACGATTTGCAGAGCATCGTGCAGGACCATCTGCCCGAATACAGCATCAACAGCGGTGCGGAAAACTCCTACAACCTTTCGATGAAGGCGCAGAACCTCACCGAACTCAAGAACAAGGCGGTGACGCAGGCTATCGAGACCATCCGCAACCGCATTGACCAGCTCGGCGTCAGCGAGCCGCAGATTGAAGAGCACGGCCTGGGGCAGTATCAGATTCTCATGCAGTTGCCCGACGTGGACGATCCCGCGCGCGTGAAAGGCATAGTGCAGTCCACGGCCATGCTTGAGATCAAGCAGATGACGGGCGGGCCATATCCGAGTGAACAGGCCGCGCTGCAGGATAAAGGCGGCGTTCTTCCCGCCGATTCGATTCTGCTGCCCGGGCACAGCATGCCCGGCGCCGCTGGCGAAGCCGAAGGGCAGGCCTGGTATCTGGTGTCGCGTGTTTCGGCCGTCAGCGGCAAGGATTTGCGCGATGCCCAGCCCAGCCGCGACCAGAACGGCCAGCCCAGCGTGAGTTTCACGTTGAGCACCGAAGGCGGCCAGCGTTTCTACAACTTCACTTCCGCGCACGTTAGCGACAGTCTCGCCGTCGTGCTCGACAACAGAGTGCAGGAAGTGGCCAACATCCACGAACCGATCCGCGACCGCGGCGAAATTTCAGGCGGCCGCATGAGCGAGCAACAGGCCAAGGATCTCGCCATGATCCTGCGCTCGGGCGCGCTGCCGGCCAGCATCAAGTACCTCAACGAAGAAGTCGTGGGCGCGTCGCTGGGCGCCGATTCGATCAAGGCCGGCGTCCGCGCCGCCGTAGTCGGGATGTTGGCGGTGCTGATCTTCATGCTCGTCTACTATCGCTGGGCGGGCGTGAACGCCGACGTGGCGCTGATTCTGAACCTGATCATCCTCCTCGGATTCATGGGCTATTCCGAAGCCGTGCTGACCCTGCCGGGAATCGCAGGAGTGATTCTGACCGTCGGCATGGGCGTCGATTCGAACGTGCTGATCTTCGAGCGCATCCGCGAAGAGCTGCGCAACGGCAAGACGCCGTCCCAGGCCGTGGATCAGGGTTTCAGCCACGCCTGGATCACGATCGTCGACACGCACGTCACCACCATCGTGTCGGCGGCGATTCTGTTCATCTTCGGCACCGGCCCGGTGCGTGGCTTCGCCACCACGCTGACGTTCGGTTTGCTGGCGAATCTGTTCACCGCGGTGTTTGTCTCGCGCGTGATCTTCGACTGGGTTTTGACCCGCAAGCAGCGCGGCGAAGCGTTGAGCATTTAGGAAATTGAGTAATTGTGTAATTGAGTAATTGGGAAATTGAAAAGCGAGAAGATTTCGGGCGGCATTTTCGGTTGCTCAATTACTCAATTTCCCAATTACTCAATTCAGGACCACAAGAAGCAGTTAAGTTATTGAAAGATAAGGGGCTAGACAACCGGTGGAGTTCTTTCACGACGTCAACATAGATTTTCTCGGCAAAAAGTGGTATTTTCTGGCGTTTTCGCTGATCTTTAGCGTCGCGGGCGTGCTCTCGATGTTGTTCTGGCACGGCATCCCGTGGGGCGTTGAGTTCCGCGGCGGAACTCTGGTGGAGGTAAGGTTTTCGCATACGCCTGATCTGGGTGCGATTCGCGCCGACATGGATCGTGCCGGCTTGCGCGACCCGAAGATTCAGAGTTATGGGCGCGCCTCCGACAACGAGGTCCTGGTCGATCTCGCATTGAAGGAGACCAGCGAACAAGCCCTCGAAGAGGGCAAGAATACGATCGTCCAGGCGCTGGAGACCAACGCTCCAGCCAGCAAGACCGACCTGAATAACGCCAGCTCTTTGACAATCAAGAATTACCTCATGGAGAAAGATCCACTGCACCCCGGTTTCGATGCCGACCAGAAATACACGGCGCAGGCCCAGGCCATCGTGGATTATCGCAAGAGCATGAGCGGAGTCCTTAGTTCCTTTGACCAGCTCAAGAGCAGCACGGCAGATCCGGCCGCGGTTGCGTCATTGAGCGATGGCTTTTTCCTGTCCGACTTCGCGGTACGCAACGTGTCAATCGTCGGTCCGCAGGTGGGCGGCCAGTTGCGGCAGCAGGCTGGATTGGCGACTCTTTATTCGCTGGCCGGCATGCTGATTTATCTCGGCTTCCGCTTTGAATGGATTTACGGCGTTGCGGCCGTGGTCACCGTGTTTCACGACACATTGATCACGGTGGGAGCATTTTCCCTCACCAAGACCGATATTTCTTTGACCGTGATTGCGGCGATCCTGACCCTGATTGGTTACTCCAATAACGACACGATCGTGGTATTTGACCGCATCCGCGAGAACATTAAACTGATGCGGCGCGAGAAACTGTCGGACATCGTCAATCGCAGCATCAACCAGACGCTGAGCAGAACGATCTTGACAGCGGGCCTTACCTTCCTTACCGTACTCGCACTCTTTTTATTCGGCGGCGAGGTGCTGCATGGATTCAGCCTCGCGCTGGTAATTGGCATTCTGATCGGCACGTATTCATCGATCGCGATCGCTGCGCCCATCCTGGTGGCATATCAGGATTGGCGGATTGAGCAAGGCAAGCGTCCGGCGGCCATGCCGGGAAAGAAGTAGATTCACCGGCTCGTCAGCGGTGGTCTTTGATAAGGCCTTCTATTGTAAGCAGTTAGAGGGGTTGCTCAGAAAGCTCCGTGAGCCGATCGGGGCTCGGGGCGGTCTCAATTGTTGGGAGCAAAAGTGAGATGGCCGGTGTCTAAACTTCCGAAGGGTCTGAAGTAGGGGAGAAACTTATGTTTGAAGACAGTCTGATTGAATCTGGGGGCAGGTTAAAGACGAAGCGAGGGTGGACCTCGATGATTTCGTTCCTGCTGCAGATCGGGATCATCGTTGTGATGATTCTGATCCCGTTGATCTTTACCGAAGCCCTGCCAAGAACGCAGCTGATGACATTCCTGGTGGCCCCCCCGCCACCGCCGCCGCCACCACCTCCGGCAGCAGCACCGGTGAAGATCGTGAAAGTCATCCAGACCGACATCGTGAACGGCGAGCTGCGCACGCCGACCAAGATTCCACAAAAAGTTCAGATGATTAAGGAAGACGAGGCGCCGCCGCCGGTGATGGCGACCGCAGGCGTCGTCGGGGGTGTCCCGGGTGGCGTTCCGGGCGGACAGATGGGCGGGGTCATTGGCGGGATTGTGAATGCGGCCAGCAACCTGCCCGTTCCCAAGATTGCCACCCCGCAGCGCATCCGCGTCTCGTCGGGAGTACAGTCAGGTCTTCTGATCCGCAAGGTGAATCCGACCTATCCGCCGCTGGCGCGCCAGGCGCGCATTCAGGGCGTGGTCATTCTCCAGGCGCAGATCAGCAAAGACGGCAACATCGAAAACCTGCAATTGATCAGCGGGCATCCGATGCTGGCCCCGGCCGCGATCGATGCTGTGAAGCAGTGGAAGTACAAACCATATCTGCTCAACGGCGAACCGGTCGAGGTCGAGACGCAGGTGCAGGTGAACTTCACGCTGTCCGGGAGCTAGAATCTCGGGTCGGCGTAAACTGTAGTTGAAGATTGGGCCCTCCCTTTCCCACCACAACACGGTGGCCGGGAGCGGCTTTTCAAAGCTCGGGCCAGACCGCCAGGCGACGGAATCCTGATTCAGCGCCGCGGGAGGGTCCGGGCTTGTGCGGCGTTAAGCCGCACGCCCGCCAGCCAAGGTTTTTCCGGCCAGCGGCTAGCTGAACAGCAGCGTCGTGGTGTCTTAACCAGTAAGTAGAATTCCGAGGAGGGAAAAGCAACTCATGCTTGCAGCTCACGTAACAGGAGTCATTCTCAGTCACGTACACCTGGCAGCCACCTGGATCCTCCAGGAAGGCGGCGGCGAAATGGCTACGGACCCGCTCGGCCTATGGAAGCAGATGGGCTGGGTCGCTCGCACCGTGGTCATCATCCTGTTCATCATGTCCGGCTGGTCGATCGGCGTCATGATTGACCGCTGGATGGCTTACAGCGCGGCCCGTAAGCAATCCCGTTCTTTTGCCCCCGCCGTGGCGGGAGCATTGCGGGACGGCCGCATCGACGAAGCCATCAAGGTTGCCGAACGCAACAAAAAGAGCCACTTGGCCAAGGTGGTCACGGCCGGCCTGATGGAGTTCAGAGCTCATCAGGACAGCCCGGGCGCCATTCCCGGCGAGACCATTGAAGCCTCCAAGCGCGCCCTGGAGCGCACCGAAGCCATCGTCCACGCCGAACTGAAGCGCGGATTGGGCGGCCTGGCCACCATCGGCTCGACCGCTCCTTTCGTGGGACTGTTCGGAACGGTGATGGGCATTCTGAACGCATTCTCGGGCATCTCGCACTCGAAAGCGACCGGCCTGGCGGCTGTGGCCGGCGGCATCGCGGAAGCGCTGGTCACGACGGCCATCGGGCTGCTCGTCGCCATCCCGGCCGTGATGATGTTTAATTACCTGACCGGCCGCGTGGAAGCGTTCGACGTGGAAATGGACAACTCTTCCAGCGAACTGATTGACTACTTCCTTAAGAAGCGCGGCGATCGCCGGTAAAGGCGCGGCCCCGTTTCCGCATTGAGTTGCTTGTCCGGCGCCGGACAACTCCGGCGCCGGGCCCCTAACTTGAGGCGGTTGCGCGGTTTCGCCCGCAGTGGAGATACAAGGCTATGGCACTTGCAAAACGAGACGAAGGATCCAAGGTCAGTTCCGACATCAACGTCACACCCATGGTGGACGTGATGCTGGTACTGCTGATCATCTTCATGGTGGTCACGCCCATGTTGCAGAAGGGCGTCAGCGTGGACATGGCTAAAGTGAACAACCCCGCGCCCATGGAGGATGCCGACAAGGAAGACGCGCTGCTGGTGTCCGTCACGCGGGACGGCCATGTGTATTTCGGCAGCGACTCGATTACGGTGGATGCTCTGACGACCAAGGTGAAAGACCGCCTGGCCAACAAGCTGGACAAGCGCGTGTACGTGAAAGCCGACATGCGCGCCCGCTATGGCGGCGTGGTCGAGGTCGTAGATGCCGTCCGGGCAGCCGGGGTTGATGACCTGGGTTTGCTCACTGATCAGAGGAAGACAACTACGCCCCCGCCGGCTCCGGCGACTGCAGGGCAATAACGATTTGGGTAATTAGAGGAGAACGACCATGGGAATGGCAGTTGGCCCCAAGGGCGGACAAAGCGCGAACATCAACGTCACCCCGCTCATTGACGTGCTGCTGGTGCTGTTGATCATCTTCATGGTGATCTCGCCAGTGACGCCGAAAGGGTTGGATGCGCTGGTGCCTCAGCCGCCTCCGCCGAACGCGCCCAAGAACAACACTCCGGATCGCACTATCGTGGTGCAGTTGATTGACCGCGGCGCTGGTCAGGATCCGGGCTTGAAAATCAACAACGAAGACGCAACCTGGGACAACCTGCAAGGGCGTCTCACCGACATCTACAAGCAGCGCGCGGAGAAGGTGATGTTTGTGAAGGGAGACGATGCGATTCCCTTCGCCAATGTCGCCAACGTGATCGACATCGCTCACGCTGCCGGTGTGGACAAGGTTGGCCTGATCACCGCCAAAATCGAAGCGGGCAACTGACCCTGTCCGCTCGACAGGTCCTGGAGCGCGCCTGTGCATCCGGCCCACGGCGCGGGAGTGTTCCGCTCCCGTGCGGTGCAGCCCGTACTACACCAGTGCTTGTCAAACCGATGTCTCTGGGCCTAGGATGCTGTGGCGAGGGAGACTTATACCGCAATGAATACTCATCTAAGACTGTTTACGCTGGCTGTAGTGGCGCTGGCGCTCGTCTCATCCCTGGGCTGCAACAAACTGCGGGCCCGCGACCAACTCAACAAGGGAGTCGAGGCCTACAAGAACTCGCATTACGAACAGGCCATCGATCATTTCCAGGAAGCCGTGCAACTGGATCCGGGCCTGATCAACGCCCGCATGTATCTGGCCACGGCCTATGTTTCGCAATACATTCCGGGCGTTGATTCGCCCGACAATCTCCGCACGGCGCAGCAGGCGATTGACGAATACCAGAAAGTGATTGACGCCAACCCGTCGCGAGATCAGAAGGTAAACAGCGCCAAGGGCATCGCTTACCTTTACCTGAATATGAAGAAGTTCGACGATGCCAAGAAGTATTACCGCATGGCCTCTGAGCTCGACCCGAACGATCCTGAGCCGTACTACTCGGTCGGCGTGATTGACTGGACCGCCTGCTATGCTCCACGCATGGAAAAGCGTGCCGCGCTGGGTCTGAAGCCGGATGAGCATCTTAACCCCAAAAACAAAGACCAGGCAAAAGTCTGCAGCGAGCTGAAGACCCTGAACGCGGCCTCCATCCAGGAGGGCATCGACACCCTGAACAAGGCGATCGAGCTTCGGCCCGATTATGACGACGCCATGGCCTACATGAACCTCATGTATCGCGAACGCGCCGACGTCGAGTGCGACGATCTGGCCGCCCGCGAGCAGGACCTCAAGACTGCCGATCACTGGGTCGACGAGGCAATGAAAGCCAAGCAGATCAGAGCCGCCAAGGAAGCACAGAAAGCTGGTGGCGGCATCACCGTGGATCAGTCGAAGTAGGGGGTGCGAAGCAGGTCCGCTCAACATGGATCTGGTCGCCTGATTCGCAAGCTGAAGCCTCCTTCGCTCATGATGCGAAGGAGGCTTCTCTGCTCTCATGGGACATCGTGGCGCCCGCGCACCGTTAGCTGGCAGAGCACAATGTTTTCTCCGAAGGATTGGGGCGTGGAGCATTCCGCCTTTTCGAGCGCGGGCGCGGAATCATTGATCCATCCCGTATCGAACAGCCAAATCGTAGTTCCCGCAGCAAACCTGTAAGTCGTCGCCATCTCGGCGAACTGGCCGGGGAAGTCGCTGGCATAAAATTTCCAAAGCTCGGGCCGGGACGTGATAACGGTATAGGCTGCGCAATCGGCTTTGGCAAATGTGACGTAAGGCGGGAATCCCTGAACGACGCCGTGTCCACAGAGGTAATAGCCGAGCTCCAAACCGCTCTGATAGTCGGCGAGGATGACCGAGCCTGGAGGCGCCGACTGCCGCAAGGCGGTCATCGCATGCAGCATGAGAGCACGGGATTGGTTTCGCGGCCGGATCATTGGTGGAGGCGAGGGAAAGACGTTGCAGATGACAAGGGCGGCAACGATTAAGTATCTTGGCCAGAGCCGAGTTGCGCTGATTGAAGCCAGTGCGATGCTCGTCCCAGCCACTGCGAAAGGCGAGAGTACGATGCAGTGCCGCGTACCGCCGTAGGGATAGATGCCGGCGAGGGCCACGCTGCACTCCACCAGAAAAGGCAGGCCGAGCAGCAGGGCCAGTTGTCGCGGGGTGGCCGCGCTGTTCGTCCACGCGACCCGCTTTGTCAGCAGCAACGCGATACCGGCCAGAAACGCCAGTAGAGCGAGAGAACCTACAACACCGTGGCTGAACAGATAGGTGAAAAAGCGCAGCGTCTGCAGAGCGATGAAACCGACGAGATGGTTTTCGCCGGGATGAAAGAGCGATTTGCGCACGTAGGTCTCTGAGACTCCGCGAACCATGCCGGTAGACCGCAGACGCGTGAAGTGAGTCAGGAGATAGTAGCCGACGATGGCCGCGCCGCCGATTTGACCCGCGGCCCAGACTCCGAAGAAACGGAGATTCCTTCTAAAGGGATAAAGCCGCGCCGACATGTAGATGCCCATGACCAGAGCGAAAATGAGAGACGAATAGTGCGTTAGGAGCGCGCCGTAAAAGGAAAGTGTGAACAGGATCATCCGCGCCGGCGAATTCTCCAGGATCGCGATCTCGGCGAGATAGAGACAAGCGGTCATGAAGAAGAGCAGGAGCGCGTACTGGCGAATCTCGGCCGAGAGCCAGATCAGCGTCGGAGCAAATGAAAAAAGAAACAGGCCGACGAGAGCCGTGGCTCGGTCCGTGACCAGCTTCAGCCAGCGATGTAAGAACCAGCACGAAGCGGTACCCGCCAGCACCGAGGGCAGGCGCAACACCCATTCCGCTTGACCCAGCCAGCGCCAGTAATACAGCAACAGGATGTACAAAGGAGGATGGGCAGCGGTGAGCGCAGCCTTGTTCGCCATGTCAAGAGAAGTCTGGCTGGCGAGGAAAACGTGCAGTGCCTCATCAGGATTGAGAAAGAACCGCCAGGCCGGCAATAATCTTGCGACCAAGCCGGCGGCGATCAACAGCGGCACGAGCGTTTCAAAGGACGAAAGCAGGCGTCCCCCGGCCGGAGAGCGGGCAAGCGAAGCGCTGTTAGGGTTGGTGCTGGTTTGTGGGCGCAGTTCAGTGTCTGGGCGAGTCATCCGTCTCGAGGTCGTGCGATGGCCAAATGATACTATGCTGACGAATCTCTGCGCACAGAGTGATACGAACCTGAACTCCACTTTCCGATGGCGGACTCCGTTGGCCAGCCTCACCGTGGTGCTGGCCGCAGTCGTGCTTTTCGGTCTGATTCGCGATCGACTGCGCCAGATGCCGCTGGAACGCGACGAGGGCGAGTACGCCTACGCCGGACAACTTCTGCTGCAGGGGATTCCGCCCTATAAACTTGCCTACAACATGAAGTTGCCCGGTATCTATGCGGCCTATGCAGGCATTTTCGCGGTCTTTGGCGAGACTGCGGCGGGAATTCACCTGGGCCTGCTCGTGGTGAACGCTGCGACTACGATCCTGCTTTATTTCCTGACCGCACGACTGTCTGGAAGACTGGCTGGGGTCGTGGCCTCATGCTGCTACGCGTTGTTGTCAACCAGTTCGTCGGTCATGGGCTTCGAGGCGCACGCCACAAACTTCGTTGTGCTGCCGGCCTTGCTGAGCATTTTGCTGCTTCTCTCCGCGTTCGAAACTGGCTCCTGGTGGACGTTTCTGGCGAGCGGAGTGTTTTCCGGAATCGCCTTCCTGATGAAACAGCACGGCGCGTTCTTTGTGCTTTTCTGCTTCTTCTATCTGGTTACTGGGCGGAAGGAGCAACGACCAATGCACCGAGTCGCTCGTGATGTCGTCCTGTTCGGAGCCGGTGTCATTCTTCCCTACGTTAGCGCCTGCTGGCTCTTGTACCGGGCGGGAGTGTTTCACGAATTCTGGTTTTGGACCGTGTCTTATGCAGCCGAATATTCGAAGATGGGCTTTCACCGGGCGGTGCGCGCCTTTCTGGAAAGTTTTCAAATGGTGACGGGACCGGCAATCCCGGTCTGGATACTGGCCACAATCGGCATCACCGCGCCCCTCTGGAATGGGAGAGCGCGCGAGCACGGACGTTTTCTTGTAGGGCTCTTCGCCTGTTCGTTCCTCGCATTGTGCCCGGGGGCGTACTTTCGACCGCACTACTTCATTCTGCTGCTTCCCGTCACTGCGATTCTGGTGGGCGTGGCGGTAGTCTCAGCCACTGAAACGATCGCGGGGAAGACGGCGTCCGGATCGCTTTATCGCGCCGTCCCGGCGCTGATTCTTGTGGGCAGTTTTGCGTACGCCGTGTTTCAGCAAAAACATGAATATTTCTTCATGCGACCGGAAGAAGTCTTTCAGCAAACCTACGGAAAGAATCCCTTTCAGGCTGCGATCAAGGTTGCCGACTACGTGAAGCAGAATTCTTCGCCGACGGCGGCGATTGCGGTTGTGGGGTCCGAGCCGGAAATCTATTTTTATGCAAACCGCCACTCTGCCACCGGATATCTCTACATGTACGGACTGATCGTCCACCACAAATACACGGCGCAGATGCGAGAAGAGATGCTCCGCGAACTGGACGCCAATCGTCCGGAGTACGTTGTTTATGTCGATGAATGGAGCTCCTGGGGAGATCGAAACGGCGGAGCGGAGACGGCCTCCTTTCTTTCCGCGCTGCGCGAGTTCATGGACAGCTCGTACGAGAGAGTAGGCGTAGCCGAGATCGGGGAGACGACCAGCTATGTCTGGGGAGACGCGGCAAAGAGCTATGTTCCGCGCTCTCCGAGCGCGATCTATGTGCTGAAGCGAAGGCCGACCGCAGCCGCAGCGGAGCTGCCCGGCTCCGGAGCACCCGGCCAAGAGAACAATGCTATGCTCGTAACAGGGTTCGCGTCTTCGAATTGACGATTGTATGGGATCTCTCGCCGCGCCATCATCTACAGCTCCGGCTCACTCGAACAGCCGATGGGATGGATGCGTGTCGGTCATCGTGCCGGTTTACAACGAGGCGGGGCATGTCGACGAAATATTGCAGGCCATCCACGCCTCCCCGGTCAACAAGGAGATCATCATCGTGGATGATGGTTCGACCGACGGAACGCGCGAAAAACTCAAAGCGCTATCGCCGATCGATGACGTCACCATCGTCTTTCACGAAAAGAATTGTGGCAAGGGGGCGGCCATTCGTACCGCGCTCGCCTATGCCCGCGGCGAGTACGTGCTGATTCAGGATTCCGACCTCGAATACGATCCCCAGGATTATCCCGCGCTGCTGCGCCCGCTCGAAGAGGGCAAAGCCAACGTCGTTTATGGCGTGCGGCCCGACCGGCCCGAGCGCGGGCTGCGGTTTTTTCTCGGCGCAAAACTGCTCACGCATCTATCCAATCTTCTTTACGGCGCGGGCATTCACGATGAAGCCACGTGCTACAAAGTCATCCGCCGGTCGCTGCTGGCGCAAATCGAGCTCCACTGCCGCCGCTTTGAGTTCTGCCCTGAAGTCACAGCCAAACTCTGCCGTATGGGAGAAGAAATCGCGGAGGTTCCGATTTCGTACAACCCACGGTCCGCGGTCGAAGGGAAAAAGATCCGCCACTCCGATGGCTTGCTTGCCGTCTGGACATTGATTCGCTACCGCTTCGTACCCCGGCACGCCTGGTCGCCGCCACCATCCGGCCGGCAGCAAGCCCCGTTTGCCGTGAGCTTTTCGCGCTTACCTTCAAAGTGAGGTCGTCGCCGCACCTGGAAACGACTGCCGATACTCTGAGCGTCCGGTTACAATATCCGGTCCGGCCGGGGCCGATAGAGACCGTGCCGTCGTCCGTGACCTCTTCATGTTCAAGAAGATTCTCATCGCGAACCGGGGCGAGATCGCCGTCCGCGTGATCCGCGCCTGCCACGAGATGGGGATTGCCGCCGTCGCCGTTTATTCCGACGTGGACCGCGCCTCGTTGCACGTGCGCAAGGCAGATGAGGCTTATCCCATCGGAGCGCCCGCGGCCTCCGAATCGTATCTCAACATCGCGAAGATTCTCGACGTCGCCAGCCGGTCCGGCGCGGAGGCAATTCATCCCGGCTACGGTTTTCTTTCCGAAAATGCGAAGTTTGCCCGGGCCTGCGCCGACGCAGGCGTGAAATTCATCGGACCCACGGCGGCGGCGATGGACGCCATGGGCTCAAAAACCCGCGCGCGCCAGGCCATGGAACGCGCCGGCGTTCCCTTCGTGCCCGGCACCTCACGCGGACTGGAGTCGTACGAGCAGGCAGAGCAGGTGGCGGCGCGCATCGGCTATCCCGTCATGCTTAAGGCCGCGGCAGGCGGAGGCGGCAAGGGCATGCGGCTGGTCAGCGCACCCGAGGATCTCAAGTCGGCCTTGGAAGCGGCACGCAGCGAGGCCGAGCGCTCGTTCGGCGATGGTGAAGTCTACATCGAGAAGGCGATCGTCAATCCCCGCCACATCGAAATGCAGATCTTGGCCGACGAACACGGGAATACCGTGTATCTCGGCGAGCGCGAGTGTTCGCTGCAGCGCCGGCATCAGAAGGTCGTGGAGGAGGCGCCGTCGCCGGTTGTCGATGCCGATATGCGCCGCCGCATGGGCGAAGTTGCGGTTCGCGTGGCTCAAGCCGCCGGATATACGAATGCCGGTACAGTCGAGTTTCTTGTGGACCAGCGCAAGAATTTCTATTTCCTGGAGATGAACACGCGTTTGCAGGTGGAACATCCGGTGACCGAACTCATCACCGGACTCGACCTTGTTCATCTGCAAATTCACATTGCCCACGGCGAGCGGCTTCCCTTTGCGCAGGACGACATCAAGATTCGCGGACACGCCATCGAATGCCGCAT
>Ga0187778_10002321_pt1 | contig 12998 bp, 9 predicted proteins | sample 1015_Q2_SP5_20_M_FD_132418 | JGI IMG/M metagenome (GOLD analysis project Ga0187778, IMG submission 132418) | Tropical peat soil microbial communities from peatlands in Department of Meta, Colombia - 1015_Q2_SP5_20_MG | ecosystem: Environmental > Terrestrial > Soil > Wetlands > Peat | place... | reverse complement strand
TGGCTCGATCAAGGAGGCTTTCCCGGTCGCCTTCATCGCTGAGGAGATGTCTTTCAGGCCGTTCCCCGTGACCACGACGACAACCTGTTCGTCTCGATCAACGAGGTTATCACGAACGGTCTTAGCTAAACCGGCATAGCCCGTGACGCCAGCCGGTTCGCCAAAGACACCTTCATCACGCGCGAGTTGGCGCATCGCTGCCAACACCTCGTCGTCGGACACTGTTATGTAAGCGCCTTTCGTCTCGCGGACAGCTCGAATTGCCCTAATTCCGTCGCGAGGGAGTCCAACGCTAATTGAGTCTGAAATCGTATGGGCATCCACGGGAGTGATGACTTCGGTTCCTGCCTTCCAAGCATTGTAGCAGGCCGCCGCTCCTTCGGCTTGCACGCCCATGAGTTTAGGCATCTTCTCAATCCAACCCAGCGATTTCAAGTCACGCAACCCCTTCCAGATTCCGGTTATGATATTACCGTCCCCGACGGCCACGAAGATCCGGTCCGGGGCATTCCACGTCTTATGGTTAGGCGTTGGCTGTAGCTGTGTTAGTTGTTCGCAGATTTCGAGTGAAGCAGTCTTCTTGCCTTCGGCTGTGAAGGGGTTGTAGCCGGTGTTTCTAGAATACCAGCCAAATTCCTTCGAGGCGGCGAGTGACAGTTCAAACGCTTGATCGTAAGTTCCCTTGACTAGGAGCACTCGGGCGCCATAGATTAGCAGTTGCGCGACCTTAGCCTCAGGAGCGGTGTATGGAGCAAAAACCACTGCGGGCATATGAGCACTCGCGGCCATCCCCGCAAGAGCCGCTCCGGCATTGCCGCTACTGGCGGCAGTGATCACATCTACTCCGAGTTCCTTAGCTTTCGCAACAACCACCGTGCTCGCGCGGTCTTTCAATGACCCGGTCGGGTTCAGGCCGTCGTCCTTTAGCCACAGATTTGTAAGCTGCAGGTTACCGCCGAGTCGTTTGGCATGGTATAATGGTGTACAGCCAACTCGAAGCGGCGGAATAGAAGAACGATTCTCTATCGGTAAGAGTTCCCAATATCTCCAGATCGAATAATCGCGGGAACCCGAAATATCCTTTGGAGACAGACGGGAATTTATCTCATCATAATCATAGATGACATCCAGTAATCCGACGTCTCCGTGCTTAGGACAAACATATCGAACCTGATCAGGCGCGTAGACAGTATTGCAGAGGGAACAACGGAAGTGACTGATGTTCAAATGAAACTCAAATTGGAAAGTGACGTGTGCGACGTATTATGATTTTGATGGTTGCCCAGATCGTTATCGATGCAGAAAACATAAGTTATGGACGCGAGTTAGCGACGAAGTCAACGCCGTGACCGAATACATGATTCACTTTCATTTCATTCAGCAGCGAATCAAAAATGTCTCGATCTTTGGTAAAGCAGGGAGGGTAGAACCTCGATAGATCTTACCGTAAAGGATGAAAGGCTTGAACGTACAGTTCAGAGATGTAGGGCCAGAAATATTATCATACCCACCTTTTCTCAGCTAAAGGACCCGGACAAGGGTCCCTCCAGAGTCAAAGAGCAGCTTAGACAAATCGGGCTTTGGGACATTGCACCCCAGAACCTGTTCAGAATAACTTGGAAGAATGAACCGGTTCCCAAAGGCGGCCTGTTTCGACCAGTACCGAACTACGTGGAATTACCCAGCGAGCTGACCGGTGTTGAGGCACGCATAATTGCCCTTGTTGGGAAGTGGTTCCCTACTGGTTCGCATAAGGTGGGAGCATCGTTTGGCTGCCTCGTCCCCGCACTGGTGACTGGACAGTTTGATCCGACCGTGAACAAGGCTGTTTGGCCCAGCACGGGAAACTTCTGCAGAGGCGGCGCTTACGACGCCACACTGCTAGGTTGTGAAAGCATAGCAATTCTTCCAGAGCAGATGTCGCAGGAACGCTTCCAGTGGCTCAAGACGGTGGCGGGGGAGATCATCGCTACGCCCGGCAGCGAGAGCAATGTGAAGGAGATCTACGATAAGGTTTGGGAACTTAGGCGTACTCGGAAGGATATCTTCGTCTTCAACCAATTCGCCGAGTTCGGTAACTACCTGTTCCATTACGACGTCACGGGGCATGCGATAGAGGACGTCATTAAGAAGACGGCGAGCGGAGGCCAGTTCCGAGGAGTCTGCTTCACCACAGGTTCCGCAGGAACAATCGCATCCGGCGATTACCTAAAGCAAATTTATCCCAACTCAAAAATCGCCGCGGGCGAAGCCCTCCAATGCCCAACGCTCCTGCTAAACGGATACGGAGCACACAGAATCGAAGGCATCGGAGACAAACATGTCCCATGGATTCACAATGTCAGAAACACAGACCTCGTAATTGCGATCGACGACGCTGATCCAATGAACCTGCTGAGGCTTTTCAACGAGCCTCCCGGCCGCAAATATCTAGTTGAGGAAATTGGAGTCCCCGAACAGATAGTCTCCAACCTTGACCTGCTCGGGATATCGAGCATAGCCAACGTCCTGATGGCGGTCAAATTCGCGAAATACTACGAGCTTACGCACAATGACATCGTGGTCACGGTATTTACCGACTCAGCCGGAATGTACCAATCTAGAATAGAAGAGGCCCGGAAGCAACAAGGGGAATATAGGAACCAGAAGGCCGTTCGAGACTACGCCCAGCATCTGGCATCGATTAAGACTGACTCGATGATGGAACTCACGTACCCAGACAGAAAGAGGATTCATAATCTGAAGTATTACACGTGGATAGAACAACAAATGTTCAACGTCGACGAGCTAAACCAGCAATGGTATGACAGTGAACGTTACTGGGGAACAATTCAGAAATTGACTCCGCGGATCGACGACTTGATTACACAATTCAACAGCAAAGTAGGTCTACTTAGGTAGCTCTGAATCTGGAGGCTTGGGCTACCGCGGCGTCGGTTTAATTCTCGCTCTTTTGCCTTTCAGCTCGAGGCTAGGTTGACGCCGGCGCGTTCCAACAGCCTCGTGGCGCGCTCACTAGCACCTTGGATTATCTTGTCTTCGTTCAGCGTCTTTACAACTCTGTTCTCCATGATGATTTTTCCCTCGATGATCGTGGTTTGAACGTCCGACCCTTCCGCCGCGTACACGATACTAGATACCGGGTTGAAGGTTGGTGTTAGGTGTGGCTTCCGTAGGTTCACGACGATCAAGTCGGCTTTCTTTCCTACCTCAATGGATCCGATTTGATTCTCTAGGCCGAGTGCTCTAGCGCCTTTGATTGTCGCCATCTCAAGCACCGTCGATGCGCTCGTTGTAAGTGGGTCCATGGTTCTCACTTTCTGCAATAGCGAAGCGGTCTTCATTTCACGGATCATATCGTAACAATTGTTGCTAGGCCCGCCATCACAGCCGAGGCCTACGTTTACGCCGGCCTTCGTCATCTCGGGGACTCTGGCAGTTCCGGAGGATAGTTTCATGTTGGAAGACGGACAATGGGCCACGGTGGCGTGCTTACGAGCCAAAATAGCCCACTCGCTTTCGGTCAACCACACGCCATGCGCAAAGACAACCCTAGGCCCGACCAGTCCAACTTGATCCATGAATTCTGCCGGTAACTTCCCAAATTCCTTCTTCGTATAACGTACATCCTCCTCGACCTCACTCAGATGCATTGTAACCCCGGTTCCTAGCCGAGCGGCTCCTTCGGCAATCTGCTTGTACAGTTGTGGGGTGCATCCTCCTAACGACCGTGCGCCATACCAAATCCATATTCTCCCGTCGGCCTTGCCGTTCCATCGCTTGAAATGAGTTTCAACTTCACGCAGGCATGTTTCGCCATCCTCGATCATTCCTGGATGCATGATGCTCTTCTCCGAACCGTAGCCAGGTAGGCTCATGACTGTTTTTGAAAGAGCCCCACGCATCCCACAGCCCGCAAGCGACTCTGCGATCCCATCCAACCCGTAACGGGAGTGGAGCAGGCTCTCAAGAAACGTCGTCGTCCCAGACTTTATCATCTCAAGCATGCAGAGTTCAGCACTTGCTTTGCCATCTTGAGCATCAAAATTCCCCTGTAACGGCCAGACGAATTTCTGAAGCCAATCGATCAACGAAGTGTCGTCAGCGCAGCCCCGGATAAGGGCTTGAGCCAGATGCACATGCGTATCCACTAAGCCCGGAAGAACCGCCATACCCTTTGCGTCGATTTCGAACTCAGCCCGCTTCTCTGGTTTGACATCGGTTGCCTTTCCGACTTGAGTGATCAGACCATCCTCCAGAAGAACCGCGCCGTCTTCAATCACGCGCCTGGTACGGTCCACCGTAACCACGGTGCCGCCTCTTACAAGAATTGATGTCAATACAATTCAATCCTGTTTGCGGAGCCAGACTATTCCATTATTGACGTATGATTTATTGTTAAAGTGATTATTTTTCCTAATCGGAGACCACATCCGCTTACTTCTCCAAGGAGAAGCGTAAACAGAGAGAGATTTGACCTAATCGTCACTCGCGGACGAGCTCGTCCACGTCTCGGTACCACTTTCGTTTCTCTCCGATCGCCGCTCTCATCTTCCAGCCTCTTGATTTCGGCTCTGCATCGATGCGTGTTCGCAGAGCCGTGATCTTCGCCTCGACATCCTTCTTATCCTCTTCGGTTAGTTTCTGATTGGTTCGAGCCGCACTTCTTACTTTTTCCAGATTAGTCGTTACAGTCTTCCATAGGCCCCAATCATGTGCGGTAAGCCTTGCGAGGCGGTCTGAATTGATCGTCTCATTGTCCGAGTCGCCAATCTGGTGTTCTCTCAGAAGCATAATCGTATCGATGATGTCCTTCTCGTTTAGCTTGACTATCTGCATCTTTTCTAAGAGTAGCTCAACAAGCGGAATGGTCGGGTAGTCCACCTCGAGCCTCTTTTCAAAATCGATGTCGTGGCAGAATTCAAGCTTATCCAGGAAGACGTCACAATGCCTATTCGTCCCGGAAGTATCGTAGAAGACTAGGCGAGATCCGAAGAGGGTCCTTACTCGAACGTCGTATTGGTAACCTAGGTCGACGAAAAGTTGGCTGATTCGGGAACTTTCTTGCCGGTATGACGCGAAATCTATGTCCGTGAATGTTCGACCAAGCATCTCCTGCATGTACGAGAACTTCGGGCAGTGAATGTAAAACGCAAGCGCGCCCAGCAATCTAAGCAGTACCTTTTCGGTCTTGGCGGCGTCTAGAATCCTATTAGCCTCGTCAAGAAAATCTGGACGCGCGTTTCCATACTTCGACAGACGAATCAGCTCGACGACAGCCATGAGTTCGTTGCCTAATGAAAGTTTGTGGATCGACTTGTTGTGGAATAGAGTAAACTGAGGATGCTAATGTGTGAGTTTAATTCTTGGGCACGGAATCTATCGCTGATTCCCATGACTGAACATTCATGCGAAGATGTTAAATTAGTATTCAACCGGCCATATCCTTATGACAAGCCAGCCAACCGCTTTTGTAAGGAAAGCTTCAGGCTTACGAAGGGACGTTTCGTTACTCGACGTAGTTAGTCTCAACCTGAGCAACATGTCGGGCGGGGCAGCCCTAGGAACGATTGGATTCACAACTGTGCTGCTCACCTCGATGTCTGGGGTGAATCTAGTATATGGTTCGATACTCGCATGGTTACTAACGATCCCAGAAGTCGTCGTCTATACTATGATGACCTCACGTGTTAGCCGGACCGGGGGAGACTACGTATGGGTTTCAAGAGTCTACGGCGGAGCCTTCGGAGGACCACTCTCCTTCATGGGATATACGATCGAGACGATGGCCTACATGGCGCTCATCGCCCTAGCTCTGGTCACGGCGATTGGTTCTGTCGGCGTCTCTCTTGGATATTCAAACATGCTTCAGTTCGCGTTGCCCGGAAACATTCCTGGCGCCAACTTGGCTGGGCAATTCGCTATAGCAGCGGTGGTCTTTATCGCTCTCATAGCTGCTAACATGCTCAAACCAAAATTAGGCTTTAAGATCGTAGCGGTCACTGTAATGATCGCCATACTCGCAACATTCGTCGGGATATTTTCTCTCTTAGCAGCCGGAACATCCGGTGTGCAAGGCTACATGAGCTTCCTTAACTCAATCGGTTCCAATACTACGTATACTGCGGTAGCAAACTCATACACTGGTCCTACTTTCGATTTTGGAGCAACTATCTTCATGCTACCCTTCTTTGCCATATTCGTATACCCGTGGCTAAACGCCGGACCTGCGGTTGCCTCTGAAATCAAAGGTAAATCTGCGCTCAAGTACAACGTAGTGATATCCTCCGTTGTGAGCCTCATAATTGTCACATCCGCATTCGCTGCCATGTACTATGCAGGAGGTTTCAACTTCATCAACGGCGCGTTGAGCAACTCGAACCTTGTATACAACTGGTCCTTCAACTTCTGGACCCTAGCAATGGGAGTTTCCAGCACACCAGTAGCTTGGTTCATTGGATTGGGTTGGATATTATGGAACGTGGCTATCATAGCATATGCGATCATCGTGCTGTCACGCTATCTTTTTGCGCAATCCTTTGACCGCTTCTTACCGGAGAAGATTTCCTACATCAGCCCCAAGTATAACTCTCCAACCGTAGCATTTACGATCAACCTGATCGGCACCCTAGTGCTAATTGCGCTGGCTTCGTTCTTCTACGGGACCCTGGTCTCCCTATACGGAGCGGTTATTGCGTCAATGATTTACTTCTTGTTCATAGGAATAGCCGCGTTGCGTTACGCTCTCAAGAATGAGAAGGGTAGCTCGAAGGGCATTCTTGCAATCGCTGGTTTACTAATGGCGATCGTCTTCGCATACATTACATACCAATTTCTCGCTTACGCATCCATCTGGGGAGGAACAACCCTAGGATACGCTTGGGCTGGCGGAAGCTTCGTAGCTGGAGTCGCAATCTACTTCATATCGAAATCCTACTACGGCAAGCGCGGAATCGACATCACCTTAGCGTACAAGGAACTACCGCCGCTTTAGACATTCAGGATACGTCAATTCAGACCGACGGCTAACCAACCCGTTAGCTGTCCCCTTCAACTTCAAACGTCAATTGGCTCTCTGCGTGACTCATAGGCGGAGAAGCGAGCAAGCATTCAGGTATGCACAGCATACAGGCCCGCAAGACGTTGGAATCTCGAATATAGTGCCCGGGTACTACATTCGCGTGCTATTGCGGACGCCCGGGGGATGAGACATTGGTATCTTGTCGATGGTTAGCCGGAGGTTAGCTGGAAGCTGAGGATTTTTTTGTCTCCTATGTTAATGATAGCTCCTCTTAGCATTCCTTCAGGGTAATCGCTGCCAGGGTTCACTATCAGGGTCTTTCCGATTCGAGTTGTTCCCCTAGATTCGTGAACGTGACCGCAAAGGTGTAGAAGTGGTTGGTGTTTTTCGATTTCTTTGCGAATTGCTGTACTACCCGCTCCAAACATAACGGCCTGCCCTTTATCGAATACCGGTTTAGGTGGATAGACCGAGGCATCCAACTTTGGGACAGTATCTAACCCGCAGTCGATTGGGGGTACGTGGATGTTGAATACGCAGTTCTGCATGTCGCTGACGGAAGCGAGCATGTTCTCCGTGGCGCTTTGGAGTTCTTCCTCGGTGTGATCGCGTGGGCATTTCCAAGGAGTGGGGTTGCTCCAGCCGAGGTTCACCATGTCATGAATTGCATCGATCTTGAGCACTCTATTGTCGGCGTTCTTCACGTGAGGCGCGTCCTTGACTGCGTCGATGATCTCCTGGTAATCGTCGTTCCCGCCCGTTAGATAACAGGTTACGTCCAGGTCGGCAAGGAAGGGTTCGGCTTTGTCGATCCATTTTATCAGCGTATCTTTCATGACTGACATGAAGAGTTTGTCGACTCTCTCTTTCGAGGCATTGAGTTCATCCATCTCAGCTTTGCTGCAATGGTATGGGTAGTAGCCGCTGTTGGTGATTTCGAGGTCCAAAGCCTTGACTTCGTCGGGGCTATGCAAGGTCTTCACACCAACGTAATCAGCTTTGAAAGTGCCGTCACCCATATCCACGATCGGGACAAGCATCTTGCCGGTCAAATCGCCTCCGAGCACCAGTACATCCACCTTGTAGAATTTGGCGGCGCTTAGAAGCTTATCATAGCAGCGAGCCGATCCATGGAGATCGGTTGCGAAGAATATCTTGGTGAATTTCTTATCCGGCATGTTCCTCATTCTTCGTGGACCCGTACTAACTTCGAGTAATAGAATTTATCCCCTTGAGCCCGGTGCTGAGAGAGATTATTTTGGTTAGGATTCTTAAGTCGCGGAAGACGCTGTTTGATTCATAGGAATTGTATGCTTTGTTCGAGATCGAGCACAGGTCTAGGCTGTCGGAAGTTACGCGTTTGCTCGTTGACACCGCTATGGGGCGGGTTAAAGCGGACTTGGTGGTTCGCAACGCATCCCTTGTCAACGTGAATTCCGGTGAAATCCTAGAGCATCAAGACATTGCAGTCAAGGGGGATAGAATTGCGACCGTTGGACGCGTCGAGCAGACTGTGGGCACTGGCACTGAGATACTCGATGCGAAGGGAAGATGGGTCGCTCCCGGTTTCATCGACGGCCATGTTCATGTGGAAAGTGCCATGGTCACTGGGACAGAGTTCTCTAAAGCGGTGATGCCTCGCGGCACAACGACCGTCTTTATGGATCCGCATGAAATAGCAAACGTCCTTGGATTGAGTGGCATCCGCTTCTTCATAAACGAAGCAGCGACCCTTCCACTGAAAATGCTGGTCACATTTCCTTCCTGCGTTCCAGCTGCGCCCGGCTTCGAGACAACGGGCGGTTCGATCGGTCCAAAGGAGATCCGGGATGCCATGAATTGGAAAGGCGTCGTGGCACTTGGAGAAATGATGAATTACCCCGGCGTACTCGCCAGTGACGCTAACGTCCATGGAGAAATTGATGCGACGCTGAAAGCTGGAAAGGTTGTAGAAGGACACGCGCCCAATCTCGTGGATAGAGATTTGGCCGCGTATGCCGCGGCCGGAATAACCTCCTGCCACGAATCGACGAAGAAAATACAGGCAATGCAGAAAATCCGCGACGGTATGTACGCAATGCTACGAGAGGCCTCCGGCGCGAAAGACGTTGCGGATACGATCAAGGCAGTGACGGATGCGAAACTAGACCCGAGACACGTCTGCTTGGTTACGGATGATCGCGAACCAAGCGCCCTCTTACAAGAAGGCCACATCGACTACGTAATTCGGAGAGCGATTGAGGAGGGTGTGGATCCGGTTCGTGCGATTCAAATGGCCACTTTAAACACCGCCGAACATTTCGAATGCGCAAGGGAACTCGGGAGCATCGCCCCAACCCGTTACGCGGACATGGTGTTACTCGATGATCTCGAGAAAGTGTCCGTAAACACAGTGGTCGCTGATGGAAAGGTCGTGGCCCGTAACGGTAAGTTTACCACGAGCATCCCGGCGCCTAAGCTCACAAAATCCGTAAGAAAATCGATGAATGTGAAACGGACTCCAAGCGTTGATGACCTAACCATCAAGACGAAGACCAGCGGCAATTCGGTGAAGATTCGAGTCATCGGGGTCATGCCCACAGACATCTTTACACGGCATCTAGAAACTCAGGCCTCCGTTAAGGACGGAAAGGTTATGACGAAACCCGAAGAGGATATCGCGAAGATTGCGGTTTTCGAACGTCACGAAGCGTCAGGAAATGTTGGATTAGGGTTCATAACTGGGCTTGGCCTGAACGACGGAGCCGTTGCCTCAACAGTGGCGCATGACAGTCACAACTTAGTGGTAGCTGGAATGGATGATTTCAGTATGATTGAAGCAGCAAGATCACTTATCAAGAGCGGAGGAGGCATGGCCGTAGTGCAGAAAGGAAAAATTCTATCACATCTCCCGCTTCCAATAGCGGGCCTAATGTCCGACCAGTCTGTGCAAACGGTTGCAAAACAGATGACAGAACTGAAGAATGCATGGTCAAAACTGGGCTCAACTCTCCCGTCACCTACAATCACTCTGGCTTTCACGACACTGTCGGTAATTCCCGAGCTAAGGATAACGGACATGGGACTCTTAGACACGATTCAATTCAAATTCGTCAGCCCGGTCCTAGAGTGATTTTGCGAATTTATGTCGCCTATTTAAGCGGGGTTGAGGGTGTTTATGTCGTTTAATGTCGCTTTTTCTCGATCGGTTTATGTTGAGGATTATAAGTCGAAACTGAAGCCCAGGCTGTGGATAGCAGGTTGACGCACAAATCCCTGCCCTATACTGCTTTCCGGCGGAGACCGAATTTCCCGGACAAAACTTAGGCTACGAGCGGTCCAGAGGTTGGCGCTGCAACTTCGAATGCGTCAATCATTGCTTCTACGTCGTCCCCTAATGGGTAGAGTATCGGGCATGTGCAACCTGTAGCGTTGTATTCTTCTACCTTCCTGAGACAGTCGTCCGCGGTTCCGCTGGCTGTTATCAACCGAACCAGCTTATCGTCTACGAGCCGCTTTGCCTTCTCGAGTCCACCGGGTTTGGCAGGCCAGCCTCCTAGAGCGGTCTTTACCTCTTCAATCAATGATTCCTTCACGCCGCTGGCCTTGGCTATGTGCGGTTGTTGTCCCAGATACTGAGCGACCAAAGGGCGGGCACTCTCCAGCGCCCTATCGGCATCGTTATCCAGAGAGCATACAACCAATTGAGGTCTGTCGATAGCTTCGAAACTTCGCCCCGCCCGCTCGGCGCCCTCTCTGAGGTGCTCCAATGCTTTGCGGTTGTAATCCGGTGAGACTAGGTAGTTCAGAAGCAGACCGTCGACAAGCTCGCCGGTAAGTTCAATCATCTCCCATCCTGTGGCGCCAATGTAGATCGGGATGTTACGTGGCGTGTTTGGGTCGCCGTAGACCACATCCAACCGTATGTCCCGGACCTTGACGAACTCCCCCTCGAATGTTACGTTCTCCATTCTGAATAGGCGTTGAAGGACTGTTACATATTCCCGCATCGCCTTCAGCGGTTTCTTTCGTTCAATGCCAACCTTCCATGCGAGCGGATCCCACCAAGCCCCCACTCCGAGCAACATGCGCCCATTGGAGAGTTCATCCAGGGTCAGAAACGAGGCCGCAGTTAGCCCGACGTTTCTCGTCCAGTTGTTGATGACCCCAGTGCCGAGTTTGATCTTCTCCGTAACCGCCGCAATAGCCGCTAATGGAGTAAGGGCATCTCGCGCCAGGCGCGACTCTGCATGCCAGATGGCTTCGAAACCTTTCTGTTCAGCATACCTGGCGAATTCCATCTCAACACGAATTCTGTGCTTGTCTTGAAGGTAAAGTGCTACACGTTTCATAACTCTGCGATTAGCGCTGGTGGAAGAATAGTCTTTTGCGTCTATCGCCCAAACAACCGGCCACTGTCTATATTCCGGCTAACTTGGAATGATTAATACCCACGTAGTCGTTCTAGATTTTCGCTCCGGGAAAAACCAGTCATCTAGGAGAAGGTCACCTTGCGAATCGAGAAAACTGTGAGCTTCAAACTCAATGGTCAGCAGGTAACGGTGAAGTGCCCGCCGGCATATACTCTGCTTGAGGTCCTCCGTGAGGAGCTACACGTGACCAGCCCGAAGGAGGACTGCGCTAAAGGAGAGTGTGGGGCATGTACTGTAATCAAGGATGGAGCACCCGTCTGCTCATGCCTCGTGCTTGTATCGCAGGCTGAGGGTTCTGAGATCATAACTTCCGAAGGGTTGCTGAAAGACGGCAAGTTGAACGCGGTACAGGCTGCCTTTGTCGCAGAGGGGGCCGTTCAATGTGGGCACTGTATCCCCGGAATGATCGTCTCAGCCTCGGCGCTTCTGATGCGCAATCAGCAACCTACTGTTGATGATATCCGGACGGCGCTTTCAGGTAACTTGTGTAGATGCACCGGATATACCAAGATCATTGCGGCGGTTCAGGAAGCCGCCCAGAATTGGAGGCAATAGACCATGATGCGTTCCGAGATTGACGTAATAACTCCGAAAAGCCTCGACGAGGCGCTTGGAATCCTCCACGAAAATCCGAGTGGAGTAAGGATCTTGGCGGGCGGCTCAGATGTAATCGTTCAACTAAGGGACGGCGTCATCAAACCTCAGAGGCTCTTGAACATACTTTCAGTGAAGGAACTCAGATTTGTTAGAATGCAAGACGGCCGAATCCATATCGGAGCATTGGCAACCTACAACGATATCACAACTTCTACATTGACTCGAGCCCACGCCTGGCCTCTTGTAAACGCAGCTAGACAAATTGGAGCAATACAACTCCAGAACACCGCGACCATCGGCGGCAACCTGGGAAACGCTTCGCCTGCGGGAGACAGCCTACCGCCGTTATACGCTCTTGACGCCGTAGTAGTCACTCGGAGCACATCCGGGAAACGAGAGATACCGATCGAGAAATTCTATGTTGGCTACAGAAAGACGGCACTCAATCCAGACGAATTGATCGGGGAGGTACACTTCAAACCGCTCGGTGAACAGGATCGTGGAGCATACAGGAAACTTGGACTTCGAGAGGCAAACGCGATTTCCATAGTTGACGTTGCGACCGTGCTTCGAGGAAAAACTAGTGATGGAGCTTTTGAAGAAGCTAGAGTCGCATTAGGAGCGGTCGCACCAACCATAACGCGTGCAAAAGCATGCGAACAAGCTCTAACGGACAAGCCACTAACCCCGGAAGCCCTGAAAAAGGCTGCTACGCTAGCCACGAATGATGCCGTTCCGATTGACGATATTCGCGGTTCAGCTCAATACAGGAAGGACGTAGTAACCTCCCTAGTCTATGAAGCGTTAGAAGAAGCACTTTATGAGCGGCACGGATGAGTTGGTTGGCGAGTTGAAAGTTAGAGTCAAGATATTCGGCGCTCCATCGCTCGCCCTTGAAAAAAAGGAGCTAACCATCGAGTTGACTGAAGACGCAACTACAGAGGACTTGATGAAGCTGCTTCCAGTCA
>Ga0187778_10002318_pt1 | contig 12999 bp, 10 predicted proteins | sample 1015_Q2_SP5_20_M_FD_132418 | JGI IMG/M metagenome (GOLD analysis project Ga0187778, IMG submission 132418) | Tropical peat soil microbial communities from peatlands in Department of Meta, Colombia - 1015_Q2_SP5_20_MG | ecosystem: Environmental > Terrestrial > Soil > Wetlands > Peat | place... | reverse complement strand
GGCGCTTGCGGCGCGCAAGCTGCACTTGCGGGCCCACGAACCCTTAGGCGCCCGTTGAATCGTTCGAGCGCCCGCTGGCGGGCGCCCGACAGCGCGTCGATCGACGGGCAGCGCGCCCTGCGCGCCACGCCCGCCGGCGCGCGCGCGCCTGCGGCCAAGGCACACAGACACCCCCGCCGGTGCATCGGCCGCCTACAATTGGCCCATGACGACCAGACTTTCGTACGCGCGCGCGTTGCCCGGCACCGGGCGGCGCACGACAGCACTGAGTCGTGGGAGGCACTGTCCATGAGCGCGGAACGGACCGTGCCCCCGACTTGGCTGCTCGCAGACGTGGGCGGCACAAACGTGCGCTTTGCGCAGGCGCAAGTGGTGGCGCCAGCACCACTTCTTGTGCAGAGCGTGCGCGTCTATCGCGTCGCCGACTTCACCTCCTTGTCGGAGGCAGCCCGCCTGTATCTGCGTGCACTGGCAGTCAACCCCCGCCACGCCGTCTTCGCACTGGCCGGACCCGTGCGGGGCGACACGGTGCAGATGACGAACCACCCCTGGTCGATCTCAAGGACCCAGTTGCAAAACGACCTGGGACTGGAGTCGGTGCACCTGGTCAATGACTTTGCCGCGGTAGGTATGGGTCTGCCGCTGCTACAGCCAGCCGACTTGCTGGCGCTGGGCACGGCTCCCGAGGTGATTCATCGTCAGCCCAAGACGCAAACTTTCTGCGTGCTGGGCCCGGGGACCGGTTTGGGCGTATCCGCGCTTCTGATTCGCGACACACGCATCGATGCCCTGCAGACCGAAGGCGGGCATGTCGGCTTTTCGCCGACTTCACCGGAGGAGATCGCCGTTTTGCAGCAGCTTGCCAAGCGCTTTGGTCGCGTCTCGCGGGAACGCGTGCTCTCCGGCAGCGGCCTGGTGAACCTGCACCAAGCGCTTTGTGCAGTTGATCAGATCTCCGCCTCCACCCTGGCGCCGGAGCACATTACCGAGCGCGCGCGCCAGCTCGCGGATTCCCAGTGCGTGCGGGCTGTGGAGATGTTTTGCGACATCCTGGGGTCGGTGGCCGGCGACTGCGCGCTGTCCTTCGGTGCCTGGGATGGGGTCTACCTGGCCGGCGGCATGCTCGCGGCCTTCAAGCCCTGGCTGCAGCAAGGGCGCTTTCGGATGCGTTTTGACGACAAGGGACGCTTTGCCGATACGGTGCGTCGGGTACCGGTTGCGCTCATCACGCACGCACAACCGGGTTTGCTAGGAGCGGCCAGCTGCGCGGTGCTCGCGTCGGGCAACTCGCCCGTGCGTGCAAGCCAAGCAAGTAGCGCCAAGCCTTGACGTTGTGGCGCCGGACTGCCGGCCGGCAGGCCGACCTCCCATGTCCGACCGGATGTTCGTGTTAGCCCCGATAGGGGAGTCGACCGGGGATCTGCGCGCGTTCAATAGAGGTCCTTATCTCTTATCGACACAGAAATCGGATTGACCATGGACACTCCCCACTCCGACCAGGGGCTTGCCGGCGGCGCCGCGAGCCCAGCGGGACTTCGCAAGATCCATCCCCTTTTGGCGACCGCGGCCATTGCGGTGACGGCGGTCTGCGTTATTGCAGCGGTGCAGTTTCTCTCGCCCCAGAACGCGCACTCGGCGGCCGATCGCGCGGCAGGCTATCCGAGCGCCGGCCCCAGCGGCCCGACGGGGGCAGCGACGACGGCGCCTGCCGGCCCGGGTGCCGCACCGGCTGCTCCGCCCGCCATGCCGCCGGCCGCTGTCTGTGCCGATTGCGGCCAGATCGTAAACATCCGCACCGCGCGCCAGGAGGGCAGCGGCAGCGGACTCGGAGCCGTGGCGGGGGGGCTGCTGGGCGGCGTGCTTGGCCACCAGATGGGCGCCGGCCGCGGCAAGGAAGCAATGACGGTCGTGGGTGCCGTAGGCGGCGCGGTTGCGGGCAATGAAGTCGAAAAGCAGGCCAAGGCGCAAACGCTCTACCACGTCGACGTGCGTATGGCCGACGGCTCGGCACGAACCGTCACCCTGAATGCTGCGCCGAACCTGCCCGTCGGCGCGCAGGTCCGGGTCATCGGCAACACCGTCGTGGCACGCTAAAAAGCGAGCACCCCCTCTAGCATTCGACGATATTGACCGCGAGCCCACCCCTCGCGGTCTCCTTGTATTTGGTCGACATGTCTAGCCCGGTCTGGCGCATCGTCTGAATCACCTGGTCCAGGCTCACGCAATGGCGTCCGTCGCCGCGAAGCGCCATGCGCGCCGCGTTGATGGCTTTAACGGCCGCGATCGCATTGCGCTCGATGCAAGGAATCTGTACGAGTCCGCCGACCGGGTCGCAGGTCAATCCGAGCTGGTGTTCCATCGCGATTTCGGCCGCGTTTTCCGCTTGCTCGGGAGTTCCGCCAAGCACCGCGCACAGCGCGCCGGCTGCCATGGAACAGGCCACACCCACCTCTCCCTGGCAGCCGACCTCCGCCCCGCTGATGGAAGCGTTTTCCTTGTACAGGATGCCTACGGCCGCGGCGGTGAGTAAAAAATCGACCACACCTTCATCGTTGGAGCCGGGCACAAACCGCGTGTAGTAGTGCAGCACCGCGGGCACGATGCCCGCCGCGCCGTTGGTCGGTGCCGTTACCACCCGGCCGCCCGCGGCATTTTCCTCGGCCACGGCCAACGCGTAGAGATTGACCCAGTCCATGACGAGCAGGGGATCGTCGTCTTCGCCCTGCGGGGCGCTGCGCAGCGCATGCAGCAATGCCGGGGCCCGGCGCTTCACGTGAAAGCCCCCGGGCAGCGCACCTTCGGTATGGCAGCCGCGCTCGATGCACTGGGTCATTACATCCCAGATGTGCAGCAGCTGCGCGCGGGTCTGCTCCGCGCTGCGCCAGTGCTGCTCGTTACGCGCCATGAGCTGGGCGATGCTGCAGCGCTGCTCGCGGGTGGCCGCGAGCAACTGCGCCCCGCTGCGGAATGGATGGGGCAGTTTCGGCGCGGCCGCAGTGCCTTGGGCCGAGGGCGCGCCATCAGCGGCCACGGGATCGGCCACGACAGATCCGCCACCCACCGAGTAATACGTATGTTCGGCAAGCATCGACCCGTCGGCGCGATAGGCGCTGCAGCGCATCGCGTTGGGGTGATAGGGGAGACTGCGCTGCGGCGAGAAAACCAGGTCCTGGCGCTCGTCAAAATCGATGGCGTGGCTGCCCAGCAGCACAAGGCGCGCTGCGCTGCGCATCTCGTTGACCAAGGCCGCCATCTGCTGCACTTCGACGGTCTCGGGCTCGTGCCCGGCCAGCCCCAGCATGACGGCCGCGTCAGCACGATGCCCTTTGCCGGTCGCGCCCAAGGATCCGTAGAACTGCACCCGCACTCGGGCCGCTACGGAAAGCTCCTGGGCCTGCAGCAAAGCCAGGGCAAACATGCGCGCTGCGCGCATGGGGCCGACGGTGTGCGAGCTCGACGGTCCGATACCAACGCGAAAAAGGTCGAGTGCGCTGATCACTTCCGGCTTCTCCTTGCCACCACCAGCTGCCACGCCTGCGCGATCCTCGCACGTTGGGGCGCCCGCGCTCCCGGTGGCCGGCGCAGTGCCGCCTGCAGCATAGCGCGACGGGGACCGACGGCCCGATGGAGCGGTCTTCAGCGGCAGGACCACGCGCGACTTGGCGATCGCGCCAGTGCTCGCATGCGCTAGAGTCAGGATCGCGCGGCTGCCCCGCGTACCCCGAGATGGCGCCCAACCCGAGCGGAGACTTCTATGGAAGAAGAGTCGCGTAGCATGTCCTGGAGACCCGTTGGCGCAAGCATCGCTGCAATCGCGGTGCTGGCCGCCGGCATCGGCGGCTATTACTGGTACCAGCGCGGGTCGGAAACACCCCCCAGCGCGCCGGCGCCCGCCCCCGCGCCTGCGCCCGCCGCGACCGCACCGGCCGCAGGCGTCGAGTCGGAGCCGCAATACCCCATCGACGAGAGCGGCGCCGACCACACCACCACGCTCGAGCAAAGCGATGCGGCACTGCTCGACGCGATTGCCCACGTGCAAGGCTGGCGCGCGAGCGCATTGCAGCTGCTCGTGCCCAAGGACCTGGTACGCCACATCGTGGCAACGGTCGACGGGCTTACGCGCGAAAAACTCGCGCTCCAGGTGCTGCCCACTCGCCCGGTGCCGGGACTGTTTCAAGTCGCAGGCACCTCCAAAAGCGCGACCATCGCCGCGGCCAACGCGCGGCGCTATGACCCGTACGTGCAGGCGCTCACGGCGCTCGATACGGAGCAGCTCGTCGCGGTCTACCGCCACTTCTATCCCCTGTTTGCACAGGCCTACCGCGATCTGGGTTACCCCAAGGGGTACTTCAACGACCGTCTCGTGGAAGTCATCGACGATCTGCTCGAGGCGCCCGACCCCAAGCCGCCCATTGCGGTGGCCGCACCCCGGGCCATGTTCCACTATTCGGACTCCGATCTGGAGGCGCTCGCCATCGGGCAAAAGATCCTGGTGCGGGTCGGACCGGCCCACGAGAGCGCGATCAAGGCCAAGCTGCGCGAGATCCGCCAGGCGGTGACCACCCGCTGAGCGGGATGCGGCAGTTGTGCTGCTTATTCGCGCACGCAGTCCAGGCAGTACTCGGTTTGTCCGTTGCGCTCGCGCTTGACCAGACCGTGGATGTCGTTTTCAAAGCCCGGGAACAGGGCGTTGAACTCGCGCACGAACTTCAGGTAGTTGACGATCTGCGCGTTGACCCGCTCGCCCGGGATGAGTAGCGGAATGCCCGGCGGATAGGGCGTAAGCAGCACGCCGCAGATGCGTCCTTCGATGGTATCAATGGGCACGCGGTCGATGTCGTTGTGCGCCATGCGCGCGTAGGCCTTCGCGGGCGTCATCACCGGCTCCATCTCGGAGGTGTACATCTCGGTGGTGAGCCGCGCGATGTCGCTCGCCTTGTAAATCGAGTGAATCGCCTGGCACAGATCCCGCAATCCGAGGGACTCGTAGCGGGGCTGCGCGCGCAAGAATTCGGGCATCACCCGCCACAACGGCTGGTTGCTGTCGTAATCGTCCTTGAACTGCTGCAACTCGGTGACCAGCGTGTTCCAGCGCCCCTTGGTGATGCCGATCGTGAACATGATGAAAAACGAATACAGACCGGTTTTTTCCACGACGATGCCGTGCTCGGTCAGGTACTTGGTCAGAACCGCGGCCGGAATGCCGGTCGGCCCAAAGGAGCCATCGACGTCCAGGCCCGGCGTGATGATCGTTGCCTTGATCGGATCGAGCAAATTGAAGTCGGGGGCAAGTTCGCCGAACCCGTGCCAGCGTTCGCCGGCACGCAGCATCCAGTAATCGCGCCGCGGCTCGCCTTCGGGCAAGGGCGCCTCCGGCCCCCACACCTGGAACCACCAGGAGTCGCCATACTCGGCGTCGATCTTGCGCATGGCGCGCCGAAAATCCAGCGCCTCGGTGAGCGACTCCTCGACCAGCGCCGGGCCGCCGGGGGGCTCCATCATGGCCGCGGCCACGTCGCACGACGCGATGATCGCGTACTGCGGCGAAGTCGATGTGTGCATCATGTAGGCCTCGTTGAACATCCAGCGATCGAGGCTTTCGCTTTGCGAGTTCTGGATCAGGATCTGGGAAGCCTGCGACAGGCCGGCGAGCAGCTTGTGCACCGATTGCGTCGAAAACACCATGGTGTTGCGCGGACGCGTGCGCGGCGCCGCGACACCTCCGATCGCGTGCATGTTGCGGTAGAAGTTGTGAAAGGCCGCGTGCGGCAGCCAAGCCTCGTCGAAGAGCAGCGAATCGACGTGTCCGTCGAGCAGCAACTTGATCGTCTCGACGTTGTAGACAATGCCGTCGTAGGTGCTCTGGGTGAGCGTGAGCACGCGCGGTTTGCCCTCCGTGCCTTGCACGAGCGGATGCTCGCGGATCCGCGAGTGGATCGTTTCCCAGCGAAACTCGTCGATCGGAATCGGGCCGATGATCCCGTAGTGGTTGCGCGTGGGTTTGAGAAACACCGGGATGGCGCCCGTCAGCGTAATCGCGTGCAGCACCGACTTGTGGCAGTTGCGATCCACGACCACGATGTCGCCCGGCGCAACGACGTAGTTCCAGACGATCTTGTTGGATGTCGAGGTGCCATTGGTGACGAAAAACAGGTGGTCGGCGCCGAAGATGCGCGCGGCATTGCGCTCGGCGGCGGCCACCGGGCCGGTGTGGTCAAGCAGCTGGCCCAACTCGTCGACGGCATTGCAAACATCGGCGCGCAGCAGGTTTTCCCCGAAGAACTGGTGAAACATCTGGCCGGCCGGACTCTTGAGAAACGCCACGCCCCCCGAGTGGCCCGGGCAGTGCCAGGAATACGAACTGTCCTGCGCGTACTGGGTGAGCGCGCGGAAAAAAGGCGGCGCCAGGCCATCCAAGTAGGAACGCGCCTCGCGCACGATATAGCGCGCCACGAACTCGGGCGTGTCCTCGTGCATGTGAATGAAGCCGTGGAGCTCGCGCAAGATGTCATTGGGCAGATGCCGCGAGGTGCGCGTCTCGCCGTAGAGAAAAACCGGAATGTCGGCGTTGCGAAACCGGATTTCCTCCAGAAACGCGCGCAGGTCCGCGACAATGGGGCTGCCCTCGGTTGCAGGCAGTTCCTCGTCGTCGACCGACAGTATGAATGCCGAGGCGCGGCTGTGCTGCTGCGCAAAGCCGCTCACATCGCGAAAACTCGTCGCACCGATGATCTCCACACCCTCCTCCTCGAGCGCACGCGTGAGGGCCCGGATGCCCACGCCACTGGCGTTTTCAGAGCGAAAGTCCTCGTCGATGACGACGATCGGAAAGTGAAAACGCATGGTCATGGCGGCTCTACAGGGTTGTGACAGCGGGCCCCTGGCGCGCTGTCGGGGGTGAGTCACGAGGAGCGGGACTGTATACGATTGGCGCGCGGCCTGCCGGCTCGCAGCCGCGACGGCTCCCCCGAAGCGGCGCGCGGAAGGAGGAGGCGCGCGCACCCCGAGCCTCCTCGGCGAACTTCTCTACGCCGGGTAGCCCTGCGGATTGGCCTGCTGCCAGGCCCAGGCGTCCCGGCACATCTGCTCAAGGGAGCAGCGCGCGCGCCAGGAGAGCTCGCGCTGCGCCCGCGCGGGGTCGGCCCAGCAGCTCGCCACGTCGCCGGGGCGGCGCGGCGCAACGACGAACGGCACGCGCCGGCCCGAGACTTGCTCAAAGGCCCGCAGCGCTTCCATGACGCTGTAGCCGCGGCCGGTGCCCAGGTTGTAGACGCGCGCGCCGCGCTGGCCCCGGCGCGCGCGCAGCGCCGCGAGGTGTCCGTCGGCCAGATCCAGAACGTGGATGAAATCGCGCACGCCCGTGCCGTCGGGCGTGTCGTAGTCGTCTCCGAATACCGTCAGGTGCTCCCGACGGCCGACCGCAACCTGCGCGATGAACGGCATGAGGTTGTTGGGCGTGCCTTGGGGATCCTCCCCCATCATTCCGCTGGGGTGGCCGCCTACGGGATTGAAGTAGCGCAACAGCGTCACGCACCAGTCCGGGCAGGCCTGCGCAAGGTCCGTTGCCATTTGTTCGACGACGAGCTTGGTGTGTCCATAGGGGTTGGTTGCACCCGTCGGAGCCTCCTCGGTGATGGGCAGGCTCTGGGGTTCGCCGTAGACCGTGGCCGAAGAGCTGAAGATGAAGTTGCGCACGCCCGCATCGTGCACGGCGCTCAACAGCACGCGGGCTCCGTGCACGTTGTTGTCGTAGTAGCGCAGGGGCTCGAGCACCGACTCTCCCACGGCCTTGAGCCCCGCAAAATGGATCACCGCCTCGATGCGATGGCCTGCCAGAAGCGCCTCCAGGCTGGCGCGGTCACGCACATCGCCTCGGACGAAGGGCGGCCGCACCCCGGTGACCGCAGCGATGCGGTCCAACACCGCCGCCTTGCTGTTGGAGAGGTTATCGAGCAGCACGGGCTGTTCGCCCGCTTCAATCAGGCGCACGCAGGTCATCGACCCGATGTAACCCATGCCTCCGGTAAGCAAAATGTTCATCGGGACGTGGGCCCCTGGGCTCGGGCTTTGGTGTGGTGCATAGGCGCTGGCAACGGTGGGCCGGGCGGCATCCCGCGCTCCGGGTGCGCGCATTGTGCACGCAAAGCGGCTGCCCTCCGTTGGGCAAAAGCCGCGGCCCGGGCGCAGCGCGATGCCTGCGAGCGCGGGCGCATCGGCATCGTGCGAACGAGCTCGAGGCATGGTTTCGCAGCGCCAGAAAAAAAGATGCGTTTTGTCCTCAAGTTCCCGGCTTTGGGGCCGTTGATCCAAACACCAGTCTGACGCCCGTGCGTCGCAAGCCGGAGGGACACGCCATGGCCGATTCTCTGCCCCTTTCGCGCTCGGAGCGCGCCGCGAATCGTGACCGCTTCAAGCACGACGAGCAGCATTCCACTGTAGTAAGTGCTGACTCACAGAGTGCGAGTGCTACCTGCCTCGGCGCGCCTCCGCGCGACGTCGGGCGCATGCTGGAGCGCTACGGCACGATGCTGCCCCGCTACCTCGATGCGCAGCGCCTGCTCGAAATCCAGGGTTCCCGCCAGCGTTGGCCGCTGCTGCGTCACACGCGCGCTGCCAACGAAAGCGTGGACTCATGAGCGCACGGCCGCTCTTGCAAGACATCGGCGCGGGCCCCGCGTCTCTTTCTTTTGGCCGCTGGCTTGCGCGCGTCGCCTCGATTGCGGCCGCGGGCCCCAAGCGCAGCGCCCATCTGCCGATCGAGGGGCTCTCCGAGCAGGCGGGCGAGCTGCCCGCGGGCGAACTGTGCGTGCTGGTCCTGCAAGGCGAAGCAAGCCGCACGAGTTTGCTGCGCGCACTTCTCACAAGTACGGCGCCCGCACGGCGTACCGCCTGGGTCTGCGCCCCGGGCGCAATGCCGCGTGCGCTCGCCCAAGAGCTGCGAGTGGCCCGCGGACGAGGCGAGATGCTCGCGTTTTCGTGGACGGGCGAGGCCGCAGGCCAGATTGCGCAGTTGGGCCCCGCGCAGCTGCTGCGCGAGCTCGCACTTGCCAGCATGGGCCCCGACGATCTGCTCGTGCTCGACGCGCTCGACCCATGGCTTTCGCACCTGCACGCGGACTCGGCGCTCGAATCGGCCGTCGAGGAGGCTGCCGCGGCCCTCTTGCGTCTGGCCAAGGCCCACCGCGGCCCCGTCCTCGCGCTCTCAAGCGCCCAGTTTCGAGGCCTGCAAGTGCTGCCTCTGTGGGCTTCCAATCCCATCCGATGCCTGGCAGCCGTCGACCTCGAGGGACAGACGCCGCGCTTCGATTTACTGCGCGGCAATGCGCTGCGCCGCGCAGCCTCCGAGAAGGAGGGCGCGCGCTACTTTCTGGAGGCAGCCGCCGACGGCGCGTGGCGCGCGCGCGGCCGCGAGGTGCTCGACGCGCAGCCGCTGCTCGTGGCCCAGGACGCGCAAACGACACACGTGCAGCGTGGCGCGCTTCTCGACGCCTCGGGCGCGCCCCCGAACTGGCGCGTGCACGCGAGCCTGGAGTCTGTGCTCGCCGCCGCGCGCGACTCGCTCGCAGCAACCGTCGTGCTCGCCCACGAAAGCCCCGAGGACGTCATCGCCCTCGCCGACGCCGTGCACCAACTTCGCCGCGAGCACCCGCGGCTGCTCAAGATCATCGTTCGCGAAACCGGGGCGACGCTGCGCCAAAACGGCGAGATTGCGCTGCTGCGCCTGGGCGCCAACGCGGTCGTCGGGCGCGGCCAGGGCTTTGCCCATCTCGTGCAGGTCGTCTCCGAGGTGCGCGAGCAGCCCAACGCCAAGGTGGCGCACATCAAGCCCGAGCTCGCGCTGCAGGCGCTCGCACCCGATCCCATCCAGGGGTATCTGGCGCTACCGGCGTTTTGTAACGCGGTGGAGCGCATGCTCGAGCGCACGGCCGACACGGCCCTGGAGCACAGTCTCGTGCACGTGCCGCTGCTGCCGCACGTGGCGCACCTCGACGCACTGCTCGCCTGCCACTGCCGCCGCGACGGCGACGTCGTGACCGCCGACGCCCAGGGGCTCGTGCTGTTTCTTTTTGGCTGCGCCCCCGAAGACGCAATGGCCGCGCTCGAGGCGCTTTTCGCGATCCCTTGCTCGGAGCTCGCGCGCATGGTCCAGATCGAGCCCGACGGCACGTTGCAGCGCCAGGCGCTCTCGCGCCTGCGGCGCGCCGCCGACACCTCGCCGCTCGATTTTTCGACGGTCCTGCGCGGCATCTCGCCCGCGCAGCGGCCCGCTCCGGTGCAAGCCGCAGTGCTGCCCACGCGCAGTGCCGAGGCCGCGCGTTGCGTGCAAGCGCACGTGCTGCCCCTGCGCGCGGCCACGGCGTAGCCATCGAGGAGGCGCGGATGCTGCAGATCTTTACGCAATGGTTGATCATCGGCGTGCTGCTGGCCACGGCGCTTTTTGTCCTGCGCGCACTTCTGCGGCGCGCCGCCGCGCGCCGCCAGCAGATTCAACTTCTCACGGCCGCGCTGCGCTGCATACGCCCGCTCGACTTGGGCGATCACTGAGCTATGCCTTGCCTCGCAATCGTTTCCGCGTGTGGAGGCACGGGCCGAAGCACTCTGACCGCGTCGCTGGCCACGCTCACGGCGCGCAGCGGCGTATGGGGCCTGGCCGTCGAGTGCGACCCGCAGAATCTGCTTGCGCTGCATTTTGGCGCCGAGCAGGCCCCCACGGAGGGCCTTGCGAGCCGGGCTTCACGCGGTCAGGTGTGGAACACCGCGGCGCTCGCGGCGAGCGACGGAACGCTGATTCTGCCCTTCGGGGCAATGGACGCTCCGGCTCTGGTGGACTGGGAGCGGCGCTTAATCGTCGAGCCCGACTGGCTCGCCGCACGCCTGGACACGTTGGCGCGGCCTGCCGAGAGCTGGACGTTTATCGACACGCCGCGTGCTCCGTCCGTGCTCACGCGCCAGGCGGTGCGGGCGGCCAACGCGGTGCTGCTTGTGCTGCGCGCCGACGGCGCCTCGATGGCGATGCTCGAGTCCGCCCTGGCGATGCTGGAGGACAAGCCGGTACTGGCGGTGGTCAATGCGTTCGACCCGAGCCGCTCGCTGCAAAAGGACGTTTTGGCCGTGTTCTACGAGCGCCTGGGCGAGCGCCTTTCGCCCTATCCCGTGCATCGCGACGAGGCGATGCCGGAGGCCTTCGCTCGGCGCATGTCGCCCGAGGACCACTCGGCTCACGCACAGGTCATCCACGACCTGCATGGGCTTTTTGGCTGGATTCAGCGACAATGCCGCCTCATGACGGAACCGCGCACCGGTAATGTTCTCTAAGCTGCTCGCCGCCGGCGCGCGCGCGCTGGAGGTCGAGCATCCCGGGCGCTGGCGCGCCTGGCTCTGGCGCCTTTTCATTCGTCCTGCCCCGCAACGAGCCACGCGCACGGTGCGCGCCGTGAGCGCGGCCCTCGGTGTGGCCGCACGACTGCTCGAAACCCGCCGTCCTTCTCGCGCAGGCGCAGCGCGCGCTCTGGGCCCGGGCGCGCGAGCGCTCGCGCTGGTGCGAAACATCAACGCGCGCATCCCTCAGATTGACCACGAGCGCCTGGGAAAATGGCTCGAAGCCGCCGCCGATGCCCCCTGGCTGCAACCCCGCCCCGTGCGCGCGCTCGGCCTTGTCCTGTGCGCTTTTAGCGCCTGGCTGGCCATCACCACACCGTTTGATTGGATCTCGCAGCTCGTGTTCGGGCTCGTGATCTGCCTTCTCGCCATCCAGATCCGCAACACGCCCGGCACGGTGCCCACGCTCGTGCTCATGACGCTGGCGCTCGTGGCTTCGTGCCGCTACGGCTGGTGGCGTATCACCCAATCGATGGATCTCGATCCGGGCTGGGAGAGCGTGCTGGGGATGTGCCTGCTGGCCGCGGAGGTGTACGCCTGGCTCATCATGCTGCTGGGCTTTTTGCAGTGCGCCTGGCCGCTCAAGCGCTCGACCGCACCGCTGCCCGCGCGCGTGGAGCACTGGCCCGCCGTCGACATCTTCATTCCCACGTACAACGAGCCGCTGGCCGTGATCCGGCCCACCGTACTGGCGGCCAAGGGAATCGACTGGCCGCCGGAGAAGATGCGCATCTACCTGCTCGACGACGGTCGCCGCGAGCCGGTGCGCCAGTTCGCACTGGAAGCGGGTGTCGAATACCTCACGCGACCCGACAACAGTTTTGCCAAGGCGGGCAACCTGAACCACGCGCTCGCCCACACCAAGGGGGAATTCATAGCGATCTTCGATTGCGACCACCTGCCGGTGCGCTCGTTTTTGCAAACGTCGATGGGCTGGATGCTGCGCGACAAGCGCTGCGCAATGATTCAGACGCCGCATCATTTCTTCTCGCCCGATCCCTTCGAGCGCAACCTCGAGACCTTCCGCCGCATTCCCAACGAAGGCTCCCTGTTCTACGGGCTGGTGCAAGACGGCAACGATTTTTGGAATGCGACTTTTTTTTGCGGCTCCTGCGCGGTGCTGCGCCGGGCACCGCTGCTGGAAGTCGGCGGCATCGCGGTGGAGAGCGTCACCGAGGACGCACATACCGCCCTGAAACTGCACCGCCACGGCTACACCACCGCGTACCTGAACATGACGCAGGCCGCCGGGCTGGCCACGGAGAGCCTGGCCGCGCACGTCGGCCAGCGGATCCGCTGGGCACGCGGCATGGCGCAGATCTTCCGTCTCGACAACCCGCTGCTGGGGCGAGGGCTGAGCTGGATGCAGCGGCTTTGTTACAGCAATTCGATGCTGCACTTCTTCTACGGCATACCGCGCCTGATCTTTCTCACCGCGCCGCTCGCCTACCTGTACTTTCAGCTGCACATCATCCGTTCCTCGGCCGCGATCTTTGCGCTGTACCTTGTGCCGCACCTGGTGCTGCCGCACATCACCACCGCACGCATGCAAGGCGCGTATCGCCACTCCTTCTGGGCCGAGGTCTACGAGACGGTCCTTGCGTGGTACATCACGCTGCC
>Ga0187778_10002317_pt1 | contig 13001 bp, 7 predicted proteins | sample 1015_Q2_SP5_20_M_FD_132418 | JGI IMG/M metagenome (GOLD analysis project Ga0187778, IMG submission 132418) | Tropical peat soil microbial communities from peatlands in Department of Meta, Colombia - 1015_Q2_SP5_20_MG | ecosystem: Environmental > Terrestrial > Soil > Wetlands > Peat | place... | reverse complement strand
GTTCGCAAAATCCGGGCGAGCAAAGGGATGCTTATTTCTCCCGGAGACGATGACAGCCGCAGCGCGGGATCATTTTTCAAGAATCCGATTGTCTCCTCGGAACAGTATCAGGAATTGAGCGCACGCGCCGCCGCGCGCAACCTGACAATTCCCAGCTATCCCGCGCTCGACAAGCTCAGGAAAATTTCTGCTGCCTGGCTGGTGGAGCACTCCGGTTTCAGCAAAGGATTTGCTGACGGGCGTGTCGGAATTTCCCGCAAACACGCACTCGCCATCGTGAACCGCGGCGAAGCTACGGCCGCGCAGATTGTGGCACTGAAAGAGCGGATCCAGGAACGGGTAGAGGAAATCTGGGGCATCCGCCTGGAACCGGAGCCGGTATTCGTGGGCTTCTGAACAAAATCGCGGAGGACATGGCAATCGCCACTGTCCTCCCTCAAGAAGAAAAAACTGTACGAGTTGACTTAGGAGCAGTATAATCGCGTGATCGTCTGGATTTACGAGGGGGCCCACACTAAAAGGGAAAAATCCGGCGGGAGAATTACGGTGTCGAAATGGAAGTATCTCGCGTCGGCAGCGCTTCTTCTATTCTTTGCCAACCCTGCCCATTCACAGGATGAGTGCGATGAGTTGTATTCGTACGTCGTCCAAGCTCCAGGCTACAACTCTTCTGGCACGCAGGAACATCAACCAAATGGCTCTCATCAGTTTGCCGCAAGCCAACAAGGAGAATGTGACTACAGCGGAAACACGAATCGCGATTACTGCCTGATATCCGATAGCGCCGTACCGGGCGGCAGCACGAACGACATTGGTGTGGTCAATCCTTACCCGCTTGGGTGCCACGTTGCCGGCATTGGCACCAAGGCTGGCGCGGCGAATGGTCAAAAGACTCCAATAACCGCTACGTCTGTAACGGTTGGGGGTGTCAGTTCGTGCCTTAGTTGCTATTGTTCGCCGGTCACAGTGTCGGTTTCCTATCCCCCAGTGAGTTTTAGTTTCAGTCCCAAAGCTGATCTCTGGGCCGACCAGCAGACGTATAACAATACTTGCGACCCACAGATACTGTGTGTTCCACAGTCATGCCCACTCAGGTATCAGTGGAACCAGCAGACCTGCCAGTGCGAATACGTCGGTGGCTCTCCAATCCTTATCGATACGCGAAACGCGGGATTCCATCTCAGCAATCCCGACGATTGTGTGATGTTCGATCTCAAGGGCGACGGCGCAAAACAATGCTACAGCTGGCCCGAGGCTGGATCCGGCAACGGCTGGCTCGCCCTCGACCGCAACCACAACGGGAAGATCGACGACGGGAAAGAACTGTTTGGCAACTACACCCCTCAGACGATTCCCATCAACAAACGCAGCCATAAGGAGATGACCGGCCTTCTAAACGGATATCGGGCTCTCAGGGAATTCAAGCAACAGCAGAACGGCGGCCACCTGAATGAGGATGGCAGCATTGACCTGGTTATCGACGAACGCGATGCGGTCTACAAAGACCTGCTGGTGTGGATCGACGACAACCGTGATGGAATCTCCCAGCCGAATGAACTCCACCATCTTGACGAGCTGGGGATACGCTCTCTCTCTCTGGCCTTCAAGGCGTCGCGAAAGGAAGATAAGTGGGGCAACACGTTCCGCCTGACGGCGCCTATGACTATGAATGACGGCAAGCCCTATGACAATCGGACGTACGACGTCTGGTTAGTTCAGGGCAAGGGCAGCAAGTAAATTGTGTTTTTACGCTTCTCCATCCAAAGCGCTGGCTCCGGCTGGCGTTTTTTTTATGTCATATAGAAACGCGGAGGCCGCCCCACACCCGCGCGGTTCCATCGGGGTGGCTGAACCGAGCGATACGGCACTTCTTGGAACCCCGTGGGAGCTCTACGGGGACGAGAAGTTGAATGAACTCAAGGAGCCGCCTGGAACCGGAGCCGGTGTTTGTGGGTTTCTGAGTTAATCCTCAACGCCCGCCAAAACCTATTCTTCTCGATTACCGGTGAAACCGGCTCGCTCCATGCCGCGCCGCGCCTCCGGATTCCTCATGAAGGTGTTCCAGACAAAACTGGTGCGCAGATTTTCGGCCATCAGCATGGTGATTCCGGTGTCGATTCCGATCACGTCATTGTCATACCAGTTGTTCAGCGGGTTGAAGGCATCTACAAAACCATAGCGGGTCCACGCGTTTGGATAACGGTTCTTGATGGTATGGAGCACTCGCAGACACTCCTGCGGCAGAAACGGCAGTGATCCGCCGGCTGCCGCCGGCACGACGGTCCCATCAAGCGGCCCCATGGCGGGCGGACCACCCCAAATCACGTAACCTTTCTGCGAATCGGATGCCGTAATCCCCCACAGGTCTTCACTGTAATCCAGGAATTGCTGCTTTCCCAGCTCCAGGCAGAAAAGCCGATGTGCTTGGGTGGCAATTTTCGAATTCTCGAAATAGTCGGCGTATTTGTCCCGCTTACCACGGAAATCGAACCACGCCTGAGAATATTGGTGAACAAACAAGGGCGCGAATGAGCCGATATATCGAAGGCCGTCGAATTCAAAGGTAGTGCGCTTCCAGGCGTTCCAGGTATTCTCCGGCAAGGGGTGGGCAGACGAGCCCAGACCCATGAGGTACATCATCATCAGCTCGCTGTAGTAATCCCAGCGATAGGGAAGGAAGCCGATCTCCGGAGTCCAGCCCTGCGGCAGCAAAGAAGTGTCCTCCGAAAGCCAGGACCAATCCACGCGATTAAAGATTTCGTAGGCCAGATTGCTGATCTCGGAATGCCTCTGGAAATGCTGGCGGCAGGTGAGAATCCCGCAGAGAACAATGGCAGTATCGACCGAGGAAACCTCCGAATCCCACACTCGCTCCCCGGTATTAATATTGGCGAAATGATAGAAAAATCCTCGGTGCGTGGGCAGCTTCTTCCAAAGGAACCGCAAGGTCATAAGGACACGGTCGCGCGCCTGAACCGTTGGAATGTAATTGCGTCGCTCTGCGATGCAAAGCGCCGTCAGCCCGAAACCCGTAGCTGCAATGCTGGCGACTATACTGGTATCCGGGTTGCGGGTATCGGCACGATCCTTGACCATGCCAGTCTGCGGATTGGCTTGCTCCCAGAAGTAGAGAAAGTTGGCCTTTTCCAATTCGTCCAGAAGCTGGTCGTCTTCCTGCGAAAGCGAATTGGACGCCGAAGGAGCACCTGCGTTGGAGCTTTGCGCGGGAGTTGCATCCAAAACCGGGAATATCGCTCTGCGGCTCAGCGGCAGGCCCATACTGAGGATGGCTGCCTGCCGAAGCACTTGCCGGCGGGAGAGCGTACTAGGCCTGGTCACTTTTTCGGACATGAAAATAGCTAGATAATCGCACGATCATGCCGCAAAGAAAATTAACCCTGAATGCAACCTCCCGCGTCGCGATGTTTGCAGCATAATGCCTATGGGGCGGGGCACACAAACGCACTATGACCGGGGGAGATGATGGCCGCCAGATCGAAAATCATAATTTGGTCGAGCGTAATCGCCGCCATTGCTTTGGCAACTGCTTTCGCCATTCACAAAAGTTGGCATCGCATAACTCTGGAAGGAGTGCTCATCCGGCAGGATTCGGACCCGGACAAACAGTCACCGGTCGCCGGTGCCCAGATAACAGCTACCTCAGCTTCGGCGAAGAGCACTGCTCTTTCGGATACATCCGGGTTTTTCACTCTCAGTTTGCCGGAAAGCTTCCGCCGGCGTAAGTCGGTTACTCTCCGAGTCCGGCTTAACGGCTACCAGCCGGTTGACTTAACTGAAAGCGTTGGCAAGCTCTACGTGATCCACATGCAGCCGAACGCGATCCCCAAACCGCCCGAGCCCACTCGTCAGCCGGCGGCGGTGATTTCGAATGTTCGTATCCGCTACTCGGTAAAAACTACGACAGAAGCGAACGTGGGCAGCGAGGTGAAGACACTTCAGGTCCGCAACACCGGCAACGTGCCTTGCAATGGGCAGGATCCCTGCTCACCGGACGGCAAATGGAGGGCAGCCGAGGGCTCTGTCCAGCTGGATGCCGGTACCGGGGACGAGTTCAGGAATGCCAGAGTCACATGCATCGCCGGACCCTGCCCGTTCACCCAAGTCGAGAAGGAAAGTCTTTCCGAGGATGAGCGGATGTTGAATGTGGCGGTTCTCGACTGGTCCGACACGGCTACGTTCCTTATGGAAGCCGAAGTCGTCCGTCCCATGGTCAGCGATCTGGTGCGCGAATCCTATCCCGTAATCTTCGGGCCGACCGTCAGCTTCAGTCTCCCAGGTACCGCGGAGGGGCCCAGCATTGAAGCGGACGTAAATGGTGAGGCGATCGTGTTTCCCCTTGGGCCGGACCTGCTTTTAAGCTGGGCCAAATGCACCATGGCGGTTCGTAAAGATCTGAACAAGGTGTACCAGTGCGAGCTCAAGCCCGGTTATCGTTTCAAGTAGCCGGCAGTTTTCATAGAAGCATGCCCGGAAAATAGGTAATGGTGCAGTTTGAATGTCATCCCGAGCCAGCGTCTTTTGCGCAGCGAGGGATCTGGGCGAGCCGCGCGAAGGGTCGCGGTTTTTGCGACCAACAAACGCGCGTTTGGCTCGCTACCCTATTCAAACTGACCCACTACCCGGAAAATAGATCCCTCTTTTCCTACCCCATCAACTGATAAAATCGAAATTCCACAGTTTCTGCACAGTGGCTCAGCTCGGCTCTGGCTGACAATTCCCGTTGTAACTTCATGGCGAATCCTGGCGATTTTGCGCATACCGTCAAGGAGCAGGCCGATATTGTCCGGATTGTGGGCGAATACGTAAAGCTCAAAAAAGCGGGAGCGCAAAATTATTCCGGGCTTTGCCCTTTCCACAGCGAGAACACACCCTCGTTTTCGGTTCATGCGACGCGCCAGTTCTTTCACTGCTTCGGATGTGGCGTCTCCGGAGATGTCTTCACCTTCGTCCAGAAAATAGAGAATGTCACTTTTCCGGAAGCGGTGCGATTAGTTGCGCAGAAGCTCGGAATCGCGCTGCCCAAGATCAGCTACAGCACTCCGGCGGAAGCCGAACAAGCCAAGCGGCGAGCGGCTTTGCTGGAAATCCAGGAGCGCGCCTGTGATTTTTTCCAGCAGCAACTGCTCCGTCCTGAAGGCGCGCGTGCGCGCGAATATCTGGCCAGCCGCGGATTGAACGAACAGATCCTTAAAACGTTCCGCATCGGATATGCCCCGGATTCGGGCTTCCTGCTGCGTGATCGCTTGCGCGGCGAATTCGACGAGCAAGCCTTGCGGGATAGCGGATTATTCTCGTGGAAACAGGAAGACAGCAGCCAGGCGTCAGGAGGCAGGGGTCAGGAGAGAAGCAGGTCCCTCGACTCCATCGAGGCTCTCGCAAGCGCGAGCCCCGGTTCCGCTCGGGATGACAATACCGGGGGAACCGCGGACGGAAAAATCTCTGGCGATCAGACAACGCGAACGACGAACGGCCAACGACCAACGACGAATGGCCAACGGCCAACCACGATCTATTCCAAGTTCCGCAACCGCGTGATGTTTCCTATTACCAACGAAACCGGGCGAGTCATTGCTTTCACCGGCCGCACGCTCTCTGCCGAAGAGAAAACTGGACCCAAGTACCTGAATTCTCCTGAGACGGGCATCTACTCCAAGTCGCGTGTTCTGTTCAACCTCGACCAGGCGAAGGAAGCCATCCGCAAACTGGATTACGCCATACTGGTCGAGGGACAGATGGATTGCATCTCGGTCTACGCGGCCGGATTCCATAATGTGATTGCCAGCTCGGGGACCGCATTCACCGAGCTGCAAGCCAAGCTGCTCGGCCGGTTCAGCAAGAATGTCGTCGTGAATTTCGATCCTGATACCGCGGGAGCTAAAGCCACAGAGCGAAGTTTGGGCTTGCTGGTCGAAGAAGAATTTCAGATCAAGGTTCTCTGCCTTGAACCGGGCCTGGATCCCGACCTGTTCATCCGCCGCAAAAGCAAAGACGCTTACGCCCAGGCCCTGCGAAATTCTCAGCCGTATTTTGCCTATCTCATCGAGCGCGCGCGAGCGCAACATCAGGTCCGCAGCGCCGAAGGCAAGGTCAAAGCGGTGAATTACCTGCTGCCCCACATTCAGCGGATTCCCAGCCGCATCGTTCGCGATGAACTTGCCCACGAGATCGCCCAAAAGCTGGGCATTGATTCGGCGGTCCTGCGGCAGGAGCTGAAGCATGCGGCCACAACCCGCTCGGCTGCAACCGTAAAGTTGCCAGTCGAAACCCAGGTCACGGAAGCTGAGAAAATCTTCCTGCGCGCCCTTACCTCAGCCCGTGAAATGCAATCCGCCGAGGCGCATCTTTCCGCGCGCGACGGAGCAGAAGACGAATTCGACCCAGCCCGGCAAGCGCATTTTGCGCTCAGCAGTGAGCATCTTCACCGGGGATTGAGCACAGAGCTCCTGATCCAGACGTTGCTGGATGCCCCTGAGCCCAGCGATCCGATGTCACTGCCCGTGACCGATGCCGACCGCAACCTGCTGGCGTCGATCCTTATGAAAGAAGAAGAGGATCTTACGCCGGAAAGGCTGGAAGGAGCGGCGCGTGCGCTCCGCCGAATCCAGCTGCGACGAAAGCTGGAGCAGGTGCAGCGTGAGTTGCAAACTACAGGCAAACAGGAGCCGCAGGAATTGAAAGCCTTGTTGGAGGAGAAAGTTCGTCTCAAGCGTGCACTCATGGATCCTGGATTGATGGAGCAACGCGGGAACCCACCACCAGCCTAGATTGTGGGCTGAAACTTTGCGGCTGGTTTCGCCATCTAAGTTATTAAGCAGCGGGAACATAGGGACACTGTAAGTCTGGAGCTGAAATCAGGGCTGGCAGGTAAAGGCTGGGTTTGCTATACTTTGTAGGTTTGTGCCGGCAGTGACATCAGCCACCTACGTTCCCACCAATTCTTGTACGTTTTGACGTCCTCCCAAGGACGATTGAGGGTAATCCGTCTTGGCTCTTGACGATAAATACGAAGACATTAAAAAGCTGATCGATACGGGAAAAGAAAAGGGATATCTCACCTACGACCAGGTCAACGACCTGATCCCGCACGATGTGCACTCTCCCGAAGATCTCGACGATCTGCTCACCACCATTGGCACGCAAGGCATCGATGTGCTGGAAGGTCCGAAGCTGCCTTCCGCTGCGCTCGACAAAAAATTTGACGAAGAGGAGCTGGGAGAGGATATCGAACTCGACCTCACCCCCGGCGCCCTCGAAAAAACCAATGACCCGGTCCGCATGTATCTGCGGGAGATGGGCACGGTTCCCCTGCTGACCCGCGAAGGCGAAGTCGAAATCGCCAAGCGCATTGAGCGTGGGCAGCTCCGGGTCCTGAAGGCGATTTCGCGTTCTCCGATTGTGATCGGCGAATTGCTGGCCATGGGCGAGGACTTGAAGAAGGGCGTGCGCTCCATCAAAGAAGTTGTAACCTTCGATGAAGAAGAGATCACCGACGAAATTCTGCAAAACCGGCTGAAGGAATTCACCGGAAGAATTGACGATCTCGCCAAAGCCTACAAAAAAGCCGGCGTGTTGACGGAGAAGTTCGCCGCGGTTAACCAGAAGAAGCAGCCTAAGCACTACCGCCGCGCTCGCCTGAACTTGGCACGCGCCATCGTCAACGTATCGCTGTGCGTGCGTAATCTGGGTTTCACCAACACCGAGCGCAAACGGTTAATCGACCGCGTCAATAAGACGGTTGATACCATGCGCTCGCTCGATCGTCAGTCGCAGAACCTGGAAAAAAAAGCGGAGGCCACTCGTAGCGAAGATCAGCGCAAGGAATATCGGCGCCAGTCACGAGCCATCCATGCTGAGCTGGAAAAGCTGGAACAAGAAGTGGGCGTGTCGTTCCAGGAGCTCAAGCGTACGCAGCGCGAGATCATCCAGGGTGACATGGATGCGGAGCAAGCCAAGCGCGAGTTGATCGAGGCGAACTTGCGGCTGGTGGTTTCCATCGCGAAAAAATACACCAATCGCGGCCTGCAGTTCCTCGATCTCATCCAGGAAGGCAATATCGGCCTCATGAAAGCGGTGGACAAATTTGAATACCGCCGCGGCTACAAGTTCTCCACTTATGCCACATGGTGGATTCGGCAAGCCATCACGCGTGCCATTGCCGACCAGGCCCGCACTATCCGTATTCCGGTGCACATGATCGAAACCATCAATAAGCTGATCCGCACCTCGCGGCAGCTGGTTCAGGAACTGGGACGCGAACCGCTGTCCGAAGAAATTGCCAAGCGGATGGATATTCCGGTCGCCAAAGTTCGCAAGGTTCTAAAGATTGCGCAAGAACCGATTTCTCTGGAAACCCCGATCGGTGAAGAAGAAGATTCTCATCTTGGCGATTTCATCGAAGACCGCGCCGTGGTCTCTCCGGCCGAGGCTGTGATCAACGTTAACCTGAAAGATCAGACCTCGCAGGTTCTGCGCACGCTGACGCCGCGCGAAGAGCGGGTAATCAAGATGCGCTTCGGTCTCGAAGACGGCAGCGAACACACGCTCGAGGAGGTAGGTCAGTCATTCGCGGTGACACGCGAGCGCATTCGGCAGATCGAAGCCAAGGCGCTTCGTAAATTGCGCCATCCCTCGCGTTCGCGGAAGCTGCGGGCATTCATGGATGGCGTCAGGGATTAACTGAGAACTGCGAACCGACAACCGGGAACTGAACCAAGAAACCAAAACTCAGAGCTAAAAATTCAGGATGCAGAATCGGGCGCGAGCCATCGCGCCTTTTTCATTGCCTCGGGACCTCGGGAGTTGTTTTTACTTCTTCATTCTGACTTCTGACTTCTGACTTCTGAATTCGTTTCCGTTTGCGCACGAGGGAAAGTTTTTCTTGCTTTTTCCTTTCGTTTCCACAAAGAACTTTCGTCCTCCACAGCTTCTGCACAGTGAACTACAAATTTTCTGTTGCGTGCGTTTGCTGATTCAAGCAAAGTATCGCGCAGCGCATACGTGGATGTCTTGAAAGTGCTGCCACGAATTGCGAACGGCTGGTGGTTGCCGGTGGTTCTCGAGGGTGAACCGCCGGAAGGTTTCCAAAAACGTGTCATGGCACGTTGCGGAATACTTGGGCGTTGCGGCCTCCTCAGAGAGCCCTCTCCATTGGAAGGGCTGAGCCGCCGGTCGGAAGCAATCGCTGCAACGTGATCGCGGGTTCAACTCGCGAATCGCACCTGCGGGGTGCTGAGAAACGAGCGTAGGGAAACGCGGTTTCTAAGGATACGCCTCGTCCTTGATGCGGTGACTGGGCAGCGCTGGGACATCTCACGAGCAATGCGGCTCGAGTGGCTGGCTCGAGCCGCATATCTTTTTGTACGGTGATTGCGCCAGCTTGCCATTCGTCTTTTCTTCGCCTATACTCCGCTTTATGGTTGCGCGGGTTCGGTCAGCACGCAGGCCGCCGAAAAAAAATATTTTGTTCTCCCTTTTCCAGAAAAGCTGCCACGCATCCACAAGTGCCCGGCGGATACTATCACGCTCGCATCACGAGTTCTTTTTTCTGAAAGAGTAACCTTCCTTGGCCACTACTGATTACAGTCTGGCGCACACTTTGCCCGCAAACGCGCAAGCCGAGCGCTCAATTCTGGGCGCGATCCTGCTCGACAATCTGGCTTACAGTCAGGCCGCTGAGCATCTCCGGCCCGAAGATTTCTCCCTCGATTCTCACCGCCGCATTTATTCGCGCATGATCGAGTTGGCCGAGTCCTCCCGGCCGATCGATCTCATCACCCTGGTCGAGGAGCTGGAGCGGCGCAAGGAGCTGGAGGCCATCGGCGATGTGGGTTACGTCTCGGGACTAGTCGACGGCGTTCCTGACCGGCCCAGCATTGAGCACTACATAAGAATCGTTCGCGACAAAGCGTTGCTGCGCGGGCTCATCAATGCCGCCCAGGCCGCGATTGCCCGGGCTTCCGAGCAGAGTGATGCGGCAGAAGACATTCTCAACGATGCCGAAGCCGCCATCTTTCAGCTTTCCGAGAAGCGCATCGGCCGCGGCTTCATGGGCGTGCAGGAAATCGTCAAAGAATCGTTTGGTTCAGTCGATGCCTTACTGCAACGCGGCCAGCGCATCACCGGCCTTGCCACCCATTATTCCGATCTGGATGAGATCACGAGCGGGCTGCAGAAATCCGACCTGGTCATCATCGCTGCCCGGCCCTCGATGGGCAAAACTGCATTCGCTCTGAACATCGCCGAAAACTCGGCAATCGAAGATCAGAAAGTTGTCGGCGTGTTCTCGCTGGAAATGTCGCGCGAGGCGCTGCTCCTGCGCCTGCTCTGCTCCCGCGCCCGCGTCGACTCGCACAAAATGCGTACCGGCTCGCTGTGGCGTGAGGACATGAGTAAAGTCGTTCGCGCCATGGAGGAGCTGGCAACCGCTCCCATTTTCATCGATGACACGCCCGGCATCGCGCTCAGCGAAATGCGCGCCAAGGCGCGCCGCCTGATGCAGTCCCAAGGCAAGCTCGATTTGCTAATTGTCGATTACCTGCAGCTCATGTCCGGGGGCGGTAAACGCTATGAAAACCGGACCCAGGAAGTCTCGGCGATATCGCGAGGGCTGAAAGCCCTGGCGAAGGAGCTGACCGTCCCGGTGATTGCCCTTTCCCAGCTCAGCCGCGCTCCCGAAAGCCGCGGCGGCGATCATCGCCCGCAACTTGCTGACCTGCGCGAGTCCGGCTCCATCGAGCAGGACGCCGATGTGGTCGCCTTCATCTTCCGCGAGGAGATTTACAAACCGGATGATCCCGAGCTGCAAGGCCGGGCCGAGCTCATCATTGCCAAGCAGCGCAACGGCCCGACCGGCAAGATCAGTCTTGCTTTCCTGAAGAACTCGACTCGCTTCGAGTCGCTGCTGGAGGGCGGAATGGAGGCTCCGGAGTGAGTGGTTACCTGCGCGAAACCTAGGGTGAGCTGGGTCACCACTCCTGTGGAAAATCCTGTGGAACGCCGCATTCAGCGCCAGGCGCCCTTCGTCCCAACCGTTTCGCGGGCTTGCGTCAAATCGGGCGCTGCTCGCTAAGTCACAGAAGAATGTGACGTTAGTCGCTGCGCTGAGTGATGTCACCAATTCGGAACCGCCCAGCCGCAATTTTGTGCAACTCGGAGATTTGCACATACAGAAGGGCATGTATGTCCAGTTTAAGGGTGCGAACTGCCGGTGCATCAGACCGGTCCCACCTTTCGCAAAGAACGCGAAACATGGGCTACCCCGGTTCATTCCGAAAACCGCGAAGGGTGGGGCAGCCAGCGTGGAAGACTCCGATGTCATTATCCAAGTTGTCATCCTGAGCGGAGCCGCCCGAGTCGCTTGCGACTCGGGTGGGGAGTCGAAGGATCTCGTGTTCGCTTGCAGCCCTGACCGGCGATGCGGGGAATTCTCGGCGCGATTCGACGTACTTGCAGAGAACTCCTCGACACACCGTTGCTGAGTGTCAGCCGACGTAAGGTCCCTCGACTCCGCAGCATGATTCGCGAGCGAATCATGCTGCTGCGCTCGGGATGACAAGACTGATAAGTAGAGGGCCGCGGACAGGAATGTCCGCGCCACACGAGTTAGTTACTGTCTTCACCAACCTTGAGCACTGCCAGGAACGCTTCCTGGGGAATGTCCACGCGGCCGATGCGCTTCATGCGCTTCTTGCCTTCTTTCTGCTTTTCGAGGAGCTTGCGCTTGCGCGTGATGTCGCCGCCGTAACACTTGGCCAGCACGTTCTTGCGCATGGCAGGAACGGTTTCGCGGGCGATGATCTTTGCGCCCACCGAGGCCTGGATCGCCACTTCAAACATCTGTCGTGGAATAAGCTCTTTCATTTTGGCGGCCAGTGCGCGTCCGCGCTCGTAGGCAAAGTCACGGTGCACGATCACCGAAAGCGCGTCGACCGGCTCGCCAGCTACCAGAATATCCAGCTTCACCATGGGCGATTCCCAATATCCGGAGAGGTGGTAATCGAGCGACGCGTAGCCGCGGGATACCGATTTCAGCCGGTCATAGAAGTCGAGTACGATTTCGTTGAGCGGCAGCTCATATTGCAGCATCACCCGCGATGAACTCACGTACTCGAAACTTTTCTGCTTGCCGCGTTTCTCTTCCACCAGCGCGAGGATTCCACCCACGTATTCTTCGTTGGTCAGGATCGTGGCCAGGATCACCGGCTCTTCCACTTTCGTGATTTCGTTTTGTGCCAGCCAGCGCGAGGGATTGTCGACTTCCACGATCTGGTCGTCGGTTTTCGTGATTTTGTAACGCACGCCAGGAGCCGTCGTAATCAGATCGAGATTGAATTCGCGCTCCAGGCGCTCCTGGATGATTTCCATGTGCAGCAGGCCGAGAAAGCCGCAGCGGAAGCCGAATCCCAGAGCAGCTGAGCTTTCCGGCTCGAAAAAGAAAGACGCATCATTCAACCGCAATTTCTCCAGAGCTTCGCGAAGTTGCGTGTGCTCGTGCGCGTCCACGGTATAAAGTCCGGCGAACACCATGGGCTTAATATCTTCAAAACCGGGCAACGGTTCGAGAGCGGGATTGTTGTCCTCGGTAATGGTGTCGCCGATCTTGGTGTCCGAAACATTTTTGATATTAGCGATCAGGAATCCGACTTCGCCGGCGCGCAGTTCGTCGGTTTCTACCGGCTTGGGGGTGTGGACGCCCAAAGTCTCGACATCGAATACGCGCCCATTCGACCACAGCCGAATCTTTTGCCCTTTGCGCAATGTTCCTTCGAATACGCGTGTCAACACGATCACGCCGCGGTAGGGGTCGAACCAGGAATCGAAAATCAGCGCCTGCAGCCGGCGCTCCGGATTGCCCTTGGGAGGCGGGATTCGGCGGACGACAGCTTCGAGCACCTCGGGAAAGCCCTGACCGGTTTTCGCGCTTATTAGAACCGCGTCGGAAGCGTCCAAGCCGACTGTGCCCTCGATCATTTCTTTGGTGC
>Ga0187778_10002315_pt1 | contig 13004 bp, 8 predicted proteins | sample 1015_Q2_SP5_20_M_FD_132418 | JGI IMG/M metagenome (GOLD analysis project Ga0187778, IMG submission 132418) | Tropical peat soil microbial communities from peatlands in Department of Meta, Colombia - 1015_Q2_SP5_20_MG | ecosystem: Environmental > Terrestrial > Soil > Wetlands > Peat | place... | reverse complement strand
CTTGGTGAAGATTCCGCCCCCTAGCTGAGCGAAGAGAGCTGCGAAACTTGCACCGAATCCGAACCCCACTATGAGTAGAGGGTCACCGCCGAAGATGAGGAATAAGGTCGAGATTCCTAGTAAACTGAGAGAAACAACTCCTAATCCGAATACGACTCCACCCCGAAACGCGATTTTGAGGGCTCGATCTAAACTGGTCATAGCACCTCTAGCGGCTCTGATGTTGGACCTAACCGAGATGTACATCGCTATGTATCCTGCCAGGTTGGAGCACAATGCGCCCAGCAAGAAACCTGCGGCTGTGTCAACTCCAAGCCACGGATTCGTTGGACTACGGATTGCTATCGCCAATAGGACAGTGAAAACGATGGCAATCACGCTAATGGTCTTGTACTGTCGCGCGAGATACGTCTCGGCACCGACCTTGATTGCGGAAGCGATGTCCTGCATCGCTTTAGTCCCCTGATCCTGTCGTAGGATCCACGAAACCAGAAGGCCCGCCGCGAAGAGAGAGATGAAACTTACTGCGAAGACGTATTCGATAAGCAACGTTACCACTCTGTTCAGAACGATCTTTGCGTAGGACTATTGATCGTATTTAAGTGAAGCGAATTTCTTCAATTGTGTGATTGATGATTTTCCACAAGATCAGGGCGACTTGCACGTGCCTCTTCCTCAAGAGGAACGTCACGTTTGCTTCGCCAGAGAGCCCACCAAGCCAATGCGATCAGTACTAGTGCCGCGACGATTGCGATCGGACTGGATTTTAGAGCAACTAAGATGGGGGCTATGATCAGGGATATGAGGTTCACAACTTTGATCATCGGATTCAACGCTGGGCCTGCGGTATCTTTGAGAGGATCACCTACTGTATCGCCCACTACGCTTGCCTTGTGACGTTCACTCCCCTTTCCTGTGTTTTCTGCCAGGTTACGGGGTTCGTCCTCTATCGACTTCTTTGCGTTGTCCCATGCACCACCCGTGTTCGCCATGAAGACAGCGAGCAATTGGCCTGACACAATAATGCCAGCTAAGAAACCGCCAAGCGCTTCCACCTGCAGCATGAGGCCAATAATTACGGGGACAGTCATGGCAATAACTGCGAGGGGTACCAGTTCTTTCTGGGCTGCTGCGGTAGAGATTTTGACGACTGTTCCATAATCGGGTTTCACTTCACCCTCCATTACTCCCGGAATCCGAAATTGACGACGTACTTCTTCCACAATCAGCTTAGCTGCCCTAGCGACTGCTCGGATTGACAATGAACTGAAGAGCCATGGAAGTGCGCCACCCAGCAAGAGCCCTATGAAGACAGGCGTGGTCGAGATGCTGATAGATTGTAGTCCGGTTGCTGTAATGTAAGAGGCGAAAAGTGAGACGGCTGCAATTACGGCGGAAGCGATGGCGATGCCTTTCGTTATCGCCTTAGTTGTGTTACCGACAGCGTCAAGATCTGCCATGATCTGACGTCCGCGTTTGGTTTCCTCGTCATTGAGATCATGCCAGGCCATCTCACCTATCCCGTTAGCGTTGTCACTGATGGGTCCGTATGAGTCCATGGCAACATTATTACCCGTATGGCTCAGCATGCCAATACCGATCATTGCAATAGCGTACAGGGTGTAAACGGAGCCCCCGGACAACGGAAACAGTAGCATTGCAAGCACGAAACTGATGACGATGTAGAGCAACGCCCAGACTGATGATTCGTAGCCACTAGCCAATCCGGATAAGATGGTTGTGGCTGGTCCAGCGCGTGTAGCCTTAACGATCTCCTTCACCGGAGTCTTCTCGGTTGAGGTGAAGTAGGAAGTGAGGGGGTTGAAGCTGACAGCCAAGGCAACGCCTATAGTGATCAAGGCGCCGAGCCTCCAGTCGTTACTGTAAAGCCATGCTACGATAAATGACCAAAAGATCGTATTGATACTGGACACTTCATAAGATCGAAACATCGCGTCCTCCGCATTCTTCGCGCGCAGAAAACCGATCGGAAAGCTGGTCCAAATCGGAACGGTGAAAGTTCCGAGTATAGAAGAGACGACACCGATTCCACGAATTATTAATGGAAACAGGATCCACATCAACCGATGCGCGGGATCAACCAGCATAGCAGCAAGACCTAGAATCAGTGCTGAGACGATTGTAACCTCGTATGATTCGAAAATGTCCGCTGCCATTCCTGCGCAGTCTCCAACATTATCACCAACGAGGTCCGCCACTACAGCAGCATTCCGCGGATCATCCTCCGGAATATCCTTCTCCACTTTGCCAACTAAGTCGGCCCCGACATCAGCCGCTTTAGTGAAAATTCCTCCTCCTACTCGCATGAATAGAGCGAGTAATGTTCCTCCAAAACCAAAGCCAAGCAACGCGTCAGGAGCGGCTTTCCCGAAAATTATGAAGATTGAGGTACCGCCCAGCAACCCTAGTCCATCAGTGAGCATCCCAGTAATTGTTCCAGCATAATACGCAATCGACAACGCCTCACCAAAACTGCGGCGCGAAGCAGAAGCGACTCTAACATTAGCTTGCACCGCCATACGCATCCCGTATTGACCCACAATCAAACTAAATGAAGCGCCCAGTACGAACGCGAGCATTCGCCCAACTGCAACGATGATGTGAGCGTTCTCGCCGAATCGTTCCAAAGCTTCAGGTGTTGGCGCGACGACGTACACACTGAAGAATAGAGCGACTGCAAGCAGCCCGATCAGTGGAAGAATACTGCGAAGCTGCTTATTCAGATACGCATCTGCACCGATCCTTATCGAATTCCAGATTTCCTGCATCTTCGCGGTCCCCTTGTCCTTCTTGAGGACGGTCCCGCGGAGCCACCAGGCGTAAAGCAGGCTCAGAATAGCTATCCCGATTATAGCCCAAGGAACAAGTGTTTCGAAAGTCTCTAGATAAGGCATCGATGGGTCACTGAGCGTGCAGTGGCCGGAGTTGGATCAATTTAAGCAACAAGGGTAACTGTCGTAGCTGAAATTCAACATTGAAACAAAGTGCTATGTTTCAATCTCGAGCTCATACTCTACATCAAAATGTGAGGTCGATCAGACTTCATAATTCTAACCTTGTTTAACGCGTGTTAGAAAACCATTTATGGCTTCACATGAACCCTTCTCTCGAGTACGTGTGGGAAATGAGTGAACCACCTGTAGATACGCCGGTGCAAATGGGCGCGGATGACAAGTATTCCGTCGAGATTGTCACGCCGCCGAAAGCGATTCCAACTCCTAAGGAGAGTTTAGAAGCAATCAAAGGCGCGGTTAAGGGAAAAATGCTGGCTAAGATGAAGAAGGAAGCAGTTGACTGTCCCGTCAAGCTGAAGGTGGTCTCCTTCGTCGAATGCTTCACATGCCCAAACTTCAACCGTAGAGTCCGCGGGAAAGTCGGATGCAGAGGACTGCCTCTTACGCAGGGCGCTGCTGCAGTGCAAGCGTGACAATACGCCAGGTCGCACTCCATCGAGCAGTTATTGCAGAACATTGGCTTGAGGAATAGACCTGGGTCCGTTAACTACTCGTGAAGCAGAATTCTTTAGTTAACCAGGGAATCTCGTCCCAGCGTTATGGTCGTAACGTTGCTGGCGTAGTCATTAGAATCCATATGCCTTGACCGGGTTGGAGCAAATACGCTGAGTTGGCTCGAATCCACGATTGATTTGCATTGTCGTAGACCCACACATTCCGCGCATCATAATCACCATTTACGCTTTGCAGGTAGGCGGTAACGTTCTCGTTCGCGGTCACGTTGGGTTCAGGCTTGTAACCGATCAAGTTCCATCCCGCGGTTAACACGTAACCTGGTGGCGACGAACCGGCCGGAATAACTGAACCTAACAGTCCACCCCAAGTCGGCCGCTTAACGTTAGCGTTATTCAACGTAAACGCTTGCTTAGCGTACACCCAATACCCCTTCCCATCAACCATACTACTCAAACTCCCCGCGCAAACATACTGACCATTGATTCCAGAAGCCTGCATGTTTACAGAACAAAACTGCCAAACTCCAGACGAGTACGTGAAGACGGCAGAGACGGAGCCTAAGAATCCGAAGGTCACGTTAGATCCGAAGATGCCCGCAACAGTATTAGGGAATGTACTATTAGCAACAGGCACAACCGGCAACGAAACCAGATTCCACCCCTGCACGAACGTTAACGGACAGTTATACACAGACGGCACAGACGTTGTCTGACATGACTGTTGACGTTCACCAACCTGTAACGTGAAACTGGTCGAATTGGCTACGACGTTGGTTGTTCCAATTACGGTTATGTTGTAGACTCCGGACGGCGTTGATGGTTCAGTGACCAAGGTTAGCGTGCTTGAATAGTTGCCCACACCTGATGAGGGGCTGAATGAGCAAATTGCCAATGAGGGCATACCGCTTCCGCACGAAAGAGTCACAGTCCTTGCTGGACCCAGCAAAGTGACACCGATCTGTGTTGAGTTAGAGGTGCCCTGACCTAGGCTAATGCTGCCCGAGTTCGTCAGCATTAGCTTTTCATGCGGCATATCTTGAGCTAAACCATCGACAATCGGCGTCCCCCAACCAGTAACCGCATCCCAACCGACACCGGCACTATATCCACCGTTAGCACCTGATGTGACATCATGAAAATCTACTGAATATCGGCTACTGCTTGCACGCAGATAGATTAGCAGGTCAACATTCCCGAGTTCCATACCGCCATTATACTGGACGAGAACCGCTAGGACGCCAGCCCATAGGGGTGTCGAAAGACTTGTCCCAGCGCAACTGAACCATCCCGGAGAGTCACCACCTCTCCCACAATGGTCCGACGCGGTTGAATAGACCCAGAACATTGGGGCGTAGCCAAGCATCGACACATCAGGAACAGCCCGACCGGACTCCACCCCAATCGTGGAAGTCTGCCAGTTCGGCTCAGAAAAGTACCCGCTGAAACCGCCCCCGCTAATCGAAGCCCCAGTCTCACTCCCGTACCCTGTACAAGTTGTAGCTCCGCAACCCGTCAAGGCTAGGTTCGTCGCGCCGACAGCCAAGACGTTAGGATCTGACGCGGGAAACTCAGTACCTAGCGTACTTCCGTCAGGTTTTGCACCCTCGTCACCCGTAGCAAACACGATGGTCAAACCCTGTGCCGCGTCAAGCGCGAGTCGTGCGTCAATGCTATTGACAGCACCGGATCCGATGTAAGCTGCAAGCTGCGCGTCACTACACGGACTACCACAAATGAACGTCCAACTGTTAGAAACAACCTGCGCGATGTGGTTCGTCGCAATATAATCAATGGCATCCACTGGACTTGTGGGAGGAACGTAGAAGAGGTCGATTGCTGCTCCCGGCGCCATCGCGTGCACAGCTTCGATGTCCATAGCCGCTTCGCTCGCCCATCCCGGATCGTATGATATTGATCCGCACGACCCCCACGTATTTCCGGAACCACAGAACACGTGAAAAGTAGGGTCAGGAAGACCATACTGAACGTCGTATTGATGCAAGGCTGAGGTCGGATTGGGATCGCCGGCGGCTGCGATGACAGCAACTGTGACGCCATTCCCATTAATGCCATTTGAGTAGAGACTATTCATTGAGTAACCTGTTTCGACGGCTTGAGCGCAATATGAAGTATAACAAGGGCCTGGAACATCTGCAGGCTGGATCAAAGTATAGTTGCTTAGGCCTGTTAGAGATTCGATTCCTGATGCGAATCCTTGCTGTAAAGTAGGGTCTGTATCCGTCGAATAGAACGCGTGACCGATTAGAGATTTGTACAATTTTATCTGGACCTTAAGCGCCTTTTGCACTACGGCGGCCGATCCCGCAATATTGAGCACGAGCGGTGAGGCGCCTCGAGTGACTGTGAGACCTTGAGCAGTTAGGAAATTGGTAACAGCCAACTCTTCGCTTGGAGTTTGGATGAATTGTGTTAGAGTGGTCGCGTTCAAGAAATGTCGGTACTCCGCCGATGAAGGATCACTAATCGCGGTCAAGCATTTGAGAAACTGATCCCTGTTCCGTATCTTGAAAACAAGTTCCATGTTCATAAGAAAAGAGTCAGAGACTGCCCCCACCTCAGGAACTGTCTTCGATCGAACTACAGACGGCACGGTTCCCGGAACAACCGACGTTAACGGTAACTGTATCGCAGTCTGGTTTAACGCGGATACTGAACAGTCAGATCCAAAGTTGTTTAATGGTTGGGCAGCAGCTTTCGTGGTCACGGCTGGGAAGGGCATCGCGATTCCTGCGATGAGTAAGTAGAGGCTGATCTGAATCAGAATGACTGCGCTGGACTGCCGCCCGAACCGAGACATGCTTGGTTACCACTATTCATTGAAAAAGAAAAAGGAAGGAGGGAGGGGATTTACGGGTACAGAATTGCCGCGCTAGTCATGAAGATCCAAATGCCTTGTCCTGGGTTTATGCTACTGGAACCAGTTGCTCTGGTCCAGGTTCCTGAGGGATTATCATAGAGCCAGACATTGTTCGGATCATACTTGGTGCCTAGGCTGGTAAGGTAAGCGCTTACTGTTTCTGACCCTACACTTGGCTGTGGTTTGAAGCCGATCATGTTCCAGCCTGCTGTGAGCGAGTAGCTAGGTGGACTTGAAGCAGGTGGAATTACGTAACCGTTCACCCACAGCGTGTCAGCCTTGCCCATGTAGATCCAGTACGCCGCTCCATCCTGAACGGTCGTTAGGGAACCGGACAGGCGTCCAGCAGTCAGAGTTGCAAACTTCCAACTTCCACCTTGATAGGACCATACAGACTGAGCTTCGTTGGAAAGAACGAGTGACCCAAGAGCTGTATTGATTGCAGTGTTGACCGGGATTAGTGGTAGGCTTACGAGGTTCCAACCTTGAACCAGGTTTATCGCGTACGCTGCTGAGTTCGGACCGCCGATGAACGGTTGGATGTCGTTAACGAAGTTAGCAACGTCCGGCGTTCCCCAACCTGTGGTGGGATCCCAACCGGGTCCAGCCAAGAACCCATTCTGCGTAATTCCGGGCGAATCTGTATTATTGCCGACTTTGATGTCGTGGAAGGCGTTAGTGTACAGGTTGCTCTGAGCTAACTCGTAGATAGCTTGGTTGACGTAGCCTACGGGACTCCCGTGTACTTGATTCACTAGCGCGATGATTGCAGCCCATGCTGGTGAGCTGGCGCTGGTCCCGCCGATAATGGCCCAAACATTGATCCCCCCGAAGCCGAGGTAGGCAAGCACGCCTCCGACGACCGCCGAGTTAAAGGATACATCCGGAGTTGCACGACCGTTATTTGATACAAGTGTGCCATTAGTTAGTGAATATGAAGCTGCTAGACCACTCTGATAGCCTGGGGAGGGGTACGTATGCATAAACGTGAAGTTACCTGACGTCTCTGAGTTCAAATAGTAATTGTAACTGAATCCCCCACCGCTCGAAGACGTTGCACCTGGTGGCAAATAGGTCTGGAAAGTGTTGTATTCTTGCCATGTACCTTCGCCCCCATAACCTGTAGGTGAACAACCTGTGGGCATACCGGGTGTGGTTACTGTTCGACAACCACTAGTACCACCACTCATCACCACCAGGCCCGTGTTGCACGTAGCCCCTGCAGCGCAGGCGAGAGTTCCGCTCGGGGCGGGCGGGAAATTAACAACGAGTGGGTTACTTGTTCCGTATTGGCCTCCGTAAGGTTGTCCTTGTGTTCCACCGATAGCTAGAACGTTCGGATTAGTTGCCGGGTACGAAGGCGTCAATTCGCCAAATTGCCCCGGGAAGACAACACCATATGCTGAATATCCTTCGCTTGCTCCGTCGTCGCCTGAAGATGCAAGAACTGTCCAGCCGTTGCTTTGTGCAATGTTCATTATGTTATTGTAATTAGATCGAATAGTCGGGTCAAAGACTCCCGGCGTTGTGTTATTGCACGGAATGTAATTGCATCCAACCAAATCATCCGGTTCTCCGAAGCTCTGAGACATTATACTTCCCTTGAGACTTAGTTGTGAGACCACTGCCTGCTCGGCGGCGTTAAGGTCAGCGTCAGAGCATGTGGCGGCCTCGACGAGGATGATTTTTGCGCCTGGTGCAAGACCGTGCGCTTGTGTAACGTCGAGCGTAGTTTCTACCCCCCAACCCTGGGCGAAACAAATGGAAGATACCGATCCAAGAGGCGGGGTACTACTGAAATCTGCAGTGGTGTCTGGGCACGTATCAGTCGCAAGTCCACTGAATGATGGTGGGCAAAGCTTAGTGATAGTCGTGGGCGTTACACCGAACACTGTGTCGTAAGTGTTCAGGTCAGTTTGTATCGTGGGGCTGCCGAAGGCGTCGACGATCACAATCGTCTGACCCGTCCCAGTCGCTGTGGCCGGGAAGTCGTAGGCCTTCTTGAGGAATGCCGGTGGATAACATAGGACCGTACCAAAATTATTACTTTTACAGAACGGTGCTCCGCCGACTGGTGTGGTTGCAGGGTTGAATATGGTTGCCGGGTTAAATGACGAGTCGAGCTTAATCTTGGGTGGATTAGCTATTTCATGCAGACGGATGGAACCACCCTGAGCTCGAACTGTGACGATATTTGTCGCTACTATCGTACTACTGATTAAGAGAATAAGTGCTAGAACGAGCAACTTAATTCTTTTCAATTATAATTACCTAAACTTGAAGTCGGGCTGTTGATTAATTAACACTTTCCGTGGCGGGACAGCTGCTTCGTCACCTACACAAGAATTCCGTACGGCATGCTTAGACATCTTCAACGAGAATGGATCGAATCAATTTGATGTTCTAAAGACTAGACTTAACCTCATCTAATTCACCACATTAGTGCAAGGAAGAGAAATTGCGGCGCCTCAGGTCGTATGCAAATCTGCTTCTAACTATCACGTTTCTAATAGTAGCATTACCGCCTACGGCCGCGGCAGTAGCGCCTTCCAACGATATGGCCTGCAGTTCACTGAAGGTTCAAACTGACAAAGAGTCTTACACCGTTAGCGAGACCGTCGTCATCACGGTCGACTTTAACGCGCTTCTGCCTGGGTGCGTTGAGCCTATGATTGCTCATAATTACGTAATCACAATTCAAGTCCTAAACTCTGAAAACTCCGTTGTGATTTCCTATAATCGAACCACGTCAGGTGGAGCAGTGATCACTGAAACCTGGACACCAACAGTACCTGGGGATTATTCAGTGAACGCAACCTCATGGTTCAGGCTGCTAGGTAACGACTTTATGACAAAAACCCTGCAAGCATCCAAACTCATTCATGTTGAGGACTCCGCACAATCGACAATGCAAGGTTGGCTAGCCCCTGCATCAGTTGCGATTCTAGTCGCGTCGCTAGGCTTCTGGATATTCAAAAAGAATAGGATGAAGCAAGCGCACTAATCCGAAGAAAGGCTGGTCCTTCGCATAATCGTCATGACTCCCAGGGTCATAAGCACGACTACTAGGAGTACCGCAAGTTGGTTTTGGTATTCAGGCGTAGTTACCCCGGTCACAGCCGTTACAGCGGTTGTGGTCTGGTTTGAATTTTGGGCTTCAGTCATAGTAGGCTGAGTTGTTGTGACCGCTTGTGGCTGCTGGTTGGGGGTTCCAGAGAAGTCCAAGTTCAAGTTAGCTGCCGATCCCCTGCTAAACGTTGTCGTTTGAGTCGTTGTTAGCTGGTCTAATTGGAAGTTGATGGTATCGCCCGAATTACATGATTGTCCCGATTGTCCGCACACCTGCACGGAATAGTTCCCTCCGCTAGTTAGCGTTGAACCAACTACAGCTCCATTGTCCCACGCAGTTATGTTATACCCATCCGGTGACGGAGTGCCGTTGAGGGTGACTGCCCCACTGATGATCATTGGAATTCCAGGCGGTGCCTGAGCGAAACCACGACCCACGAGCACTAGCGATGTGAGAAGAGTGAGGATAGTGACGAGTAGGAATCGAGAAGGCCATTTGCGCATTGGTCATCGAGCTATAGCAATTACAGCTGCTACTTAACAATTTGTAAAGTAGCATTAAGTTCAACAACTCTGCAAGTCACCCAACTTAGCCAGTGAGTTCAATTGATGTGCGCAGGATTAAGAACTGGCAAAACACGGTTTAGGAAACGGATACAGTAGTTGAAGCACTTTTGGATTCAAAACGAATCTTCACTAAAGGATATCTTGACATGGATACAACTGTGAGAGCAAAATCCACCGTTGAAGTTGCTGTGCCTAGCGAGACGAATGACTAACGTAGACCACCACGAAAGTGCAATGAATGGGATTCTAAGACTCGCGCTTGTCACTCTTATCATACTTTCTATACTCGCAATTACCGTCTCGTTGCATGTAGAAGGAATCCGTGTCCAAGGGTCTGGCTTAACCGTCCATGTTAAACCCGCGGTTTTTCAGGACCAATCTGTAAACTACACTGGCACCGGATTCACCCCATTCCTCAATGCATCACTTTCAATTGACTCCGGTTACCATTCAATATCGTACAATTTTCTCACACCAAGGGCAGATTCAACAGGGTTCATAAATGGGACTTTCTCAGCCGGAGACAATATTCTACCTGGGACGCGTCAAATCACTTTTACCGATTTGTCGACAAATGCAACCGCGACTGCTTCTGTACTTGTTCTTGAGATCGTGCAATTCTCAACTAATCCAACCTCTTTTCCAACCGCGGTTCCAGGACTCATTGCAAGCCCCCAATGTGGGACGAAAGCAAATGGTCAATTTTCGGGCTCATGCGGTCCCAAGTTCAACGTTACAGCCATCCTACCGCAGCCCTCTACAGGCTGGACTTTTGATCACTGGGAGACTACTGGAAACACTACCGACGCGATTCCTGGCACAGGCATCTCATGCTCTCCTTTGATGGGGGCGAACCTAACAAATTGTACTGGTTTTAGCGGCGGGATTCTGAAGGCCGATTTCTCGGCGGCGGTCACAGTAATTACTGATCCGACTTATGTTGGCTCCGTAAGCTTCGGATCGTGCACTGGTCCAAAGTACTTGAATGGGAGTGTGGCGTGGAGACAAGAACTCCCACCTGAGTATTCGGGCGTCTCAGTTTGCGCAAATCCATCGTACGGTTTCACATTCATCGATTGGTCTACTACTGGTGGCATCAACGTTATCAATAATCTATCACCAATTACTACTTTGCAATTGACTGGGCCCGGTACGCTTACAGCCCATTATGAAGTTCAAATTACATTACAAAGTGGTTGGAATCTCATTTCGCTGCCTTTAGTTCCTAGTGACTCGTTAATTGGAGATTTGTTGAAGCCTCTAGTGATCAAGAATGAGGTGATAAGCGTTTGGACATACACGAACACTCCGAGAGTGTGGCAGTACTACCTTCCAGGTAAATCAAGTACACTCACTAGTATGGTGGATGGAAATGGATATTGGATTTACATGACCGCGGCTGATAAATTGAACCTAACCGGCACAATCATCCCAAGCTCGCACATTCCGCCTACTTATCCACTAGTTGCCGGTTGGAATTTGCTCGGTTTCAAACCTCAACCTGTGATCACAAATGAAACCGTAAATCAATATCTCGGTAGCATCAGCGGAAATTATGATCCTAATAACGTATGGGTCTACGATTCCTTATCTACCAATTGGGTACGGGCAACCCCATTGTATGTCCTTCATCCGGGTCAAGGGGTCTGGATCTTGATGACTCTGCCTTCGTCACTCAAACCCTGATCTGCGCGACCTCTCTTTATCATTGACCGAAGGAACACGCTTATTGATGATGACAGTTAGTATGCGACTAAGAGTCCGCAATGTCGAAAACATTAGCAGGCATTCCTGCCCTCGACGCGGAGCAGACAATCGCTAAAGTTATCGTTCGTACGATGAAGTGGGTCGATCAAGTAGTTGTAGTCGACGACGGCTCACGTGACGATACTTCACTGATAGCAGCGAAACTGGGCGCTGAAGTTATCAAGCACGATCGGAATCTGGGGAAAGGCGCTGCCCTTCGTGACCTTATCAAATATGCAAGGATGGCTGACGGCGTACTAGTTACTCTCGATGCTGATGGACAGCATAATCCGGACGACATACCGAACCTATTGAAACCAGTCTTGGCAGGCGATGCTGACCTCGTCATAGGAAGTAGACGGCAAGAAAATGTGCCGATAGAGCGTCGTATAGGTGGGGCTGCCCTTGATCGCGCGACGTCAGCTCTGACAGGTGGTGTTGCACTTGATAGTCAGAGTGGGTTTCGGGCATATTCAGAAAAAGCCTTAGCGAAAGTGAGCGCGAACGAGTTTGGAATGGGAGCTGATGTGGAGATTCTCGTCAAAGCGGAAAAGGCAGGTTTGCGCATAGTTCAGATTCCGGTAACAATGAATTATGCAAGTCCTAGAACTTCATCACGCAATCCCATGTATCACTGGTTAGATGTCTTCTTTAGCTTGGTGAAATTCGTTTCGATACGTCATCCGTTATTATTCTACGGAGGTTTCTCGGCGTTGATGTTTCTGATCGCTACGGTGTTCGGTGTGCAAACATTAGACTACTACACCAAGTGGGGAAGGGTAGTTACTAATCTGGCTTTGATTTCGGTCGCGGCGGCAATACTAGGTTTCCTATCCTTCTTTACAGGAGTGATTCTCTTCACCCTAATCACCGTAATGAGAGACGAACAGTTTCGCTAAGTCGTCAATATTGACTGGTAAAGCCCTTCAACTTCTCTCGCCACCACGGACCAGTCGAGGCTCTCTGCTAATGCTCTGCCGTTCTTTCCCATCTGGGTGAGTATCGGATCGTCTCCATAGAGGAGTTCAACTAATTTACTCGATAATGCACGCGGGTTATTCTCCGGAACCAATGCTCCATTGTAACCATCTCGAATGATGCTTGGAATCCCCCCGACTGAGGATCCGATTGCAGGTTTTCCGGTGGCATTGGCTTCTAAGAGGGTCAAACCAAAGCCTTCAGACCGATCCTTGCTTGGCAAGACCAGAATGTCCGAACACGCGTAATATTCGGGCAGCTCTACGTCGGATACGT
>Ga0187778_10002314_pt1 | contig 13007 bp, 13 predicted proteins | sample 1015_Q2_SP5_20_M_FD_132418 | JGI IMG/M metagenome (GOLD analysis project Ga0187778, IMG submission 132418) | Tropical peat soil microbial communities from peatlands in Department of Meta, Colombia - 1015_Q2_SP5_20_MG | ecosystem: Environmental > Terrestrial > Soil > Wetlands > Peat | place... | reverse complement strand
CGCGCGATGATTTCCAATTTCCACGCGGTCGCCGATCTTCTCGACACCTAATTTTTCGCGATACAGCTCATCCACCAGCACCGTGTCTTCCTGCTGTAAGTCAGCTTCGCTTCCTTGAACAATGTTCCACGGCTCCCCAAGCCCGCTGCCCGGATGAAATCCGATCATTTGTACGTTCTCTATGCGCCCGTCCGGCCGCTTCCAGCGCGCAAACGCCTGCATGTACTTCTCGGCGCGCTCCACTCCCGGGGTCGACAGCACCTGATAAAACTTCCGCTCCGAAAAAGTCCGGCCTGTATCGAAATACCCCACTCCGTGAAACACCACCCATAGGTCCGCGCTGGAATGGTCGATGTTGTTGGAAGTCGTCGTGGTGAAGCCAAGGAACAGCCCGAACTGGATGATGATCAGCACCAGGGCAAACACGATACCAGTCAGAGTCACCGCGAATCGCACCTTGTCGTGGAAGAGATTTCGTCTTGCCAGCAAGGCCATCGTGTCTGCTCCTGCCTTGTGTACGTAACGCCTGCCGCAAAAGTTACATAATTCTTTTGGTGAACGCCGTTAATTTCCTGCGAAAAAATATATGCTCTCTAAGCCTTCAGTCCTGCTACCAGTGTATCTACTGTAGAATGAATGACTTTCTCCCGCCCCGCCCACGGAAATAGCTCATGCACGATCAGCAAGGAGGTGATTCCATGGATTCCCGCCCAGATGGTTTGACTCGCCAGTTCCACATCAATCGCGGGCAGCTTTCCCGCCTTGATGCAGTCCGTCACTCCTCGAATCAGAAACGAGAACGCTTGTTTCCCGGGCGAATCGGTCTCGTGATACTTCGTTTTGTCGAACCCTTCGGGTAGCGGCATCATGAAAGTGGCCCGGTAATGGTGGGGATTTTGCAGTCCGAACTCGATGTATGCGATCAGCCCCTTTTTCAAACGCTCCACGGGGTCTCCGGGTTGCTCCATAATCTTGGTTAGACGCTGTACCAGCCGCCCAAAGGTGTCTTTGCACACTTGCTCGAGCAGTTCGGCCTTGTCTTTGAAATAGATATAGATTGTCGTGGGAGAATACTCGATCTTGTCCGCGATCCCCCGCATCGACACGTTTTCGAACCCGTCCCGCACAAACAGCTCACTGGCGGCATCCAGGATCTCCTGCCGCAAGAACTTCTTCTGCCGCGCCCTGCGCTCCTTTACGCCCATTTCATTGCACCCATCTCACTTACTTAACACCGTTAACGTACTCCAGGGAGTTGTCCTTGTCAAGTCCCTTCTTTGCACTGGATAGCTCGGAAAAGGCTCAAGCGCCCGTGCGACCAGCCGGCTCACAGTTGCCGAACGACCTGCCCACTACCTCTTCACCGCAATCGCCTGCAGCTCGAAGTGTCCACCGGCTAGCAGCGACCCCGCGCCAATGAATTCGCGGGCCGGGTAATCCTTCGTCGAAAAGTAGCTCGCGTAAATCGGATTGAATTTCTGAAACAGCGACAGGTCCGTGCACGCAATCTGCACGTACACCAGGTCGTCCATCGTCATCCCGGCCTGCGCCAACACTTCCTTCTCGCTGTCTAGCAGGATCTTGATTTCGTCTTCAATCTTCTCCGGCACTTTTCCGGTTTTCGGATCAATCCCGATGCGTCCCGCAAGGTACAGCGTATTGCCCGACAGAATCGCGTCGCTAAATGGCGCCGTGATCGGCCCACTAGGCATCTTGATCACTTTTCGTGTCGGCTGCATCGTTACCTGCGAAAACATCCCGCTTCCCGTTAGGATTGCCCCCACCACCAGTGCCACTGCCACAAGACTAATTCGACGATTCATTCCTTCCTCCTTGATTCGAACTAGGCTTCTCCATTGCAACTGAAATCTCTCATTGCGCGCGAGTGTAGTCCCCAATTCGTTTCCCGGCAAGCCGCGTCTCCAAACCTCATTTCTTCTTCAGCTCCGCATCCCAATTCACTACAAGCGTGAGCGGCGCAGTGCTGGTATGCACCAAATCCTGAACGGCAATGAACTTTTGTCCGTCGGGCGTCACATCATAGAGCTGTCCCGGCACGCCCGCGACACCACTCAGCGCAAACAGCGTTTTCACTGCACCGGCCCGAAAACCTTTTGCGTCCAAGGTAACGTCTGCCGCCATCATTTTTGCTTCCGGCGACAAATAGAAAAGCTCTCGTCCGTCCTTCCTCCAACGCGGCTGCGTCCCTCCTCCAGCCGAAACCTGCTCGCGCGCGCCGGGCCCCGGAAAAGGCATTACGTAAACCTCGTCTTTACCAGAATCATTGGAGACATACGCAACCCACCGCCCATCAGGAGAAAACCTCCCTGCCTGCGCGTTGAATTGTGTGTCCACGATGGGATGCGGCTTGCGGTTCCCCTTCATAGGGAGGACCCACACGGCAGTCTTCCCAGACTTGTCTTGCCGGTCGAAGAGTAGATATTCCCCATTGGGCGACCAGGATGTCGGGTAGTTCGCGAGCGACTCAAGGAAAGGCTGTTCGATCAATTCTTCTTTCCCCGTTCCTCCGACATTCAACAGATACATGTGATCGCCGCTGATTCCCTGCGCACCATGTGAGTACGCCAACTGCTGACCGTCGGGCGACCAAACTGGCGCAAATGCGGTTAACGCACTGAAGCTCTCGCGAGCATGGACACCCCGTGCAAGGTCGTAAGCCCAAATCTCAAAATTGCCCCCTGGCTGCGTGAATAGTCTCAGTGCTAGCTTCTTTCCGTCGGGAGATAGCTCCGGGTAGCTCGAATACTCCGGTGTCCCCAGCATACTGAGTTGCTTTCCTTGCCGGTCGTACCAGTAAAGCCCTCGCTTTAGTTCTAGAGATGCGGAGGAATAGACGAGCGTTCCTGCCTGCGAAACCGAGAAAAATCCAAAATTGGTCGGCAGCGACGCCGTGACTCCTGCTGCCAGCGCAGCAGCCTCACCGCTGACTTGCATGCGCTCGGCATCAAACGGTTGTGCCATCAAAGCATCTCCGCGCACGAACAACAGGTAGCCTGGATCGGCGTATATCCCGTTCGTGGAACTGCTGACGATTAAAGTATGCTGATCGGATCCTAAGCTCCCGGCGTATATTCCAGTCGCAGCCTGATTCGCGGCCCGAACAAAAAAGAGATAATGCTTTCCATCCGGCAGAAAGACCGGCCAGCGATGCGTTACCTCTTGCCGCGAAGCATCCATTTGCGTAAGCGGTTTCGCTGGTCCCCCCGCAGCGGCGATCTCATACAGGGGCTGCGACACATTCGGAGTGAATAAAATCAACCCGTCCTTGTTCCACGCCCCCCCTCGCCCCAGCGGGGCATCCCAGAGTGCCTCCACGGGACCGCCAGAAGCTTCCATCTTTTTGAGTTTCCCATCGGAAAAAAAGGCAATCCATCGGCTGTCGGGAGACCAGAATGGCGCATACCCATTTTGCGTTCCGTCCAACGGGCGAGATTCCGCCGTATCCAGCCTTCGCAGCCATAGTTGAGGCGGATTCCCCTTCCCTTCAGCAACGAACACAAGCAATCGGCCATCCGGGGAAAGGACCATCATGTCTGCCATCGACGAAGAAAGCATAAATGTGGCATCTGCAGGGGGAGGAAGCGATGCCCGCACCACCTGGATTCGAGGCTCGCTCCGGGCGAAGTACCCTGCCGCGAAGAGTGCGGCACCCGATAAAACCAGTACCGCCAGCCACATCATCCATCCGCGGCTCTTCTGTGCAATTGTCGCCGGCCTTTCTGTTCCACCTGACTCCGCTACCCATCCCAATTCGCTTCCCAAATCGCTCGCGCTTTGCCATCTGTCTTCTGCGTCTTTCGCTAAACACTTCCTGACAATGTGCTCCAGCGCAAGTGGCGTCATCGGCTTGAGGGACCTGATGGGGGCCGGCTCTTTTTCGAGGATGGCAGAGGCCACACTTAGCTGGCTCTTCCCGTCGAACGCCCGCTGCCCCGTCAGCATCTCGTACAGCACTGCGCCCAGCGAAAAGATGTCGCTGCGCCCATCCACCTCTTTTCCTTCAATCTGCTCGGGCGACATGTATTGAAACGTTCCGACGATCGTCCCTTCTTGCGTCACCGGCGTACTCGGCACTGCTGCCGTCAACGTCATCCCGCTCACCAACACGGCCGGTTTCGCCAAGCCGAAGTCCAGCAGCTTCGCGCTTGTCGCCGTCAGCATGATGTTCCCCGGTTTCAAGTCCCGGTGCACAATGCCCGCGCGATGCGCTCTGTCCAGCGCATCGGCAATCTGCGCTCCGTATTTCAACACTTGGTCGAGCGGCAGGGGACCTTTCTCCAACCGCTTCGCCAGCGTCTCCCCCTCCACGCACTCCATCACCAGGTAGTCCACACCGTCCTGACTGCCCACGTCGTGCAAAACGCAAATGTTCGGGTGATTTAGTCCTGAAATGGTCTTGGCTTCGCGCTCAAACCGCTGCCTCCTTGCCGCGTCCGCCGACATCTCCTTGGGCAAAATCTTCAGCGCTACATCCCGCCCCAGCCGCGTATCCCTCGCGCGATACACCTCTCCCATCCCGCCTGCTCCCAGCGGGGAAACGATCTCATACGGTCCGAGCTTTTGACCTGAATTCAGCGCCATGATTGGCCGCGATTATACTCCGCGCCGTCTGGCGGAAGGTAACTTCAGCCTCGTTCGATTCGCGCGCTCTTCCTTTTGAAGTTTTGATTCGCAATGATGTTAAGATTTCCCGCGCTTGTGGAGGAGATCCATGTTTCGATGGAAGAAATGCACTCTTGCAGTTTCGCTCTCGTTTTGTGGGGGCATCCCGCTTTTCGCGCAAAGTGATTTGGACCAGCGGGTCGGCAAGGAGATGGATTCGCTGGTCGCGACCTACAAGCATCTGCACGAAAATCCTGAGCTATCCACGCAGGAGAAAGAATCCTCCGCCATTGTCGCTGCGGAATTGCGCAAGCTCGGCTACGACGTCACCGACCACTTCGGCACCTACGACCAGCCTGGGCTGACCGGATACGGCGTTGTGGGTGTTATGAAGAACGGTCCCGGCGCCACCGTCTACGTGCGCACGGACATGGACGCGCTGCCCATCGTGGAAAACACGGGCTTGCCTTACGCGAGCCACGTCAAAGTAAAGCGCGCCGACGGTTCAGAAGTCGGCGTCATGCATGCCTGCGGCCATGACATTCACATGTCCGTTTTCATCGGCACCGCCCGCATGCTCGCACAACTCAAAAATCAGTGGAGCGGAACTGTTGTGCTCATCGGCCAGCCCGCTGAAGAAACCGTTGGCGGCGCCGCGGCCATGCTGCACGCGGGTCTCTTCACCAAATTCCCAAAACCAACCTACGTCCTAGCCCTTCATGACGGCTCGGATTTGCCCGCCGGCAAAGTCGGCTGGCATGAAGGAACTATTCTTGCTGGAGCAGATTCCGTGGACATCACTGTGCGCGGCAAGGGCGGTCATGGCTCTGCCCCGCAAGCTGGCAAAGACCCCATCGTGATTGCCTCGGAAATTGTCGTGGCTTTGCAAACCATCGTCAGCCGCGAAATGGATCCTCAACTCCCAACGGTTGTCACCGTCGGCTCGTTTCACGCTGGCACCAAGCACAACATCATCCCCGACGAAGCTCACCTTCAGCTCACCGTTCGAACCATGAACCCCGAGCAGCGCGAGAAAGTTCTCGCTGCCATTTCGCGAATCGCGAACGGTATTGCGGCTGCCGCTGGTGTCCCCGCGGACCGCGCGCCCATCGTTGAAGTTGCCGCGGATCACGTTCCCGCTACTTACAACAATCCCGAGCTCACGCGTCGCGTCGCTGCTTCCCTCGAGCGCTCCCTCGGAAAGGAAAACGTCGTGCCCGTGGAACCAGTAATGGCCAGCGAGGATTTCAGTCTTTATGCTCTCGACGATCCCAAGCCGCCCATCTGCATGTTCCATCTCGGCGCCGCCGACCCGCAAAAATGGCGCGAAGCGAATGACAAAGGCCAGTATTTGCCGGGTCCGCACTCCAGCGAATTCGCTCCGTTGCCCGAGCCTACGATTCGCACCGGAGTCAAAGCCATGACTGCCGCGGTCGTCGACCTTCTTAAGAAATAAGGGAGTCGTTCACCCAGCGTTGCTGCCGCGCATTTAATTTTGGGGTTTTTCCGGCCCTGAGGGTTTCTCCGATGCAGGTGCGTCCGCAGTTGCGCCTTTTCCTCCGGCGAGCGCTGCGACAATCTTGGCCGTGGCTTCCTTGCTGACGCTGCAATTGCGGTCCAGCACGCGGCACTGCGCCAGCGTATACCCGCACCCGCACGTGCACATCTCCGCGTTGAACTTATGCAGCGCCACCGCTTTTTGTTCCGGAGTGAGCTTCGAGAAATCCACTCCCGGCAACTCGCTTGCCCTGTCGGCATGCTTCAGAAAAATCTCGCCCTTGTCCTCGAACGTTTCGACGCGGATGTTTCCGATAGGCAAACCCAGCAGCCAACGAGTTTCCACCTCGTAGAGCACCGGATCGCGCAAGCCTTCATGCTTCTGCACCACCCGGCCCTCGGCATCGATAACAAAGCAAGTCGGCAGCGCAGGAATTCCTCCGTACTTTGTCCGGATTTCGTCGCTCGCGATGGCAATGGGGTAGTTGATGCCGGACTCCGCCACGAATTTTTTGATCGCGTCCTGATCGTCGTCATCCACCACCAGCCCGATCACTTGCAACTGGTCTTTGTATCGCTTCTGCAGTTCGACTAAGTCCGCCACCTCAGCGCGGCACGGTCCGCACCAGGTCGCCCAGAAATTCAGCAGCACCACCTTCCCGTGAAAATCCGAAAGCGAAATCGTCTTGCCGTCAAAACCCTCGAGCTTGAAGTCCGGCGCAGGATCCGGATTCCGCACGAATCGAATCGTCGGCTGCTGCGCAATCGCAGGCGCCGAAACGCAGCAAAATACCAGCGCCGCCATCATCCAGCGGCGAAACATTCGGTTCTCGTGATAGTTGGCGCTTCTCATGGCGTCTCTATTAGGAGAACACATCGCCGCACCCACGCCAAGCAGCTCCTGAACCCTGCGTTCCACGCTCCTCGTGCTTGTCCCGAAGCCACCATGGAACAATGAAACAAGAGTAAGGAGATATATGCTAAAGTAAGGAAAACGGGAGCGCCATGAAGCGACAAGCGAAAATCACCAGCAAAGGACAGATTACCGTCCCCCGCGATATCCGCCGCAGGCTCGGCGTGCGCGCGGGCGACAATCTCGAGTTCGAGGACAACGGGAACGGCGTACAAGTTAAGGCCGTGCGAAAAGAGAGCGTCTTTGAAAAATACCGCGGCATCGGAACACCCGGCATTGGGAGCGGCAGGAAAGCCATTCAGAAATGGTTGCGGGAGATCCGTGGTCATGAGGACAACGAGTGACTGCCGCGCTGGATACGAACGTCCTTTCGGCCTTGTGGAATGACAATGACGCGCTGAACCGGCTGGCAATGAAGGCCCTGCAGGAAATCCAAAACAGAGAGCAGATGGTGATCTGCGGCGTAGTGTATGCGGAATTGCTCGCCGCGGCGGGACGGACCGAGGAGTTTGTCGATCGCTTCTGCGAAGAAGCGGGGATCGCCGTTGAATGGGATTTGCGCGAGAAAATCTGGCGGGAAGCCGGTAAAGCGTTTCAAGCTTACGCGGCCCGTCGTCGGCGCCAGCGGTCCACCGACCCACGGCGCCTCCTAAGCGACTTCCTGATTGGCGCGCACGCCTCGGTCAACGGATACCGGCTGCTGACGCTCGACGCCGCTGTTTTCCGCGCTTCTTTTCCCCGCCTTGTGATTGAGACGGTCTGATCGCTTAAATGAGATCGTCAACCGCCGGTTTCGTCGCGCCCTTCCAGTTCGCGTCAAACTGCTTGCGCACGAATCCCGCGTCGTACGCCCGGTCCTGCCCCTTCAGCGCTTCCTCCAGCCCGAACAGCGACCGCGGGTTACGCGGATGGCGCGCCAAATCCGCGCGAAAGACCTCCTCGGCTCCGGCGTTATCCCCGATCTTTATCAGCACCGCTCCCAGGTTTTCGCGCACCGGGTAGAACCAGTCTTCCGGCTCGTCGTACTTCAGCAAATCTTGCGTCGCGACGGCGGTCCGCAACTGGTTCACTGTGGCGTCCATATCGTTTTTTGCGTACGAAATCTTCGCCCCCAGCACGTTCTCCGCAATTTTCAAAATGTCCTTGGTCTTGTTGTTGATGGGCATCTGAAAAATGGCATCGGGCGGCGTCTTCGCTTCCGCTTCCGCCACAATTTTGTGCTCCGCTTCCGCGCCGTCCAAATCACCAGTGCCCGCCAGCGCCAGTCCTCGCGCAAAATGCCAAAAAACCGACAACGTCTGCAGCGCCGGGTCCGGCTGCGGCACCTTCAAAATCTCATTCCACTTATGAAAGCGCACTTCCACCGCCAGCGGCACCGTCATGAAGCCTCCCAGCGCCGGCATCTCTTTCACGTGCGGGCCCACGTTCGCCGCCAGCATCTGCGCCCCGCGCTTCGACTCCGCATAATTCCCGTTCATCGCCGCCGCCATCGCGATGAAATGCAAATTGTGGCTGTAATACATCATCGGGTAGATGCCTTGCGCCCCGCTTGCCTTCAGGTACGCCTGATCCGCCAGCGCCGCTTTCTCGTTGGTCTGCACCGCCGCTTCGTAATCGCCCGTGCGGATGTAAATGTGCGCCGGCATGTGCACGATGTGCCCCGCCGCCGGCGCCAGCGCCGCCAGCCGGTTCGCTCCGGCCAGCGCGCGCTCCGGCGAATTCGACGCCTCCACCGCGTGAATGTAATAATGAATCGCGCCCAGGTGATTCGGCTCCCGCCGGATCACCGACTCCAGCGTCGCCACAATCTCCTCCGTGCCTTCTTCCGGCGTGCCGTCTTGATGCCACAATCCCCACGGATGCAGGTTCATCCCTGCCTCCGCAAACAGCGTCGCCGCATCCAGATCATCCGGGAACCGCTTCACCACCTCGCGCATCGCGTCGCGATACTGCTCCGCCGCCGCGCGCAAATCCGACTTCGGGTCCGCCGGGAACCGCTTCGCCAGCGCCGCGATGTACGCCTTGTCGCTCTCCGAAGCGTCCGCCCCCAGCAGCAGCGCCTTCTCAATCGCTTCGTGCGCCTGCACGAAGCGAGCCTCGCTCGCGGGATCGTTGTAGTTCGGCCCCACCGCTTCCGCGATGCCCCACTGCGCCATCGCCAGCTTCGGGTCGAGCTCCGCCGCGCGCTCGAACGACCGCGCCGCCTCGTCGTGGTTGAACGCGTAAATCTGCCGCAGCCCCTGGTCGAAAAAGGCCTGCGCTTGCGCGTTCGTCGTCGACACCGGGTGACGCCAGTTCCCGTAACCGGTCATCAGCGTTGCCGGCTTGGCTTTCGCCGCCGCCGCATGCTCCGCATGTTCCTGCGCAAAAGCGCACTCGCTCCCCGCGAGCGCGCCAATTCCCAACGCCAGCCCAACGGCCAGCAAGTTCAAAATTCTGCCACGCATTCGATTCCTCCATTCCGCTTTGAAATCGGTGGGCCTGTTCCGCGCATTCTAGCACCGTCCCGTTCTTCCGCAGGGAAGCCTGCTTGTAATGCAATGTCTTGCAGCATATGATGAAATATTATGGCCGCATTGAAAACCATTAGTTTCCGGATGCCAGCCGGCGCGGTCGAGACGCTGGATGCCCTGGCGGCTTCCATGGATCGCGACCGGACGTATCTTTTGAATGAAGCCGTCGAGCGGTACCTCGAGCTAAACGAATATCACATCAAGCTCATCAAAAAGGGCCTGCTCGCCGCGGAGGCCGGAGACTTTGTCCCGCACGCGCAAATGAAAAAACTGGTCGCAAGGCTGCGGCGCGCTAAGTAGCGTCCTCGATGCGCCTCCGCTGGACCACTCCCGCCAGGGAACAATTCGTTAGTGCGTATGAATATATCGCCCAGGAGAATCCCCGGGCCGCCGTTCGCACTGCCGGCAAAATTTGGAAAGCCGCCGAACTTCTTGCCAGGCACCCTATGGCGGGCAGGGACGGCCGCGTCGCAGGAACGCGCGAGTTGGTCATTCGTGGTACGCCGTTCATCGTTGCTTACCGCATCGAACGCAACGAGCTGCAGATTCTCGCCGTGTTTCATGCCGCCCGCAAATGGCCCGATGAATTCTAGCCATCTCCTGGCGTCGCCACCTTCAAACTTTCCAACCTTCAAACCTTCAACCTCCCATTCGGTAGACTCCCCCTCCCAAGAAAGCGGAGTCGAGGAAAGTTAAAAAACTGAGCCTGCGCGGGAGTACAATGCCCGGCCATGATTCCGAAAGCCGGATATTTCACGCCACTCCTGCACGTCATGGACGTGCGGCGCTCCATCCGTTTCTACGAATTGCTGGGCTTCGAGCTCATCGACCTGGAGGGCGACCCCGCGTGTCCCGGCTGGGCGCGCATGCATTGCGAAGGCGGCGCGGTGATGTTCCTCCTGGCCGAGCACGCCTTCGACCCCGCCAAGCATGCCTTGCTCACGGCCATGTACACTCCCGATTTGCCGGCGTTCCGCGAACACCTCTTGGCCAACGGCGTCGCGGCGCCCGCGATTATTTATCCCGGATACATGCCCAGTGGCTCGCTCTCGTTGCGCGACCCGGACGGTTACATCATCGACGTCCACCATTGGAGTGACGCGGAACACGCCGCCTGGCTGAAGAACGTTGAGCAAAAGCGACTATCCGATAAGGATAGTCGTCCTGAGTGAGTCTTCGAGCGAAGGAACTCTCCGCTAGCGCAAAAAAGAGCTGACACAAGCCGATAGCGCCCCGGCGTGCTGCCGCCCAACCAGTAGCGGTGCATGCGGTTGCATGTGGTATAGATTCATGGTATATATTAATGGAAGGAACCCTATGAGCAAGCGCGCCATCGCAAAACTGTTCCGCAACGGCCGCAGCCAGGCCGTGCGGCTGCCCCGCGACTTTCGTTTTGAAGGAGACTGCGTGCGCGTCCGCCGTGTGCCCGAAGGTGTCCTGCTCGAGCCCATCATCACGGACACCAAAGAATGGTTCGCCGCCATGGACCGCCTTGGTGCCGACCCCTTGTTGAAGAGCGGCCGGAAGCAGCCGCGCCCGCAGCGGCGCAAGTTCTTCGATTGAGTGATGCGCCGTGGCGTACCTGCTGGATACGAATGCCTGCATTGTGCTCATCAATGGGACATCGGAAGCGGCTCGAAAGCGTTTCTCAAAAGCGGTGGATTCCGGTGAGCCGGTGTGCGTGTCCGCCGTCTCCCTGTACGAACTGTGGTACGGCGTGGCAAAAAGCGCCAGGACGGACGCGAATACGTTGCGTCTCAAGCTGTTTCTGGCGGGTGCCGTGCGCGTGCTCGAATTTGGGGAAGAAGACGCGCGCACTGCCGCCGAGATACGAAATTCTCTTGAGCGCAAGGGCACGCCGATTGGCGGCTACGACCTGCTTATCGCCGGCCAAGCGCTGGGCCGCCGTCTGACCCTTGTGACTGCTAACGCCAAAGAGTTCACTCGCGTAAAAGGTTTGCTTTGGGAAGACTGGGCCCGACCGTAATTCGCTGTCTGCTTTTCCAGTTTCCATTTTTCGAATTTCGGCCTCGTCAGCGAATGATTCTCGTCATCCGTGCACTTGATATCATATCGTTTTAGGGATATTATATAAGGTATGGCTTGGCGAGTGGAATTCTTTGTGGACGCTCAAGGCCGGGCACCCGTCGAAGAATTCCTTACTAGCCTTCCCATCCAGCACCGCGCCAAGGCCCTGGCGCTCATCAAGATGCTGGAGCAGGAAGGGCCGAGAAAATGCTCCTTCACGTTTGAGTGCTTTTTCAGCGCCTCTATCAGTTCTTCCACCTTGTCCCGGACAATTTGGTAGCAGTTAATGAGCTCTTCGTTCGCATCTGACAAAACGGCGGACGCCGGACTCATACGAAAGTAGAGGGCCCCCCCGCCGACAAATGGCTCCCAGTACGTATTGAAGGATCGAGGTAGTTTTTTCTCGATTTCGGGCAGGAGTTCCGACTTGCCGCCGGCCCATTTTAGAAAAGGTGAAGCTTTCCCAGTTTTGTTGATTGGCGCGCCAGGGAAGAAACCAAGTCTGGTCCTTTGGGTGGCTGATTGCACTTGGGGTTGATCAATCGGGATCCTTGATCAGAAGGGAAAGGGTGTCAAGAGTGGGGGGAAACCACAAAGCAGGAACCAGGAGGAAAAAGACAGAAGAAAAAGCCTAAAGCAGAGGAGTCACCATTCGGCGAGCTCGAGGATGCGGCGAGCGGCGGCGGTGACGAAGGGGTCTTTGGTTTTGCCGATTTTGGCGAGGGCCCTGTTCATGGCCTTGGTTATATCTTCGGGCTTGGGCTTGGATTTGGTCTTTTTCACGTGAAGATTATAAGCGGAAAGGCAGCCAAGAGATCCCTCGTCGGGTTGCAAAAAGCACAACGCTCGCTCGGGATGACGGTGGAGTCGACTCCGCTCACCAGAGGCCCTTCATCGGGTCGTCACCTGAAAGGAAGACACGATTTTTTCGAGCGCGCGCAGGATTTTCGGAATGTCGGCGGGTTTCATCTCCGAATCCGGCTCGACATAGTTGGAGGCGCTAATCTCTATCAGGAATTCGTAGCACGCGCCGCTGGAGTAGCCCGCATATTCGACGTTCTCCACGTAGCTGCCCGCTCCAACGCTCGAACTCAGCCGCCAATCGAACGGGATTCCGTGAATCCCGAGCGATCCCGACGTCGGCGACAGCCCGGAATCGGCAGAAAGCGTTAAGGCGCGGCATGCGTCCGGCGTGACCGCGGGGTTGACGACAAATTGCACTACGCCGCTGCGAAACGACGTGTTCGGGTAGGCGTCCTCGGGGATTGTAAGCGTCGCAACCAGGATCGCGCCCGGCTGGCTGGCCGTCAGCGCCTGTTGTTGCTGCACAAACGCCGCATCATCGGGGTCCGGGCCTTCCTCTAGCGCGTAGTTGCGCGGATAACGGAAGGAAACCCCGTAGTCCGGATTGTGGTACACGGTGAATTCCGAAT
>Ga0187778_10002311_pt1 | contig 13027 bp, 9 predicted proteins | sample 1015_Q2_SP5_20_M_FD_132418 | JGI IMG/M metagenome (GOLD analysis project Ga0187778, IMG submission 132418) | Tropical peat soil microbial communities from peatlands in Department of Meta, Colombia - 1015_Q2_SP5_20_MG | ecosystem: Environmental > Terrestrial > Soil > Wetlands > Peat | place... | reverse complement strand
CATCTTCTGGTCTAGCTCGGTAGCAGCGGCTGACACCGGCTTGGTGCCGGCATTTTCGGGAAGGTGCTTCTTGATTCCTTCCAATTGGAAGCGAACATCCTGGATCTGATTGACCGTGTCGTAAACTCGGCTCAGTTCATCCCGGATCTGAATCAACAACGTGAACTGCTTTTCTAGATCCGCCGCTTCGACGCGCACGCGGGGATCAAGCTTGACTTCAAAGAAAGCCGTCTGGGTTTTCCCGTCTACGGTGATCCGCACCTGGTACTTTCCCGGCAAAGCCAGCGCGCCGCGGCTGCCATCCTTGTAGTCCCAGAGATAATAATCGGGGACCTGGCTGGTCCCCTCATAGCGCAAATCCCAAACAAATCGGTTGAGGCCGCGTTCAGGTTGGATCTGTTTCTCCGGTTTCTTGTCGTCCGGATTCAGCGGCTCCTCGAGCTCCTGAGTCTTGGAGCTCGAGAATCTTCGAATGACCGCTCCGCTTCCGTCGAGGATCTCAATCGTAGTATCGGCTTTGGGCTTGTCCTTGAGGAAGTAGTAAATCAGCGCTCCGGTAGGAGGATTCTGGCCCACCAGGGTTGGCTCTGGTTGCTCTTCGCTCGAGTTCTGATAGCGGACCGCCGTACTGGGAGCATAGAGGTGCAGATCCTGGCTTGCGATCTCTGGTGCATATTGCCGCAGGGGTGCAACGTCATCGAGAATCCAGAACGCGCGTCCGTGGGTAGCGAGCACCAGATCGTCATCTTTGATGATGAGATCGTGCACCGGTGTGGTGGGGAGATTCAGCTGTAGCGCCCGCCAATTGGCGCCGTCATCGACCAACACGTAGACACCCGTTTCGGTGCCGGCATACAGCAAACCGCGGCGTTTGGGATCCTCGCGCACGGCGCGGACCAACGTGTTCTCGGGAATCCCCTTGGTGAGGATCGTCCAGGTTTTTCCATAGTCGCCGGTCTTGTAGATATAGGGGTGCAGATCGTCAGACTGATGCCGGTCCACGGCTACGTAGGCCGTACCCGGGTCATGCGGGGACGCATCGATCTGGCTGATCCGGCTCCACTCAGGTAGGGTCTTGGGAGTAATGTTGGTCCAATTCTTGCCGCCGTCCCTCGTGACTTGCAGCAGTCCATCGTCGGTGCCCACCCAAATCAAGTCTTTCACCAGGGGCGACTCGGCAATGGCAAAGATGGTGTCGTAGTACTCGGTGCCCGTGTCGTCCTTATCAATTGGACCACCGGAGACCTGCTGCTTGCTCTTATCATTGCGCGTCAAGTCCGGGCTGATGGCCTCCCAATGCATGCCGGCATCGGTCGTCTTGAATAGCCGTTCCCCACCGTGGTAGAGCGTGTTGGGATCGTGAGGCGAAATCAGGATGGGAGCCGTCCATTGAAAGCGGTGTTCCAAAATTGCGGCACCGCCGCCATCGCTGATCTCCGGTTGCACGGCAATGTTCTTGATTTGTCCCGTACGCTTATCGAAGCGAGTGATGATGCCTTCGTATTCGCCGGCATAAACAATGTTGGGATCGGGAGGATAGGGTGCGATGTAGCCCGCTTCCCCGCCGCCTACGTCATACCAATCTTGGCGGTCGATCGACCGATCGTTGCTGCGGCTGGTAATGGCCACGCTTCCGGCATCCTGCTGCGATCCGTAAATGTAATAGGGTGAACGCGCGTCCGCGATCACATGATAGAACTGCGCCGTCGGCTGGTTGTCCTGTTGACTCCAAGTCTTGCCGCCATCGAGGCTCACGGTCACGCCGCCATCGTTCGAAACGATCATGCGGCCGGAATCTTGGGGATCAATCCACAAGCCATGATTATCGCCATGCGGCACCTTGACCTTGTTGAACGAGTGCCCTCCGTCGGTGGACTTGTAGAACTCGACGTTAGCCACGTAAACCGTGTCTGGGGAGTGCGGATCCGCGAACACGTGGGTGAAGTACCAGGCCCGCTGCCACAAGGACCGATTGTTATCCAGCAATTCCCAACTTTCGCCGCCATCGTCCGAGCGGAAAAGACCTCCTTGCGCGGCTTCAATCAAGGCATAGACGCGCTCGGAGTTGGCGGAAACGGCGACCCCAATGCGGCCGTACGGCCCACTGGGCAGACCATGTTCGCTCAGCATCTTCCAGGTCGTGCCGCCGTCGTTCGAGCGATAGAGCCCGCTGCCTGGGCCGCCGCTCGAGAGACCCCAGGGCGTGCGGCGGGCTTCCCACAAGGCGGCAAAAAGAATGTGGGAGTTGTGGGGATCGAAGGCGATGTCGATTCCGCCGGTGTTCTCGTTCTTATAGAGGACCTTCTCCCAGCTCTGACCGCCATTCGTGGTGCGAAAGATGCCGCGCTCGCTGTTCGGCCCGAAGGGATGGCCGAGGGCTGCCACGTACACGATGTCCGCATTCCGCGGATCGACAATCACTCTGCCAATCGCCCGCGAGTCTTTGAGCCCGATGTTCTTCCAGGTCTTGCCGCCGTCGACAGTTTTATAGACTCCGTCGCCCTGCGAGATATTGCTGCGGATGCAAGCCTCGCCCGTACCGACATACACGATATTCGGATCCGAGGGCGCGATCGCAATGCTTCCGATCGCGGATACAGGTTCTTTGTCGAAGACGGGATGCCAGGTGGTGGCTCCGTCGGTGGACTTCCATACCCCACCGCCGGTGGCGCCGAAGTAGTAAGTCTTGGGGTCGCCGGGAACTCCCGCCGCGGTCAGGGAGCGGCCACCGCGAAACGGGCCAATGAGTCGATACGCCATGCCCTTAAATTGGAGGTCTGACTCTTTCTTGTCGGGAGCGGCCTTCTGATCGGTCGGCTGTGGCGGCTCTGCAATTTGGCGATCTTTCGTTGTTTCATGCTGCGCGAAACCGCTCGATCCAAGGCTGGTGACCAAAACTGTCAAGCACGCGACTCGACAGGCGGATAGTTTGGCAAAGGGCATGGATGCAATCCCCTCCGGGATAAGTGACTGATTATGGTACAGCCAGGGGTCAGTTTCTGAAAGAGTAGAGGCGTCCCGGGCACCCCGGGCAACCCGGGGCTCGGAGGGCGTTGATTTCTGGCGGGCCGGTCAGCTCTGGAGATTTCGCAGCTCCAGCAGATGCCAGGAATCTCTGAGCACCAAAGGCGCTTCCCCACCCTGGCCGTCTATTTCTGGCACAATAGCCCTGGAGGGCAACATGGCACAGAAGCGCATTCTCCTGCTGGCTGGCGACTATGTCGAAGACTACGAAGTGATGGTCCCTTTCCAAGCGTTGCAGATGGTGGGACACGCAGTGGTGGCCGTCTGCCCGGGAAAGAAAGCAGGGGAATTCGTGCGCACCGCCATCCACGATTTTGAGGGCGACCAGACATACAGTGAAAAGCGGGGGCACAACTTCGTGTTGAATGGGAACTTCGACGAGATCCAACCGGAGAGCTACGATGCGCTCGTGCTGCCCGGGGGGCGGGCCCCGGAGTATCTGCGGCTGAATTCGCGAGTGCTCGACATTATCCGCCACTTCGCCGCGGCGCAAAAGCCGATTGCGGCCATCTGCCACGCAGCCCAGCTCCTGGCAGTCGCGGGAGCGCTCCCCGGCCGGAAGGTGAGTTGTTATCCTGCCGTCTCGCCGGAGGTGACGGCGGCCGGCGGAACGTATGTGTCCGTAGCCATGGACCAAGCCTGCGTGGACGACAATTTGGTGACCGCGCCAGCGTGGCCGGCGCACCCGGTGTGGCTGGCGGCTTTCTTGGAAGTGCTGGAACCGGGTGCGCGTGGGCGCAAGCCCGAGGCTGCTTAAGGCCAGGGCCGGTTGTGCGGCCGAGCAGTGATTGCTATCGCCGGCGGCCTGGCCGAAGGCGTGAGATCTCGACCACAGCTGATATAACGGTTCATCGGTGTGCTGCTCTTGCAAAGTAGTTGTCCTCCTCCTCGCGGCCGTCTTCCTCGTTCCGCTCTTTGGTAGGAATCGCGTAAATCAGGACCGGGCGCCGGCTCCGACGTTTTACCGCGATGTGGTACCCATCCTCGAGAAGCATTGCCAAAGTTGCCATCGTCCGGGCGAGATTGCTCGTCAGTCGTTCCTGACCTATGAGGAAACACGGCCGTGGGCGACTCGCATTCGCGATGCGGTCCGTACGAAGGCGATGCCGCCCTGGTTCGCCGATCCCTGCTGCGGTCACTTTTCGGACGATCCGTCTCTGACATCTGGCGAAATCTCGATGCTGTCGGCGTGGGCGGACCGAGGAGCGCCGGCTGGCGAGCAGGCAGATTCACCTCCATCTCCGCACTGGACGAAGGGGTGGAACATCCCGCAGCCGGACGCAGTGATGAAGATGCCGCAGCCGGTCGTGATCCCTGCGGCGGGGGTTCTCGAATATACCTATGAAATCGTCCCCACCAAGTTTGCTGATGATCAGTGGGTGCAAATGTCCGAGGTGAACCCGTCGAGCCGGGAGCACGTACACCATGCCGTTGTCTACATTCGCCCGCCCGGCTCCGACTGGTTGCGGGGAGCGCCAACCGGTGTGCCCTTCACCGCCTCCAGTCTCAGCGATGAGCATCTGCGGCATGCGGCCCACGAAACCAAGAGCGACATGCTCCTGGTTTATGCCCCAGGCAGCTCGCCCGACCAGTGGCCGGATGGAATGGCAAAGATGATTCCGGCGCACTCCGATCTGGTCTTCCAGATGCACTACACCACCAATGGTCATCCAGCGGCGGATCAGACCAGTGTAGGACTGGTCTTTGCGAAGCATGTCCCGCTAGAGCGCGTGCTCACACTGCAACTCGCCAATGATCACGACACCATTCCCATTCCCCCTGGGGCAGACAACTATCGGGTGGAGGTTCAGGGTACGCTGCCGAACGACTGTACATTGCTCAGCTTCTTTCCCCACATGCACCTGCGGGGCAAGCGCTTTGAGTACCATCTGGTGCATCCCGATGGCAGGGACGAGATCCTGTTGCGGGTGAATTATGACTTTTATTGGCAGCTGAGCTATCGCCTGGAGCAACCGAGGCTTCTCAAAGCCGGAACCCGCCTCAAGGCCGTGGGTATCTACGACAACTCGCGGCACAATCGCCATAATCCGGATCCGGACAGTGCAGTCACCTGGGGCGACCAGACCTATAACGAGATGATGGTGGGGTTCTTCGACGTGGCCGTCCCTGCGCAAATGGACAAGTTTCAGTTCTTTGAGCGGCCACCGAAATAGGCTCGCGAAACGAGCCTAGGGTCGGTCGCCCACCTGCCCGCCTGGATCCGCTACTCTATCCTCCTCAAGAGGCGTGGTCGCACTAGGCCGCGTGCGTGCTACACTGTCCCGTTTTTTTCCAGGAGGCTTCCATGCGCCAATCTGCTTTTCTCCACTTGCTTCGCCCCATCCTGGTTGTCACCGTGGCAGGTTTCGCTATGGCTCAAGCTCAGGCCCCGGCGGATCTGCGCCAGGCCATCGACAAAATAGTCGGGGATGCTCTGGCCAATACGGATGTGCCCAGCGTGTCGGTCGCGGTAGTGAAAGACGGACAGGTTGTGTACCTCAAGGCGTATGGAGAAGCGCGGGTTGAGCCGCGGCTCGAGGCCAAGCCAGAGATGCGCTACAGCATTGGATCGATCAGCAAGCAATTCACCGCCTCCGCCATCCTCCTGTTGGCGGAGCAAGGCAAACTTTCCCTGGATGATAAAGTGGCCAAATTTCTTCCCCGCCTGACGCGGGCCAACGAAGTCACGATCCGGCAGTTGCTTTCGCATACCTCGGGATATCAGGACTACTGGCCGCAGGACTATGTCATGCCGGATATGCTGGCGGCGGTGACCCCGCAGCAGATTCTTGATACCTGGGCGCGCAAGCCCCTGGATTTTGATCCGGGTACAAAGTGGCAGTACAGCAATACCAATTTCGTGATTGCTGGTCTGATCGTGGAGAAGGTCAGCGGCATGCCCTTACTCGAGTTTCTTCAGAAGAAGATCTTCACGCCCCTCGCGATGCACAGCGTGGCCAACGTGGATAAGGAGAAACTAGGAGAAACCGATGCCTCGGGCTACATGCGGTACGCACTGGGCCCGCTGCGTCCAGCTCCGAAGGAAGGACCAGGCTGGCTGTTCGCCGCGGGTGAACTGGCAATGCCGGCGGGAGATTTAGCCAAGTGGGACATTTCCATCATGAATCGCACCCTGATGAAGCCGGCGTCCTACCAGGAGTTGGAGCGTGAGGTCGTGCTCAAGAACGGCCTAGGAACCTCCTACGGGCTCGGCGTGCACGTCAGCTCCGAGTTTGGACATCGGGCGTTATCCCACGGAGGGGAGGTCTCGGGTTTTACCGCCCACAACCTGGTCTTTCCCGACGAACGAGTAGCCGTCGCGACGCTGACGAACCAGGATGCGGTCGAAACCACACAGGAAATTGTCCGCGCCATCGCTCCATTGCTGCTAGCCAGTGTCGATGCGACGGCTTCCGACAAACTTGAGCAGGCGCGAATGATTTTTCTCGGGCTTGAGCACGGCACCATCGATCGCTCACTCTTCACCGAGAACGCCAACTCTTACTTCAGCGAACCGGCGCTGAAGGATATCGCTAGCAGCCTCGAACCTTTGGGAACACCCCAGGAGTTTGTTCAGACGCACCAGGCGCTGCGAGGCGGTATGAGGCTGCGCGTGTATCAGATCAAATTTCCCGACAAGACTCTCGAGGCATGGACTTACGAAATGCCCAACGGAAAGCTGGAGCAGTACCAGGTGATCCCGCGGGTCGGTTGCTCATGCTCGAACTGAGGGCAGCCTGAGTAGCCAGGCGGTGGTTACGTACATGACGAAGCACTCCAGGGCAAAGGGCAGAAATCCCAGATAGCCAGGAGCCGGCATTTCAAAGATCTTCCACCTCTGAAACATGGGAAATATGTAATGCCACTGGGCGGTGGCCCAGTAGTTCCAGAATTCCCACAACCATCCGCAAACAAAGCCCGAGGCGAGCAGAGAGTAAAACCAATCGCGGCGGCCTTCGCCAAGATTGCCAATCAAGGAGGGCAGCCCGTGGCGGTGGTTGATCGGATCCAGAAGAAACACAAAGCCGATCCACACCAGGAAAAATAGGCGCGCCGCCAGCGGTCGCGGCAGGACCAGGGGAATGATCAGACAAAGGGCGCCAAAAAACATCAGGGCGCGCTGTGCCCCGGCGGAAAGCCGAACCGGGGCTGCGGAGGCATGAAACCATCCGAAGGATGCGATCAAGTCGGCGGTTTCAAAGATGCCGGGAGTGATGGTGGCAAACGACCATCCGTATCCCAGCAGGGCAAACGGCCAGGCTTGCGGAACGCCGGTGTAGACCCAGTTGTTAAGACGAAGATTGTAGGCTTCGAAAATGAGCCAGAGCGGAATCGAAAGCGCAGCTATGCTGGCAAACTGACGAGGATCGGAGTGCAGCCGGGAATGCCCGCGGATCGCGTACACGGCAGAGTCGGCGAGCAGAATGTAGCAAGTCCAGGCCACCGGTGTGAAATAGATTGCCAGCGGCTGAAATCCATGGAACAGCAAAGCTTCCGCCGCGATCAAAGCGATCAGTCCCGCCCAGCCGTACGCGGCCAACGGGAATTTCCGGTGGCGGAAGAATGTAATCACCAGAACTGCCGTGGTTAACCCTGTGATGGCCAACCCCAGGGAAAGCATGAGGTCATAGTAGCGCACTCATTACTCTTGTAACGGCAGAGGCGCAACCAGGGTTGTTCAACCCGGATTGCGCGCGGCAAACTGTCCAGGGAAGGGTGCTATCCATGTCGTTCGTCGGCCCACAACCTCCCAGTGCCAAGCTTGTGGGCAAACGTGTGCTCTTGAAGTCCTCCTTATTCAGCCGTGCCTTTTCCGGCACAATCACCTCCGCCGATGAGATCGGCTTCTGCTTCATCAGCGATGATCTGATCTCAGCTTTACGGGAGATTACCGGGAGTGCCTTGGCCAGCCTGGAGGCACCGAACGTCTACTTGCCGTTTGCCACCCTAGAGTGGTTGGTGTTCTCCGAGGCCAAATCAGCCGCCAACTCCGCCTGACATCGGACTCTCTGCGCGCCCGAGCCCGGTCAACTTGGCTCACTGCCCAGCGGGCCCATCACTCCACGGTGACCCGGGGCTGGTTCGACACGTAACGGGGGAGAAACGGAATCGTCGCGGATGATGTAAAATTCGGGCGGTTTCGATTCGATCGGCTGAACCTTAAAGTTCTTCTTGAAGGCGGGGCCGTCCCGTCTCCTGGACACAATTCTTCGAACCCGGGAACAAAAAGATATTGGGAGGTAGCATCCGCTATCTAGGCATCGACGTCGGCACAGGGGGTACGCGGGCGCTCATCATTGACGAGGCGGGCAAGGTGGTGGTGGCTGGATCGGCGGAGCATGAGCCCTTTGCCAGCCAGCAGCCGGGTTGGGCGGAACAGGACCCACGCGACTGGTGGCGAGCCTGCCGCTTGGCGGTTCGCGAGGCGCTTCATTCCGCTAGGATCCGGCCCGAGGAGGTCGCCTGTGTGGGCTTCTCGGGACAGATGCACGGGGCGGTCCTGCTCGACGAGGGACTAGAGGTGATCCGCCATGCAATCCTCTGGTGCGATCAGCGCAGCCAGAGCCAAAGCTATGAACTGGCACAACTGTTCGGTGCGGATGAGCTGATTCGGCTGACCTCGAATCCTCCCCTCCCCAATTTCACCTTAACGAAACTGCTGTGGGTTCGCGATAACGAACCTCGATGTTGGAGCCGAACCGCGCACATCTTGCTTCCCAAAGACTACGTACGGTTCCGCCTCACGGGAGAGCAGGCCATTGACGTGGCGGATGCCTCGGGGACCCTTCTGCTGGACGTGGCTGGCCGGCGTTGGTCAGCCGAGGTGTTGAGCAGGACCGGCATCGACGACCGGCTCCTTCCGGTGCTCTACGAGTCGCCTCAAGTCTGTGGACGAGTATCGCCAGCGGGCGCCGAAGCCACAGGCCTGCGGGCTGGGACTCCTGTGGTTGCCGGCGCGGGAGATCAGGCGGCGGGGGCGGTCGGCATGGGCATCGCGCGCGCCGGCACGGTCAGTGCGACCATTGGAACTTCCGGGGTGGTATTTGCCGCGACCGATCGCCCTGCGCTCGATGGGCAAGGACGGTTGCACACATTTTGCCATGCCATCCCCGGACGCTGGCACGTGATGGGGGTGACGCAGGCCGCAGGCTTGTCCTTGCGCTGGTTTCGGGATCGCTTCGGCGTAGGGTCGAAGGATGGACGCGACCCCTACGACTGTCTAGCTGAAGAAGCCACGGCGGCACCCGCAGGTTCTGACGGCGCCTTTTGGGTGCCCTACCTCATGGGTGAGCGCACACCCCATCTCGATCCCAACGCGCGCGCGGCCTGGCTGGGGCTGACGGCTTCGCACACCCGCGGCCATGTCATTCGGGCCATCCTGGAAGGAGTGGCTTTTAGTTTGAAGGACACGTTCACGATCTTCGAGGAGATGCAGATTCCGGTCACGTCGATTCGGCTGGGTGGCGGCGGGGCGCGATCACCTCTATGGAGACAAATTCAAGCCGACGTCTACGGACGTGAGGTAGAAACCGTGGCGGCGGAGGAGGGCGCAGCCTACGGCGCCGCAATTCTGGCAGGCACCGGCGCCGGTCGGTGGAGATCGGTCGAGGAAGCTTGTGACGAGGTTGTGCGCGTGGCCCTGCGGATCCCACCCAACGAGGAGGTCTCGCAGGTGATGCAACGCGCTTACGGCACCTACCGTAAGATCTACCCTGGGTTGCAGCAGATCTTTGACTCTATGCCTGCCCCAACTTGCCGCTGAAGCCCTGCTTTTCCATTGGATCTCGTCCAGTACACACCGCAGATGTGGCGCTGCCAGCGCCCCGCTCCATTCACCGAGTCACAACAAACTTTATGCAGGCGGGCGAGGGTACGTGGATAGTCTGTCCGTTGGGGGTAAGGTGGCCGGTCTTGGGATTGACCTGAAACAAGACAATCTGATCCGAGTCTTGGTTGGCCGCGAGCAACCACGATCCTGTGGGATCGAGGGTGAAATGGCGCGGAGTCCTTCCCCGGGTCGAGTCGGTTTCCACCGGAGCTAGCGTTCCCCGCTCCGGATCAATCGCCAATACGACGATACTGTTGTCGTCGCCGCGATTCGAGACAAAGAGAAATTTGCCGGAGGGGTGGATTTCGATTTCTGCGGCTTCCTTCGCACCTGAAAATCCTTTAGGCAAGGTCGATATGGTTTGCAACTCGCGCAGCTTGCCGGTCGCCGCGTCGTAGGAATAGGTCCCGACCGTCGATTGGATTTCGTTGAGCAGATAGAGAAATCTGCCCTTGGAATCGAAAGCCAAGTGCCTGGGACCGGCACCCGGCATGGTCTTCACGATCTGCGGTTCACGGCCCAGACTTCCATCGGCCGCATCGAAGGGGTAGACCAGCAGCTCATCAAGTCCGAGGTCAGCCACAACGGCAAAGCGATTGTCGGGCGAAAGCGCAATGGCGTGAGCATGCGGTCCTTTCTGGCGTTCAGGATCCACACTCGAGCCTTGGTGCAGCACGAATGCCGAAGGCCGGCCCAGTCGACCATCCTGCAAGAGGGGAAACACAGCCACGCTGCCGCGCTCGTAGTTGGAGACCAGGGCATAACGGCCGCTCCGATCAAGTGTGATGTGGGCCGGGCCCTCGGCGCCCGAGGAAACTTGATTCAGCAGCGAAAGTTTCCCGCTTTCCCTCTGAATAGCGAAAGCGCTGATCGCACCGGCAGGCTGATCGTTGTACTTGCTAATCTCATTGACTGCATAAAGGAATTTCCCGTCTTGGGCAATCGCTAGAAACGAGGGTTCAGCGCTTTCGGCGGCCATTCCCAGGGAATCGAATTGGCCAGCCGTCGAGTCAAAGCGGTAAGCGTAGATCCCCTTGCCGCCGTGGTCTTTGTAAGTGCCCACGTAAACCAGAAATTTCTCCCCTGCAGCGTGTCCGTAGCCGAAGACAAGCACCCACGCTGTCAGAGCCAGGAGCAGCAGGGTAATCGAAGGGCAAAGTTTGACGAAAGGCGTTGGCATAACCCACGATCCTTCCCTGAGCACGAGCCGCACTCCCATCCTATCTCAGGTCTGGTTTTCTACCGGTTCCGGAATGGGCTCGATGCGTCCCAGCAGAACTACGTACGCCGCGATCCCGAGAAGCAGGGTTGCTGAGGAAGTAGCAAACGCCGCTGCGAAGGAATGCGTGGCGGAAACGATGTAGCCGGTCACGATGGGTGCGCTAATCGCCGAGATCTGGCCACTGAAGTTGACGATGCCGCTCAGCGTGCCTACGCTCTCCCGCGGTGCGATCAAGGAAGGGATCGACCAGGCCACGGGCGCGGCGGCGGCCAGGCCGCCGAGCGCCAGACTGACCCAGACCACCGCCGACGCCGGACTTTGTGCTCGCGCCGCGCCCAGAATGAACAGACCTAGTGTCATTCCCCCCACCATCACAGCGTAGCGGACTCGGTTCGCATTCCAGCCGCGCTCAAGGAGAAGGTCCACCAGCCATCCGCCGATGATTAGATCGGTGAAGGTCGCCAGCAGCCAGGGAAGGCTGGCGTAGAGAACCGACTGCAGCAAGGCGACGTGCAGCGAAAGCGAAAGATAACTCGGAAGCCAGTTCAGCAGGAGAAAGAAGGTGTAGTTGTAAGCGCCCCATCCGATGGCCAGACCGTAAACCTTGCGCTGACGCAAGAGATAACAGAGCCGAGAACTCCCCTGGGCTCTCCGCGGATCTTCCGGCTGTGCCCCACCTTCGGTGATGAATTGAAGCTCCCGAGCCGAGAGTCGGTCATCCTCCTTTGGATTGCAGTAAACCCAATAAAATAAGAGGAAATAGAAGAAGCTGATGAACCCTGTGGCGGCGAAGCTCGCGCGCCACCCAAAATGCAAAAGGAGCAGGCCGAGGAACGGGACTCCCATGGCGGTAGAAAATTTCGCCGCTGCATCGGTGATGGCGGTAGCCAGGCTTCTTTCGCTGTCCGTAAACCAATATCCAATGGCCTTGGCATTCGCAGGAAACGTCGGAGATTCGCTTATCCCCAAGAGTAACCGTGCAGCGAAAAGCCAGCTCAGCCCCGGCGCGAACGCCGCCGCAAAGCAAGCGATGCTCCACAGCAGGGTGCTCATGCGACCCACGCGCGATACCCCGAAACGGTCCAGCAAGATGCCGGCGGGCATCTGCATCAGGGCATACGTCCAGCTGAAGGCGCTCGCAAGGTAGCCAAATGCCACCAGTGACACTCCGAACGAATCACTCAGCGCTTCACGCGAGACCGACAGATTGACGCGGTCGAGAAAATTGACGAGAACTCCGATGGCCAGCAGCACTGCGATACGCCATCGCCGGTGAGGCACGCTGGGGATGTTCGAGACCAAAGAGGCTCCGCAAAGCAGCTAACCATGGACACCTTCGATTGTCCGCGGCAAAGAGTTTAACTGAAGAAGCCGCCACGCTTGTGGTGAAATGCGCGGAGCAGCCTACCATGACCGATCAATCTCTCAGCGCAGCAGGTGTTGCCTGAGGCTGGTCGCAGGCGGAAGGTATTGGAAATAGCTGCGCTGCATCCTAAGTCAAGGCAGTCGAGTTTTGTTGTTCGTCACGGGCGCCGGGCAACGCTTCTCTGTCTCCGACTCTTTCGCAGGGACGGTCCGCTCTCCCAAGCAAGAGTCAAGATCGATCACTCGCAAAACAACCGGCTGGCAAGATAATTCACCCCGATTTCGATTCCGAACGTAACTTGTGGCGTCGAATTGCGGTTGGCTACGATGTCGCCAGCCGAGTTGACTCGGAAGAAAGGGTATTAGAAAACGATGAGAAAAAGGATGATGAGTGCGTTTGCTGTTCTGGGGCTCATGATCGCGCTTTCGTCACCATCCCCGGCCGGGGGAAGGCATCCGCAAATCGAAGCTGCGCTTCGTGCGCTTGCCGGCGCGAAAGATCATCTTGAGCATGCAGCTCATGACTTTGGTGGGCATCGGGTCGAAGCTATCCGTGCAATTGATGAAGCCGATCGCCAACTCCGGGT
>Ga0187778_10002309_pt1 | contig 13031 bp, 11 predicted proteins | sample 1015_Q2_SP5_20_M_FD_132418 | JGI IMG/M metagenome (GOLD analysis project Ga0187778, IMG submission 132418) | Tropical peat soil microbial communities from peatlands in Department of Meta, Colombia - 1015_Q2_SP5_20_MG | ecosystem: Environmental > Terrestrial > Soil > Wetlands > Peat | place... | reverse complement strand
TACGCCCTCATAGTCGTTGCGCTTCAAAAAGCCGGTGAGCGGAGAGAACCCGCCGCTCAACAGCAACTCCAGATCGCAAATCTGGCGTGCCGTCAGATCCCAGGACGGCCATTCCCGCGAATGCACTTTCAGTTCGAGGACTCGTTCTGGTGAGGCCGTGAGGTTCACGAGCGTTCCTCCATGTGGCGCAACCAGATGGCTTATTGGCGCTGTCAAACGATCCACCTTTCGAGTTATTGATTGTGTTCCGCGATCGTAGGTGCCTGGCGTACCCGCCAGAGTTCTGAAGCTGGCGTATCTGAGGGCTACCCGCCAATCCCGCCGATGCGCGCGCCCAGTTCCGCGCGGAAGGCGATGGATTCCCTAAGAATTACCTGGCCGACTGGATCGACTCAATAGTCTGCAAATCTCATTCCTTTACTAAGGTATCCGATCTCGGTAAACCTGTGCCAGCACTTCTTTTAGGGAAGACAGAGTTTGATCGGGCTGCCCGGTGTGCAAACTTTTGCCACAAAATTCTAACTGAACCTGCGTTCCCGCCAGCCTCACATGCAAGAGCGTCCGCGGCTGGATCGAGGTTTTTTCCCGTTATCGCCTCAGCGCGGGAGTTCAGGGGGCGCGGTTTGCGTCTTGGTTGTCCTTGCGCTCTCTTTCCAGGAATACTTCAGTAGGCACCACACGGCCTGCACACCGTCGTGCCAGCCGATTTTCTTCCCCTCTTCATAAGTGCGGCCCCAGTAGCTGATCCCGACCTCGTAGATTCTGAGACGGCGCTTGGCAACCTTGATGGTAATTTCCGGCTCAAAGCCAAATCGGTCTTCTTCGATCGGAATGGATTGGATCACGACCCGGCGGAAGGCTTTGTAGCAGGTCTCCATATCGGTGAGATTGATGTTGGTCAAACAATTGGAAAGCAGCGTAAGCAGGCGATTGCCGACCGAGTGCCAGAAGTACAGCACGCGATGGGGCGCGCCGCCCAAAAAACGCGAACCGTACACCACATCGGCCTTGCCTTGGATCAGGGGATCGAGCAGCGTCTGATAGTCGCTCGGATCATATTCGAGATCGGCGTCTTGTACGATCACGAAGTCACCGCGGGCTTCGGCGATGCCGCGTCGTAGCGCGGCTCCCTTGCCTGAATTGCGGGTTTGTAACAAGACCCTTATCTGTGGGTACTGTTTCTCGAGTTCGAGAAGAGTCTCTCGCGAGCCGTCGTCAGACCCGTCGTCGATGCAAAGCAACTCGATTTCGAAAGGAACTGCCAGCACACGTTCGACGGCTTGCCGCAACGTGGCCTGCTCGTTGTAAACGGGCATCACAACGGTCAATTTCATGGCGGAAAAAAGTTGCTCTACTGTGGACGATCCCTGCCGAAGCGAGCCTTGGCCTGAGCCTTCTTTCGCCCCCGGTTTCGCCTCGGAAGAGCGGCAAAATTTTCAACAGTACGAAGGTGTAATTAGTACCATGTTCCCTTACACGATCCAGAAATTTTTGACCTCACCGGGTACCCCTCAGAAGTGACGATCCCCATCGACAGGCCGCACCCCTAGGGCGACCTGTGGATCGTTCTGACCACCAACTTAGACAGCTCGCCAGTGCCGGGCGTGATTTTCCACCCCGCCAAAACCCAGCAGGTCCTCACCCTTAGACTCGTCTACGGCTTTAGTTTTTCGTAACTTAGCCAGCCATCGCCGCCATTCCCGGCGAGTGAAGAACAGGTGAAAGGGGTTGCCTGGGACCCGAATCGACCTTCCTCGAGCTCTGGATTCCTGGCATATGTGGAAAAAACCAGGTCTGACGAGGACCTCCTGGCAGCGTACATGCACCCGAGAAAACTGACAATCAAGCGTAGAAAGTTTCGTTTCTTCTTCGTTGGCTAAATGCGACCCACCGGGCAAGTCTCTGTCCGGGCGTCGAGTTTGGAAAACCGGGGGGAGGACCAGCGTCAAAGCTGGTCGCGTGGAGTTCGGGGAGCAGGCGGCCGCCAGCAGTACTCGAGGGTGGCCAATCGACCGTCGTCCTGCCGACGCCGTTCATCCTTTGCCGGGGTACCTTGGCTCTCTCCACTTAGAACACAACCGCCTGAGGGCGACTCTGTCAAACCAGGAGCTTAGGTTATGAAAATCAAACCCATACACCTGGGTCCGCGGGAGCAGCAAATCGCCGATCTGCTGCTCGAGGGCTGTGACAATGCGGAAATTGCCAAACAGCTAAACATGGCACGACGCACCGTCAAGGCGCATTTCAATCGGCTGTTTTTGCGCTTTGGCATCAGAAGCGGAATCAAGCGAGTCAAACTCGCGACACTCTTATATCGGAGGCAACTATGCTTGGAAGGGAGCGCAACGGAGTCAGGACACCCAGTGAAAGAGAGCAGCGAGTCATCGAGCTCGTTGCACAAGGACTCAAGAATAGCGAGGTTGCGCAAGCCATCGGAACCACCGAACACGTCGTCAAAAACTATCTTCGGACTATCTATGACAAGCTCGGGCTCTGGAATCGGGTCGAATTAGCTTTGTGGTACGAGGCCCGGCGTCCCTTGAAAATATAGCAACTCGATACGGTCGACGGAGTCGACGGAAGGAGCCCCCCAAAACCGCGTCCTGTTTCGATCGAGGAACCGCCTAGGGTGTCGAGCCCGGTCTGTTCGCTGGCAAATCTCGTCGAGTGGGCCTACGCAGAGGAGTATCTCGGTGACTCTGCTAGGGGGAGTGAAGTTTACTCGCAGGGCTTGCGCGCAGCAGGCTCGAACTGATCGAGTTGCGCGTCGCGTTGGGGAGCAATCTTCCCGTCCGGCGTTTTGCCGTACTGCTCGGATCCGGAGCAATAGTAGAGCGCCGTGTGCACATCTTCCCAGACGGGCAAGTTGGGGTTGCCGCCGTAGGTTGGGGCCGCCACCGGAGGCTGGGCTAAGCCGAGACCCACCAGGGCACGCTCGAACAAAGTGAGCGAAGGCTCCGGAGCTTTCATGCGCGCTCGGGCCGGTGCCTGATGCGGACTCCACCACAGAACCGCGAGCAGAAGTACAAGCACAGAAATGGTCACCGAGATGTCGCCTTGATGCCTGCCCAGCCACCGTTTGCTGGGCTGAGCGTCCTTGACCGAGTCGAGCCAGGTGCGCGCTTTCGTCGCCGACGTCCAGGGCGATGATTGCCAAGCAGAGTTCTCTTGTTCTAGAAGAATTCGAGGTTGGCTGTTGGGCTCGGCTTCTGCCTCGGAGGGCTTGGAGTCAGTGGCTAGGGCCGCACTGCCGTCGACCGCCGGGGAGACCTGGCCCGCGGCCAAATCAGAAACAGGCAGGATCTCTTCGGGAACGGCCGGAGCAGGTTCGCCGGCGAGAAGAAATTTGGGCGTGGGTTGTGGCTCGCCGCTAGGCTCCTGAGGAGTCTGTGCCGCGGCAAACTCGACTGCACGCGGGGTTCCGCATCGTCCGCAGAAGCTCTCGTCCTCGGCAAAGAGAAATCCGCATTGCCCACAGGCGGAACTCAGTTGAGCATTCGACTCGGATCGGTTCGACCCACTGGCGGTGGTTGGCTGGGGCTCTGTCACCTCCGGCGCGCTTGCCGCCAGCGGTTCCTCCTGCTTGGTTGTGTTTGTCGCGCCAGGTGCAATGGACAGTTGCTCCAACAAGTTGGAAATGTCCGGCAGTCCTTCCGTGGAAAGATCCGCAGCCGATCTCTCTCTCTCTTCCAGTACCGGCGCCGAACTCGATCCTAGGTTCATGGGCGCCACTTGAGCGATCATGGGCGCAGCGTCGGTGGTGAGGCGCTGAAGCTGCGGTTTCAACCGCTCGAGAGCCTCGAGCAGGACGGCATGCTCTTTGGCCAGAGTCTGCTTCCATTGCGCTTCGGCCGCACGTACCACCGCTTCCCCCATCAAATTCGCCATGACGTGGCAGCTTTGCATCTGGTGAGCGGCCACCAATTCTGTTTCCGGAAAACTCAGTTGCAAGAAACCGGACATGGTCGTCGGATCGTAGAACGGAAACAGAATGGGATTGGGAGTATCCCCTTGGAGATGCTCCCGGCGAATGTCGTTGGGAGAGGCTTGGCGGTCTTTGTCTTTCCGCAATAACTCCGCGATATTGTCCGGGACAGCAACGATGGCGCCGGCGAGGGAGGCCAAGGTGCCCGCCGCCGCACAGTACTCGAGACGGTCATTGCGGAGGAACGCTACGGCAATTGCCGTCGCACTCGTGATTTTTCCCAGTCGCTCCACGATCACTTTGGCGGCTGCGGAAACGTCCGAAAGCGACCGAAGCAACTCTTGAGCTTCAGCGATCTCCACTAGAGTCGCCGCCGGATCCAGCTTCTTTTGCGACTGCCTGTTCTGCTGCTGCAGAATGAAGGCGGCTTCCAGCATCTGTTCGAACGTTGTTTGATCGAGCGCGGGCATTGTAAACACGTTGGCTACTTGTGGCTCCACCTTGGCCTTTTTCCTTCGTCGTTTCAAATACGGACGCTAGTGATGGTGCAATTGGCAATCCAAACGGGGCGGGCTGGCGTGTCGTCTCCAGATTCTACCAGTCGCGCTCAGGCAGAACCATAGTCATCTTCGCTTGGTTAACCCATTCCAGGAATACGACTTACTGTTCCCTCCTTGCGGCGCAATATCTAGGTTACCGAAGAGTGAAACTGATTACTTCGATACCACCGGAGTTTCAATGTGCAAAGTTTTTCACTTGTTCGACGAAGGTTGTCGACTCCGGCCGGCGGTCGCCACTCCCTTCCAGGTTTTCCACAGGGCAGCAGCCACCTTCAAGGCAGGCAAGTCAGATTACGTCCGGCAGTGAAGGGCCGTTGCTCGAGGTAAGTCTTCTCCCTCGTTTTCGCGCTCTTCCGAAGCACTGCACCAGCTCGGTTGCAGGTGCCTGTGGAAAGCAGGCAAGTGACAGAAAAATCAGCGATTGAGAACGCGACAAGGCTGTTGACGGCGGTCGTCGTGATGGGGTAAACAGCTTAGTCCTTTGAAACGGTGGTTTGGCTGAGGCTATGCCGTCTCGTTGCTGGGTCTGAGCCAGTTTGCGGATTCGTAAGGCCTCGATGGGCGTGCTCAAGATCCTGAATCGTGGTGAACCGGACGGCCCGACTTTCCATGGCTCCTTTTGACCCTAATCAAGATAGAGTTACGGTATTAGTTATCGAAGATAGTCCAGAAGTTCAACGCTATCTCCGCCTTCTTCTCGAACTCGACTACTACCACGTGGAGGTCGCCAGCAACGGAGAGGAGGCGCTCGAGCGCCTCGAGCAGGGGTGTACTCCCGAACTAGTACTCCTCGACATGCAAATGCCTGGTATGGACGGACTCGAAACCTTGCAAAGAGTGAAGCATCTGCAACCCGGCTTGCAGGTGATCATCTGCTCGGGAGAAGACCATCCCGACACCATTCGACAAGCCATCTTGCTGGGGGCCCAAGCTTACTTGGTAAAGCCAGTCCCGCGTTTGTATCTGTCGGCAGCCGTCGAGGGTTGCCTAGCGCGCAGGCGAAGCGAGACGGCGGATTGCTTCATCCGCCCTTCGCGAATCGCCGAGCGACTCAATTGACTAGGGCCGGACCGCAAGCCGCACTTGGCTATCCATGAATTGCTGCAGCTGATGCCTGTCCGGATCGGACATGGCAAGGAATTTCAGGCTAATACCATAGCCTGGCGCGCTCGAAACCACCAAGACTTTCGCCCACAATTTGACATCCTTCACCCAGATAGCAATCCTGGCTTCGGTTCCCTTGGGCAGCGGGTTCGACATCTCGACGAAGCAGCCCCCTAAGCTGATATCGCCGGTTCTCGCCCGAATCGGGGCCGCGTGATCGCCGGGGTAGAGCTCGACGGAGGTCGCACACTTGAGTCGGGGGTGCACCCGTCGCTCAAACGTATCCTCGTCGGAGCCATCGAGACTTTGAGGCACAGGGAAATCCCAGAGCGGTTTTTCTGGGGACAGGCTCAGCAATCCAAGGTGCCCAACCTTCGGGCTTCCGGTTTCCCCCACCCACCTCACTTTAAAATGGGCTTTGGTTTGGCCATAGGTGAGCCCTATGATCTCATCCGGTTTAGGTTGGGCCTGGACGCCGCTCAACTCCACCCCTTGGCGGCTTACGTTTACCGTGAAGACCTTTTCGGAGAAGATTTGGCCATCGCGATCTGTGCCAAAAATTCGCACCGGCACTCGCGCCTCGTTTCTGGTCTGCCGACGGTTTCCCATGAGTCGAACCGAACTTGAGAACGTTAGGTTTTAGGGTTCTACCTGATCATATCGCTTGCCCAAATGGAAACCTGCGATCCATGTGATTCTCTTAGTTACTTCCGTGCGAGGTCCGAGCCCTTTCTGAGGCGCCACGGAATTCGGCAAAACGGTGCAAAACCTTGCACGATGAGCTAGGTTCATCGTCTTCAATGCCTTTCCAGCAGCCAGTTGGCCGCGAACTTGACGGCAGCCGAATTGCTCGAAATGGAGATGGAAAGTCGCCGACTGGAATTCCTCCAAGCAGCGGGCACCCCAGGCAAAATGGTACACAAAGAGATCTTTTGGATGACCTGTGACTCGGTGGAGCAGCTGCGGGCCGAGTACGGGCCTTTCCAAACCCGTGCTGAAGCTGAGGCCGAAGCCCAAAAGCTCGGTTTCGGCTATCTGTTGCGCTATGAGCATGTGATTGATGAAAACGACGAAATTCAAGAGGTACGTTGTATCTTCATTGAATTGCCGAGCTCGCGGCCTAGAACTCCTTTAGCAAATTCGTTCGGGCAGGTTCGGGAGAGCAAATATCACACTCGCTGCGCCACCTGTGGGGAGATGGCGGTTCACGACCAGCCGTGGCGGGCCGAGGTGTGGGCTGACATCCATGAGTTTGAGCGCCGCCGTCATCGCGTGCGATTGTTTGAGCAGAGCCAAGGAGCCGGTCTAAGAGAGATCGGGGACTGGCGTGATCGCTGTCGATGAGCCTGGCTGAGCCTTGCCAGTCACGTCCTCGCCTGCAAAACTCAATCAATTTCTGCTAGTCTGTTGCCCGGTAGTCGACTCCGCAATGGGAGAGTTCTGAGAACAATCTATGGCGTTGCTCTTACTCTTGCTGCTGGCGGCAATTCCTTTGTTGGGCGTAGTGTGGATTGCTGCGTCGGGCTCGCTATTTCCCCAGCCTACCATCGACGCCCTTTTTACCTCGCTGATTCTGCTTTCGATGTCCGGCATTTTCGGGGCAACTGCCTGCTTCGAGTTGCGCCGATATCTATCCGGTGCGAGCCGAGGGTCGGACCCAAACCCGCATTCCCAGTCCGGACCGATACGACGCGGTCGGGTAAAGGAAGTGAGCTTTTATGAGGCCGATGTGGGACAGCCCAACAAGTCGATTGTTACCCTGGCTGAGGATGGGCGGTCGGCGGAGATGCTGGTTCTCTCCGGGGACGTTCGCAATGCGCTTCCGGTAGGACAGAAAGTCCAGATTAGGTTGCGCAAGCAAGACGGCCAGAACGTTCTCGTCGACGTCCAATATTCATAAGACGCGCAGCCCTAGCGCCGCGTTACCGACGTAATCCCCGAGACCGAGTTCCATCTCACACCCATTGCCCCAAACCATTGAAAATTCGGAGAAGCGCTTCACAAGAATCAACCGGTTTCAGCAGGGGGAACGATGGCAACGGGGAAGCTGCTAGAGATCGCACAGGCACAAACTTCTACGCCGTCGATGCTCGAGCGCGCGGAGCGTCTTCAGTGCGAAATTCGGCAACTCTCGGGACGTGACCTGCAATTGTGGTCCATCGGAATCCTGGTGATGCTGGTTCTGGCCGCCGGCATGCTAGCCCTGGTGTTCCCCAACCTGATCTGGGCCGAGCACTCCATCCACATCCAGACCGCGTATCTGCCACAGTTGTTCTTTGGCCTCATTTCTCTCATCCTGCTGTTTAACATTTATCTTTTGCAGCAGAAGATCAGCCTCAACCATCTCCGCGGTCAACTGATCGGGGAGTTGGTTCTGAACGAACGTCTGGAAAGCTTATCCTTGCTCGACCCGCTCACCCAACTGCTCAATCGTCGTGCTTTCAATGAGCTGATTCCGCGCGAAGTAGCGCGCGCCAATCGGCTGGGCAGGCCTCTCACCTTCATGGCCATGGACCTGAAGGGCTTTCGTGAGATCAACGCCAAGTTTGGCATAAATGAAGGCAACTATTTGCTCGCGGAGTTTAGCAAGCTGCTCAAGAATACATTTCGCGGCTGCGACACAATCCTGCGCCAAGGGGGCGACGAATTCATCGTGGTTCTGCCGGATACGTCTGAGCAGGAGGCGGAAGCTCCCCTGGACCGCCTCGTGAGTTCGGTGAGGCACTGGAATTCGAGCAACAGCAAAGGCTACGAGCTCTCGTTTGCCTGGGCGGTGGCACCCTACGTCGTGGGCAGTGACGTTGCCGACGCGATGCGCAACTTGGATCGCAAGATTTACCAGAAACAACACAACCTCGTCCCCGTGTTTTGAGACAGGCATTTTAGGGGACTCTGCTGCACCACGACGGGCTGCTGCGCGCGGCGCATGGACCATGCGGAAAGAGGGAAGTGGAAACCCGGCAGCTCAGGTAGGTGGCACTCGCTCTAGGTCCCAGTCCTGGCCGTGGCGCAACGCGCCGCTCCCCGCAAGGCGATGGTGTCATTGGTGATCACGCTAACCGGTATGCTTTCGAGCAGCGGTTGCATTCTACCCTTGCTTCGGAAGGATTCGAGAAAGCGCGGCTCCTTTAATTTGGGTAGGATCTGGGGAGCGATCCCGCCCCCCACATAAACTCCGCCGGTGGCCATCAGTTTCAGCGCCAGATTTCCCGCCTCCGCTCCATAAACGGAGACAAAAACCTCAAGCGCTTGCTCGCACAGCCCGCAGCGAGCTTCGATGGCCGCGCGTGAGATCGCCGCCGCAGGGTCGCCGCTGCGCATCTCTTCGCTCAGGGCTGCGGGTTCCGTTCCGCGCCCGGTATCGCGGAGAAAATGAAAAACGTTGACCAGGCCAGGACCTGAAAGCACTCGCTCATAGCTGACGTGTCCGTAGCGGGCGGCCAGATACCGCAGCAACTCCATCTCGAGCTCGGTGCGGGGCGCAAAGTCCGCGTGTCCTCCCTCACAGGCCAAAATTCGATAATCCGACCCATCCCAATACATCCCCGCCTCGCCCAACCCTGTGCCGGCGGCGATCACCCCCTGGTTCTCGCCTGCTCTGCCTTTGCCGGGATTGAGCGGCACCAGATCCTTGGCTTCGAGGGTTGCGACCCCCCAGGCACTGGCCTCGAGGTCGTTGATGAGCACGGTTCTTTCGAGGTTGAATTCTCGGGCGAGCTGCTTGCACTCGACAATCCAGGGGAGATTGGAAGCCTCGACTCGGCCGTTGCGCACGGGACCGGCGATGCCAAAGCAGGCGGCATCGGGACGCAAGCGGGAAGCTTTCAGAAATTGGCTCACAATCTCATCCAGGCCGCGGTATTCGCGGCTGGGAAAGACCGAAGCCGAGATCAGGCGAAAACCGCCGTTGGACACATCGAAGAACGCCAATCGAGAATGCGTGCCACCGATGTCACCGGCTAGGATCATCGCTCGAAGTTCCTCCACCGCCGTCCGTCGCGCTCCAGCAGTTCGTCGGCTTCCCGGGGCCCCCAGCTACCCGCCGGGTAGTTGGGGAAATTCCGCGGCGGAAGCGCTTTCCAGACGTCCAGCACCGGGCTCACCACGCACCATCCCGCTTCTACCATGTCCGCCCGTTGAAACAGAGTCGCATCGCCCATCATCGCGTCGTGCAGGAGCCGCTCGTACCCGGTACTGGGTTGGGTTCCGAAATAATCGGCGTACTCGAAATTCATGTCGACCGCTCCCAGCCGCATAATGGGTCCGGGAACTTTCGCGGCGAACTGCAACGATATACCTTCCTCCGGCTGGATGTGGAGCACCAGTTGGTTGGGCATGAGGTTTTCGACCGGGGTGTCGCGGAACAAAACAAACGGCGCGCGCCGAAATTGAATCACAATGTGCGTGTTCTGCGCGGCCAGACGCTTTCCCGTTCGCAAATAGAAGGGAACGTCCGCCCACCGCCAGTTATCAATCGCCAGCTTCATGGCCACGAAGGTCTCGGTTTTCGAATCGGGAGGCACGTCTTCTTCCTCTCGATAACCCGGAACCCGTTGTTTCTCCTCCGTGCCCGCCTGATACTGACCGCGCACCGTGCGGCTCAGTACATCCTCCGCGCTCAAGGGTTGGATCGCGTGCAGGATCTTGGCCTGCTCATCGCGCACGGCATTCGCCTGAAAGGAGACCGGGGGCTCCATGGCGGTCAAGCTGATGAGCTGCATGATGTGATTGGGAACCATATCCCGCAGAGCTCCGGCGTGATCATAGTAGCTGCCCCGTTGTTCGACTCCGACGGTCTCGGACACCGAGATCTGCACGTGATCGATGTAGCGGCGATTCCAAATGGGTTCGAAGATTCCGTTGGCGAAGCGGAAGGCCAAGATGTTCTGCACGGTTTCTTTGCCCAAGTAGTGATCGATGCGGTAGATCTGCTTTTCACTGGCAACTTTCAGCAGCTGCTGGTTGAGTGCCCTCGCCGATTCGAGATCGTGCCCAAATGGCTTCTCGATTACGATTCGCCGCCAGTGTTGATTATCCTCGCGGGTAAGGCCAACTCCAGCCAGCTGCTCAACAATCGAACCGAAGAACTGGGGCGCGGTGGCCAGGTAAAACAGGCAATTTCCATGGGTCGAGTGGTCTTTCTCGACTTTGTTGAGAAAATCCTGCAATTGCGCGTACATGCTGCTGTTGTCAAATTCCGCCGTGATGTAATACACCCTACGCAGGAACCACTCGATTACGTCTCGGTCGGCATCCACTCCGGCATAGTGCGTGAGGTCTTCAGTCACCTTCTGGCGGAATTGCTCGTTGGACATCGGGCCATGAGAAAGCCCGACCATGGCAAACTCGCGGGAGAGCAACTGTTGCTTGGCCAGGTTGTAGAGCGCAGGGATGAGCTTGCGCCGGGTCAGGTCTCCGGCGGCCCCAAAGATGACCATGGCGCAGGGGTCGCCCGACCTGCCGGGGCGCGTTTGCTGAGTCAAGAGAACTGAGGCTGTGTCGAGCATGGTTTCACCCTCGTCGGTTTTCTTCGTGTCGTGCTGGTCCTGGGAGCGCAAACTGGGCAGGAGCAAAGCTCCCAAGCTGCGCTCTTGCTAGCGCCGGTCTCATCTGTCCTCCAAACTTCTGCCGCACGGCCGAAAGCACCTTCTCGACGAAGGTGTGGCGGGAGCGGAAATGGGTCCGGAACAGACGGATCGATCGCACCCGGGCATGGGACTTTGCCAAAGACCCGGGCTCGCCCTTACCTCTGCGCCTTCGAAGTCGCTTCCACGGCTTGGAGAAGCTTGGTGAAGGAATCCGCGAACAGCTGAACTCCATCCTTGGTCAGCTTGTCGGTGACTTCTTTCATCGAAATACCAAGCCGTGCGACGCTCTGCATAATTTGATTCGCGGATTCGACATCCTCCGTCAAACTCGCGCGTCCATGCCCGTGATCCCGGTACGCATCCATGGTGGCGGGCGGCATGGTATTCACCGTGTCGGCGCCGATCAGCTCCTCGACGTACATCACATCACGGTATTTCGGGTTCTTCGTACTGGTGCTGGCCCACAGCACACGCTGCGTTCTGGCTCCTTGCTTGGCCAGCTGTTCCCAACCTTCGCCGCGGAAGATTCGCACATATCGCTGATAGGTTTGTTTGCCATTGGCGATCGCCACCTTGCCCAGGATGCTTTCGAGAGAAGCTCGCTGCGGCTGCTCGCGTACCGTCTTGAGACGTTCTTGAACGATCGAGTCCACTAAGGTGTCAATGCGACTGATGAAAAAGCTGGCCACGCTGGCGACTTTGCTGACGTCGCCACCGCGCGCCGCAAGCTTCCCCAGGCCGGTGACGTAAGCATCCGCGACTTGTTCGTAGACCTCCTGGGCGAACAGAAGGGTGACATTGATGTTGATTCCTTCACTCGTGAGCTGCTCGAAGGCGGGGATGCCTTCTCCGGTCCCGGGGACCTTAATCATGACATTTTCCCGGCTCACGGCCTTCCACAAGCGACGCGCCTCCTGCAAGGTCGCGTCGGTATCGTGGGCCAGAAGCGGTGAAACTTCCAGGCTGACGTAGCCGTCCCTCCGCCGCGTGCTCTGATACACCGGCTTCAGCCCATCGGCTGCGTCCTGAATATCGCGTATCGCAAGCAGCTCATAGCGGCCCGCGGCATCGAGATCGGTTCTGCCGGCTAAGCTCTTCAGCAGATCCGTATAGTACTTGCTCTCGACAATGGCCTTCTCGAAGATCGATGGGTTCGAGGTCATGCCAGAGACACCATCCTCCTCGATTAGTCGCTTGAGTTCCCCGGTTTCGATCAAGTCACGCCGGATATAGTCGAGCCATACCGACTGTCCGAACTTCGCCAGAGCCTTCAAAGGGTTGGTAGCTTTTTCTTTTTCCAGAATTCCAGTGGGCTGCATACACGAACCTCAATTAGGTTGAAATCGACAAAACTCTACACTTTCCCGGACTGTTACTTCGACCTCGCCATCGCCTCCCGTGCGGCTTCCACCACTTTCTCGGGAGTGAATCCGAATTTTTGGAACAAATCCTTGGCGGGCGCGGAAGCCCCAAAGCGGTGCATTCCTACCGTTTTCCCGGTGGGGCCAACATAACGATCCCAACCCAAGGTGGCAGCCGCCTCTACCGATACGCGAGCTTTTACCGAGGGAGGCAAAACTTGGTCGCGGTATTCCTGGCTCTGCGCTTCAAAGAGGCTCCAGCAAGGCATGCTGACCACGCGTGCCTTCGTTCCTTGCGATAGCAGTTGCTCATAGGCGGCCAGGCAGAGGGAAACTTCACTGCCCGTTCCGATCAGGATGACTTCTGGTTGGCCGTTGGGCGGGTCCGCCAAAATATAAGCTCCCTTGGCTAAACCGGAGGCGGCTCCATACTTTGCCCGGTCGAAGGTAGGGAGAGCCTGGCGGGTCAACACCAGCGCGGCCGGGGTATGCT
>Ga0187778_10002307_pt1 | contig 13039 bp, 10 predicted proteins | sample 1015_Q2_SP5_20_M_FD_132418 | JGI IMG/M metagenome (GOLD analysis project Ga0187778, IMG submission 132418) | Tropical peat soil microbial communities from peatlands in Department of Meta, Colombia - 1015_Q2_SP5_20_MG | ecosystem: Environmental > Terrestrial > Soil > Wetlands > Peat | place... | reverse complement strand
ATATCAGGGAACGATGTCAAGGCGGGCAGGCTCGAAGCCAGTATCTACGATGTCGTCCCTACGATCCTCAATATCTTTGGGATTCCAACTGGAAGTGAATTTGATGGTATACCCCTGCTTGAACGGCCAGTGACGAGAGCCTACCTAGGCATATCCCCGGAGCAGCGCGAACATCTCCCAGAGGCCTTTACAGCGGAGGAAAATGCCCAACTTGTGGAGAAATTGCGAAGACTAGGGTACACGTAGGCTGTCGTTGGCTTGAAATTGAATAAGCGATGGCTATCAATATCAGTATTCACTACGGTTCTCTTACTGTGTGTTACTCAGGCGTTTCAAGTTGCGGCTGCGTTACCCGCCAAAGCAACCGAGCATGAATCACTGGGCGCAATCGACCAGAACATGTTCGCCCAGCTCCCTCCCATTTTAGTCATTGGACAGACGTACTCGCTTCAAACGAGAATCACAAATACTGGAAGTGCCCAAACGAGTTACCTGCTAGCTTATGAATTTCCATTTCAACAAAGCATATCATTCATAGCATCATTTGACTGGAGAGAAGAGTCGTTCACCCTGGCTCCGGGAAACGCTACCACCTTCAAATTCCAGATTCAACCGGTTAGGCCTCTTAACAAACCTATGACAATTACGGCACGACTTTTCGCCAAAGACCCCGTTAACGGCACATCGCTCCTAATCGACATGGCCCAGACAACAGTTCAACAGATCATTTTTTCGCAAGAACGACCGTTGTTACTCAGCTCTTCGGTAGTCTTGATTCTCTCATTTATTGTGGGAACCATTGCCTTCTATGCGAGAAACCGACGTCACAGAATTGAGCTCATTATATGCGGCACTCTCTTCGCTGTGGCGTTGCTCCTGCGAAGCTACAACTTCATGCACGTCGCGGTTTATGCAGATGAGATGATAATGTCCAAGGCAGCCTTGGTTACAATGCAAAACAGCTGGATATGGCCTCAATCTGTAATGTTGGATCCGCCATATCCTCCGGTCCTAGAGTATCTTATCGCTCTGACAGTCTACTTCTTCGGATACGGTCTTGACGTCGCGAGATGGATCTCGATACTCGCTGGCAGCTTGACTGTGGTTCCATTGTACCTGCTTGGCAAGGAGCTGTACAATAGAAAGACAGGAATCACAGCCGCTCTGGCCTTCGCCTTCTTCGGAATGGCAATCATTTACAGCGACGTAATTCGTTCAGAGTCTCTTACCCTGTTCTTCATAGTTTCTGCGGCGTACATGTTTTGGCATGCACAATCTCGGCACCTACTCAGATGGTTTGTGGCATCGGGTATTATGATGGGACTTGCTGTTGACACAAAGTACATTGCCGGAGTCCAATTTGTTGGCATAATAATCTATTACGTGTGGAGCGAGCGGAGCCTCAAGGCGATTCTAAACAAGCAATTACTAGTTTGGTTCGCGGCCTTTCTATTTACTGTGGCGCCGATTCAAATGGACCTGATGGTCTACGCACCCGTGAATCCTATCTATTACTACTACTACAATTACGTGAAAGTCGGCACTTCAGGGGCGGGGGGCATCGCGATTGGAAATTACGCTCCACCCAAACCAAAGGATGCGTTTGATCTGATATTCCGGGCGTATAGATCCTACATTTACGAGACAACGAGGTCTGCTAGTCCATGGTTCATAGCGAACCCTGTCCTGGTAATTACTGCCTGCGTAGTTGTAACAGGAGTGCCAATCCTCTACCTTTGGAGAGGCTATCGGGGATCTCATCCCGACCAGTTTCTGACCGTACTCTTTGGGATAATGACTCCGATACTGGCAATCAGCATCACACACTCTTACTGGTTTCTCTACCTGATGCCATTCCTCTTTATCATGGCGTCGAGTCTTACTGTTGGCCTCGTTTCTAGATTGAAGGTATCAAACACGTGGCCGAACGTGCGACAGAACGACCTCAGATTCGTAAAGATGGCGTTATTGGCGACCCTGATGATCTTCTTGCTACTCAACGGAATAGTAGGTGCCGCGACCCCATTCATCGACAATGACGAATATGAAGCTTCCAGAATCGCAGCATTATATCTGGAGAATCATGCCCCGCCAGGAGCCCTAGTCGCATTGGACCCTACGGTTACCTATCAGTTCACCTATTATGTCACTCAATACCAGTTGAATATCTCAATAGTTATGATTAGGGTTCCTTCTTCGGCTTTGGGAGCTCAACCCCTGCCGACGGGGCCTACATCAGTCATAGATCCATGGGGTCTGCAGAGTAAGTGGATCGTACCGGCAGAGGTCATAACTCTTGGACCAGAATATCTCATTCTAAGTAGAGCTCTCATGCTTACCGGTTTGAATCAAACTATGCGGAACATAATCTTTGGCCAATACACAATCGTATCCTATGCAACTCCCTCGACTGGTTATGACTGGGGGCACTACTACTGGGGATCTGACTTGACCACACCATTCACGCTTCTGATACTTCAAAAGCTGACATAGTCGCGTTCCGTCACCAGTCAGACACTGAGATCGACCTCTCTACTCACTTTGAAAAAATCCGCTAAAGATTGCATACTTTCAGATAATGCTCGTGTAGATCTACGAGGTTGATCCTACTTCACTCAAGTTCCAGAGCGTTTGCCTAAGACGTTTCCCTGATGTGCTTCGCTCAAACCTCCAGACGAGCAAGCTGGCGATGAGCAAGGCGGGAAAAAGGATTCCAAAGAGGCGTTGTTCTGGCGGGAGGTAATTGTGGTGTACACTTGCGAGGTCGCTCAAAAGAAAGAACTGGACGGAGTAACCGGATGCTGCAAGCAAAAAGCTTGTGAAGGTGGGTCTCTTATCAATGAATAGCGACTCTAGGACAAAAATAAGCCCGCCGCCATAGAACGAGAAGAATGCTGTGTACCACTCGAGGATACCGCCCGGAGAGAGAAGCGACAGTTCGACTCCGGCCTCCAACGGTGAAGCCGTGACGAGTTTGTCGGAAATCATCAACTCATCGAAGTAGGCTCCTCCTAAGATGGGATATGTGCGGAAGTCCACGTTCCAATCGACTATGGGATCGACTATTTCCACGTACGTCCCCACAGGCACTGGTTGTCCCACGATGGCAGCTATGTACCTCTCAGACTGCGGAATCTCGACGTTGACTGGAAAGGGCTGTTTCAGAAGGAGAACGATAGGGTTACTTTGGAACTTGAGGTAAGGTTGAAGGTCACTCGGGATCACTTCCGGTGACACCTCCTGGGATTCGACGACTACACCTGCTCGTTCCATGTTACTGTGTACTGCATACACAAATCCGAAAACTATGATGAAAGCCCAAATCAGCAGGAAGGTGAGTATCCGTCTGTTTCTGCTGCTGATTGATTTCACGGCTACCATAGTTTGTACCCAAGTCTTCTAAAACCGACGTATCCAAAGACGACAACCAGGATGCCCACGACTGCGATCAAAACGTATGTCAGCGAGATGAACGGCTGTTGCTGGTATATCGTAACGTCGTAGCTACGAGAAATCTGATAAGTGGCATTGGTCGGGTCACTGTAACTCATAACGATTTCTAGAGAACGCCTACCTTCAACGGCGGAGTCTTGCACGTTAACTCCGAACGATATGGTAGCGCTCTTATCAGGATCCACGGTACCGACATAGGAAGCCGTGCTGGTCAAAAAATCGTCTCCGTTGAGTATTCGAATGCGCACGTCCGTTGCCCGCTCTGTACCAGCATTCGTTATAGAAAGCGTCAGTTCGCCAACCGTTTCGGGAGTCAGCGCCGCAGGATCGATTGAAATCGACTCGATCTCGATCTGTGGTTGTCCGAAGAGCGTAACCCCAAAGGTACCTGTATCGGTGTACGTGTAATTGTTTTGGTCCGAAAATTGAAATACGTAGGGGACTGAGTATGTTCCAGTCCTTGCGCCTCTGTCGACAGAAATCTCCGCAGAGAGAGTAGTGCTAGAACCTGCATTTAGTTTCCCAATGAATATGGTCGTTCCGCTCGCCACAATCGCAAACGGATAAGTCAAATTAAAGGAAAGTTCCGCAGCCAAGGCGTCCAACGAGCCCGTATTTGAGACAATGATTGAGGCGTTGAACGTACTTCCAACCAGAATCCTCCCTGGTGATAGGTCGATCTTCGATAGAATCAAATTAGGAGAGGGTTCCATTCTTGGCATCTGTACTGCAAGAAGAATATTGCTTGAATAGACTCTAACGGGTTCAACCACGGTCTGACCATTATAAATCTGAACCTGATAATTTCGCCCTCCGCCTTCAACTGGTATGCTCGACCAAATTCCGCCATTGGTTACTCCCCTATCAATTACGGAGGAGCCGTACCAGAGTTCCACGGTGACTCCATCGTAATCATTTCCCATTTGATCTAACACCGTAACTTGAATAACGAATAAAGTGAGTGAGAATGCCGAGACCGCCAAACCAACGACATTGCTGGTTTGACCCGTCGGCCCATACAATGCTCTCAGCCCGATGGTATGACCGGCCCAAGAGCTCAGAACGATGTAAGAAGATCCGAAACAGCCAGCCCCGATAACACCCGCGAAGATAGTCGGCAATCCTGCCCAAGATCCACCGTCCACACTGAATTGAATGGTCGCATTGCCTGTCAGGAAAGCGTCGTTAAGATCACCAGAATTGAAGCCCGACCAACATGAGTCGATGCTCAGTTTCGTACCAATAGCCACTTCGCCTGAGGGAGTTATCGTTAAACTAATGCTCTGAGGTTCAGCCGCTACAAAGCGCCCCAGAAAGCCAAACGCAAGGAAAAATAGCACAAAGGCGATACGCTTCATACGCGTGTCCTTTTTATGGTGGACTTGGCCGGCGCTATATAAGGCTTGGAACGAAGCCATCCAACAAACACCTGCGAGAAGTAAACGTATCTTTCTGATTGTGCTAGAACCAGCAAGAACACTAATGGCAGATACCAAAAGTACGAGAAAAGCAGCGAAAGCGCGAGTAGTAAAGGTACAGCAACATCACTTAAGACGACTATATAATTGAAGTAAAATGGTCTAACTGGCTCTGATAGATTTACTCGACCTGTTGCAATCTCCTTTCTGAATAGATAATATGCGAACGCGAATAAGAGATAGAACGGTGCAAAGTAAATAATTCTCAAGACTAACAGGGCGCAGAACATGCAGAAAATCAGCGTAGTTGAAGGCCAAACGATTCGACGAAGGAGCCGTGATGTAGCTCCGATACCTGATTTGCCCACGAGCGTTTCGACTCCGGTAGCTTTGTCTCGATCGCGATCCAGAACTTGGTGGCGTAGAATTATCTCAAGCTGAAATGCCGAGCCCAGCAAAATCAACAAGATTCCATCGTAGCTCAGAATATTGTAGAAAAACAAGATCAATGTTACAGGTAGGGTTCTCTCTATGAGAATGTCACCAAAGACTCCTAGAACGCCCCTTTCCTTGAAACGCGGAAAGGGCGCGGAGTAGCAGAATGCGAGCAACATTGTTCCCAAATACATCAAAGTGTAAGCCTCGTTCCCTATCGCCGCTAGTGTGAGAATCGCAGTTACACTTAGTAGAGCAATGAGGGTGATTACGGTGTGTTTGGGCAGGAAGTAGATGCTCCGGCTTTTTCCAGCGCGTCTATCGTATTCCATATCGAAGTAGTCGTTTATCAGTACGCCAAGAGCCCCATATGCCGCGATTGATGCGGCTAGAATTAGCGTGCCTTCAACAAATCTGTCTTCGAAGAGTCTGGACACCTCAACGACATAGGTCATCACGAACAGGCAGAATTGAAAATCAGCTTCTATCCATGTTCTCCACGCTTTCAAATGGACAATGTCGTAGACCTGCTTAAACATGGCTCGGTCTCAGGCCCAATACAATTTAGAAACTCTCTTACCGGGGCGCGATACGATTTTGCGCAGAGTTTGCTCTATGTAAGGAGAAATCTTCCTTAACGTGCTTCCAAGCAATCCGTAGACGAGCAGCGCAAGTGTCAGAAGGTTAGCCCTATCTTGCGCTAGTCCATAGAGAATCTCTCCAAAAGCTTCCCCGTGCACGGGCCGGCCTCCAAGAACACCAGTTACCGTGCATGCACCTTCCCAAATATACGGTCGGAGCTCCTGATCGTCGACCACTGGTTCAATGCTCAAGTCTATTTTAGGCTCTGAATCCGAACGTATTTGCCATCCCAAAGGATAGCTCGTATGTGTCCGGCCGCTCGTCCACGTTCGCAAGTGTTTGAATTCCACTTGTTGGTACTTGAATTTCTTGTCAGGGCTCGACCTCCAGAGAAACATTATCAAAAGGCGGTTCTTCGGGAAGATCGGATGAAACACAGAAAAGAAAACGGCGCTCATACCATCGTTTAGTGTCATGCTCACCCATTCCCACCGGTTAAATCCCGCTGAATCCCATGTTCCCCACATTCTGTCAATCCAAGCTGTTCCGCTCACTTTGAGCTTCTCCTCGCCGATCTCAATAATGCCCTTGCAATCGAGGTCCAAAAGAGCGTAGTAGTTCACGCTTCCCAGCATCCCGAGCGGTACCCGGCCTACCTTCAGAGGTCGTGACTTAGGCTGCATATCTAGCCGAAATGCCAGACCACGTGTCCGTATCTCAATATGATGCACGGGGCCACTCGTTGATTGCCTACCTAGAACCCAAGATGATGGTCCATACTGCAGCCGCCTTCCATAGTCATCAAAGACGAGCGAGCTATCCGTAATAACCCGTGTATGACAAATCTTGCTCTTGTGATCAACGAGCATCACGTAAAGGCAATTGCTTAGGAATGACACCATGAAGCTCATCCGACCGCGTTCTGTCCCAAGGTGGCCATTAGCATACCACCACTCATGTTGAACTCCAGGATGAATCCAATCTGCTTCCAATTCTTTGTCTTGCTCCAATGTCCTGATCCCCCAGATGTCGGCTCACGCTATCTCAATCTAGATCAGCGGTATCGCGAAAGGCGGGTTTCCAACCTTGTCGACATGTTTATAGTTTCTCCAGACCGCGTAGAGCGTAGGTGCCGTATCTTTGTCGCTCCCAAGAGCTGCATTTGATGTCATTGTAGTCGGCGCTGGCCCATCGGGCTCGACCGTGGCGATGGATTTGGTCCAGAAGGGCCACAAAGTGCTTCTGGTCGACAAAGATACCCACCCCGGAGAGAAGAACGTTTGCGGAGGTCTTATGCCTGAGAACTACGCTAGCGGTCTTTCCATTCCATCCTGGGCCATCGAGCGCAGACTGGAAGCATTCCGGTACCATATCGACAACAAAACCTATTCCATGACGCTTCCGGCCATCTCATTTCATCGGAGGGTTTTTGATAGATACTTAGCTGAAACTGCTGCTCGCCTTGGTGCTCAGCTAGCCACTGACACATTTGCTCGCGGAGTTACAATCGGAAACGAGGTTGTCGCAAGCCTCGTCGATAAGCAGGGTAGGTTGGACACAGCTGAGAGTAAGCTGATTGTTTTCGCAGACGGCCCCCACACGCTTGCGAATCGAACAATGGGCATCGGTTTCGACAGGCATCCAACTAATACGGCGATCGCGGCAATCTACGAGGTTGACTCAGGTAACTTTTCCTTAGAGGCATTTGAGCATTTTGTGAACTCTGAGGTATCACCATGCGGCTATGGGTGGATTTTTCCCAAGAGAAGCGTGCTCAACGTAGGGATTTACTGCCTGATGTCGAAGATAGGTAATCGAAATATTCACTGCATGCTAGATTGGTTCATTGAAGAGTTCAAGCCTGTCGCGAGATACCTCGCAGATAGGCCCCGCGCGAGATTCGCAACTGCTCTCATACCTCTGACGCCTGCAATCAAGTTGTTTGCGCATAGGACGTTGGTCGTAGGTGACGCAGCTGGAATGGTTGAACCAGTTTGGGGTGACGGCATTGGGTTCGGAATTATGGGTGGCCACTTGGCTGCTGAGGTTGCGCATAAGAGCCTTGAGTTCGGCCGATACGATGAAGCATTTTTGTCAGAATACCAAAAACAATGGGAGAAGTCCGTCGAATATAGAACCATCAAAAGGTACAGTAGATTGCTGCGACTGATGTTGACGGTGATCCCTGAACGAAACAATCCGTTCGAGTGGACCACTCGCGTTGCTCTTAGATCATATGCTCTTTACGGGTTGAAGGTGAGAAGAGGGCCCGATGCGGATCTCTGCCTTCAGAGTTAGACCTCCTTCAAAGGCTTCCTTGAGAGCAAGGGGCTCAGAAAGTTGTTGAATCGCGTCCTTAAGCTAAGAGCATGGTATGTTGGCTTCTTCACAGTGAACGGTCATATCGCCTTCCTCGCTATGTTCTGTGCTCTGTTTGCTGTAAACTCGCCTTACCCGGCTTGGATACCACTAGTGGGCGTCTTTTGGGTGTGGGCCTACCAGGCTTTCATGTTCCTGATAAATGATCTATTCGACTTGCCGTACGATAAAGCAGCCGGAAAGAGCAACCCATTGGAATCATTCTCAACGCAAGCGATTCTACTATTGATTTCGCTTCCGTTGTTTGCCGGGGTGTCAATTCTTCTATTGAAGGCTTCTACAATGCTGGGGATCGTTATACTTCTGGCATTTCTTTTGGCAACTGCATATTCTGCGCCAATTGTGAGACTTAAGGCCAGAGGCCTTTGGGGTCTTCTTGCAGATTCCATCATGGAAAAACCTATTACAATACTCGTAATTTACGCATACCTCATCGGGATCAATTCGGACGCAATTATTCTTGCGATTCTTTCCGAATCGCTACAAATGATGACCGTACTGAAGCAACAGATAGATGACTACGAGGGGGACCTGCGATCAGGAACGCGCACGTTTGCCGTTCAAGTTGGCAAGAGATTCGCAAGTAAACTGCATCGAGACGTGTTTCAGCCGCTTAACGTTGCCGCCATCATTGCTTTCTCGTTATTCCTCCTGTTGAGAACAGGCACATCGGGATTAGGAGTCACTCTTGCTTGGGCGGTTATCCTGATCGCGGGATCATTCCTCCGGATTTGGAGTACCGTAGATTCGAATGCATGGTCTCAGGGAATAGCGAGATTTACGAAACTTGCCGAGTTTTGGTACAATAGCAAGGGAATCAATTTTTGGCTCTCTTACTTGAACGTTAACTTCGAGGGGGTCGTAACACTGGTGGTTGGCATTTCTCTAGCTCGAACATCGCTCCAATATATCCCACTACTAATCTTGTTCATTTGTTCACAGTTCTATTACGGAGGATTTTACAAGGTTCTCTTGACTGTGTTTCTAAAGGCTATCAGACATGCTCTCCCCAACGAAGGCAGAAAACTAAGCGGCAACTCCCATAAGTCAGTGAAATGGCTCCCGTCGCTTGATTATCCGATTGCGGGCTTCAGAATACCATATCAGGAAATCCACGAGCCGCGGGTAGACGTTTGTGTAGATCGGCTGCAAGGTTAGAGCAAGATCCGACATCATCTTGAATTTTCGAAGTAATTTGTAATCTTGAGTGTTCCTCCAGAGTCTGTCGTACTGCGACATGAATCCAGCATCGAATCTGTTCTCCGCAATCGCGTCAGACGCCACTCTCGCCGCGAGGTTCGCGGCTCCTAAAGCGAAGCCGATTCCTCCACCCCAGATCGAATCCACCATTCCTGCAGCGTCTCCAACCATCAGGGCTCGCGTGTCCGAAATCCTTTCAGCAGGAACAAGCGGAATCGTCGCTGCTGCAAATCGTATTTTCCTCTTCCCTTCAAGTTTTTTTGCTACTATCGGGTGCTTGAATACGAAGTAGTCTAAGTAGTCTTTCAAATGCCCATTCAACTTAGAAATTAAACATCCGACTCCAACATTCAAGTGGTCCCACTTGGGAAACACCCAACCGTAACCCCATGGGGAAATCTTCTGATCGAAGAAGAGATCATAACTATCTCCGGTCCCGTCATGTTCGAATTCATAGATCGCTCCTAGCGCCGTATTCGTTGGCGTTCCGTGAAAACCTATGCCAAACGCCTTCTGTCCTAGAGTGCTAGGACCGTCTGAGAAAACTACAAGTTTGCTCCTGACAGTCTGCTTTTCCTTCGTGTTTCGGTTCACAGTCATGACATTAATCTCATCATATGTCCTATCAACTGAAACGGCAGCAGTATAGTTGAATAGCCTGACCCCGCGGCGGACGGCTCGATCTGCTAGGTACCTGTCGAATTTGTTTCTGGCGAAGGAAAGATTATCCATAGGAACGGATTGAACCTTGAACGGAAAATAGTAGATCCACCTGTTTATTCTTTTGACAATTTCATTGGGAAGTCCCAAGTCAGCTGCGAAAGCAGCGTCCATACTCCCACCGCAAACGTTGGTCTCGCCGGCAAACGCGTCCTTCTCAATCATGACAACATCGTGTCCTGATTCTGCCAGTTTCTCAGCTGTGGCCGCTCCCGCAGGGCCCGCTCCGATGACGGCGACATCGGTTTCAATCATCAAGGGATCACGAAGACCATCATGTTAAACGCCTCAGTGATCATGAAGGCAAGCCCCAGCTCAAAAGATTTTACTTTAGCAAACCCGCTGGGCGAGCGCGACATCGGTTACAGGTTCTAGAATAACTGAAATCCCGTGAGCTAGACGCTCCCGACATCGAGCAGGATGTCACCATCGGATGTTACCATCGAGACCGGGGAGGGGTAACAATAGGCATATGCGCATATCAAACCGTTGATATGAGCTGTTGATCGACCATGGTCCGAGGCTACTATCAATGAGAGCGATTTCGCTCCCTGTAATCTTTTTTCTCGGCTTAATAGTCGTCCTGCCATTCATAACTTCCTCTTCACGCGTCTATAGCGTAACCTATACGTCTCTTGAGACTGACGCTCTTACTGTACAAAAGACCGGTCTGGCAGGGTTGGACTGGTTTGTGCATAACAAATTGCTTCTAACTTCAAAATCAATAACATTGACCCCTGTGCCTGTTTACGGCTTTCAGCAAGATTGGATGATTAGCAATGGGTTAAAATATTCGTACTATGGCGTCGCCCAGTTGCCAAATCTTCTTCAAGCTTACATTCCCAACAACGAGTACCTATGGGTTGATCCCACTGGTGACGTGAAAGCCCATTCTGATATTGGATGGGGGATTGACATGGTTTACGGCCAACACCTGGTAGCTTCGCTAAACATCGACAAATTAACCACAGCTGATTTGACAGTCAAGATGGCCGGAAAGAACGGTTGGGTAGTGGTCGGATATTTACCTGCCTCGACGAGTTCAAGCCAACTTGGCACCCTTATATACGGCTGGGGTGCAACCAATCCATCCCTAAGAAATCTGATTCCCGTAGATTTTGCCTACGCGGGCGGATGGACGACTCCAACGGACCAAACCACGCTTCCTACGACTAAAGGTGTTCTCGACAATGCCGCGTCGAAATTTTCTATTATCGAAAACCAAGTCATAGCATGGAGCAGCGTTCCAGGCAACTACACTTTGAGCTTGCGACTCTTCTACGGCAACACCAAAACACGAATCTACTTAGCGCAGGCGATTTTACCCGCAAGTTGCAGATGCCCAACTTGCCCCATACTCGGCGATACTCATGGAGCGATCAAACTGACCGATAATGGTTCTGGAAACGTGACATATTTTGTCACTCGATTGACGTTCTTTTCGTGGAACGTGACATACAACGGAGTCACAGTCGCCAATCTAGAAAACAACAATCCCAACACAGCCGCAACCTCCTCGGTTGTTGTCCCATAGAAATCTCATAACCAGCTTCGTTAGAATGCATTATGCAATCTAACTCGTGAGCAAGAAGCTTCACGACGAGGGCTATCGCCTGACCCAACAATGGCGCATAGCTAGACACGAAATTTATCAATCTGTGCCCCTCCGTTTGATTGTTGGAACTGTTGCTAGAGCTTATTCCACGCTACAGGTTCTGGCATGCCACGGGCTTCCAGCCTGTCATGCCCACTAACATCACCATTTCAATCACGCGAGTCTGTCAGAGTCTCTGCGCCACTTGCGACATAGGCCTAGAGACGAGGCAGGGAAAAGTCAAACCGCGCTTCGAAATGTCAAAGGAAGAATGGATGAAATTCAGCAACAAGATCGATTGGCCCGTTAACTTCTGGATTATCAGCGGAGGGGAGCCGTTCATTGCAAAGCACATTGATCAGGTAGCTATAGATTTCTCAAGGCACGACACTAGGTACATTACAATCCCAACGAACGCCCTTATGCCCGAGACGATAGCGGAAAAGGTGGAGCATATCTTGAGTAGCGTTCCACCAAGGGTTGAACTGAACCTGAACATCTCAGTCGACGGTATCGGAGAAGAGCACGATAAGATACGAGGCGTGCCTGGTAATTTCAGGAAAGTGGAACGCACAATCGAACTTGTACATAAACTCCGAAAGCGGTTTGACAATCTCAACTTAACAACCCACACGGTCGTTTCGAATTATAACATCGACAAAGTACCGGGGATTATCGACGGAATGAAGAAATATCCACTCGATAACCACATAACTGAAATGGCTGAGGAGCGCTGGGAACTCTCCTCTATGGGAAAACCAATCACTCCAACACCGGATCGGTATAGAGAGGTTGTTCAGTACCTAAAGCTCGGTCTCAAAGACAAGGACCGGATCAGAAGTGGCCTTCGGAAACGATACTACGATATAGCTGCAAGAACGATCTCTGAAAAGACCCAAGTCATCCCATGCTACGCGGGATGGGCTTCTTGTCACATAGCCGAGACAGGTCTAGTTACTGCATGTTGCACACGGTGGATTATGAACGGACTCATGGGCAACCTACGTACCAGTGATTATGATCTTCGAAGCATCTGGGTAAGCGAGAAAGCGAATGCGGTGCGTCAATCCGTAAAGAGGAAGGAATGCGCTTGCCCGCTTGCTTCGGCTGCCTATACGTCGATGCTCATGGATCCGGGGTCTTTAACAACGGTCGCGGGCCATTTCTTGAGAGACTCTCTTGCAGGATCTTGATTTGGCCGTCTTTCTTTGATGCCATATTTTATAGCATGTTGTTCAAGGATCAAGGTGAGTTCGCT
>Ga0187778_10002305_pt1 | contig 13047 bp, 6 predicted proteins | sample 1015_Q2_SP5_20_M_FD_132418 | JGI IMG/M metagenome (GOLD analysis project Ga0187778, IMG submission 132418) | Tropical peat soil microbial communities from peatlands in Department of Meta, Colombia - 1015_Q2_SP5_20_MG | ecosystem: Environmental > Terrestrial > Soil > Wetlands > Peat | place... | reverse complement strand
GCCGTCTGCGCCCTTGAAGCTGGGAATTGGGTAAGCCCCGGTTGTCGCGTTTTGGTTGCCGTTCAGAATGGCACCAGTGATCTGGCCGGTGCCGATGCCGCGAAAGCGCTTCCCTCCGCCAGCGGCGCAGGCATTATTCAGCGGGTTATGAGCCAAGACCTTGGTTTCTTGGGAGTTGACCAACGAGGTCGGGCTGGTCATGTTGGTGAACTCAAAGGTGTTCATGGTGCCAGAGAGGGGCTCCCGCAGGACTGGGAAGATCGCGTGCGCGGTAGCAGCGCCCAAGGCACTGGTATTACAATTCGCACCGGAGAAGATGGTCTGTAATTGGGCATGCGTAACGTTGGTAATCGCGAACGCCCCGGCTGTCGTCTTCTGTCCTAACCCGCTAGCATCCGAACGATTCACCAGGATGACGATCGGTTGCGCTCCCACGGGAAAAGTAGTCCACGCAGGAACCGCCTCGCCGCTCACGGGGTCGTCCCCGCTGATGGCATAGGCTACCGGAGTCGCTTTCGATGTGGTGAATGCACTCAAAACTGGATTGGCAACCGGGTTGCCAGAGATACCGTAACCGAGGCAGCCCAGGGTGATCGGTGGCGGGCAATTGACTCGGTTGGAAGCAAATAGAGCATCTTCCGGGCGAATGTCGGTCATGGCTGCGGTGATGGTTGGAGCCGCCAGGATCGCGTCCAGAATTTTGGCTGGCAGGGCGCTGTCATCACAAGTTGAGGCTCCGGCGCATCTCGCCGACGTGGTGGCTGCTCCGTACTTGAAGAGCGAAGGAGAGATCAGGTCGCCACCGCTGCCCTCGTTCAGCGCGTTGCTGTCGATTTGGAGGGTAGCTCTCGGAGTGGCGAAAAACAGGCGATTCCCCACCACGGAGTCGACCGACAGATAGGCCCAGACGCGGGTTTCAGCCTTATTCCACACAACCCAGAGGTTCCCGCCCTGGTGGTCGTCGACCGTGCCCCCGGGACCACTCCGGCTGTCAAAGGCTTGGGCACAGTTCGAGCCATCGGGACATACTCCCGACGTCGTCCAGTGGTGTGAACCCGGACCATTCAGTGTGGGATCGTTCACGGCGGCAAGGGCGAACTCCTGCCACATGGCGGAGGACCCTGCGCCAATGAACATTACGGTCTGCGCGCTAGCGGCTGGCACAACCAGACAGGCCACCAACAAAAAAGCAACGAGCAAGCTAATTCCTGTTCGCATGCACAATTCTCCTTTTGTCATCAGTGTGAAATGGTGTGGTTCTCGTGTCAGCCGCGGAGAAATATCCCCCCAACGCTAAGACACTCGAACATAACGGGATGCCGAACTCGACACTTCCCAGAAGATCTGGAGTTAGAGAAGCCGGGAATCGAAGTTGCTCTGATTCGCTCGCTTGCATTTTCGGCTCAGCATCCACGAGTTCTGTGTCGCAAGAATGACGGCCGGATCAAAATCGTGTGAATTGATGGGAATCTTCGGAATTGGCTTTGTGGAAATCTGCCCGGGTGCGCCAGGGGCGGAAGCTAGTCCAGAAACGAGCCCAGGAGACCTGGACGCTCCCCGTCATCAATTACTCACGCGATTTTAATCTTCCGGTCATCGCACCGTCACATTGCTGCGATAGAACTCTTCCCTCTCGTAAATTCTCAGGTCTGGCATTGGAGTTCTGTTACCCCGGGGAGTCACCGTTTCCGGCAGATATCGACGTTGGTTTCGACCCCCGTCAAGACTTGTACGGCGAAGGTATCCCGAGTGAGCTTGCGAAGAGGTTTTTTGTGCGCAGTGCTTGGTTTGGCAGCTCTGGCTTGCGCGCAGTCCGAGAACCCGGCGGGCAAGCTTTCCCTCTCCGGGGTTGTCAGCGACCCTAGCGGGGCGGTGGTGGTAGGGGCGGTTGTGACCGTCACCGGCGCTGCTGGCGGAACTCGCACCGCAACCACAAACGAGCAGGGGTATTACTCTTTCGGCGGGTTACCCGCGGGGAGCTACGATCTCTCGGTTTCGGCGGCCGGATTCAAGGTCTTCCACGCTCCTGGCATCGTCTTAGCTGCAGGTCAGAGCCTGCCCTTAGACGCCAGTCTCGAGCTCGCGGAAGCTTCTACGGCAACCACCGTCGAAGGTCAAAAGACGGTGCAAGTAGAGACCGAAACCGCGGCGGTTTCCGGCACCATTACGCAAACTGAGGTAGTGAGCTATGGATTGAATGGCCGCAACTTCACCCAGCTCATCGCGCTCGCACCCGGGGTTAGCAATCAGACAGGACAGGACGAAGCTAAAGTTGGAGTGAATGGCAGTGTGAAGTACAGCGTGAACGGCGGACGGGTCGAATACAACACCTTCGACGTGGATGGCTCGGATCTGCTGAACGTCGGTATCAACGGCTCGAACAGCACCCTCATTGTCTACCCCAGTCTCGACTCCATCCAGGAAGTGAAAGTTCTGACCTCGAACTACGGCGCGATGTATGGCCGCACGGCATCGGGTACGGTGCTGGTCACCACCAAATCAGGTACGCGCGACTTCCATGGCAATGCTTATGAATTCCTGCGTAACGAGTTCTTTAACGCTCGCAACTACTTCGACGAGACCCGATACGCACCCCTGTATCGACGGAATGATTTCGGCTTTACTATCGGCGGTCCAGTGCTAATCCCGAAGCTCTACGATCCAAATAAGGACAAAACCTTTTTCTTCTTTTCGCAGGAATTTCGCTTCGAAAGATCACCCTTTGAATTCAATCAGGCTGTTCCCACGGTGGCAGAGCGCAGCGGCGACTTTAATGACGTCTGCCCGGACCGCTATCCTCAATCTACTCCGGTCCGGATCTTTTCCCGCTCGGACTATCCGGACTGCCCCTCCACCGGCAATAAGCAGACGTATCCGGGTAACGAACTGGTGCCCGCTCCCACCGGAATCCCCACGGGAGCGCTCAACAGAAACGCGGTGGCGATTCTCAACACCGGCATCATCCCTTTGCCGAATGCCACTTCGGGCTGCAATTCAAGCCTGGTCGGAGAAACGAGAATCGACCCGAGCACGGGTCGACCGGCTGCCGTCGTGCCTTGTTACGTAGCCACCATTTCACCCCCGACCAACTGGCGCGAGGAACTATTTCGCCTCGATCACAACTTCAGTTCCTTTCGCGCCACCTTCCGCTATATTCGCGATTCGTGGGACACCACGGTCGTAACCCCGCAATGGGGCTACATTCAAAACAGCTTCCCCACGGTGGAAAATCGCTTCGTTGGGCCGGGCACCAGCGCGATGGCCCGGCTGACCGACACCATTTCGCCCACCTTGTTGAACGACTTCTTTGTCAGTTACGGCGATTCGCATATCACCTTAACCAACGTGCCCGGGCCCGGCGCTCAGCTGGCACGGCCGGCGGCCCTCGACAGCCCTTGCGCCCCCTCGCCGCCGCCCATCCTCGGAGTCCTCGAGCAGTGTCCCATGGGAGCGTTGTTCCAGAACGGCTTTGGCGGCAAAATGCCGGGCGTCGTCATCGCCGGCACCAACGCGGCCTACGGCGGGAACGGCTTCGCGGTCGACTCCAGCTACATGCCCTGGGATCACACCAATCCCATCTACACCGTAGGCGACACCCTGAGTAAGGCTCTGGGCAAACACACCTTGCAAATGGGTGCGGAGTTCATCGTTTTCCAGAGAAACCAGATCAATTCTCCGGTCGGCGCCACTACGGGCGACGTGCAGGGAATTATCACGTTTACCAACCAGGGTGCAGGCAGTGGTTTCCCCGGTTCATCGCCCACCGGGAATGCTTTCGCCGATTTCCTCCTCCACACGGCACAGAGAGACGGTGTACACAGCTTTCAGCAGGACAGTGCGCAATACAAGTACTATCAGCGCTACCAAATCGCCGAGCCTTATTTTCAAGATGACTGGCGAATTTCGCCCCGCTTGACGCTGAACCTCGGTCTGCGGGTAAGCCTGTTCGGAACTTATTACGAGAAGAATCATAGCGTCTTCAACTGGAACCAGGCCGCGTACAACCATTCTTTAGCCAGCCAAGCCACGGTTGATCCTTCCACCGGGGAACTGCTCGACGCCAACTCAGGATCTCCCATCCCCCTCAATCTCAACAACCTGGACCCGCGGATCACCAATGGACTCGTGCAATGTGGCCTAAAAGGTGTTCCGGCCAGCTGCATGAGCGGACATTTATTCAATCCCGCTCCGCGGATTGGTTTCGCCTGGGATCCGAGGGGAAATGGAAGGACCTCGTTGCGCGCCGGCTATGGCATTTTCTACGAACACGGCACCGCCAATGAAGCCAATACCGGGTCGCTTGAAGGCAGCTCTCCCCTGGTGCTGGACATGATTCAGGTCACCCCGCAGAACGCAAGCTGGAGCTGCATCGGCGGCGGATCGCCCGCCGCAGGCTGTTCGCCAACCGGCGCGTTTCCTCTGAACGTGACTTCCATTCCTACAGGAGCCGTGTGGCCCTACGTGCAGCAATGGAGCGTGAGCGTGCAGCGGGAACTGCCGCAGGCTACGGTCGCGACGGTTGCCTATGTGGGGAGCAAGGGCACCCACTTAACCGCGGAGCGTCAGATTAATCAGTTGCCGCCAGTCTCGGATGCGCTCAATCCGTTTGGACCCCATCAACCCATTCTGCCCCTGATCAGCAACGCTATCCCGGGTCAGCCCCAGGGAGACTGCCTATTTCAGAGCAGCGGCGCCGAGCTAAGCAATGGCACCCTGGTCAATCCGGCGCAACCGGCCTTCCTCAACCTGCAAGCAGCCTGTGATTCGTTCCTGGGCAAGGACCCGAATTCCTTGCGCCAGTTCGCCCCCGGTTTTGGCCGGATCATTTCGCTCGCGAACATTGCCGATTCCACCTACAACGCCTTTCAAGCTACCCTTCGTCGCTTCCACAATGGACTGGATCTGGGGATTTCCTATACCTACAGCCACTCCATCGATGATTCCTCCGACCGTTCCGATGCCACCTTCGTGAATTCCTTCGATCTAGCGGCCAACCGCGCCAATTCGAACTACGACCAACGCCATCTGCTGAATATCAGCTATGTGTACGCCCTTCCGGGCGCGGCTGCTCTGGAGAAATTTCTGACCCTGATCGACACCCCCTACAACGACGACGGGACTTCTCCCGTTCCGCCCCCACCCTCGGGCCCCTCGCACCTGGCCAAGACTGTGTTCGATGACTGGGAATTGTCCGGCATCACCATCTATCAGTCGGGAACGCCGTTCAGCGTGATTAATGGCGGCAGCAGTACCGCGGTATCGGTCCTGGACAACGGCGGAGTGGCCAATGGTGCGGGTGCTGGATCGTATCCCGACGTAGTGGGCAATCCCCACCTTCGGGCTCCCCTGGGGAGCACGAACCCCGAGAGCATTGGACCTCAGCTCCTAAACTCTGCCGCCTTTGCCGCACCTCGAGGCTTAACCTTTGGCGACGCCGGGCGCAATTTCTTAAATAATCCCAGCCGCCTGAATTTCGATGTCGCCATGCTCAAGCATTTCAAAATCACCGAAGGCTCCACGCTCGAGTTCCGCGCGGAGGTCTTCAATTTTTTTAACCATACCCAGTTCCGAATTTACGACGCGAACTTGGGCAATCAAGCGAACAACACGATTAGCTGTTATGGAGACGCAAACAGCGGGTATTCGGCCGGTGCTCAAAATTGCTTGAAGGGTAGCTCCTTCTTGCATCCGGTGGATGCGCATCGAGCGCGAACTATGCAATTCGGTCTGAAGTACGCATTTTAGCGGCGACAGAGTGATCTGGGAGTACTGCGGAATGCCAATCCTGCCAGAGCCCGAGCGGCTCACGCTGAGATTCATCGCGGCCGGCTGCGCCTTGTTGGCCACGCTATGCGCAGCAGCGTGCAACGGGACCAGTAGCATCTACAATACGACGTCCGCGGCCCCGGTACTGTCGACGGCAGGACCTTTGAATTCCTACGTGGGAGTTGAGGGCACCGGGGATGTGTGGCAGATCAGCATCAATCACAACACCAACAGCTTCAGCGCTACCGACTACTCGCAAGAAGCCGGGACCAGCGGATCTCCGCTAAGCCTGCACGGAGAGTTTACCTTCGACGGCGGATTCCTGAACTTTTCCCAGACCAACACCGGTTCGAGTTCTGCTTTCGAACCAGCGGGGTTCACGATCGAAATCCCCGGACGGGTTGCACTCTTCCGTCCCGATTCGGCAACGGATGTCAATGGGAACCCGGCCGCTGCTCAACCGGTAGCCGCCGTTCCCGGCAGTTGTTTGAGCTTCGTCTATGGGATCAACTTTCAATTCGTAACCATGCCGAACGTCGAACCGCAGGGGACAAACAGCACGGGTTGGAATGCGGCCACCGATACGGCGTACGGTAGTTTCCAGGTCAGCACCGACGGGACGACCTGGGATTTCTTTAACCTGTCGCAATTCACGCTGGCGCAGTCTCCCAGCCAACCTTCCGCGAGTTTCTCGCCCGGCCTCTGCGCTCCGGCGATCATGGGCACGGTGATTAGTATCCCGTCTAGCTCTGGCGCCAGCCCGACCGGCACCCTCGTGGTGGGGCCATCCGGCTTCTTTATCTTGAATCAGGGGCCAGGCAACTCGGGCGCCATTGGCTTGATCCAGCCAGCGAGCCCCTTGAACACGGGCAATATGGTCAGTGTCCGCTATCTGGGATTTGTGAGCGAGCCGAGCATTCTATTCCCCTCCTGCCTGGCACCTTGCACACCGACCCAGCCTCCTCCCAACCCCCTTGCCAACTTCGGGCCTTGCCCGGCTCCGACTTGCGCACCGGGAACGAGCTTGCTGGGCGGCGACTTCCCGTTGGCCAATCCCACGGATTCCCGGAGCGATGATCCGACGCAGCCGGCAAGCACCAACATCATCATTCACCTGGGTTCTCAAAATGCAACCAGCAGCGGGCTTTATGACGTCGCCACAGTAACGATCCCTGACCCGAACAGCGTTTGCATCGGTTCGGCCGTGGGTCGGGATTCCCAAGGCAATCCGACATGCACATTTCCTGCCGTGGCCGTGGCCGGAAGACCAGAGGACAAGTACGCGATCTTTGTGATCGCGCAAGATATCGTGAACCAGTCACCGATGTCGATCTATTTGCTTCAGGAGTAGCTGCCGTGCATCGTGAAATCCTCGTACCGCGGCGGCATTTTCGTTGGGGTACTCAGATGGGCTTACTCTGCGCCGCGTGTGGCGGCGAGGGCCGAGGAATTCTCGTCTGTCTAACACTTCTGGCTTGTGTCCTGGGAGGCACGCTCACCGCCCTAGCCCAGCAGCAACCGCAATTCCAGGTTGCTCCCGAGTACTCGATCACGTCCGGGGGCACGCCTTGTGGAAGCAGTGGTGGTGTGGTCAGTTGCTCCGCGATCGCCGCTGGCGATTTCAAGGGCGACGGGGCGGGAGACGATATCGCAGTGGTCGACTCGACGGGCACGGTGAGCGTCTTTCTCAATCAACGCGACGGGAGCGCCAGCTTCGGAGCAGCGACTAGCCTTTCGATTCCCGGAGGCACCGCCCCCTATTCCATCGCCACCGGCAGCTTTTCCTACAAGGGCCAGAGTTGGAAGGATCTGGTGGTGACTGATGCGGTCGGCAATGTAACCATACTCACCAGCAGCAGCGGCACGTTCAGCATCGCCGGTCACGGGCAGCAGGCAGGACTTGCGGTGACTGCCCTGATCTCCGCTGACATGAACGGGGACGGAATCACGGACGTGATTGTCGGGGATTCCACAACCGACTCTGCCTGGGTTTTTCCCGGCGTGGGCGGAGGAAACCTTGGCGCCCCACTGGGACCTTTCTCAAGCGGCCTCAGCGCGCCCCAAACGCTGTTCCTGGCGGTGGGCAACTTTAGTAGTGCGACGCAAACCTTTCCTGATCTGGTCGCTGTAACCCGGAATGACGGCCACGTAGCCCAGTTAACCAACACGACCTCGGGCGCAGGACAAGCCATCAATCTTCATTCAGCAGGAATCGTAGGTCCTATCACCGGCGATCCCTGTTACTACGAAGATCAAATCGAGCCGCCGGTCACGGCCGTCACCGCCGGATCCTTCGAATCTCCCGAGGGCAACGTCCCCCAAGTGAGCGATCTCGTGGTGGCAAGTTTTCCGCCCGCTTCGAGCCCTTGTCCCGCTCCTGTAATCGACATTCTTTTAGACGAGCTCAGCCTTCCTTACATCTTCACTCAACCATTCATCCAGCCCTCCACAAGCACGGTCGCGCTTGCAGTTGCCGATGTGAATGGGGATTCCGCGCCCGACCTGATTATGGCCAGGCTCAACGATAACTCGACGATCGTGGCTCTGGGGGACGGAGTCGCCGAATTCAACCTACCCACGGTATTGCAGGAGTTCGGAACCGGATCGAGTCCGGTTTCCCTGGCTACCGGGAACTTCCACGTCGGTAGGTCTCAACCGCTCCCGGACCTGGCCGTGGCCCACGTACCCGGCCCCGCCGGCAACGTCGTCAGCGTTCTTGCCAACCTGGGGAACGCCAACGACGAGCAAGGCAATCAGCTGTGGTTGGGTTACGGAGGCGGATGCCGCTATGGCAGTCAAAACCTGCAGTGCAGCCTTAGCGTGCAGAATGCCCGCACCGACTATGTTGCGCAAGGCCTAGGGCAAGGTCCCACGGTCACCGCCGTGGTGGCGGCTGATTTCTACTCTCCGGCTTCTACTTTGGTGAACGAGGTTGCCGTTGCCACCGATTCGCAGACGTCCTCCTTCACCAACAGCGCGTTCACCCCGTTCGAAAATGATTGCAATGTGGGCCCGCCGCCCTGCCTCGCGGGAAACCTCACGCAAACCATCGGCCCCATCTACGACCCTACCAACCCACCCGCCAATATCGAATCCATGGTGGCGGCCGATATGAATGGGGACGGCATCAACGACCTGGCGATCGTCGATTCTGCCGGACAGGTGACGGCCTTTGAGAGCAGCGTCGGGGAACCATTTTTTAACACCAGTCCCACGGTAGGTCTGTCCGGACATGCCCAGTCCTTCTCTTTAGCTTCTGGGGTTTTCCTTTCCGGCCATGCGCAAAACCAGCAAGATTTGGTCGTCGCCGACAGCGACGGCAACGTCACTGTCCTTCCCAACTCGAACGACCTGGCGGGAAACTTCTCCGCCTTATCGCCGGCATCGGCTCCCTCGGCAAGTTTTTCTTCGATCGCCGCCGGTGATCTGAACGGGGATGGCTTCACCGACGTGGTCGCCGGGGATGCCAACACGGGGGCGGTGTGGGTATTTCAAGGTCCAGTCAACAGCAGCGGTGGGTTTCAAAGTTCCTTCCAGGTAACCACTGGTCTACCGCAGACTGCACAGCCGGTGTTTGTAGCTCTCGGCCTGAACCAGAATCAAATTCCCGTGTACCTGGCGGCGGTGAGCCAGGATGGCACCATCTCCCTGCTCCCTATCACCGCTTCCGGGTCGAGCCTTAGCTTTGGAACACCCGTCGTATATCTAACGACAGCGACTGGCATTACCGGCGGCGTCACGGCCGTCAGCGCCGGGGATTTCAAGATCAACGGACTCCCGGATCTAGTCATCGCGAGCACGACCCAGAATCAGGTGTGGTTCTTGCCCAACACCTCCGTAGGCGGTTCCTTAAGCTTAGGTGCAGCTCAGTCATTCGTGGCGGGCTCTACTCCGGTAGCTCTGGCTGTCGCCGATATCAACCAGGACGGGGTGCCCGATCTCATCGTCGCCAACCAAAACGCAAACACCGCAAGCGTACTTTTCAGCAACGGTAACGGGAAAGCTTCGGCCAATGTTGCGATCCCCACCTCCTCACTGAACCCATCGGGCCTGGGAATACCAGTGACCTTTAGCACAACCGTTACCAGTGCTTCTAGAAGCAGTGGGCCTACGGGTACGGTCCAGTTTTTGGATGGCAGCACGGTGTTAGGCACTTCCCAGCTCGACTCGGCGGGTGATGCCTCTCTTACCACCTCACGACTGGCTGTCGGCACCCACACGATTACGGCAGCCTATAGCGGCGATACCAAGTTCAACGCGCGCACCTCCGTGCCCCTGACCCAGATCGTAGGAGGAGCTCCGGATTTTAGTCTCACCATAAGTCCGGCGGTATCGACGTTGCCGGCCGGAAGTTCCGCCAACTTCACGGTGCAGGCGAGTCCTCTGAATGAATTCACAGGGACCATACAACTGACTTGCAGCTCGCCCAAGATGCCGGCCGGCGTGAGTTGTCAATTTTTCCCCACCACCCTGGTCCCGAGCGCGAGCGGAGTTCCGGCAACTTCGACTCTAACGGTCGCTACCAGCGCGGGTACCGCCATGGGGATGCCGACTTCGTTGGGATCTCGATCGGGTGTGCTCTATGCCAGCTGGATTCTGGGTGTTCCCTTAATGGTCGGGGTGTTGCTGTCTTCGGGGAAGGGCTGCCGTAGGATCGACGCCTGCCTTTTGGTTCTCATGGCGGGCAGCTGTTTGTCGCAGCTGGCCTGTGGCGGAGATGGCACCCAAGCGGACGTCAGCACCGCTGGAGTTAGAACCCCTGCCGGATCCTACAGCATAACCGTCAAGGCGACTGCCGGTCGAACCGAACACTCCGCCACTTTGACACTGGTCGTCGAATGACCAAGGAAAGGAGCGACTCGATGAAGCAACCGCCAGTGGAGAGTACTCCGGCATGACCGAGAGATCGAGGTTGCTAACCTCGCCGGAAGCCTTGCTCGCGCTTTTGTTGCTCGCGCTTTGGGGGGTAGGATGCGGCGGCAGCAGTTCGAGCCAGCCGGCACCTGCCGCGGCCGGTCTTCCCGCCCCGACTCCGGCTGGCGACAGCAACTCCTATTGGGGGGCGCAAGGCTCGGGCAATGCTTGGCAGATCTCCATCAACCACAGCACGAATAGTTTTGCGAGCACTGATTTATCGAGCACCACCGGCGGCAGCATCACCGGTTTCTTTTCGATCCAGAACCCGACAACTTTTCTTGATCTTGCGCAAACCAACTTGGCTCCGCCATTCCAGCAGTTTGGTTACGCACTCGAGATTCAGGGCCGCGCCCTGCTGTTGCGCCCCGGAAATAACCTGACTCCTCTGGCTGCGCTTGTGCCCGGAAGCTGCCTTTCGATTAACGGGTCGGTAACCATTCAATTTGTTGCCCTGCCGGAGGCAACCTGGGCAGTAAGCACGGACCCTGCCTACGGCAGCGTGCAGGTCGCCACCAACGGAAATGCTTGGAACTTCTCCCATCTTGCGCAGGCGACGCTCGCATCATCCGGCGAAACCACCGGGACTTGGCCTGCCGGCACCTGTGGAGCCCGAGCCGACAGCGCTGCCGTAAGCGTACCTTCGCATCCTGGCGCCAGCCTCGCGGTAGGACCTTCCGGCTTCTTTGTCGCAGAGCAACTGATTGCGCAGCAGCCCTCCGCGCCTCACTTCGGGGCAGTTGGGGTAATTCAACCGTCGGCTGCGCTCAACACAGGCACGGTGGTCTCAGGCAACTATTTCGGCTTTATCTATGAGCCGGCGGTAGTGGCGAGCCCCTCGACCTGCACGTCATTTTGTCTGGCTCCCACGCAAATGGTGCAGTTTACGAACGCCAAATGCCCGGCCAACACGACTCCCCCGGCGACCGCGCTCTGTGGAGGAACCTTCCAAAATGATGAGTTCACTGACCTGAGTAACGACATGTTGCTCGATCTCGGCAGCCAAGACCCGGCCGAGTCTGGTTTGTACAAAACCGCCTCGATTCAGATTCCTGACCCCCTGGGAGTTTGTAGCTCGACCGGGACTTGTAGGTTGCCGGCCGTGGCCGTGGCGGGAAATCCGCAGGGTAACTTCGCCATCTTCGTGATTGCTCAAGATACGGTCAACGACTCACCCCTGGTGATCAGCCTGTTCCAACAATAGGCAGAGATCCGGGCGGGTGTGTGGCCTCTGCCTTTTCCCAGGTTCCACTCCACCTTAGTTTTTGAACTGCTGTTCGCCCCCCATACAAGCCACACAGCTGCAACCATTGTTCACCGGGGACTCCCAGACAACCGCTGTATCCAGCCGGTATCCCACTCCACGGATGGTCTTGAGATAGGTAGGACGCGACCGGTTCGGTTCAATCTTCTCGCGGATCCTTCGCACGCATGCGTCGACGCAACGTGGAGACACAAATTGCATCTGCCCCCACACTGCGTCGAGCAGGAGATCGCGCGTAAAAACCTGACTGTGATGTCGCGCCAGGTATTCGATCAAACGAAACTCCAGTGCCGTCGTCGGCACTTCGACTCCTCGGACAAAGAGTCTCATTCCCGAACTATCAATGATCAATTCTGAAGAATCGGCGGGCGGTGCTGTGGCGGAGGGCATAGAGCGGCGCAACACCGCCTGCACGCGGGCGACCAGTTCTTGCGGATCGAACGGTTTGATGATCCAATCATCCGCAAAGGCCAGGATCAGGTCCTCCTCGGCGACATCGTCGAGCAAGAACAGGGTCGGGATCTTGGGCAGAACGATGGTTTCGCGCAGATGCCAGCGAAATGACAAACCGGTTCCGTCGCCCGAGCCTACCGCTAGGAGGATGAGCGAAGGTGAAGCCGACTCCAGCTTCTCCAGCATGTCCATGCTGAAGAAGGTTCGCACCCTATAGCCCGCTTTTTCCAAGCACTCTCTCGCCAACTGGCAAACGTTGGCATTGCTATCCACCACAAAGATGAGCTGCCGCATTTCCGACCCCACACGCAGTCGCACTCTCGAGTGTCCACAACAAAATTCATCCTGTTGTACGCAGGAAGAGCCGGCAGCAGTGTTCGATGCTGACCGGAAACGAGAGTCTATATAACTGCAGTCATGTTACGGTCGAGTGACCAAATTGTGAATGTGGTGTAAATTTTGCGCCTGAAGATCCCGAAAAATTCAACTCGGCATCACCGAGAGGACGGCCTTAAGTTAGAGAAATGATTCGAGGTGTTCCATTTCTGAAGGCAGGGCAAGAGGCAGGCCCGCCGAGGCTGAACGATTCGCCGACCCTCGACCGTCTCAAGCCGTAACCGCCTGCCGCGCCATCACTGAACGGACGGCGT